>Ga0070741_10011595_pt1 | contig 16224 bp, 17 predicted proteins | sample Coa_R1_4_FD_66440 | JGI IMG/M metagenome (GOLD analysis project Ga0070741, IMG submission 66440) | Surface soil microbial communities from Centralia Pennsylvania, which are recovering from an underground coalmine fire - Coalmine... | ecosystem: Environmental > Terrestrial > Soil > Unclassified ...
CGTAGGGGACCTTCGTTCGTCCGAGGCACAGGGGATGGAGTCTCAGAGCAGCGACTTCATCTCGCTGATCAGCTTCGTCAGGCTGTCCTTGGCGTCGCCGAACAGCATCATGCACTTCTCGTTGTAGTAGAGGTCGTTGTCGACGCCGGCGAACCCCGGCCGCATGCTGCGCTTCAGCACGATGATCGACTTGGCGCGGTCGACCTCGAGGATCGGCATCCCATAGAGCGGGCTCGACTTGTTGTTCTTCGCCGCGGGGTTGGTCACGTCGTTGGCGCCGACGACGAGCACGATATCGGCCTCGGGGAACGACGGGTTGATCGCCTCCATCTCGTGAAGCTGCTCGTAGGGGACGTTCGCCTCGGCGAGGAGGACGTTCATGTGGCCGGGCATGCGGCCCGCGACGGGATGGATCGCGAATTTCACGTCGACCCCGCGCTTCTTCAGGATGTTCCCGAGCTCGGCGACCGCGTGCTGCGCCTGCGCGACCGCCATGCCGTAGCCCGGCACGACGACGATGTTGCTCGCGGTTTCGAAGAGGACGGCGGTCTCGTCGGCGGCGATGCTCCGGACCGTCCCCTTCGCCTCGGCGGCGGACGTCGCCTCCTCCTCCGACACGGCGCCGAACGCGCCGAACAGCACGTTCATCGCCGAGCGGTTCATCGCGCGGCACATGAGGAGCGCCAGCAGGAACCCCGACGTGCCGTCGAGCGAGCCCGTGATGATCTGGATCTTGTTCATGAGCACGAAGCCCATGGCCGCGTCGGCGAGGCCGCCGTACGAGTTGAGGAGCGCGATCACGACCGGCATGTCGGCGGCGCCGATCGGAATGACGAGCAGGAGCCCGAAGATGAACGCCATCGCGACCATCACGTAAAAGAACGGCGTCGCCGTCGCGGCAACGACGAGATAGACGCCGGACGCGAGGATGATCGAGAGGAGCGCGAGGCTCAGGATGTTCTGGCCGCGGTACGTGATCGGCCGTCCGGGCAGCATCTCCTGGAGCTTCGCGGCCGCGATCAAGCTCCCGGTGAACGTAAGCGCGCCGACGACGACCTCGAAGTCGAGCGCCGTCAGCGTCACCCGGCTGAGCTCGCCCTGATAGCGGAAGTACTCCGAGATGCCGACGAGGCACGCGGCGAGCGCGCCGAGCGAGTGCGACAGCGCGGTCCGCTGCGGGACGGCGGTCATCGGGATCTGGAGCCCCATCGTGCCGCCGATCACGGCGCCGACCCCGAAGCCGAGCCCGATCCACCGGTAGTTCACGATGTGCGGGTGGAAGAGCGTCCCGACGACGGCGACGAACATCCCGAACGCCGCGAGCGCCATGCCCGACCGCGCCCACTTGGGGGAGCTCAGGCCCTTCAGCCCGAGCACGAACATCGCGGCCGACAGGATGTAGCAGTAGCGGAGCGCGTCGGGCGCGACGTGCTCGTGCAGGTACTCGCCCATCGGCATCCCGGCGGGCTTGGTCGCGAAGAGGATCGCCGCGACGACGGCGACGACGCTCGCCACGAACGCGAACGCCTGGAGCTCGACCGGCCGCCGCGTCCCGCGCGCGCGCTCCTCCGCCGTCTTGAACATGCGGAGCATGCGGTCGGTGATGAGAAAGCCGCCGACCGCGTTCGTCGACGAGCACGTGACCGCGGCGAACCCGAGGAGCGTGCACACCCACCCGTTCGGGATGTTGCTGTAGTCGCTGCCGGCCACGACGAGCGAGCCGACGAGCGAGATGGCGGCGATCGCGTTCGTCGCCGACATGAGGGGCGTGTGGAGGAGCGGCGGGACCTTGGTGATGATGTGGTAGCCGAGGAACCCGGCCAGCATGAAGATGTAGAGGCCGACTTCGAGCTCGGTGGTCATGCCGACTTCCGGGCGGCGAGCGCGGTCTTCACCGTCTCGCTCACGACCTCGCCGCCGTGGGTGACGCACGCGCCCTTCACGACCTCGTCGTCGAAGTCGAGCGCGAGCTTGCCGTCCTTCACGAGCTCGCGGAGGAGCTCGGTCACGTTGCGCGCGTAGAGCTGGCTCGCGTTGACGGGCATCGTCGCCGGCAGGTTCGTCGGGCCGTGGATCGTGACGCCGTGACGGACGACGGTCTTGTCGGCCTCGGTCAGCTCGCAGTTTCCGCCGGCTTCGGCGGCGAGGTCGACGATCACCGAGCCCGGACGCATCCCGGCGACGGTCTCCTTCGTGACGAGCCGGGGCGCCGGACGTCCCGGCACGAGCGCGGTCGTCACCACGATGTCGAAGTCCTTCGTCTTCTCGGCGAGCATCTCCTGCTGCCGCCGGCTCGCGTCGGCCGACAGCGCCTTCGCGTAGCCGCCCTTGTCCTCGGCGTCGGTGACGCCGAGATCGAACTCGAGGAACTTGGCGCCGAGGCTCTCGACCTGCTCCTTCACGACGGGCCGCACGTCGTAGCCCCAGACCTGCGCGCCGAGGCGGCGCGCGGTCGCGATCGCCTGGAGGCCGGCGACGCCGGCCCCGATGACGAGCGCCTTCGCGGCGAAGACCGTGCCGGCGGCGGTCATCAGCATCGGGAAAAACTTCGGCAGCGACTCGGCCGCGATCAGCACCGCCTTGTAGCCGGCGAGGTTCGCCTGCGAGGACAGCGCGTCCATCTTCTGCGCGCGGCTGATGCGCGGGACGCCCTCCATGCCGAAGCTGGTGATCCGCCGGGTGGTGAGCCGCTGCACGAGGTCGGGGCTCGTCAGCGCCTGGAGGAACGCGATCAGGACGGCGCCCTCGCGGAGCGCGTCGACCTCGGCGTCGGTCGGCTTCTGGACCTTCAGCACCACGTCGGCCTGGCCGTAGAGCTCGTTCGCGTCGCGCACGATCCGGGCACCGGCTTTTTCGTAGGCGGCGTCGGCGTGGAAGGCGCCCTCGCCGGCCCCCGCCTCGACCAGCACCTCGAGCCCGCTCTTCACGAGCGGCGGCACGGCGTCGGGGGTCAACGCGACGCGGCGCTCGCCCGGGGCGGTCTCCTTCGGGACGGCGATCTTCATGGCGCCTCGCTCATGGGAGCCGGCGCTATACCAAACGCCGCACCGTCCTGAGAAGGCCGCCGCGGAGCGCCGCTACCAGTCAGCCGGGTCCGGGACCTCGCACCATTCCACGATCTCGACGTGGACCCCGGCGACGGGTGGATCCAGGGGGCGCGCCACGTGGTCGTAGACGCGCCCGCCGGCGACGTGGACCTGGACGCGGCCGTGCCGGCCGCAGCGTGGGCAGACCGCGATGGAGAACCCCTCGGCGTGCTTGCCGACCGGCATGCTGCAGAAGTCCGCCGGGTCCATCGGTGACTCCCCGGGTCCGTTATGCGAAGGCGCCGAACCGGCTGTCAAGAACGTGGATCGGGTCACTTCATCGGCGAGTAGTCCGTCGGATCGGCGAAGACCGATTCCATCTTCGTCGTCAGCGGACCGTTTGCCTCGGAGGCGGTCTTCACCGCCTGCCACTCGGGATCGTCGTGGAACGCCTGCCAGTTCTTGGTCGCAGCGTCGCGGCTCGGGTGCGCCAGGATGTAGATGAGCGTGTTCGCCGCGAGCGGCGCGTCCTCGGGCTTGAAGTAGCCGACGCTCGTGATGCCGTGCTTCCGGAAGAGCGCCACCGTGTGATCGCGGAACCGCGTGTGGAGGGCGTCCAGCTTCCCCTCCGCGGCGGTATACGTCCGGATCTCGAACACGCGCGGGCTCGGGTCCGCATGGGCGGCGGACCAGGGGCGAAGCCCGTTGCCGAGACAGAACCCCGAGGCGAACAGCACGATCGGGAACACCAGCTTCCGCGGCATCTCCTTCATGGATGAAGCCTCCTCATCTGCGGTCAGACGCCGAGCCGCGTCCGGATCGTTGCTACGATCGTGTCCGGCTCGGGCGTCACGTCGACCACGAGCGCGTCGCCGGGCGGCTCGAGCGTCGCGAGCTGGCTCGCGAGCAGCGCCGGCGGCATGAAGTGCCCCGCACGCGCGGCGAGGCGTTCCCGGAGAAGCTCCCGGGCGCCGGTCAGATGGACGAACCGGACGTCCGCACCGGGGACCGCGAGTCGCTCGCGATGGGCGCGGCGGAGCGCGGAGCACGCGACCACCGCCGAGCGGCGCTCCCGCGCGAGCGCCTCCAGGAGCGCGTGGACGCGAGCGAGCCACGGCGCGCGATCGTCGTCCGAGAGCGGAATCCCGGCGCGCATCTTCGCGACGTTCGCGGGTGGATGGAGGTCGTCGGCGTCGTGGAACTCCCAGCCGAGCGCCGTCGCGAGGCGCGTCCCGATGGTGGTCTTACCGGCGCCGGAGACCCCCATCAGGACGACGATCACGGGACCGTCAGGGCGCGATGAGCTTCCCGTTCCGTCCCGTACGGAACGGCTGCGTCAACGTCGAGCACCGGTTCGTGCCGGCCGGATCGTGGAAGCCGACCGTCAGCTGGAGATTGCCTTCGCCCGCGCCCGACATCTGGACCTTGCGCCCGACCGTCTTGAAGCGGACGCTCCGGTTGCGCTTGACGATGACCGACAGGTCGTCGAGCCCCTTGGCGCTCGCGACCGGGTGCTTGCGGCCCCAGTACTTGAACGTCCGGTGCATGTGCATGAAGCTCGTCGCCGGGACCTTCGCGCAGAGGAGGTCCGTCGAGCCGGGACGGCGGATCTGGACGAAGACATCCTGCTTCGTCGGGTCCACGTCGGCAAGGCCGGACTGCGCGAGCTGGGAGTGGATGCGGAGCTTGCTCGTTGCGCCGCGCGGCTTGATGCGGCCGAGGGCCAGCGCCATGTTGAACTGCTGTTGGCAGCACGCCGGGTCCTCGAAGTCGGTGAGGCCGTTGCCGTCGTTGTCGATGCAATCGCCGCAGATCTCTGCCGGGAGCGGCGACACGCAGTTGAGGATCGCCTGGTGAACGCAGCGGCCCGCCGGGCACTTGTCGGTCGTGCACGGATCCGCGTCGTCGCAGTCGGGATCCCGAGTGCAGGGCTGGCAGTCGGCGATCGTCACGTGCTGGCAGACGCCCGCCGGGCACGCGTCGGTCGTGCACGCGTTCTGGTCGTTGCAGTCGGCGTCCGTCGAGCAGGCCTGGCAGCCGGCGATCGGCGCATTCACGCACGTGCCTGCGGGGCAGCTGTCCGTCGTGCAGGCGTTCGCATCGTCACAGTCGCCCGCCGTCGTGCACGGGCGGCAGCTCGGGATCGGCGTGTGCTGGCACACGCCGTCGGAGCAGCTTTCGCTCGTGCAGGCGTCGTGATCGTCGCATTCCTCGGGCGTCGTGCACGGCTGGCAGCCGGCGATCGTCGCGTGCTCGCAGACGCCGGCGGGGCAGCTCTCCGTCGTGCAGGCGTTGCCGTCGTCGCAATCGGCGAGCGTCGTGCACGGCCGGCAGCCGGAGACTCCCGTGTGCTCGCACACCCCGGCGACGCAGGCCTCCGTGGTGCACATGTCCTGGTCGTCGCAGTCGGCCGGGGTCGTGCAGCGCTGGCATCCCGAGATCGGGCTGTGCTCGCAGACTCCGGCGGTGCACGCCTCGCTCGTGCAGGGATCGTCGTCGTTGCAGTCGCCGGCGGTCGTGCACGGCTCGCAGAAGTCGATCACCGCGTGCCGGCAACGCCCGTCGACACAGCTCTCGTTCGTGCAGGCGTTCTGATCGTCGCAGTCGCCCGCCGTCGTGCACGGTTCGCAGTCGTCGATCGGCGTGTGCGCGCACACGCCGTCGTTGCACTGCTCGGTCGTGCAGACATCGTCGTCGTCGCAGTCCGACGCCGTCTCGCACGACTCGCAGTCGGGCTTCGGGTCGTTCGCGCACATTCCGCCGGAGCAGCGGTCGGTCGTGCACGCGTCGTGGTCGTTGCAGTCGGCGTCGTGCGCACACTCGGCGGCGAGGACGTTCACGCAGCCCTGACCGACGTCGCCGCCGGGCTTGTTCTGATCCCCGTCGTGGACCATGAACTGCAGGCGGTACGTGTGGCCCGGGACCATCGCGTCGGACGCGATCAGCTCGTCGATGCTCCAGCGGACCTCGGCGCCGTGGCCGTCGTTCTCGAGGCCGGCGGGCGCGGGATCGCCGCCGTCGAGATTCCAGTCGTTGTTCGCAGGATCGGCGTCCGGCGTGATCGTGATCACGGCCGGCGACTTCGTCTTGTCGACGGTCCGGACGGCGGCCTTCCACGTCCCGAAGACGGCGTGCGGCGGGATCGGCGTGCCGCCGCGCTGCCAGTCGCCGGCGGTGCTCGTCGGATCGTTGGTGATGTCGGTGATGAAGAGCGCGGGGAAGATCGGGCGATCGCAAAGGTCCGGCGACCCGCTACAGGACGAGACGTCGGTGCCGGCCTGGTCGCCGTCGAGCGCCGTCGTTCCCACCTTGGGATGCGTCACGCCGGCCGGGACGTGCGGCAGCGGGGAGACGTCGTAGTCGGTGGTCGTCGTACCGCTCCTGGTCTTGACGACGACGCGGCGGATGCCGAGCAGCAGCGCCTTCCCGTCGTTGTACCACGCCTTGATCGTGAGGCCGGGCGTCGCGGTGACGTGGCCCGTGGGGCTGAACGCTCGCAGGATCTCGGGCTCGTTGAAGACGACGTTGGTTCGCGGGTCGGCGCTCTGGAACGGATAGCGAACGACGCAATCGTCGTCGCCGGCTCCCGCCGCCTGGACACGCGCGGTCGCCGCCACGAGCAGGGCGGCAAGCGCCGCGGCACGCACGATACGGGTCGATGGCTTCATACTCATGCGTCCCTGCGGAGTACACGATCCGTGCCATGCGCCTGTGCACGCCAACGCTCGCAGCGCCCGAGCGCTGTTCGAACTTGAACATTCGCGAAGAAAGCCCGCGGCACGCGACGTCCGGGGGTGTGCGCGCAACGCGCGAACCGCGCAGAAGGCCGCAAGATTTCCTCCTTGCGGGGCGCCGAGGGATCGTGCAGACGTGCGCCCTCATTGCACACCTGCAACCGCATTCTCGGCGGCGAATGCCGTCGCAACCGCCTGCGGCGGGGCCGGGAGATAGATAGGCGGCCGCTCCGGGTTGACTCAGCTCCTCTCCGCGCCTTGGAGAGACGTATGGCGCCCGCGGGTCCACGGGAGCCGGCGCGGTGACCGCCGACCGGCCGCTCGTCTGGTACTTCGCCTACGGCAGCAACATGAACCGGGCGATCTTCTGCGAGCGCCGCGGCATGTGCCCGGTCGAGTTCCGACCCGGCTGGATCGACGGGTACCGCCTCTGCTTCGACCTGCCGATCGGTCCCGGCGAGCGCGGCGTCGCGAACGTCGTCCCCGCGCCCGGGGCTCGTACGCGGGGCGTCCTCTACCTCCTCCCACCCGACGACTGCGACCGGCTCGACCGGACCGAGGGGGTCCACGTCGGCGTGTACGGCCGGGTTCCGGTCGACGTCTTCGTCGGCGACGGCGAGCCGGTCGCAGCGTTCACGTATCGGTCGACGTGGTCGGCTGCCGGGCGGAAGCCGTCGGCGCGCTACCTCGGGTTGCTGATCGAGGGCGCGCGGCATCACGGGCTGCCGCCGGAGTACGTGGCATTCCTCGAGAGCCACGAGCTCGCCTGGGACGAGCGACAGACGTGAGCGGCGATCAGGGCGCCGGGACGATCTTGAAGATCTCGCCGCGGTAGTCGGCAATGTAGAGCTCGCCGCGCGCGTCCTCGCCGAACGAGGTCGGGTTGTCGATCGTGAGCCCCATCCCGGGCGCGAGCTCCGTGGTCCGGTCCCGGGGATCGGCGGCGGTCGGACCCACGAACGTGCGGATGAACGCCGAGCAGAAGTCCGCATAGAAGTACGTCCCCCGGAGATCGGGCATCGCGCAGCCGCGGTAGACGACGCCGCCGGTCACCGAGCAGCCCTCGCCGTGGTCGTACTCGACGATCGGCATCGTGAACCCGGTCGGCGGACTCGGACACTCGGTCGCGGGCGGCGTCGGCTCGAAGCAGTGCGTGCCCTCGAAGACGTCCCAGCCGTAGTTCTCGCCGCCGACGCTCGTGGCCGGCTGGACGTCGATCTCCTCCCACGACCCCTGCCCGACGTCGGCGATGTAGAGGTCGCCGGTCGCGCGATCGAATGCGAACCGCCACGGGTTGCGAACGCCGTACGCCCAGATCTCGCCACGCGCATCGGTGCGACCCGCGAACGGATTCGTCGGCGGCACGGCGTAGTACGGCGGGACGTCGACGTCTACATCGAGTCGAAGGATCTTCCCGAGGAGCCGCGTCAGGTCCTGCCCGGTCTCCTGCGGATCGCCGCCGCCGCCCCCGTCGCCGACGCCCGCGTAGAGATAGCCGTCGGGACCGAAGGCGAGCTCGCCGCCGTTGTGGTTCGCGGCGAAGTCGGGGATCGTCAGCAGGATCCGGCCGCTCGTCGGATCGGCGTGATCGAGGTCGACGCCGACCTGGTAGCGCGCGATCACCTCGTCGCCGTCGGTGTTCGTGTAGAAGACGAAGAAGCGGCCGTTCGTCGCGTAGTCGGGATGAAAGGCGAGGCCGAGGAGCCCCTGCTCGCCGCAGCAGGACACCTCGGTCGCGACGTCGAGGAACGGGTCGGGCACGAGCGTTCCGTCCTTGATGAGCCGGACGCGACCGCCCTGCTCGACGACGAAGAGACGCGTCGGGTCGTCGCGCGGCGCGGCGATGTCGACCGGCGAGCCGAGACCGGACGCCACCAGCACGGACGCGATCGCGGTGCCGGACGCGGTCGGAACGCCCGCACAGATCTCCAGCCGGCACGTCGACGAGCATCCGTCGCCGTCGATTCGGTTGCCGTCGTCGCAGTCCTCGCCGGCGTCGACGACGCCGTTCCCGCACGGCATGTCCTCGCGGAGGCAGTGCGCCGAGCAGCCGTCGCCGTCGGCGGTGTTGCCGTCGTCGCACTCCTCGGGGTCGTCGACGACGCCGTCGCCGCAGCGCGCGGCGTGCCGGGCGGCGGCGCACGTCGCCGGCGCGGGCGCATTCCGGGCGACGACGCGATGGGCCCGATTGCGAACGAACCGCGCGAAGGTCGTGCAGTAGACGTCGCTTCCGACCGTAAAGCGGACGTCGACGGCGGTCTGCGGGCCCGCGATCCGATACGGCCACGCGCTGCTGCCGCCAGCGATCGCGAGCAGCCCGCGCCGGAAGGCGACCTTCGTCACGCCGCTCGCGCCGCCCGTCGGGTCGATGTAGCGGAATCCCTTCGTGCCGAGCGCGCGCCAGAAGCGCGCGTCGAGCGAGATCGTGCCGCTCGAGCCGTCGCCCGCGCCCGCGCCGACCACGACGAGCGAGGCGCCGACGGTGCGCGGGTCGTTTGCCGCGCTCGGCACGACGGCCGCGTCGCGTGCGGCGACGAAGCGCATGCGGCGTCCCGCCGGCGCGAGCGGGTCCTTCAGGCGGAGGAGGTCGCCGCGGACGGGATGATCGTCGGCATGAGCGGTGCTGCTCAGGACGCCGAGGACGAGGAGACAGCAGAGAGAGCGCACGGTCCGGAGAGCAGAATCGATGCCAGCGACGGAGCACGCACGGCGTGACGATGGAGCCGTCAGATTGTTGGCGAACGGTACGAAGATGCCCGCTCACGGACGGGGCTCGAGCAGCTCGAGGCGGTTGCCGAACGGATCGTTGACGTAGACGCGATCGTGTCCCGGGAGAGGGTCTTCCACGACCGGGACGCCGGCGCGCCGCAAACGCTCGCGCAACGCGCGGAGGCCGTCGACGCGGAGCGCCGGATGCGCCTTCCGCGCGGGTCGGAAGTCCTGCTCCACGCCGAGATGGATCCGCGCGGGACCACTCTCGAACCACACCCCACCCCGCGCCGCGAGCGCCGCGGGTTTCGGGATCTCCGACATCCCGAGGAGGCTCCCGTAGAAGTTTCGCGCGTCGTCCTCTCGACCCGCCGGCATCGCGAGCTGGACGTGGTCGATCGCCACGATCGTCATGCGGCCTCCGTCAGACCTTCACCGCCCGAACGTACTCCACCGGGATGTTCGACGTCCGGGATGGATCGCTGATCGTCTCGGTGTCCGTGACGCTGAACCCCGATCCGGCGAGCAGCCCGCAGAGCGTCCTCTCGGTCAGCACGTTCGTCCCGAAGCCCTTCGGCGGTTTCGTCCGGTACCCGAGCAATCCCCGATACAGGATCCGGATCACGGATCGGACGCGATCAAACGGGCGCAGCGCGCCCGGATCGAGGTTGACGACGATCAGCATCCCGCCCGGCTTCAGGATGCGGTACATCTCCGCCAGCGTCCTCGCCGGCTCCGTGAAGTGGATCACGAGGCACAGGAAGGCGGTGTCGAAGGTCCCCGCGGTGAACGACGTCCGCTGGCAATCCTCCAGCTGGAATTTCACGTTCGCGGCCCCGGTCCGCTCTTCTGCGAGCGTGAGCATGCCGGGCGACAGATCGGTCGCGACGACGTTCGTCGCCCGCGCGGCCAGGGCTTGCGTGAAGTAGCCCGTTCCGCATCCGAACTCCGCGAGCGCACCGAGCGGGCCTTCCCGTGCGACGCGGTCACGGACCAACGATCGCGTCGCCGGGCCGATCTGTCGATCGACGACCGTGTCGTATTTCCGTGCGACCGCCGACCAGAAGTCCCGTTGCTCGGTCCCCATCCGTCGTCAGCGCGAATCGAGCAGCCACGAGTACCCCTCGCGCAGGAGCTCTTTTCCGCCGCGCTCCTGCACTTCGCCGTGCGCGACGATGACGCGGTCGAAGTCCCAGGCGAGGATGCGCTCGAGGCTCTCCCGCGCGGCGCGCCGGTCGCGAATGAGCCACGGGTCGAGCGTCGACGGGGCGAGCTTCCCGTAGCTCCGGAGGAGCTTCATCAGGAGCCGCGTCGGCGTCGGGGTGCGCGGGCCGAAGTTGAAGGCGAGGTCGCACATCACGAGCGTCCGGCTCGGCCGGTGACAGAAGACGACCTCGTTCTCGTACGGCCGTCCGCGAAAGAATTGCTGCGCCACGTCCGCGCGCCATTCCTCGGGCGCCTCGTCGCCGAGGATCGCCTCGAACACGAGATCGGGACGTTTCCGCTCGAGACCCGGCGCCACCCAGAGCCGCGTCCCCGGGTACGCCGCGGCGACTTCGCCCGCGTGGAGGTGATGAACGCGATTCGGAGCGACGGCGAACGAGACCCGCCCGAGCGCGTCGAGCTCGCGACGGAGGTCGGCGTCGAGCGCGACCGGCGAATGGAGGAGGAGGCGGTCGCTGGCGAGACGCATCACGGTCATCCGCGTTCCGACGGGAAGACCGTAGAACGTCTGCGGTCGGTCCGCGACCCAGAGGTCGTCGGCGAGCTGCCGGAGCGGGCGACGCGCCATCCGCGATCGGCTAGAGCTTCCCCTGCGCGAGGAGCTCGATCGGGTCGAGGAGGTCGACCGTCCCGAGATAGCCGCCGCCCGCCGCGATCGCATCGTGCGCCGCGTAGCCGAGCAGCTCCTGCGACCGTCGCGGGAGCGCGCGGGCGACGTCCGGCGGCGTGCTGAGGTAGTTGTTGTCCTCGGTGCGGAGCCAGCCGACCACGAAGCTCATGTGCATGCCACGCCGCCAGCGGTCGGCGGTCGCGTTCCGGCCGCCGGCGTGGATCGTCGAGCCGAGGTAGAGGACGGCCGAGCCCGCGGGCATCTCCGCGCAGGCGAGCTCCTCCGGCTTCGGATCGCGCTCGCGCGGCCAGGCGTGGCTTCCCGGCACGACGACGGTCGCCCCGATCTCGGCCGTGAAGTCGAGGAGCGCGATCACCGACGCGAGCTGCACCTCGGCGTGCGGCCGCGGCAGGTGCACCCAGACGTCCTCGTCGCGGTGCAGGAGCTGCTGCTCGGCGCCGGGTCCGCGATCCATCACCTGCGCGACGTTCAGCTGATATCCGGAGCAGTTCGGCCCGAGGATCGCGTCACAGACGGCGGTGTAGAACGGATGGCAGAGGATCTCCTCGCCGAAGACGCGCGACCGCGTCGCGACGCCGGTGATCTGCCGGACGCGATCGCCGTAGAAGAAGTCGATCGCCGGGTTGAGATAAGGGCGCTTCGGGCTCACCTGCTCGAGGAGCGGCTCGAGCTCGGCGTTGAAGCGCGCGAGCAGATCGGGCGCGAGCACTCCCTCGACGATCGCCGCGCCGTGCTCGCGGAGCGCGGCGACGACGTGCTCGGTCGGGTCGCTTGCCAGAAGCCGAGGGACCGTCGCGCCCATCCGATCGATGGCGCGCTATGGAGCGGCCGCCTCGGCGGCCGTCTCCGCGTGTGGCCCCGGGCCGACGATCCGCACGAGGCCGATCCCGTGCATGCAGTGTGGACCGCCCCAGTGCTCGACGACCTGGCCGTCGCGCATCCGGAGGATGGCCGTGCCATTGATCGTCACGCGCTCGCCGGACGGCGGGACGTCGTAGTAGGGGCCGCCGGTGTGGGTGCCGGTCAGCGTCCAGTGCGAGACGACGAGGTCGTCCGCCTCGACGAGCAGGTCGACCCGGAACTCCATGTCGGGGAACGCCGTCTTCGCCATCCGCCAGAACTTGTGCTCCTGCGGGCGGATGTCGGTCCCGACGGCGTCCGGGCTCACGCGTCCCGTCGCGTGGCTCACGAACTCCGGGGCGAAGTACTCGTAGACGGCATCGTAGTCGCCGGCCGCCATGCGCGCACTGTACTCGCCGAGCCGGGCCAGGTTCGTCGACGCCGTCTGCTCCGTTCGATGCGTGCGGATGATCATGGTGCGGCGGAGACTAGCGGAGCCGTAGCGACGATGACAATGGCAGCGCGCGCCGACGGTCCGGTATCGTGCCGCCGGTCGTGAAGCCGTTGCCGGATCATCTCCCGATCCTCGATCGCCCCGGCGCGCGCCGCGTGCGGGAATCCGTCTACGTCGAGCGCGAGATCACCGCGCCCGTCGACCTCTGCGACGCGCGCGGCCGCCTGAATCCGGCGGCCGTCGGCTTCGCGCGCCGGCCGCTCTTCCGGGCGAACCTGTCGGGGCACTGGCCACGGAAGAAACGATGGAACTTCTGGAACTGGATCGGCCCGGACTGCGTGTTCTCCGTGACGCTCGCCGACATCGATCTCGCCTCGTTCTGCGCGTTCACGCTGACCGACTTCCGCGACGGCGCGCACTGGGCGGGCGCGTCGTATGGCCGATCCGGACGCATCGCGCTGCCGGAGCGCGTCGAGGCGAGCGTCGCCTTTGCGGCCGGGGGGATCGCGTACGAGAATCGGGTCGACGGCACCGGCCTGGCCGTGCGCTTCCGCGGGCGTGCCGGCGGCGGGACGGAGATCGCGGCCGATCTCACGATCCGGAGATCCGCCGGGGACGAGAGCCTGAACGTCGTCGTGCCGTGGACCGACGCGCGGTTCCAGTGCAACTCGAAGCACGCGGCGCTGCCGTGCGAGGGTGAGGTCCGTGCGGGTGAGCGGCGCTACGCGCTCGAGCCCCGGAGCGCGTTCGCCGTGCAAGACTGGGGTCGCGGTATCTGGCCGTATCGATCGTTCTGGAACTGGGGCGTCGCGACGGGGTTCGCGGGCGACACGCGCCTCGGCGTCAACGTCGGCGACAAGTGGACGACGGGCACCGGCTCCAACGAGAACGGCATCCTGTGCGACGGCCGGCTGCACAAGGTGATGGAGGACGTCCGCTGGGAGTACGACCCGGTCGCGTGGCGGAAACCGTGGCGCGTCGTCGCGGAGCACTCGGGCGCGCTCGACCTGACCCTCGAGCCGGTCGTCGCGCACACGCCGCGCGTCAACCTCGGCATCCTCGCGACCGGCGGCGTCTGTGCGTTCGGTCGGTGGCGCGGGGTCGTGCGCGTCGCCGGACGCGAGATCGCCGTCGACGGTCTCCTCGGCTGGGCCGAGGAGTTCGCTCACCGCTGGTGACCGGCCATCGACGCCATCACGGCACGTCGCCGGCGGCGTCCCCCTCTTCCCGCTTCGCGGCCGGGCCGAGCTTCACGGGCGGCTCGTTCTGGCTGAGCATCGCCGTCACCTGCTCGTCCGGCCACGACAGGATCGCGCGCATGTGGTCCGGCATGGTCGGGTTCGGCTTGGCGGGATCGTACGGCGGCTGCTTCACCGCGCCGCCCTCGCCGGCATACGGCGCCGGCTTCACGTAACGCGCGAGCTCGGCGGCCGAGATCCCCGCGAGCGCCACGACCTCGGGGTCGATCCACTGCCGGGCATCGATCGGTTCCGTCGAGGTCGCGAGCTCCAGCAAGAGGTTCTCGGGCCCGGCGAAGTAGATCGACTTGCAAAGGCCGTGATCGAGCGGCCCGAGCACCTGGATTCCGCGCGAGCGGATGCGGTCGCGCATGGCGAGCAGGTCGGCCTCGGACTCGACGTTCAGCGCCACGTGCTGCATGGTTCCCGGCGCCGACGACCCGGCCGGGTTCCCGGCGTGGCTCACGCCGAGCTGCGGCGCGATCGTATGGTTGTCGGGCGTCTGGACGAAGGCGACCGACGCCGTGTCGTGGAGCTTCATGAAGCCATGGAAGCACCCGTCGGCGCCGTGCATCCAGTAGAGCGCGACGAGCTCCATGCCGAGCACGTCGGAGAAGAACTCGATCTGCGTCTTGATGTCACCCGTCGAGATCGCGAGATGATGCAGGTCGTTCGGCTTCGGCATGGCGATACCTCCTTTCGCGGGCGGCGATCATGCAACCGCCGCCGTTCACGGTCAATCCGCGGCGAGCTCGATGATGCGCGCGTCGCACCGACCGGAGTCCACGACGAGCCGGGCGACCGCGATCGGCAGGCGGAAGCGGCGGGGGCCCGCGCTGCCCGGATTCACGAACACGACGCCGTCCCGCTCCTCCACCCGCGGGCGGTGCGAGTGTCCCGACAGCACGGCCGTGAAGCCCGCCGCCGCCGGCTCGAGGGCGAGCTCCGCGAGGTTGTGAATCACGTAGAGGCTCGAGCTGCCGAGCTCGATCACGTCGTCGGCCGGCAGGGCGACGGCCCACGGCCCCTTGTCGTTGTTTCCGCGCACCGCGCGAACGGGTGCGACGGCGCGGAGCGCGTCGAGCACCGCGGGCGATCCGACGTCGCCACAATGGACGATGAGATCGGAGCCGCGCAGCCGGTCGATCGCCTCGGGTCGGACGAGCCCGTGCGTGTCGGAGATGAGGCCGACGACGTGCCGTCGGGGGCGTGTGGCCGCGCGTTGCACCGGCTCACCGCACCAGGCCGGCGCGATAGTCGGGGTACGACGGCTGCCAGGAGAGCAGCTCCCGCGCGCGCCGATTCGTCACCCTGAACGATGGCATCAGCGCACGCCCGCCTGGTTGGGCCTGACCACTTCCCGCCACGACGCACACGTACGTCAACAGGTCTCGCCAACGCGCCGGCTGATCGTCCGCGACGATGAGCGCCTGTCGAGATGGCCACCGCCCGATCGCGGCGACGGTTGCGGCCGCCATGTCGGCGATGTGCACCAGCGACACGTAGTCGTTTCCTTCCTCGGGCATCCGGAGCTTCCCGGCGCGTGCCCGCGCGAACCAATCGTCGTCGAACCCGGTGCCCGGACCGTAGAAGAGACCGCCCCGCAGGACGAGCCAGTCGAGGCCCGATTCTGTGACCGCCGCCTCCATCGCGCGCGCGGCGGCGATCGCCGCGCCGGCAACGCCTTCGGCGAGCGGATGGGAGGTCGTCTCGTCGGCCCACGCCTCCCCGCCACCGGCGTGGATCATCGCGATGCTCTGCTGGAGGATACGCGACACGCCGGCATCCCGACACGCGCGCACCCAGATCGGCGTGCCCTCACGGCGGAGGTGATCGTTCTTCGCATAGTCGCCCTTCGCCGTCGGACCGGGCAGGCTGGTCGCGAGGTTGATCGCGACATCGCTGCCCGCAAGTCCGGCTCGTAGCGACGCTTCGTCGAAGATGTCGGCGAGTGCGAGCTCGGCGCCGCAGGCGGCTGCGATCGTCGCCGCCTCGGCTCTGCGCACGAGCGCCCGGACGGGGTAGCCGGCGGCGATGAGCCGCGGCACCAGATGGCGGCCGTAGACACCGGTTGCCCCGAGGACCGCGATACACGGATTCATGTCGTCGATTCCCTGCCGCGATCGCTACAGCCGCAGCAATACCCCGCGCGCCGGCAAGCCCGTCGCCTCCGCCACCGCCCTCGCGTAGAGCCCCACCTGCCGGCGATATTCGTCCACCCGCCCCGCGATCTCGAGGTCGGTCTTGAAATCGACGACCGTCCAGCCGCCGTCCTCCAGGAACGCCGCGTCCGCGACGACCTCGACGAGCACCCCGTCGTCGAGCCGCACGACGACGGGCGTCTCGCGGCGATACGCCGCGGCCGACG
>Ga0070741_10011596_pt1 | contig 16221 bp, 21 predicted proteins | sample Coa_R1_4_FD_66440 | JGI IMG/M metagenome (GOLD analysis project Ga0070741, IMG submission 66440) | Surface soil microbial communities from Centralia Pennsylvania, which are recovering from an underground coalmine fire - Coalmine... | ecosystem: Environmental > Terrestrial > Soil > Unclassified ...
GGCGGAATCCGGGAGTCAATCTAAATTGGCAGGCTGAGCCAGATGGCGGGAACGGCAACGGGATTTCGGAAAACTGTCATGGCATTTTCCTTGTGCGGGTACACAGATTTGAGCGATGCCGCGAAAAGGACAGCTTGTTCCAATTACCGATACGACTGGTTACCAGGTCAAAGATGTCTACGTCCCGGAAGTAAAACCGGGGATACTGGCACTTAATCCGTACTACGAAGCTGGTAAGTTTTCCGGCATTGCCCCCATTGAATACGCTATTACCCCCACCCAAAGTCCGGAACAGGCTAAGGCCAGATACGACCAGGCCCTGAATGACACGACGACCCCGAGAGTGGATGCTCAGGGGAACCCAATTCAACCAACTCAGCCGGCCTCAGCTCCGGCTTCGACAGGTTTACAGGTGCCACAGCAGCAGGGGGGAGGCTTGCAGTTTGAACTGTACCTCTCACCTGACGGGAAAACCGTGGTGGACAACAACGGGAATTACGTGTCCTTCGATGATTACAAGCGGATTACGGGACAGCAGAATGTTCCTGACAAACAGATAAACTGGAGCTTCGTGCAGAAGACCCCACCTTCGGGAACGGGACTGCCCGGTACACCCGCTGGAAACCCGACAGGCGCGACCGGAGGAACAACCAGCGGCGGGACAGAAGGAACCCCCTCCTCTACAGCCCCGCCAGTTCAACTGACGGGCATTCCCCAGTTGGATGACATTCTCACGCACTTGAATGACTACCTGACCAACCTTGAGCAGCAGGGGAAGAAGATAAACCCGAACATTGAGATTGACCCGGCCACGGTGCAGAAGTTCCTCGACCAGGCGACGACTGAGATAAGTCCGTACTACGCCAGCCAGATTAAGGCCGTACAGGATGACCTGAGCAGGAACCTCCAGACCTTGCAGAAGAGTTACGAGCTTCAGAAAAAACAGGACGAAGCGAACTTCAAACAAGCCTTGAGCCAGAAGCAGGAGAACCTGGCGGGGACAGGTTTGGCTTTCTCCGGTGTGCGGGGACAGCAGGAACAGCAGGCTCTGGAAGCCGAGAACCGAAAGCTTGAGATGTCGGGCCTCAATGCCTCCTCCCAGGCCGCAGGAGCCGTGGCACAGGCCGCACAGCAGATTGGCTCCCGAAACTTACCCGGACTCCCGACTTTGAATACCGCGACGGCGACCACGGCGGGTTACACCCCCGGCAGGAACCTTGATTTTTACACCCCTTCGACCACGACCGGCTCCCTTGAGCGTGACCAGTTGACCGCAATTGAAAACCGCAAAAACCAGCTCGAAGAAGCTGAGCGGCAGCGAAGAATATTAACGACCTAAACATATGGACAGAAGCTTGAATTTTGGCTTCATGGACGGCTCCCGGTATGACGTACAGGGAACCCAGGTAGCTCCCCCGCTCCCCCAGACCTCAATAGCCAACCCGACCAAAACACTCCCGATAATGAGTGCCCCCAGTGGCGACCCGATTACCAAATTCAATGTGGCGCTTTTGGATATGCTCAAACGGGCACAGGGACAGGACAACACTGCCCTGTACAAACAGAAGGGTCAGCTTGAACAGACCCAGGTAGCGAGGATCTCCGCCCCGACTCCCGAGGCCCAGCGGATTCTTTCTCCCGGCCAGCAGAATGCCATTCGCTCCGGTTCCGCGGACGCCCTGAACCCTGACATTCAGAACACGACTGACCGAATTAAGCTGGCCAACGAAGCCGTGGCCAGATTCGGGGACACCCTGAAAGCAGCCAAAGACTACGGAGAAGAGTTTGCCAAATATGTTCCCGTTGACGAGCAGACAACTGAGGCCGTGCGGATTCAACTCCGAGCAGGGTCCTTGCCGGATAAGGATGTCCTGGCCAAGGTTGCCAAGTCCCTGACTGCTGATGACTGGAATGCCTGGGCAGAAGCGAACGGGAAAAACAAACCGATTGAAGTATCAGGAGGCAATTCACTTTTTGACCCGAAGACAGGTAAGGCAATTTACACGGCCCCGAAATCATATGCCCCAACCAGCCCACGCGGTTCTTCTGGTTCACAACCAGCAACCCCGGAAAAGCCGCCAATCAAATTCACGGACACTCAAACCGCGAAAGGCGCACAAGCCTCAGGACTCCCGATTGACCAGTTTAAGAAACTCGATCCTGACGCCCAGAACGAATACATCAACGGAAAGTTCAAGAACCTTGTCGGGGGACGAGTAGTGAAAAAAGACCTGGAGAATATGAAAAAGGAGATTGATAAGGCCCTTGATAACAAGGAAGGGGTTGGTGGGCTTCGCGCGGAGATTGACGACTCTGACATTCCCCAGGCCGACAAGGAAGAATTGAAGCAGTACGTGGAGACCCAGGCCAAAGCGAGACAGAGCTGGTTTAGTAAACTTAACCCCTTTGACTAATGACCCGCTTCGATACCATTTTACAAAAACAACAAACCCCGAAAGAGACCCAACCAAAAGTGGGGGTACTCGATGTATTGCGTGAAGTTCCCGGGGCCGCGAAGAAAACGGCACTTGATGTTGTCCGCTCCATTCCCCGCTCTGTCGTGACCGCAGGGTTAGCTGTAACTGGCCAGAAAGAAGTAACTCCAAATACTCCGGCTCAGAAATTATTGTTTGGAGCTGAACCGATAAAGAATGTGCGGGGTACGGGACAGGATATTGCCAAAGGCTTCGGGGCTTCGGATAAAACAGCTTCGAGACTCGCGGTGCCGATTGGTGTGCTGTCCACGGCCCTGGACTTGTACCCCGGGACTTCTGGTAAAGGGAAACTTGCGAAAGAAGCGGTGGAGCAGACGGCCAAAGAAGTGGCAAAGCCGACGCTCCTGAAGAGCATAAAAAACTTTATCAAACCCGTGGAGACGCGAATTGCCGAACAAGGCAACGCGGGCAAAGAACTCAAAAATATAATTACCAGGGCAGCGGACACGGGAGAAGTCCAGGCAGGGAAAAGAGTGGCAGAGCTGAAAACTACCCCTCTGGCTAAACTGACCCGAACGGAGCGCTTCAACCTGAAAGACGTGATGGAAGGGAAGGCAGCTCCTTTAACGGGGAACGTACAAAAAGCCTTTGAGGTCGCACGGAAACAAACCGATGAACTGGCCCAGGAAGCCAAAGATATTGGTGTCCAGGTCAAAGTAAAAAAGACCTTGGTACCCCCGTCCAAAGAAATTGTTCCTGACAGGGTTGTGCAACGTGTCAACCTGGGGAAAGACACGGGAGTAAAAGAATACTTCACGATACCCGCGAATAAAGCTGAGGAGGTCATAAACCAGATTGATAATGCTCGGGACGCGAGTGGTAAAGGGGGGATTGCGGGAACGAATGTTGGCGGGAAGAGCTACCACATAACAGCAAAAACACCCGCTCAGATGGAAGCCCAGGGGTTTGTTCACGCGGGGCAGTTCGACACGACTCCGAAGGGGCTGACTCCCTTCCAGAGAACAGCCCTTGAAGAAGGCAGGAAAGTTCCTGCCGTGATACGACGACCCTTCCAGCAGCGGGCGAACTATTACCCTCACCAGATCCCTGATGCAGAACAACTGACTAAAGGGAGTGTGCGCAAAGATATTATTGAAAACCTCGTGAAACAGGGAGTCCGAAGCAGCCCCGAAGAGGCCGGGAAGTTTATTGATGACTACGTTAAATTCATTGAGACCGGCCAGAGACAGGACAGTCTGATTCAGCACCTGGTTTCCACGGGGCAGGCAAAAAACGACGCTGAAGCGTTGAAAAACCTCCAGACCTTCCGCCAGCGGACGATTAAGCGGCAGGGTTCTTTGGAGTATGCACGACAGGTTGACCTTCCCTTTTACGACCCTGACCCAGCCCGCGTACTCCCCAACTTCGTGACGAAGCAGTCCCAGCGGCTTGAACAGATCCGCAATTTTGGCCAGGACGACCAGGAGATTAACAAACTGATAAAACAGGTGAAAGATGAGGGAGGAGACGCGGACACCGTGCGGTACGCCGTTGACCGGATTCTCGGCAAAATAAACGAGAGGCCCGGACCACAGAAAGCCTCCCAGCTTCTCCGCACCCTGCAAGGCTTCAAACTCGGCTTGGCTGCAATTCCCAACGCTTCCCAGGGGGTCTTGAACTCACTCCTGAAGGGCGACCTGCCTGCGGTTGGCTACGGACTCAGTAAAGCGTTTATGAAGTCGGGCAGAGAGTTTGCCTTGAAAAGTGGCGCAACCCTGGAGTCCACCTTGCAGGAGAGTGTCCGTGAGAGCGGATCGGCCAGCAAACTCCTGGGGAAGTTTTTGAAAGCCACGGGATTCAGTGCGACGGAAAAATTCAACAGGACTCTGGCCGCGAACGCGGGGAAAAGTTACGGCACTCGTTTGGTAAAGTCGCTCCTGAAAAATCCAGGTAACTTAAAAATACAACGACGCCTGACGGACCTGGGCCTGGATGTGAATAAGGTATTGAAAAACGGACTGACTGATGACGATGTCCTGATGATGGCCAAAAAATTTACAGACCTGACCCAGTTCCGCTCCCGGCCCCAGGACTTGCCGCTGTTTGCTTCTTCCCCGGAAGGAAAAGTCTTCTTCCAGTTCAAGAACTTCATATACGGACAAACAAGACTCCTGCATAACGCAACCCTCGGTGAGCTGAAGTCTGGCAATTATGGCAAGGCAGTGAGAAACCTTGTTGTCCTGGCAACAGCATTTCCTATGGCGGGAGAAGCGATTGGAGATATTCGTTCTGCGATTACCGGAAAAGACCGCACCACGAAAGGACTGGAACGGTACTTTGATGACATTGCCCAGGTTGGTGCTTTAGGTGTGTTACAGGATTTGTTTACTTCCGGGAAATTCAGGAGCGGCACAGAGTTTTTAGCGGGACCGACCTTGACTGAAATTGGCACGACAATAAATAACCTGTCCGGGCCAAACAAAACAACGAATGTAGGCAAACAGGTTACAAAAAGACTCCCCTTGATTGGACCGTTGATGGAGAAACGAGTGTTCCCGGACAAGAAGCCTGCTACGAAGAAACGCTTTTCCCTCTAAGCACGACCGCAAGTAAATAGCCCGCAATAACTCCGATTAGTATAGACATACCCAGTACCTTACCCAACTAACTATTAACCGTCAAATCCATGCCAGATTCCCTGGATGTCTCAAAACTCAATGATCACGAACTTTTACTTGTCCTGCACACGAAGTTTGACGTTGCCCTGGGAGACTTAAAAGAGCTGAAAGAAGGTACTGCCGCAAAGCTTGCGAGTCTTCAGGCACAGACAGACCAGCTTGAGAAAAATAAGGCCAGTAAGGTTGATGTGGAGAGAGTCAGTGAACGCATTGATCGTTCCAACACCCGACTTAATATGATTATTGGGGGACTGATTGTGGTTAACGTTATCCTGCCCTTCATTCTTAAATATATCTTCAAATAATGTTCCCCCTCAAAGAACGAAAAATAACCGGCTATAAATTCGGCGTCCCCACTTTTTACAGCAAGTTTCATTTGGGTGTTGACTACGGTAAGGAGGGCATGGATGTCTTTGCCCCGTTTGACGGGACGGTTGTGTTAGCAACCTATGGGCAGGAAGGAGGGAATACTCTATGGTTCAAGCCTGACAACAGGGATGTGATAATTCGATTCCTCCACTTGAGCCAGTTTATTGTTTACACAGGGAAGGTTGCAGAAGGAATTCGGATTGCAGTGACCGGAAACACGGGCCACTCCACCCTGGGGCACTTACACCTTGATATTTCCAGGAAAAAGGTCGACATAAACAACCCAAAGAATTTTATAGACCCAGAGAAATACGACTGGAAAATGCCTATGAATCAAACTCGCATTGTAAAATCTAAAAAATCTTCGACTCTGTATTTCTGCACCCCGATACCTGACATTACCTGGGAGGACGTGCAAAAAATCGCGAACGTACAAGGGATTACTGTTCCCAACCCAATTCCTGATACAGATTCCCTGTAAATTTATCCACAGGTAAATTTCACCTTTTTATCATTAAGTGCTATACCGAGAATAGCGAGGCCGCAGTCAACACAATGGCTCACCTTACCGGCTACCTTTGGAATAGCTTTCGCTAGCCCGTTGAGTGCCGCACTTAGACATTGCGTGTTACCACGGCGGTCTGGCTACTAAATTTATGAATACCCAACTTATAGCAAAGTTTGTCAAAGGCTTTGCCTTCTCACTCATCCCTATTGTCCTCGTCACACTGAAACAGCACGGCTGCGAAATTGATGATTACCGGACACTGGGACAGGATTTACTCCTTGCCCTGATTCCTGCCTTCGGCCACGCCGCCTGGCACTACGTCTTCCCGGATAAATCCCTCAGGATTCGCTAGACGCTACCCCGCCCTCTCTGAGTGGTGGGGCCTGAGTCTGCACAAAGCACTGTGTCTGAAAAGGCACGCAGACTCAGCCTCTACTGCTCATTCCAAATTCAAAGGAGACACGATGCAAAATCCAATTAAGTTTGGGGGTGATTTTGTGTGAGATACCGCACTCTGAGCCGTCGCCGGAGATTGTTTTTATTACGGACCAACAGGAGACTCCATGAATCCAGGTACTATTGAAGCGATTACCTATCGCCCACCACAACCGCCACCAGAAACCACGCTGATTGCTCACAAGGGAGCCGTGAAGATGACCCGCGCTGAGCTGGCCCTCTTACCCGTCCCTGAAGCAACCAGAACGCACAAACCGATTGGTCATATTTCAATCGCCAGTGCGATTATTGAGAGCTTGGGCTTTCGAGGTATTCAAGTCACCCGCGAAGAATATGCAGCCACACCGGACGGCAATCGTGCCTTCGGCGTGATGCAAATTAATCACGGAATGACGGGACTCGAATTCGCTCTGGCGTGGCGCAATTCCAATGACAAGGCGTTCCGTTTCGCCATGACTGTCGGCTTCCGCACATTCGTGTGTGACAACCTTCAGTTCAGGGGGGACTTTTACCCCATCAACGCGAAGCACTCAAACTCACTCAATCTGATTGACGTGGTATCCATCGGCATTGACCGTATTCAGCGGGGATTCGAGCCGTTCAAGTATCAGATTGACTCTTGGCAAAAGCGCCAGCTCACCGACGACGAAGCCCGCCTGATCCTCTATCGGGCATTTGTCGAGAAGCAGTTGAAGGCTCCTGCCAAGCTGCTTCCTGACGTTCACCGTCACTTCTTCGAGCCTCAGTACGAGGAGTTTAAGGAGAAGACCTTCTGGTCTCTGGGGCAGGCGTTCACTTCCGCATTCAAGGAACTGAACCCCATCAATCAATACCAGGCCACAGCCAAACTCGGAGGATTCCTCCAGCAATACTGGTAATCAAATGGGCGGCAGCTAGACACTGTCCGCCCCCATCCTTCTTTTTGTGTGTGAGACTACCGGAAAGTTTGTCTTGGCAAATTTGCCGTATAAATCTACTGCCCAAAGGTCTGCTACTAACGCAGCGTAATGTTCATTTTCAAAGCTTCCTATGTAAGATTCTTTCCGGCGCTTGCCAAGTCGGACAGTATAATTACCACGTTTTTTGTCGGGTCGAACATACTTGTAGTCCGACAGACAGCCCTTCATTTTTACAGAGTTTATTCGGTTCTGACTTTGCGTAGAAAACCTTAAGTTTTCTTTCTGATTATGGGAAATATTTCCGTTTATATGGTCTACCTGTTGATTCTTTTTCGCTCCCATAATTTCCCGGTGCATATATCTCTTGAAGGTAACTCTATTTTTTGAAGACCCTCGAAAAGCGTAGCCAACCTTGTTCCTTCGCCAAGTATACTTATTCAACCATTCGTAATCCTCGTCATCTACAAACACAGGGCTCCCATCTTTAGTAATAATCTGCTTCATAAAACAAATAATCCGTCCACAGCTAGTACGAGTAGCTATGAACAGATTATTGGTTACGACCTCTCGTACAGGTCATTACCTTTAGTCTAACTGACAGGAGGAAACTGTCAATGACTTGCGAAGTTTGCAAAGAGAACGAAGCTTTGGAGGAGTGCTTTGGATGCAACCTTCAGATTTGTCCCTGCTGCGGCGAGTGTGATGCCCTTGAATGGTACTGCCACAGGTGCATCGAGAAGTACGACCTCGTCATTCCCTATCTGCAAGATGAAGTTTGGGGCTGAGTATGTCACCTGATTTCAGGAACGGGTGTTTGCCAAGGGACCTAGCCCTTCGTTGGGACTTTTCCGCAAGGAATTGTGTCGGCCTCTAAGAACACGCCGGGTCATGCAAGGCCCCGCCAATCTGCCCGCGTCCCGCTCGGAACCTTCCAACCACGGGGGTGAGAAATCGCCCCCGCCTTCCCACAAGACAAGGAGACGTTATGGATTCAATTCAGAAACGACGGATTCATTCTGCCATTGCGGAGCTGACCATCTGGTTTTTCTGGGTTGGTTGCATTCTGTACTGGCTGTTAGGAGGACTATGAAAGAGATGTTCTGTCCCCACTGCCTCGGAAAGATGCGCCTTGAATTTGGGCGCTGGATTCACACCGAATACCGGAAATGCCGGATTCGCTTCATTCCCAGACGGAGGAGAATATGAAGCTTGAAGCACTCGCTCAAGTCAAATGCCCGGTCTGCCGCCTCGTGCAGCTCTACCGGAATCAGAAACGTTGCATCCATAATGGATGTGATTTGAAAAGCCCCAAGGTTTATCCTCTGGGGCTTTTTCTTTTCAATGACCTGGACTAAAATCTGCGCCTTCAGGAGGAATCCATGACTGAAAAAACGATTGATATTGACGCCCTGCTCTCCCAGATCCCTGCCGCCAAAGCCCAGCTTCAGGCAGAGATTGCGGAACTTCAGGCCCAGATCAAAGCAAAACAGGACAAACTCGACAAACTGGAAGCCTTGGACGGAACGCCGAAGAAGAAAGGCAAAGGTGGCAGACCTCCGGGGTCAAAAAATAAAACCGAGAAGAAGGATTAATCCAGACCCACCGTGCCCCACACGAGGTGAGACATGCCCGACGCTTGGAAAAACAAGCTTTTCTTTGGAGATAATCTTGGAATTCTTCGTGATCAGATACAGAGTGAAAGCGTTGACTTGGTTTATTTAGACCCACCTTTTAACTCCAACGCCAATTACAACGTACTTTTTCAAGAAAAAACCGGTCAGCAATCTGCCGCACAAATTACTGCTTTTGAGGACACCTGGTATTGGACACAGGAATCAGAGAATACCTACCACGAAATTGTTTCTAACTCTTCAGAACGCCTTATCATTCTGATGATGGCCTTGAGGAGTTTCTTGGGCACGAGCGACATGATGGCCTATCTTATTATGATGGCCCCACGCTTAGTTGAGCTTCACCGGGTATTGAAGGATACGGGCACAATATATTTACATTGTGATTCAACCGCAAGCCACTACTTGAAGTTAATGCTCGACTCAATTTTCGACGCACGTAATTTCGTCAACGAGGTGATTTGGAAGCGCACTACTGCTCACAGCGACAGGGCACAAGGATCAAAGCACTATGGAAGAATTCATGATAGTCTCTTGGTGTATGCCAAATCTCCTGAATATACCTGGAACCAGTCTTATGAGGAACATTCGGAAAAATACTTAGATTCGCATTACACACATATTGAGGAAGGAACCGGTCGGCGGTATCGATTAGACAACCTGACAGGGCCGGGAGGGGCAGCTAAGGGGAATCCTTCTTACGAAGTGATGGGAGTCACTCGTTACTGGCGCTATAGCCGCGAAAAGATGCAAGCCCTGATTGAAAAAGGGAGAATCATTCAGACCAAAAAAGGTGCTGTTCCCCAATACAAAAGGTACTTGGACGAGATGAAAGGCAGGCCCTTGCAGGACGTGTGGGACGATTTGCCACCGATTAACTCTCAGGCAAAAGAACGCTTGGGTTACCCGACTCAAAAGCCGGAAGCACTACTCGAAAGAATCATCAACACCAGCAGTGACGAAGAGGATGTAATACTTGACCCCTTTTGTGGTTGCGGCACTACGATTACGGTTGCCGAGAAGTTACACCGTCGTTGGGTGGGGATAGACCTTACACATCTGGCTATAAGCTTGATTCGCCACCGGCTGCACGACACCTTTAAGACTGAGTTGGCTCCTTATGAAGTCATTGGCGATCCTAAGGACCTCCAGAGTGCTGAAGCTTTGGCACTTGAAGACCGTTACCAATTCCAATGGTGGGCAGTTGGTCTGCTTGATGGCAGGGCAATGCAGGATAAAAAGAAAGGAAAAGATACCGGGATTGATGGTTCGATATTTTTCTTTGATGACAGCAGCGGAAAAGCAAAAAGAATCATTCTTCAGGTTAAGAGTGGCAACGTAAAATCAGGTGACGTTCGTGATTTGAAAGGTACGATGGAACGCGAGAAGGCTCAAATAGGCGTGTTCATAACACTCAAGCCACCGACTAAAGATATGACCAAGGAGGCTGTGTCTGCTGGATATTATGAGACTGAGCATTTTGGTAAATATCCCAAGCTTCAAATTATTACTATTGAAGAAATCCTCAGCGGCGCAAAAGTAAAATATCCGCAAATGGGAGCCGCGACTTTTAAACAAGCGGAACGTCAAGTAAAAGAAAAACAGGCACAACAAACTCCTCTGTTCACCACGCCCGAGAAAAAAGTAATCCAAGATCGTCTTCCAGGACGTGACTTTTCAGATACGCCTCTGTTTGAACCTGAAGATGAAGAATAAGCCCTCCCGCATTTCTGCAAGAGGGCTTCCGTCGTTACTGTGGTTGTGCGAACTTTGCTCCACTGGTTTTTGCTACCGCCTGCCTCAAATCAGAAGCTGGCTTCACGTCGTCAAACGGAGTTTCACTCAAGTTTTCAAACGGGTCATCTTCACTTAAGGCCGCTTCCACTTCGGCGTGTTCAACTACCTGTTTTGCCTGAGGAAGGACCGCTCCGAACGGGTCTCCCCCGTCAAATAAAGCGTCGAGGTTAATGGACTTGGCTTGGTACGCTGCTTCGATTTCCGGAGTCAGCGGGGATGCTTCGCTGACATCAATATCGTAGTCAGTGAGCAACCCCTTGCCTGTACGAGTCACGATGAAGTCGTAACCCTTGGCGTCCCCTTTCCGGTTGTCAATCTTGATTTTCATTGCCCGCTGAATCGTGGCCTGTGTAATTTGAAGAATCTGGATCAAGTTCTCCTGGTAGTTCCAGACGACAAACGCCCAGAAGTGGGCAATGCGAAAACTACCGTCCTCGTTTATTTTGATGTCCGGGGGAACGAGCTTCCACGCTTCCCGTGAGCGGACGGGTTTGTTTTCCACGTTCCAGTATTCGTAGCCGGTAACGGCTGAAGATAAAATGCGAAACCTGTTTGTTCCTTCTTGAAGTTTCATGTACCCGCTGGGAGCCTGGGGCACTTCGTAGTTCGATGGTAAAAATGTCATATGATTCCTTTAAAGTCGGAGGCACGAGACCGGCATTGAAGCGACCTCGCGCCATCCGTCAATGCTAATTAAGTTCGTTGATCTTTCTTTTCCACTCCTCAATTTTTCCCTCCATTTCCTTCTCGTACATATGCCTGATCTGCGACTGAGTAATGGTTTTCCCTGTCTTCTCGCCGTACTTCTTCAGGAACACGGCAATTACGGCGTGGAGGCGGGACGACGGAGATTTGACCACGAGCGTGTCTGGCTCAACTGAGTCGGGCAGATCCTGTATGTCACTTTCGGTTATTGGGGTCGGCTTGAACACGAAGAACCCCGGTGTCTGCTCAAACTCAAACAGTCTGGCTTTGTCTTGAGCATTCAGCTCCTGCGTGTGGACGCTGAACTTCAAACTTTTGTCGGCAAGGCTCCGAAATTCCGAGAGCATCGCCTGAATGGTAATCATTGTTTATCACCGCCTCTCTGTTATGGATAAGAAAACCCCTCTGCCGATTGCGCCGACAGAGGGGGAATATGGAAACAGGTAGTCTCTTAATTGGCGCAATCAATCTGTTTTAAGTATAGCAACCACAATAGTTGGGTCAAATCGCCCCTGTTGATAAGTGTGCTTGTGAATTAGTGAAGAATAATGCGCGTTTAGGGCAACAGATTTTGTGAGTCTGGAGTCTGAATCCGGCAACATTAGGGTTGCCACCTTCTAAAAGGAGGTATTTTATGGAAACAAAACTTCTGCATCAGCAGGAAAAGTTTTACACCGATCAACCGATTCATCAACAAGAGAGCGAAAAACTACAGGTGCTACTCTCTCAACTCAAAAACATCACCTTCAATTACCAGGAGACCTGTAGATACCATCGAGCCACGCTTGAAGCCCTTGAATACCAATACCAAATGCGAATCAAGGAAGTAGAAGACAAAATTGCACAAACCGGATTTACCCCACCACCTTCTCTTCAAGACTATAAACACTATCACTGTAAGCCAAACAAACGAACTGCAAACAATCACGGAAAGCACGGAATTGTCGTTGGGGTCGGCAATGGAAGCTGGTACTGCGCTCTCTGCCGAAAGACGCGACCGGGCGACTTACATAAGTATGAAGGCAGGAATTGGTTCTTTTTTGACAATGAACCTGTTGGCAAGGTTACAGCGTTGTTCCACTACGAATGCAAGAGTCGCGGACTCGTAGAAAAAATGGGGGATGTTTTTCTCTGTACCGGTTGTGAAAAAAGCGGAAAAGGAAAGACATATCCTCATTTTGAAGTCTCAACAAGAAGGCACTTCACCGGCAGGTTCCGTTTTGACGACGAGGTCTAAACTTAATGACTGAAGCCCAACTGAAAAAACTCGGATTCTGGATTTTCATTATCCAAATGGCCGGACTGGTCGGAACCTCGGTTCACTTCCTTGGCCCTTGGGGTTTCCTGTCCCTGCTGTTCGTTGGGTACGCAGCTTGGGACGTGCTGTAACTGTAAGGCCGCTCCCCTTGCGGCCTTCCTCTTCCCGCCTGTTCTTTCCTCACCTGACGGAACAAGCATTCTAATAATTCTTGCAACCAGAGTTTCCCAAGGGTAAAATTGCTCCTTTTAAGGGGGTAAAATCTTGTGGGAAAGAGGAAGATAGAGGGCAGATGTCACCTGTGTGGGACGTATGGCCCGTTAACGTTTGAACACATACCACCAGCCGCTGCTTTCAACAAGTATCCGGTTATACCGCTGAGCCACGATCAGATGTTCAAGCTGCGTCCAGAGGAGTCTCCGAAAGGCCCAATTCAGCGTCGGGGCATGGGGGCGTACACACTCTGTGAGCGCTGCAACAACGACACGGGCGCTTGGTATGGTTATAATTTCGCGCATTGGTGCTATGAAGGGATGGCCATCTTGAAGCGTTCGGGAGGAAATCCGACGCTTTTTCACGTCAGCTATTCGTATCCACTCAGGATTCTTAAGCAGATCGTGACAATGTTCTTCTCTCTATCCACGGAACAGTTCAGACAGAAGAACGAAGAGCTGGTGCGATTTGTGTTGAATAAGGAGATGAAGTATCTGTCTCCACAATACAAGTTTTTCACGTACTACAATCTGGAAGGCCGTCTGCGCTGCTCAGCACCCATAGCTGTATTGGATACGGAAAAACACACCACATCTGCCTTCGCGGAAATCACGTTTCCGCCATTCGGATACGTGATGACATTAGGCACTCCGCCCCCGGATGACAGGCTGGTGGACATCTCAGGGTTCGCCCGGTACGGGTACTACGAGTATGCGTCAATCTCTAGGAGATTCCCTGTGCTGCCAACATATATGCCCATGCCGGGAGATTATCGGCCATATAAGCCCGCCTTGCAGAAAACGGCTGAGTAAAAATAAGCGGTATATAGCCGATTTGTTAGTATTATGGCTAAACGAAAAAGCAAAAAACGTGTCCAGCCCAAGTGCTATATGTGCGACAAGGTGTCATCAAGTGTTGAGCATGTCCCGCCGCGATCTTTCTTTCCAAATGGCCGATTAGGCTTGGTGCATGTCCCTTCGTGTACCGCACATAATGAAGAGAATGCTAAAGACGTTGAGTACATACGAAACGTAATTGTGACCTCCTACAGCACGAACGAAGTGGCTAGAGGGCTTTCCGACAAGGCAATCCGATCCCTCAAGCGAAGCCCCGGTTTATTAAAGACCACCCTTCGGGGTGGCCAGCGAATAACATTTAATGGCAGAGAAACAGCTACCTTTGAGGTTGACCTTCCCAGGTTAAAAAAGGTGATGAGGGCAATCGCTTATGCGTTATACTACAAAGAATATGGCCAAGCCTATCCTCACTCTTGGGTGATTCTCTGTCCCAGTTTGTTCTCCATGGATCTTGAGATGAAAGGACTCCCTGACCCTGAAACCGCAGAATATAGAAAAATCCTGTCATATCTTCCTGTGGTTGATAAAGACACTAATCACCCCGATGTATTTAAGTATGCCTTGTACACGGGGACAGAGAAACATTTCGGTTATAAAATGACCTTTTATGAAGGCTTCATCGTGTATGCAATGGGTGTTGTTCCAACGGTTACATCCGACATGGAGAACTCATTGATTCAAGAAGAAAACGCCACGTAGTATGCAACACTGGATACTGTTAACAGCTCCGCACTACTCTGAGACCGTTATCTGGCCGGGTGGTGACACCTATGAGTATAGAGTCTCGCCCAACAATGAGTTGAAAAAGGGCGACACGGTATATTTATGGTGGAATCCTAACAGCACTTTGTACGGCTGGGGAGAGGTTGCTGAACATCCGAGGATAGTTATTGAAGAAAACGAAAATGTTAGGAGACAGCGGCAGCTTGTTGTAGTTGAGAGAAAGAGCGGATTTGATCCACGGATCACCCTGAGGATGATGCAGACAGACAGTAATCTGAGGAAGCTGATTCCCGCTGGTCATGATGACATGTATGCGCTCCCGCTCCGTCCTGCTCAAGCATATTACATAAATGACTATATCAGAGAACACAAGCTGGATGCTCCCCAAGGATCAGCAACTGTAAAGTGGTCATATGAAGATGTATCTGACATCACCTTACAGACTCTCCTCACACTTGGTGATAAAACCGATGAAGGGCGATTGGTTGAAGGGATACGAATTCCGTGGCGTGTAATGCTGGAAATAATTTCCCAAGACCCTAACGAGATTTACAACATGGACCCGCGAAAGCTGGAAGAGCTTATTGCGGGAGCTTACTTCGAGGAAGGCTACGAAGTAGAACTCACGCCAAGAAGCGGAGACAGAGGGCGGGATGTCGTTGCGATAATGCGTGGAATCGGCTCGATCAGGATATTTGACCAAGTAAAACGATACAAGATTAGCAGTCCAGTTACTGCCGAGGAAGTGAGGGCGCTTGTTGGCGTTATTTCATCACATGGAAACGTCTCGAAGGGGATAATCACAACCACCTCCGTATTCGCTCCGACGTTGTTGGATGATCCAGATATCAGGCGCTTGGTTCCTTACCGTTTGGATTTGAGACCACGAGATAAATTATTGCCTTGGTTGGAATCATTGAGAAGACGTTAGCAGCTCATATCAGAACTGTTCAGAAAGCTGATGCGCTTGTTTGTCTCGACCAAGAGAAAGGAGTCTTCATGAAGAGACCAGCATTTTACCATGTGGCGCTTTCATTTGCGGGCGAAGATCGGGAGTATGTGGATGAGGTGGCTAAAATCTTGAGGAGGAAAGGGGTTAAGTTGTTTTATGACCGATTTGAAGAAGCGAACCTTTGGGGGAAAAATTTATATGAATATCTGAACGATATTTATCAGCACAGCACGATGTTCACTATAGCTTTCTTATCTCAGCACTATGCGCGTAAGTTATGGACAAACCACGAGAGAACATCCGCGCAGGCGCGTGCATTCCAAGAAAACTCTGATTACATCTTGCCTGTGCGATTCGATGACACAGTAATTCCGGGAATTCTTCCGACTACTGGTTACATTGAAGCCAAGTCTAAATCGCCAAATGAGCTAGCTGAATTAGTAATACAGAAGCTCGCATCAGTTGACATTGTTATCGAGCCTCCACCACGGATAGAGGTAATCAGATCTGATAACTGCCGGGGCGATGATAACTATGCAGCGATTAGCTGGGGTTATCCAGAAGTGGCAGATGAACATGGCGTACGACTTAAGGATTATGTTTTGGTAACCCCCCTAGCTTACTGAAAAGTGACAGGTGAACCTATTGGCTCACGCTGCCGCCCGCAATTGATCGAGTTTTCTGCGCCATCTCGCGTCAGAACGATCCAGCCGTTCCTTGAAAGTTTCTTCGACAAAGCG
>Ga0070741_10011597_pt1 | contig 16216 bp, 17 predicted proteins | sample Coa_R1_4_FD_66440 | JGI IMG/M metagenome (GOLD analysis project Ga0070741, IMG submission 66440) | Surface soil microbial communities from Centralia Pennsylvania, which are recovering from an underground coalmine fire - Coalmine... | ecosystem: Environmental > Terrestrial > Soil > Unclassified ...
CGCGGAGTCATGGCCGTCGCGCGTCCGTTGATTGCCAGCGCAAACATTGACGCCCGCGATTTCTCCCGCACCTTTGAAGCTTTCAATCATCGCCAACAAGGCACCGCAGGCATCATTACGATTTCCGGAGGCAAAACGACCACCGCACGCGGCATGGCAGAACAAGTATCCGATGTCGTCTGCGCCGAGCTCGGCATCACCGCACCCTGCAAAACCAAGGAAACGCCATTATTGTCTTACAGAGAGCTTTATAACTAAACCGCGAACCTACGCGAAGGGGTACTACTTGTCATTTCGAACGCCACGCAGTTTGTGGCAGAAATCTCTCTCTTCTCCCCAGAGAGATTTCGCCTGAACTATGTTGAGGAGCAAGACACGGCTCGAAATGATAATTCTATCAAAATCCTCCGCGTTCTCCGCGTCCTCTGCGGTAAAAATATCTTTCATTCGCGTAGATTCGCCGCGATGTATTCCATCGCAATTCGCGGTTTCTATCTGAAATGTCACTTGATGTAACGCTGCGCGTATTTCGCTATCGCCCCAATCAACGCGCCCACTATGACACCTTCAACGTCACAGTGCCCGACGCGGCGAACGTGTTGGACGCGATAGAACAGGCGTGGGACAAATACGACCGCGACCTGATGTTTCGCCACGCCTGCCATCACGCCTCATGCGGAACATGCGCCGTGCGAATTAATGGGCGCGAAAAATTGCCATGTATTGCACCCGTACGCGACTACAAGACGAGTAAACCCATCACCATCGAACCACTACGCAATTTTCCCCTCGTCGGCGATCTCGTTGTGGACGTGGCGGGCTTTTTCCAAAAACAAGAAGCGAGCGGACTCGTCATCACGCGTCCAACCGAAGACACACTCGACGGCAAACGCATTGAACATACCCAAGGCCTTGATTCTTCCGCGCCCGTCGTCCCGTTCAACCGTTTTGAAAATTGCATCGAGTGCGGAATTTGTCTAAGCGCATGCCCGACGATGGCGGCAGATTACAAATTTTTCGGCCCCGCAGGACTCGCAGGCATCAAGCGCGAACTGGACAAGACCACCGACCCCGAAAAACGCGCCGCGCTGCTCCAGCTCGCCGATACCGAACAGGGCGTCTGGCGTTGTCACAGCGCCTGGGAATGCACCGAAGCCTGTCCGCAGTCCGTCTATCCCGCCGAAGCCATCATGGAGCTGCGTCAAGAAATCACACGCCAGCATTTCAAAAACTTATTCCGCAGATAACGTAGGGACAGCGTCATGCTGCCCTACCCAGAAGGACGCTACTCGTGAACCTCTCCCTCCCCGAATATAAGAAACTGCGCTTTGTCCGCTGGTTCGATCTTCGCCGCCTGCGCGTTGGCAACATCGCCTACATCTTGAACCGCGTCACCGCGCTCGGACTCGTCGCGTATCTCTACATTCACCTCGTCGTCCTCTCGCTCCTCGCGCAAGGACCGTCGGGGTGGGACCCGTTCATCCGCGTTGCGCGCACGCCCTTCTTTCTCATGCTCGACGTGATATTACTCGCGGGACTACTCATTCACGGCTTGAACGGCATCCGCCTCGCGCTCACGGGCTTCGGCGTCGGCATACGCGGACAAAAGCCGCTCTTTGTCGCGCTGATGATTGTCGCCGCCGTCGCACTCATTGCAGCCATTCTCAAAATTTTCATGCATTAGCTCAAGTTACTACCTATGTCACATTTACCGCAGAGAACGCAGAGAGCCGGAGAAACGTATAATTCCATAAATCACTCCGCGCTCTCTGCGTTCTCTGCGGTGCAATAAGTAGCTGACCTAGATAGCAACTTGGCGTTAGACCGACTAATGGATAAAAAGTCGAGCTGGAGCTGGTTCTGGCAATCCGTCACAGGCATCGCGCTGCTGTTCCTCGTCGGCTTGCACATGATTGCCCATCATTTCATCGCCGAAGGCGGCATCCGCGATTTTCGCCAAGTCATTGAATATCTCTCCAATCCCATCATCATCGTTCTCGAAATCGCCTTCCTCCTCGTCGTCACCATTCACGCGGTGCTGGGTATGCGCTCCATCCTGTTCGATTTGGGTTTGAGTCCCCGCGCCGAACGCGCCCTCACAATTGGCAGCATCATCGTCGGCGTCGGAACCATGCTCTATGGGTTTTGGTTGATGTCCGCGATATTGAATGCAGACGCGTCCCTCACCGCGCTAGGCCATTAATTACATTTTGTCATTTCGAACAAAGCCTTTGTCATTTCGAACAAAGCCTTTGTCATTTCGAACAAAGCCTTTGTCATTTCGAACAAAGCCTTTGTCATTTCGAACAAAGCCTTTGTCATTTCGAACGCGACATAGTGCGTCGCAGAAATCTCTCCTCCTCCAAGCCGAGATTTCTCACTGCGTTCGAAATGACAGCTTAACGCTCGGAACATCATGGTCAGCATAGTCATCGTTTCGCACAGCGCGAAATTAGCCGATGGGGTTGCCGAACTCTTGCGTGGGATGGCAGGCCCCGACGTGCAAATCGCCACCGCAGGCGGTGTGGACCTCCCCGACCATCCGCTCGGCACCGACGTGAACCTCATCGCGCAGGCGATTCAACGCGTCTATTCCGACGATGGCGTTGTCGTGCTGGTGGATTTGGGCAGCGCGATTCTTTCCACCGAAATGGCGCTCGAAACATTTCCCCCCGCGCAGCGCGAACACATCATCATCGCGCCCGCTGCACTCGTCGAAGGCGGAATCGCCGCCGCCGTCCAAGCGCGCCTCGGCAGCCCCCTCGCTGATGTCGTCAAAGAAGCGCGCACCGCGCTCAATGGAAAAATCGCCGAACTCGAGGGAACAACGCCTACACCCACATCAACCGAATCAACAACTTCAACCTATCCCACGCAGCGCATCCGTCTCACTGTCAACAATCGCTTGGGCTTGCACGCACGTCCCGCCGCGCGTTTCGTCCAAACCGCCGCGCAATTTCAAGGCGATGTGCAGCTCACCGACCTCACCACAGGACATGGTCCCATCAATGCCAAAAGCATCAACGCAGTCACAACGCTCGGCGTCCTGCAAGGCCACGCGATTGAAATCGCTGCATCGGGTCCCAATGCCCAAGCCGCGCTCGCCGCGTTACAACGATTGGCGGACGAAAATTTTGGCGATGTCGAGGCGACTGCCGAACGACTAATAACTAACGACCAACGTCTAACGTCTAACGAATTCATCGGACTCGCCGCGTCGCCTGGCTATGCGATTGGCGCAGCGCGCATCTATCGTCCCCAGCTGCCGCCGATTCCCCAAAATGCGATTGACGACCCCGAACGCGAATGGGCGCGCCTGCAAACGGCGATTCACCAGGCCCAAGCCCAACTACAAGCCACGCGCGCCGCGCTGAATGGACGCGGGCAGTTGCCCGAAGCAGAAATTTTCGACGCGCAGCGGTTGATGCTTGAAGATGAAGCAATCCAAGAACCCGCGCGCCTGGCGATTTTTGAACACAAACTGAATGCTGCTGCAGCGTTCCAACAAGCGGCGACCCAACTCGCAGCGCGCTATGAAAAGCTAAACAACGAATACTTGCGCGCTCGCGCCGCCGATGTGCGCGCCGTCGCGCGTCAAGTGCTACTCAATCTGCTCGGCGACACACACGCCGTTTCACACGAAACGGGCATTCTCGTCGCCGCCGACCTCACTCCCGCCGAAACTGCCGTTTTGAATCCCCAAAAAATTCAAGCCCTCTGCATGGCGTTCAGCGCGCCGACCAGCCATAGCGCGATTCTAGCAAAAAGTCTCGGCATCCCCGCCGTCGTCGGTCTCGGCGAATCAATTTTAGAATGGAACGATGGCGACCCGCTGATTGTGGACGGCGAACGCGGGCGCGTCTGGCGCAATCCCGACGCGACGCTTATCCAAGAATACACCGCACGCCTTGACGCCTCGCGTCATCTTTCCGAAACCGCGCGGCGCGCCCAAGATGAACCCGCCATCACGCAGGACGGACACCGCGTCGAAATCGCGGCGAACATCGGCTCATTGAACGATGCCAAACAAGCCGTTGCAATGGGCGCGGAAGCGGTAGGGTTGTTCCGCACCGAATTTCTATTCCTCAACCGCCGCACCGCCCCCGACGAAGCCGAACAATACGAAACCTATCGCGCGGTAGCGGAAATCTTACACGGGCGTTCGCTCCTCATTCGCACACTCGACATTGGCGGCGACAAACCCTTGCCCTATGTGAAGCTCCCGCGCGAAGCCAATCCCTTTCTCGGCTTACGCGGCTTGCGCTTGTCATTAACGCAGCCCGAACTATTCAAGACCCAATTGCGCGCCATCCTCCGCGTCTCCGCCGAATTTCCTCTACGCGTCATGTTCCCTATGGTCTCGACGTTACAGGAATATCGCGCCGCGCTCGAAGTACTCAATCAAGCACGCACCGAATTGCAAACGCGTGGCATCGCCGTCCCCGACCACATCGAAACAGGCATCATGGTCGAAGTGCCAAGCACTGCACTCGCCGCCGCACAATTCGCCCGCACCGTAGATTTCTTTTCCATCGGCACAAACGACCTCACCCAATACACCCTCGCCGCCGAACGCGGCAATCCCCACGTCGCTGCGCTCGCCGATTCCTTCCATCCCGCCGTTTTGCAGCTCATTGCGAATGTCGTCATCGCCGCGCACGCGCACGGCAAATGGGTCGGCGTCTGCGGTGAAATGGCTGGCGACCCGCGCGCCATTCCCTTACTCGTCGGTCTCGGCGTGGACGAACTCTCCATGTCTCCGCCCCTCATTCCCCACGCCAAGCAAATCGTACGCGAACTGAATTTTTCCGACTCCCAAGCGCAAGCACAGCGCGCATTGAATGGCTGAACTCAAGACAAAGCAATGTGATAAAATATCAAGAGTGAGGTGACTTGTGCTAGATACGCTAATTCTTGAAATCAGGCAACTGCCATTGCTCACTCGGCTGGCACTCGTTGAAATTATTGCCGAATCGGTGCGGCAGGAACTGGCAAACCTTCCATCCTCCGTTTTGACGATGGGAATGCTTCGACCGGAAGGACGCCTTCCCACTGACCAAGAACTGGAGGAAGACTATATCAATTATTTGATTGAAAAATATAAATGATCCGCGCACTACTAGACACCAACGTTGTTTTAGATTATCTCCTGGCGCGCGCGCCGTTCGCATACCCAGCAGAACAAGTGTGGAGTGCGGCAAAGAATGGTGAGTTTGAACCTTTTGTATCCGCCATTACACCTATCAATATTTACTATATCGCTCGAAAATTGAAAGGTTCTGCCGATGCACGCAGAGCTGTTCAAGGTCTGCGTGCAGTTTGCCAAATTGCGACAGCTGACCGGGTTGCTCTACTCGATGCGTTGATTCTACCCTTGAAAGACTATGAGGATGCTGTTCAAGTCGTCAGCGCGCAAGCAATGTCGTTAGATGCTATTGTCACACGGAACACTGGCGATTATGCCAATGCCGGTCTGGCGATTTTGACGCCAGAGCAATTTCTGGAGCAGTTGGCAGCATCAAGCGAGCAAGCAGATTCTTAATTTTTTTGTTACTAGCTCGCATCTCTCAACTTTGGTAGAATTGTTTAGTGACTACTCATGGCTCTTCTCTCCGCGACCAATTTCTCCTCGACCCTTCCATCATCTTTCTCAATCACGGTTCATTCGGCGCGTGTCCTCGCCCCGTGTTTGAAGAATACCAACGCTGGCAGCGTGAGCTCGAACGCCAGCCCGTTGAATTTCTCGGACGCCGCTTTGACGATTTACTACGCGCCGCGCGCCAATCCCTCGCGCAATATGTGAACTGCGACGCCGATGATCTAGTCTATGTGCCCAATGCCACCGTCGGCTTGAACATCGTCGCACGTTCCCTCGCCTTGAAACCCGGTGACGAAATTCTTTCCACCGACCACGAGTACGGCGCGCTGGATCGGACATGGACATTTCTTTCAGAAAAAGTAGGTGCGGTTTATAAACGCTTACCGATTCCCGTTCCTGTCACGACTTTAGAAGATTTCGTCGAAACATTCTGGTCAGGCGTCAACCCGCGCACCCGCGTTATTTTTATCAGCCACATCAGCTCGCCCACCGCGCTGATTTTTCCTATTCAAGAAATCTGTCGCCGCGCCCGCGCCGCAGGAATTCTTACAATCATTGACGGCGCACACGCCGTCGGACAAATCCCGCTCGACCTCACCGCGCTCGGTGCCGATTTTTACAGCAGCAATTGTCACAAGTGGCTGTTGAGCGCCAAAGGCAGCGCATTTCTCTATGCCCGACGCGACGTGCAATCGCTCGTCGAGCCGCTCGTCGTCAGTTGGGGTTGGCATCCCGAAAAACCCGCCGCTTCGCGCTTTGTCCAAGAGCAAGAATGGCAAGGCACGCGCGACATTGCCGCCTATCTCTCCGTCCCCGCTGCCATTGAATTTCTCCGCGCCAATCACTGGGACACTGTGCGAAACGCATGTCATCAACTGGCTTGTTATGCCCGCGATGCCATTACCACCTTGACACGGTTAGAACCCTTGAGCAGCGATACATGGTTCGCACAAATGGTTTCCGTACCGCTTCCGCCTTGCAACAAAGAATCTCTTAAACAGCGCCTCTATGACCAATACAAAATCGAAGTGCCGATCATCTTCTGGAATGACCGGCACCTGATTCGCATTTCGATTCAAGTCTACAACACCCGCGCCGATGTTGATGCGCTAGCCGCAGCATTAAAAGAAATCTTCTCCCTGTAGGGACGTTACGGCGTAACGTCCCTACATATAACGTCTCTACAATCTGCTTTTCAAAAATTCCTCCACCGCCGCCGCCGTCGGCAGCGCGGGAATTCCACCTTGCCGCGTCGCCGTAATCGCTCCCGCCGCGTTGGCATATTGCAAAACACTCTTGAGCTCCATATCCAGATTTTCCATTCCTCGTCGCACGAGCTGCACAATCAGCGCGCCCATAAATGCATCGCCGCTGCCGACCGCATCCACCACTTGAACCTGAAAGCTCGGCACCAAGCCGCTCGCCGCCGCGCTGCGAAAATAACTCCCCCGCGCGCCGTGCGTTATCACGACCAGCTTGGGTCCTTTCGCCAACAGCTGCGCGCTCCCCGTTTCAAAATCGGAAGAGCCGGCCAGCAGTGCCAATTCGCTCTCATTCGCCTTAAACACATCCACCTGCGGCAGCATCCTCTCGATTTGCTCCATTGCCTCCGCGTCCGAACGCCACATCGTCCCCCGATAATTCATATCAAACATAAACCGCGCGCCCGCCTCCCGCGCCCGCCGCACCGCTTCAAACGCCGCGCTGCGACACGGTTCATCGCTCAACGGAATCGAATTCATCATCAGCGCACGCGTATTCTGCAACAGTTCGCGGTCCAGTTCCTCAACGCGCAGGCGTTGATCCGCCCCAGGATTACGATAAAAAATAAATTCGGGTGTGTTCGGCGTTGGCAGCGCGATAAACGCCAGCGTCGTCCGCACATCGGGGTCAAAGCGCATGCCGCGCGTATCCACCCCTTCGCGCTCTAACGTCTCTGCCAGCGAATGTCCAAAAAAATCCTCGCCCACTTTGCCAATAAACGCTGTCGCCGCGCCCAATCGCGCCGCCGCCACCACTGTATTCGCCGCGCCGCCGCCCGCTTTCGGCGCAAATGCCGACACGTCGGCAAGGCGTCGTCCGATTTCGGCGGGAAACAAATCCATCAACAACTCGCCGAGACACACAACGTCAAAAAATTTTTGTGCCATACGCACGAGCATAACGAGAACCCCTACCCTCGTCAAGCGCCCATTGACATCAATCCCGTTTGCCCTACACTTGGCATTGACGATTTAGCTGTCACCCTGTCATCCCGTCACCGATTAGCGAAGCGACGTCACCTAGTCAACTATCATCCGTCATTCGTCCTTCGTGGAGGTCTTATGAAAGCCGTTGTCATCACTCCGCATCATGCGGATTCTGCGCGACTCATGGATGTGCCCGAACCGATTCCGCAGCGCAATCAAGTTCTCGTTCGCATGATTCGCGCGGGCATCTGCGGAACCGATACCGAAGTCAATTCCGGCGCATTCGGCCAAGCCCCGCCCGGTTTCGATTACTTGATTCTCGGTCACGAAAATTTTGGCCAAATCGAACGCGTCAGCGCGCCCGACTCGCGTTTCCAAAAAGGCGATTACGTCGTCGCCACCGTGCGCCGTCCCGACGATTGCATCAACTGTCAAGCCGGCGAATCCGATATGTGCCTCACCGACAAATTCACCGAGCGCGGCATTCGCAGGCAGCACGGCTATCTCGCGGAATACTATGCCGACTCCGAAGACTTTTTAATCAAAATTCCGCCGCACCTGCGCGAGGTTGGCGTCCTCCTCGAACCATACAGCATCGTATCCAAAGCGTTGTGGCAAGGTTGGAAAATTCAAGAGCGCATGGTGTGGCAGCCGCGCACCGCGCTCGTCATCAGCGCGGGGACGATTGGTTTGCTCGCCGCCTTCGCCTTGCGCGCACGCGGGTTAGAAGTCGTCATCTGCGCGCGCTCCAAGCCCGGCACCCTCAATTCACAGCTCGCACAGGAAGCGGGCGCGACTTATGTTTCGCTGCAAGAAACACCGCTCGAAGAAATCCCCAAACTGATGGGCAACCGCGTGGATGTCGTCTTTGAAGCATCGGGGCACGGCCCGACCGCCATCAAGGCGCTCGACCTCGTGACGACCAACGGCATCGTACTGTGGAACTCTGTCACATCCGAATCGCATCCGATGACAATAGATGCGGATGCCGTCAATATGCGGATGGTCTTGGGGAATATGCTCGCGGTGGGGATTGTGAACGCGAACCGAAAATATTTTGAAATCGGCGTCCGCGATTTTGAAACCTACCACGAACGCTTTCCCGGTCTCCTCGAACGTCTCCTCACCCAGCGCGTCCCGCTCGCTGATTTCAACGTCGAGGTATTAAAGCGACGCAGCGGCGTCAAAACAACAATTGAAATTCATCCAGATTGAAAAGACCCTTCGGGTTTTTCGCGATGCTCCGCATCGCACAAACCACGAAGGGTCTTTTCAATCACATACCGTAAACGCGCTGCGAAATTGATTCAAATCAATCGGCGGTCGTACATCCAACTCCGGCAATAATCCAATCGCGCGCAATAACCCTGCCAAGTCCCACAAGTGGATCGCTTGTTTGATTTTACCATTCTCCGTCGTGAGCAGCGTCGTCCCTTGAATTTCCAGATAATGCCCCGTCGGTGGAATATTTAACCAGCTGCCTTGATGCGTGCCGCACGCCGTCCAGTAAAGCGCGACACAATCTTTTTGCTGTACCGCTTGCACCGTTTTAAAAATCAAATCGGGAAATGCTTGCGTGTACCGGTTCAGCTGCCGCGCGACACCTTGCGGCCCCTCCACCACCGATTGATCCGTAATATCCAAACCCCGAAAGTCCGACGTATAGACTTCATTCACCCGCGTCGTATCATGCGCGTTCCAAATCGCCATCATTCGCTCAATCAGCTGCATCGTCTCTTCCTTCGAATCGTTCATCGTTCGACCTACATTTTCTTGTCCAAGCCCATTTCCATAAAAAAGAATCCTCCCACTACAAGGAGGATTCTAAAATAATTTGCCCAACGCCGACAGACCAAGAACTGCTCACTTTTTGTTCAGTTCAACCCGAGTCGAAGCAATTGATTTCAACTAATTTTCAATTAGAGACACCGGTAAAGCGGCTGAATGCCCTCTAAGGCGTACCCGTCGGCGCAGCGCGCGTAATGACAAATGTCACCGCATACGCGTTCGATGGAATCGGCTCCGTCGTCTCGCGCTCTGGTTGAACATCAATCAACGTCACGATACAGCCCTCAAGCGCAATCACATTCTGATTCCCCGCCGGACTGCTGCTCAATTCCAAAATCGGCGGATGCAAAATTCCGTTTTCCTCAAACATAATTTGCACCCGCGCTTCCCCCGCCCATACACACGTCACCGATTTCGGACAACGTGAGTCCCCCGCAATGCCATACAGCTGAATTGCAAACGGGTCTGGCGAATCCGTCACACGCGCGGTCTGCCCAACATGCAACGTCATAGGAACACCCAAGCGAGTTTCAAGACCTTCGCCAGAACTCTTGGTCGGCTGGGATATAGGCGTCGGCGGAGGTACAAGCGCAGCACTACAACCAGTGACGAATAGAACAGCCAATACGCCAAACAGGGAGGCGACAAATTTCATCTTCGGAGAATTCATGTGCGTAAGACGCCGCTCATACCGATTTGGTTGCCCGCATGGTTCTGCATTATACTCGCCCCGCATGAGCCATCCCCCCGTTTTCAAAAATCCATATCTTCCCTCGTGTACAGCATTCTATGATTGACGTGCGCGACTGCCGCTTTGTCTATCCGGGGGGACAAGGCAATCAGCCGCTCGTCGCCCTCGAACGCGTCAATCTTGTCATTGCTCCCCAAGAATTTTTTTGTCTGCTCGGACCCAGCGGATGCGGTAAAACGACCTTACTCAAATTGATTGCCGGTCTCATTCCCCCGACCGCAGGCGAAATTCGTATTGACGGCGTGCCCATCCAAGGCCCCGGCCCCGACCGCGCGATGGTCTTTCAAAATTTCGCGCTCCTGCCCTGGGCCGATGTCTTGACCAACATCGCGTTCGGTCTCGAACTGCGCGGCATACCCAAAGCGCAGCGCATCGCAATTGCGCGCGACCTCGTACAAACGATGGGCTTGCAGGGCTTTGAGCGTCATTACCCACGACAACTCTCCGGCGGAATGCAGCAGCGCGTCGGCTTGGCGCGCGCGCTCGCCGTCAATCCCAAAATTTTATTAATGGATGAACCCTTCAGCGCGCTCGATACCCAGACGCGGCGGCTCTTGCAAGAAGATATGCTGGACGTGCAGGAACGCTCGCGCAAAACCGTCGTCTTTGTCACCCACAGCATGGACGAAGCGGTACGTCTCGGCGACCGCGTTGCATTAATGACCCCGCGTCCCGGTCAAATTCAAGAAATCATCGAGGTCAATCTCCCGCGCCCCCGTTCTCCCGATGTCGAAAAAGACCCGCTCTTTGTCGAACTGAAAGAATACTTGTGGCAACAGCTGCGCGTCATGCACTCGCCCACCCAACATCCGGCATGATTCCGGTTCTCACCTTTCACGCGCTCGCCTCTGGTTCCGGTCCCATTTATTTCCCCCCCGCAACGTTCGCCCGCGCCGCGCAGCAATGGCACGCCGCAGGTTGGAACACCATCTCCTTGCTCGATGCGGTGCGTTGCGTGCGCGAACACGCTCCCTTTCCCGCGTGCTCCTTTGTCCTCACCTTTGACGATGGCTATGCGTCAGTCTATCGTGTCGCGTTTCCCATCTTACAGCAATACAATTGGACAGCCATCATATTCATCGCGCCCGGCGAACACGCTTCAACGCAAGGCGATGCGTCCTTACCGCAATTATTCAACGGCGAAATGCTGCGCTGGAACGAAATCCGCGAAATGCGCGCACACGGCATCACCTTCGGCGCGCATACCCTCACCCATCCCGATTTAACGCGTCTCGACCACGCGTACGCCGAAAACGAGCTGCGCCTTTCTCAATCCATCCTCGCCGACGCGCTCGGCGAAGCGATTCCCCTCTTTGCCTATCCCTTTGGGAGATTCAACACGCAGGTGCGTGAGTTAACCGCGCGTTATTTTCAAGCCGCGGTCTCCGACCGTTTGGGCTTGATGAATGCACAAAGCGATGTATTTGCTCTCGAACGTGTGGAAACGTTTTACTTACAAGCGGATTGGGCTGCCAATGGAATGCCCCGCTCGTGGTTCAAGTGGTATCTCGCTGCGCGGAATGTGCCGCGTCAGGCGCGGCGCGCGGTGGCGAGGTTTTTCTAAAACGTTCAACCTTGCGTGGGTTTGTATTGCGCGAGAATTTCACGGATGAGCGGCATAAGTTCTCTCGGAACTTCAACCACTACGCCTTCCTTCCGATTAAAGGCTTGGTCATCCTCTATCGCCGCTTCGTCCGCGCTCTGCTTCTCATAATGTGCCAGCACGCGCTGAATCCTCTTTTCGTCCCAACCTTTTGGAAACTGATTCTTTTTCATAGTTACCTCTTTCGTCTCCGCCGACGATATGCCGTTAATGCTTTTCCGCTTAACTCGTATGCCGTAATAACAAATACGCTACTTGGTTGTGGATCAGGTACATAGATAACGCGCAGATAGCGCCCTGTTTCTGTCTGACCAATCGCTACTCGTGCGCCTTCATATCCTTGGCGGTCTTCTCCAGGATTTGTCAAAACTTGTTCTACTTCAGCTTCATTTACCTCGTGATTGTAAATATGAGGTAAATCTGTTTCTGGGTCAATGTAATACCGAATGTTCCAAATCGCCATCGCCAATGGCTCTCCAACCTCTAACCTCTAACTTCCAACCTCCATCCTCCGACTCTCCACAATCCGAAACCGCCCATTCACGAACGACGCATCGGTAAGCGTTGCGTTCCCCGCCGGATTCAAACCACTCACGTGATAGTCGCTAAACGCCGCCGCGTACGTCAGCGGCATCGGCCCAATCATATTACACGACAGATTCGCCCCCGCTTCGAGGAACGCATCCTGCGCGCGTTGAATAAACGCCGAGTCAGTCGAATACACGTACGAATTAATTGCCCCACATTGTTTCGCATCGCTCGCCGCCTGCGCCAATGCCTGCTCCGCGTCGTCGGCGGCAATAAACAGAATCACCGGCCCAAACCATTCCCGCCGATAAATGTCCGTATCCGAAATATCCAGACCAAGAATCAACGGCGTGCTGGTGCGCGCGTTCGGAAAATCGGGATGTGCGTAGGGCGCAGCATCGCGCAAAATCTTCCCGCGCGTTTGCCCAATCTCCCGCGCCCGTGCAATCAGGTTCAACGTATTTTCATTATGAATCGCGCCAAGCACACCGCCCGCCCGCGTAGAGTCCGCCAACAAACCATTGATGCCCTCCACCAGCGCGTTCGCCGTTTCATCGAATGACATCACACTATCGCCATTCCGAAATCCCTTGCGCGGAATATACACATTTTGCGGACTCGTGCACATCTGTTTGGAATACAGCGAAAGCGCGCTGCCGAGCGTCATCGTCAGCCCTTTCAAATCATTCGTGGATTCCAGAATCACCGAATTCACGCCCGACGTTTCCGTAAACACCGGCCTGCCGCGTGCGTTCTCCTCAATCCACGCGCCGAAATGACTGCTCCCCGTAAAATCAATCATCGCCGTATCCGGACGCGCCACCAAATCCTTCGCAATCGGTTCTGCCACCGTGTCCACGACGAGCGTAACCAGATTCGGGTCAAAGCCCGCGTCGCGCAGCGTCTCGCGCAAAATTTCCACCGCAATCGCCATCGGCAAAATCGTCGCAGGATGCGGTTTCACCACCACCGCGTTGCCTGTCACCAGATTCGCAAAAATCGCGGGATAGCCATTCCACGTCGGAAACGTCGCGCACGCAATCACCACCGCAATCCCGCGCGGCATCAGCCGATACTCTTTTTGCAAACGCACCTGCGTCGAACCGAACGACCGTTCCCACACCGCGCGCTCCGCAATGCGCGACATTTCCATCCACGCATACGCCACTGCTTCCAATCCCCGTTCTTGCGCGTTCGGACCGCCGCCCGCGAACGCCATCGGAAAACTCTGCCCTGTCGTGTGCATAATCGCGTTCGCGCTCTCAAAGCTGCGCTTGTTCAAACGCTCCACCATCTCCATACACACGCCAACGCGCGCCCGCGCGCCCGCATCCCGCCACGCGGGAATCGCTTCACGCGCACCCTCGTACAACGCATCAAGGTCAACTTTCGGATACGTAATCCCAAGCGGCTCTTGCGTGTACGGCGAAATCTCCCACCCAATCCGTCCAATCGTTCCCGGCTGGTCAATCTCAAACGGGCGATCCAGTCGCGCCCGAAATGCCGCTGCGCCCTGATCCACCGCATCGCCGTGAATCTTGCGGCTGGGCGAATCATTAAACGGACTCCACGCCGTCCGCGATTGAATCGTCGCCACCGCCTGTTCCAATCGTTCCCGATGTTTATCAAACCAGTCGTTCATGTCTTCTCCCTTACTAGCGTGTCATTGCGAGCCGATTTTGCTGCGATGCTTTGTATCGCTGCAATCTCCTACTCGGCTGAAATGACTCCTCCAGTGGAAAATCGCGCGAGTAAACTACATCGGACGCAAAAACGTCATCCCATACTTCGCCGCAACCTCATCCCGCTTATCCGCATCTGCCGCATGAAATTCCCGCAAAAATTCTTCCAACATCGCAGGCACCGTAATCATCAAAACCGTCGCCTCTCCGCCAACTACATCCCACGCGTGCGGAATCCCGCGCGGCAAAAACACAAACGCGTGCGGACCCGCGTTCCAAACCTCATCCCCGCAGTGCACGATGATTTCCCCTTCTAATACGTAAAAGCATTCATCCTCGCGGCTGTGAACATGCCACGGCGCGCCGCCGCGCATCCGCGACTCAATGACAGTCAGCATCCCATTCGTGGACGCGCGCGACGCTTTTACACTTGAATCATACCCAGCCAGACCTTCGCCCAGATGAAGAACATAGCCGCGCCCACCATCCCTTTCCATCGTTATCCTTTCGATTCCATCTTTTTCTTTGCCATCACCTCTAAAACCACGCTCAACATCGCGCCAATATCCTTGCAAAGAATTTTATCATATCTCACTTCATCACAACTCTTGCGCACTAAATACGTCCGCTAGAATATCTCCATCGTATATATTCATCAGATGCAGAGCGGTGAAATTTGCCGCACCTTTCGCGGTTTTCGTTCATTTCAAGGTTTTCGCGTTCCAAACATTTCTCGCGCTCCAATCCCATTGTCATGTATAATTTAGACCGTCCCTCACCACCCACCGCGCGTTCCCGAACCCATCTGTTTCATTTTCCGAAAAGGAGGATAAGCATGTCCAAGAAAATTGTCTTCACTGGGTTGCTCGTATTGGCGCTCTTCATCGTCGCGTGCGCGCAAGTCCCCGCCGGGAATCCGCCCCCAGTCGCTCCGACGACAGCAGGTCAGGCCACTGCCGCGCCCGCGCCCACCAGCGCCGCCGAGATGACCCCACAAAAAGGCGGTGCCATCACCGTCGCGTACAAAGACGACCTCGCCACGCTCGACCCCGCGATTGGTTACGACTGGACGAATTGGCCCGCCGAAAAACTCGTCTTTGACGGCTTGCTCGATTACGATGCGGGCACGACCATTCAACCGCGCCTCGCCGAAAGCTTGCCTCAAGTCAACGCCGACGCGACGGTGTACACCTTCAAGCTCCGCAAAGGCGTCAAGTTCAGCAACGGACGCGAATTCAACGCCGACGATGTTGTGTACAGCATCACCCGCGTGCTTGACCCGAACACCAAAAGTCCCGGCTCGGGCTTTTTCCTCGGTATCAAGGGCGCGCAAGAGTTCGTGGATGGCAAGGCAAAAACCGTCGAAGGCATCAAGGTGATTGACCCCTACACTGTTCAATTCACCCTCGCTTCGCCCGATGTCACCTTCCTCAATAAAATGGCGCTCAACTTTGCGTTCATCGTTCCGAAGGAAGAAGTAGAAAAAGCGGGCGAAAATTTTGGACACGCGCCCGTCGGCACCGGTCCATACACTCTCAAAGAATGGACGACCGGTCAGCAGCTCGTCTTTGAGCGCAACCCCAATTATTTCCTTCCCAATGTCCCCTACCTCGACAAGATTACGATTCAAGTCGGCGTCGCGCCCGATGTCGCGCTCTTGCGTTTGGAAAAAGGCGACATTGATTTAATGGGCGACCCGCCGCCCGGCGCGGATTGGGCGCGCATCTCCGCCGACCCCGCGTGGAAAGACCGTCTCGAAAAACAGCCGCAGGTCAGCACCATCTACATCGCCATCAACACCACCGCCAAGCCCTTCGATAATGTCAAGGTGCGCCAAGCATTGAACCATGCGATTGACAAGCAGCACATCGTTCAATTGCTCAATGGACGCGCGACGGTGGCGAATCAAGTCCTCCCGCCGCTCATGCCCGGTTACGACAAGAACTATACGGGCTATGAATACAATCCCGACAAAGCCAAGCAGCTCCTCACCGAAGCCGGGTTCCCCAACGGCTTTGAGACCAGCATCGAATGTATTTCGGTGGACCCACAGCCCAAGCTCTGCGAATCGTTCCA
>Ga0070741_10011598_pt1 | contig 16216 bp, 14 predicted proteins | sample Coa_R1_4_FD_66440 | JGI IMG/M metagenome (GOLD analysis project Ga0070741, IMG submission 66440) | Surface soil microbial communities from Centralia Pennsylvania, which are recovering from an underground coalmine fire - Coalmine... | ecosystem: Environmental > Terrestrial > Soil > Unclassified ...
GGCGAGGACTCCCGTGTCCAAGATCGCCAAGCTTACCAAGAGAACTGAAGGCTCACTGCGTCAGAAGGCGCTCAAGCTTGGTATATCCCTCGGTCATCGGCGATAATTTTGGCATGCAATCGCTTCGCGTCCGGATCGCCCCGCTAGCGGGAAGCGTTTCTTTGTCGCGTTGCTCGTTCCAGAGCGCGCTAGCTTCTCTTCGTTGGTGTAATGCCTGCCGATGAAGTGGGACGAGCCATTTACGTCGGACACGCTGCTGTTGAGCTGAGCCGCCTCGTGCGCGACCAATCCCAGGAATGCTAGCGCACGGTGCGATGGGGCGGGCCGGAAGCTACATCGAAGGGCTAACTGATCCGCAGGACCTAAGCCCCTTAACCTGCTTGATGAAGTGCCCGTGCTTCAAGTGCCCGTTCCAGCACTCATGGTGTTTCTGGGCGTAAGCAAGCAAGGCCATGAAACTCAAGGCCACTAGCACGCATCCTGCTACGACGTTTCTTATCATGGCTGTCACTCCACGGGGTACGTAGGCGACCGCGTCGATGATGATCACCATGGGCGCGACGGTCAATGCCCCGCAGCGCGAAATAGTCGCTCGATCATCTGCGCTGCCTGTCAGCAGAGCGGGCAGCTGTTGAGCAGGCCTTTGGCCGAGCGGGAGGCGACGATAGAAAAAAGGGCCGCTGCCAGTATGCGCAGCGGCCCGCCGGGCTCAAAATCGATCCGAGCTTAAATGGCCTACCCCAGCTCCAGCCCCGGTGTGACGTATCAAAGCCCAGCTCGATGACGGGGATCGTTCGCTTTCGAACGTTCCAAAGCTGAAACCCGCCGAGCGTTGCCGCAGCGCCACGGTTGGGGGCATGGGAGACATCCGCCTAAGTCTCACCCGAGCGGGAAAAGGTTCAACCCCGGCGCGAAAATATCGTGGCTCCCCAGCTCTCAGAACTAGCAATAGGATAAGCCTCACCGGGGCCGAGGACCTTAATTTTTATATCACCACTTTTATTTTGAGCCCGGACGAGGGTCGCCTGCGAGGAGCGGGCGGCCCTTTTCAATTACGGCTCGCGGTCACGCGAACAGCGCCGCGCCCGCCCCGATGAACTTCACGAACGTCCCGCTCTCGTGCAGCCACAGCCAGCCCATTGCGGTGGCGGCTGCCCTGTGTTGCCGTTAGCTGGGGTGCTTCTTCAATAAAACTAGTCCCAGACTCCGGCCCTTCCGTCTTACGGAGGCGACACGACGACCGAGTGCTCTTGCAATGTCCTCAGCACTGACCCTCCGTCGGGCCAACGCCCTGAGCGCTCTCGTTTCGCTCTCGGTCCATTCTTTGGGGCGTCCGTGTTTCATAATTTAAAGTTGAGTCCATCAATAATTGCTCTACTTACTGCAGCCTACGAGGGGTCCGCAACCAGTAATTGCGGTGAAGCAGGTCGGAGCCTCTTCTATCGATATAGACGCGGCCGTCCTGCGCCGGCTCGAATGCGTTGGCCAGCTCGACCAGCATGCGCGCGGCGGCGTCGGGATCGGCGAAGGGACGCTCGGTGATGAATTTCATGCTGTAAATCCCGAGTCGGCTGTAGATCGTACGGTTCTGCGACGGGCCATATCGGGACTTTGGATCAATGTGGTATGCGATGGTCATGTTCAGGCCGCCCAAAATCGTTACGCTGAGTTCCTCCGACCTCCCTTTATTGAGGGCGATGCTCAGAACATTCGCGAAGGCATTCGAAGAGCTTGAGACCTATCTGAGCAAGCAGGCTGATGACACCTATCTGCGCCAACTACTCGCAAAGGCGCACTTCATTGCCATCTGCGCGGTGAGCGAGGACGCGGTGATCGGCGCCCTGGCTGCCTATCAGCTGGACAAGCTCGAGCAAGATCGACGTGAAATCCACATCTACGACTTGGCAGTCGATAAAGACTTCCGCCGTCGCGGCGTGGCCACCGCGATGATTAACGCCTTGCGTGAAGAAGCTGTCCGGCGGGATGCTTATGTCATTTTTGTACAGGCTGATCTTGTGGATGCTCCAGCAATCGCGCTCTATGAAAAGTTCGGCGTGAAAGAGACCGCTCATCATTTTGACATTGCGCCGACGCGAAGTAAGCCGTCCGAGTGATCCCGCTCAAAGTCGCTTTTGGGTCAGACCCCGAAATGTCCGGCGGTCCGAAATGGTCAGCTATCCCATCCAAAAGCCAACTCACTACATGGTGCGTCGCAGCACGTGTCGCTCCACATTCGCGCTGCCGACCTCGGCGCGACAGAAGCGGCGTCGCGCCTGCCGCACTAGCGGTTTGGCAGCTCGGTGGTAATGTCGAGGATTGGCCACGCATCGAATTTTGGCGTCGGCGCCATCTTTTTCATTGTGGGATTTTGCATGAAGTCACCTGTCGTCAAGCGATCAATCGTCTTGGGTCGCCACAAGACCAGCGTCAGTCTCGAACTTCCCTTCTGGAGCAGCCTAAAAGAGATTTCCAAGGAGCGCGGCATCTCGCTGGCCGAGCTGATCAGCGAGATCAATGCCAACCGGCAGCAGGCTAACCTATCGTCAGCGCTTCGGGTTTTTGTGCTCAACCACTTCAAGGCCCGCGCAGCTCGGTCTTTCGCCTAACGCAAGCGAGTAAGAAGAAATGAGGGTAGGTGCGGCTTTGCCGTGTCACCCAAACGAGAGTGGGCTGCGACGCTCGCCCGCTGGCTCGCTCTGGCTACTATGCGCGGGGACCCGCCCTTTGCCTGCGCAGGTGTCGCAAGGTGCGGGATGAGGTCTGCGCCCCATCGGAGCCGGTTTCCTCAGCAGCGAACGACCGGTGCCCTTACAGGTGGGGCATAGCTTTTCATCAGCGTCTGCTCGCGTCATCGAGCGCGCCTCCTAAGCTACCGCATTTGAACCCCGGACATGCGTTGGTCCAAGGACGAGCAAAAAGGGTTCAGTAAATCAGATTCTACTGAACCTTTAAGGCTCTCGGACGACAAATGGCAGTCGGGCGATGCTAAGTGTGAGGGGTCAGGCACATGAAGCGGCTCATGCCGCCTACCGGCGTGTCAAATTCACGCCCAGAAACCATCCTGTCACTGCGACAGAGACTGGCTCTTCTCCACCAACTCGAACGCACGTTGAAACGGCAGAGCGCTGTGCTCGACGCCTGCAGGGCGGAAGCAACGTCCACTCGCATCGGACGCTCGTCGGCTCTTGTAAACGATGCCGGGTCTATACATCCGGGATGAGAGCATCGCCGGGTGCGGCCGGCAGCTCCCTGCCAGTCACGGTCCGGGTGTGTGTATGGCTCAAGCAGTGTGACTGGCACCCGGTCGGGTGAACGGTTGCCGTGCCAGATGACACAGGCTAGCGAGCGATCCTTGCTGTAGTTTACGATCGTGCCGATGCGGCCTTCCCAACACCCGCTCGGTCGATGCTTCGATCCGCCTCTTGCGGTGTAAGCTCGAACGCCTTTTTCGTTCAGTCGGATCAGATCAGTCACGCTCGCTCCCAATGCTTTTGCGTCGAGAGCGCTAAGCAGGGCCTGTGGCAACAGCGCGCCAATTTGGTGGCATAGCCATAACCCCGGACAACTACGGTGTTCCCAAACCCGGTTGGGGAACTTGGCCGGGGAAGCACGGCCTCGTCTTCGGATGGTTTTAACGTCGGCTCAAGAACGAGCCACGTCGTGAGTAGGCGCATTAAGCGTAATCGTTACGAACAAGGCCATTACGCGGAAGCTCTTGGACGTTCCACAGAAGTGCAGCGCCTTAGAATCACGCTGGAGAGGGCTGAGCTGAAGCTGAAAGAGCACGAGTAATTGATACGCGCAATGATACCAGACGGCCTAAGTCGCGCAACTCGTCCGCTCTTCCGGCAGCGGATAGGAAACGCGCGTGTTAATTCCGACGTTCGGCGTTTTGGCGATGGCGTCGAGGCGCTGGCGCATCAGCCCAATCTCTTTGGGTGTCTCGTGTCGATCCGGGCTGGGCGGTAACTTCTGCGCCGTCACGAATAATTTCGCGAACATCGTTTCAAGCTCTTCAATCGCATTCGTCTCAAGCAAAGATCACCGACCCGCAACTGTGCCAACTTTCAGGCGGCGTCGGCTTCACTCTGTCCAATCGCGATAGGCCGCCGCTCATCTTGCGTGATTTCGTAGCGTCCGCTTCGGCAGCCCAGACGGATCGACCCATCTCCCGCCCGGTCGTCGTGTCGCAAACTGGATAAGCGGCACCGGAACGGTAGTCCGAGGATGAATTGCCCGTGGTTTCCGGCGGCAAGAAACGAACGGGCCCAGTCCTTAGTGTTCGAGTGCGCCTCGGGAATGCGGGGCCGATGCTGGACCTCCGACCCCGCGACCAAAAAAGCGCACCGCTGAAACCACCTCGCGGACATTTCGGGGACAGCGCTGCAGCTCTCCTGCCCCAACTTATTGTTTTGCCTCCAAAATTCCGTATTGCTCCACGGTACTGCATATTCCCCTTGTGGGAGAGGGCAGCTCTGCCGGTCGACGCAGGCTCGCTTCGGCGAGGTTTTCTATCCGCGGATGCGGTGGCGCTTAGTCGAGAGGTGTTTCCTCCCGGAGGCAAACCCCTCACCCGCTATCGCATCTTCGATACGACAGCGGCCTCTCCCACGAGGGGAGAGGCGGACCGTCCGTGTGGCGCTGTCGTGCCCGCTACTTCGCCTCGCCGATCGAAACCTTCAGCGTGGCGACCCCGTCCACGCCGCATTCGATCTTGTCGCCGGGCTGCAGCGCGGCGACGCCAGCGGGGGTGCCGGTCATGATGATGTCGCCGGCGCTGATCTCGACCTGTTGGGACAGCTTCCAGATGATCTCCGGCACGCTCCAGATCAGCTCGGTGAGGTCGCCCTTCTGCCGCTCGGTGCCGTTGACCGAGAGCCAGATCTTGCCTTTGGCGAGATGGCCGATCTTCGCGGCCGGCACGATCGGCGAGCAGGGCGCCGAATGGTCGAAGGACTTGCCGATCTCCCAGGGCCGCTCCTTCTTGCGCGAGGCCTGCTGCAGGTCGCGCCGCGTGAGGTCGATGCCGACCGCATAGCCATAGACGTGATCGAGCGCCTTCTCCGGGGCAATGTTCAGGCCACCGCTCTTCATCGCCACGACAAGCTCGACCTCGTGATGCAAATCCTTGGTCAGCGGCGGATAGGGGATGGTCGTGCCGTCGCCGACCAGCATGTCGGCGTGCTTGGCGAAGAAGAACGGCGGGTCGCGCTCGTCATTGCCCATCTCGCGGATGTGCTCGAGATAGTTGCGCCCGACACACCAGATGCGGCGTACGGGAAAGGCTTTGCCTTCGCCCGCGACGGGAATGGAGGCTTGCGGCGGAGCCGGAATGACGAAGGCTGTGGCGTTCATGGAAAGCTCTCGGGCTGTTCTTTTTGTAAGACGCCTTTCTTACGCGGTTGCGCCTGAACGCGCCAGAGGCATGCCATCCGGCTTTACGCCCGAGATAATTGCCCGACGGGGCGAGATGGACTGTCATGACGTGAAGGCGCTGGAGCGGAACATCGCCCTGGAGTAGTACATAGCCTGCCCGAATACCTGAGCGTCTGTCGCGTGATCGAGTGGCCCCGGCCGTGAAAAAATGGATCTGGATTGGTGCGGCGCTCATCGCGGCCGTCTTCACCGTCGGTGAGGCCGCTTCTGACCCCGCCGCCGACATCGAGCGCGGCCAGAACCGGGTCGTGCCGGTTCCGTTCAGCGTCACGCCGGCTGCTGAAGCGTTGCAGAAAACGCTCGACGTCGCCGATATGCACGCCGACAGCCTGCTCTGGAAGCGCGACCTCCTGGAGCGTTCCGACCGCGGCCATGTCGATTTGCCCCGGCTGATCGAGGGCCATTATGCGCTGCAGGTGTTCTCATCGGTGACCAAGTCGCCGGTGGGGCAGAACTTCGATTCCAACAGCGCGGACACCGACACCATCACCGGGCTGGTCAAGATTCAGATGCAGCCAATGCGGACCTGGGACTCGCTGTTGCAGCGCTCGCTCTATCATGCCGAGAAGCTGCACGGCTTTGCCGATGCCTCGCAAGGCAGGCTGCGCGTGATCACGAGCCCTGAGGATATCGACCGTCTGCTCGCCGACCGCAAGAACGGAGAAACGGTGGTCGGTGGCCTGCTGTCGATTGAGGGCCTGCATGACCTCGAAGGCAAGATCGAGAACCTCGACGTGCTCCATGATGCGGGGTTCCGCATGGCGGGACTCACGCATTTCTTCGACAATGATATTGCGGGCTCCATGCATGGCCTGAACAAGGGCGGGCTGACGCCGCTTGGCCGGCAGGCGGTGCAGCGCATGGAGGCTCTGGGCATGATCGCCGATCTCGCCCACGCGAGCCATGCCGCCATTGCCGACGTGCTGGCCATGGCCAAACGGCCGGTGATCTCCAGCCATGGCGGCGTGCTCGGCACCTGCAACGTCAACCGCAACCTCTCCGACGACGAGATCAGGGGCATCGCGAAAACCGGCGGCGTGATCGGGATCGGCTATTTCAAGGGCGCGATCTGCTCGACCGAGCCGAAAGACGTGGCGCGCGCGATTCTCCATGTTCGCGACGTCGTCGGCATCGACTATGTCGGGCTTGGCTCCGACTTCGACGGCGGGACGACGGTGTCGTTCGATGCGAGCCAGGTGGTTGCCGTGACCCAGGCGCTGCTGGATGCCGGCTTTGCGGAAGACGACATCCGCAAGGTCATGGGCGGCAACGTGCTGCGTGTGCTGCGCGCAGGGATTGCGCCCGCCGCGCCGTGAAGAGTTGGGCTGCTCTAAGAGTGACGGACCTGGCTTGAGAGCTCGTACAAGCGCGCGTTGGACTACGACGTCGCCGCGTGCACCAGCTTCGGAGCCTCGCTGCTGGTGTCGCGCTGCTGCAGGCGGAAAAAGGAGGCGTAGCGGCCGGCGCGGCGGAGGAGCTCGTCATGGCGGCCACGCTCGACGATCTCGCCCGCTTCCACCACCAGAATCGTATCCGCATGCATGATCGTATGCAGCCGATGCGCGATCACGATGGTGGTGCGGTTCTGGCAGAGATGTTCGATCGCCTCCTGCACCTGCTTTTCGGATTCGGAATCGAGCGCCGCGGTCGCCTCATCCAGGAGGATGATCGGCGCATTCTTGAGCAGCGCGCGGGCGACCGCGATGCGCTGGCGCTGGCCGCCGGACAGCTGTGTGCCGTGCTCGCCGACCGGGGTGTCATAACCCAGCGGAAAGCCCATGATGAAATCATGCGCGCAGGCCGCCCTTGCCGCCTCGATGATCTCAGCCTCGCTCGCGCCCTCCCGGCCGAAGGCAATATTGGCGCGGATGGTGTCGCGGAACAGATAGACGTCCTGGCCGACATAGGCGGTCTGGGAACGCAGCGAGCGGCGTGACACCTTCGAGATCGACTGGCCATCGATGATGATGTCGCCTTCGCTGGCGTCGTAAAACCGCAGCAGCAGCGCCAGCACCGTCGACTTGCCGCCGCCGGAGGGGCCGACAAGCGCGGTGACCTTGCCGGGCTCCGCGACGAAGCTCATGCGGTTGAGCACGAGTTCGTTCGTCCGATAGGCGAAGCTGACGTCGCGCAGTTCGATGCGGGCGTCGGTGAGTTTCAGCGCCGGCTTGTCGTCATCGGACTGCTCGGTCGCGGGGCTGTCGACGACTTCCAGCAGCATGCGCGCGCCGACCAGCTGGCTGTTGAGGTCGATGTTGAGCCGCGCCAGGCGCTTGGCCGGCTCGGTGGCCATCAGGAAGGCGGTCATGAAGGAGAAGAACTGGCCCGGCGTGGCGCCAAGCGCGACCACGCTGTAGCCGCCATAGAGCAGGCAGCCGGCGACTGCAAAGCCGCCGAGCATCTCCATCAGCGGGTTGGAGCGGTTGGAGACCCGCGCCATCTTGTTGGCATTGCGCTCGACGACGGCGATGTTCTCGTCGATGCGCTTCTGCATGGTGTCTTCCAGCGTGAACGCCTTCACGGTCCGGATGCCCTGCAGCGATTCCTGCATCGTCTCCAGGATGTCCGCAGTGCCGGTGAACTGGTGATAGGCGAGGCCCTTGATGCGCTTGACCAGTTTGCGCAGCACCAGCATCGCCGGCGGCACCGCGACAATGCCGATCAGGGACAGGACCGGATCCTGAAATATCATCACGCCGAGCATCGCGATCAGCGTCAGGAAATCGCGCCCGATCGCGTTGATCAGCATGTTCAGGACGTCGGTGATGGATTTCGCACCGGCCGTGAGCCGCGCCAGGAACTCCGACGAATGCCGCTCGGAGAAGAAGCCGATGTTCTCGCTCATCAGCTTGGCAAACAGCCGCCGCTGGTTGCTGGCGAGAATCGCATTCGAGATCTTGGACAGGATCACCGCATGGCCATAGGTCGCCACGCCCTTGATGAACAAGAGGATCACCGTCACGCCGGAGAGGATGGCGATGCCGCGCACGTTCTTGTCGACATAGGCCTGGTTGATCACCTGGCCCAGCACGTAAGTGGCGGCGGCGGTCGCGCCGGCCGCGACCGCCATCAGGCTAAAGGCAGTCAGATAGCGGCGCCAATGGCCGATGCCCTGTTCCATCACGAGGCGGCGAATCAGGATCGCTGCGCCATAGGGATCATCGGTGATTTTCTTCGGAAAATTGGCCATCCAGGTCTCGGTCGGCGGCGGGCCGGCCTGGGTCTGTCCCAGGCGCCTCGCGGGCCAAGGCTTCCTTGCCCGCAAGATGGGGGTTTTTCAAGCCCTATTAAGGGCTTGCGCCACCGAACGTTTCAAGCAGTCGCGGCGCCAAGTGCGCCACTGGTGCGCTCGCGCAACAGTTTTTCTTCCCAGGCCAGCGCATGGGCCGCGATTGTATCGAGATTGTCGTAAGCCGGCGTCCAGTCAAAGGTCGCGCGGATACGACTCGCATCGGCCACCATGCTCATGACATCGCCAGGACGGCGCGGGGCATGCGACACCGCGAACTGGCTGCCGGAGACGCGCCGCACCGCCTCGATGGTCTCCAGCACCGAGTAGCCCCGGCCATAGCCGCAATTGAGCGTCACGCTGGCGCCGCCTCGGCGCAGATAGGTCAGTGCCGCGCGATGGGCCTCGGCGAGATCGGTGACGTGGATGAAATCGCGGATGCAGCTGCCGTCGGCCGTCGGATAGTCGGTGCCGTAAACGTCGACCTTGGCGCGCTGGCCGGTGGCGGCTTCCACCGCGATCTTGAGCAGATGCGTGGCGCCGACGGTGGCAAGCCCCATGCGCGCCTGCGGATCAGCGCCCGCGACGTTGAAATAGCGCAGCACGACATAGTTCATGCCATGCGCGCCGGCGATGTCGTGCAGCATGATCTCGGTCATCAGCTTCGACGAGCCATAAGGGGACAGTGGCCGCGTGCGCGCATGCTCGGGCACCGGAATCTGGTCCGGCTCGCCATAGACGGCCGCCGTGGAGGAGAAGATAAAGCGGCTGACGCCGCACTTGACCGCCACCTTGAGCAGGCTCTGCGTGGTCATGGTGTTGTTGCGATAATACAGCAGCGGATCGCGCATCGACTGCGGCACCACGATGGAGCCGGCGAAATGGATGATGGCCTCGATGCCGTGCTGTTCGATCACGCCCTCGACCAGGTTCTCGTCACCGGCGTCGCCGATGAACAGCGGTACGCCCTCGGGCACGAAGGCCGAGAAACCGGTGGAAAGATTGTCGATCACCACCACGCTCTCATCGGCTTCGTGGAGCGCGCGAACAGTGTGGCTTCCGATATAGCCGGCACCGCCGGTCACAAGTACGGTCATGGTCAAATCCGCTCCCGAAACAATCCGCCGATATTAGCGTCTTCGCCGTGAAGAGGGTGTTTCGGGCGGCGCGAACTGGTCTCCATGCTTAATGTTGCGTATAGGGGGTATCAAACTGGAGATTGACGTTGCCGACCGGGGACAATCTGGCCGATCTCGACCTCATCGTGCCGAACCTGCACCGCCGCTATTCGGGCGTGACCGCCACCAACCGGATGGTGGCGCCGAAACTGGCAACACGCGTTTCGGCCGGCTGGTTCGGCTCCAACGCGCCGGAGGGCATTGCGCGGCTGCGTGTTGCCGATCTCTTCAAATTGTGGCGGCGCCCGCGCCCGCTGATCTGGCACGCAAGGCGCAACAACGAGATGATCGCGGGCGTGCTGTTGCGCGCGCTGGGATGGCCCCTGAAACTCATTTTCACCTCGGCGGCGCAGCGCCATCACAGCTGGACCACGCGTTTCCTGATCCGACGAATGGATGCGATCATCGCCACCAGCGATATCTCCGCATCCTATCTGAAGCGCAGTGCGACGGTGATTCCGCACGGCGTCGACACCGATGTCTACGCGCCGCCGCCGGATCGCGCGGCGGCGTTTGCGGAAAGCGGCCTGCCGGGACGCTATGCCATCGGCTGTTTCGGACGGGTGCGGGCGCAGAAGGGCAGCGACGTCTTTATCGAGGCCATGTGTCGGCTGTTGCCGCGCTATCCCGACTTCACGGCCGTTCTGGTCGGCGCCATCGTGACCGAGCAGATGGTGTTTGCGAATGAGCTGAAGCGGCGGATCGCGGCGGCCGGCCTGAAGGAGCGCATCGTCATTCTCGGCGAGCTCGAGATATCAGAGGTGCAGCGCTGGTACCGGCGCCTCACCATCTACGCCTTTACCTCGCGCAATGAAGGCTTCGGGCTGACGCTGATCGAGGCGATGGGGGCGGGTGCGGCGCTGGTCGCCGCACGCGCGGGCGCGGCCGAGCTTGTGGTCGAGGATGGCGTGACCGGCGTCCTCGTGCCGCCGGGCGATGTGGATGCGCTGGTGGCGGCGCTGGAGCCCTTGATGCGTGATCCGCAAGCAGCCAGCGCCATGGGCGCGCGGGGACGGGCGCGGGTGGTGGAGAAATTCAGCCTCGACGCCGAGGCCGACAGGATCGTGGCCGTCTACCGCCGGCTCGTCTGAGCGATCACGTCGGCGACGAACGCATCGAGATCGCCGCCGGCGAACAGAAAACCCGGCAGCCCCGCGGCGCGGCCGGCTTCGATGTCGGATTCACGATCGCCGATGACAAAGCTGCCAGCCTGACGCACCGGCCAGTGCTGCATCAGGTCGTGGATCATGCCCGGCAGCGGCTTGCGCCAATGATGATCTTCCAGATAGCCCTCGACGGTGCCGTCAGGATGGTGCGGGCAATAGCGGATGTCGTCGATATGCGCGCCCTGGGCCTTCAGCTCCTCACGCATCCAGGCGTGCAGCAGCTGTACATCGTCCTCGGTGAAGAAACCACGCGCGACCCCTGACTGGTTGGTGAAGAAGAACACGAAATAGCCGGCATCATTGAGCCGCCTGATCGCCTTGGCCGCATTCTGCATCCAGCGGATGCGCTCCCTGGTACCCATATAGCCGTCGTCATGGTTGACGACGCCGTCACGGTCGAGAAAGGCGGCGGGTTTTTGCAACTCGTCTTGCGCGCTGGTCATGGGCTGCTTGGTACTGATCGTCTCCTACTCGCGCAAGAGCTGCCTGTAAATCAGCCGCCTCATGGCTTCGAAGGTTCGAGTCCTTCGTCCCCCACCATACTGAAAACAAAAGAGAAATTTAGGAGTTGCGTTGTCGCACCAGGTCGCCCAAAAATCGGGTGGGTCACAACTGGGTCGCGGACGCACCGAGAGGCGCGCGTAGACGCAGGCGAAATGAAGCTGGGCTACGGAAGGCCCTGGACGCCCGAGCAAGAAGAGCGTCTGAGATCGCTTATCGCGGAACGTCTTCGGCCCCATGAAATCGCAGTCAAGCTGCGCCGCACCGTTTCAGGGGTGCTTAAACGAGCTCAAAGGTTGAACCTATCGTTCAAGCGGCATCGACGTTGATTGTCGGCAGCTTGTGTTCTGCGGCGATTTGCCGACCCGCTCTGAGGCCATCCGCCGGCTGGTCGAGCTTGGGCTGAAGGCGAAGCTCCGCCAAAAACATAAGCCGTAAGGGGAATCTGCTTGCGCGCGCCCTCAGCCTGCCCGAATCACAGCCGCATTTGAAAGCGCTGCCAGAGCACAGTTCCCGCTGGACTCTGGCACCCGCTCCATCGTCATCATCAGCCGCCAGCAACCCGGGCGATGGAGCGGGACAGCCCTCACGCGGCTTTCGCCGGCTGGTCGAGCTCGGGCTGAAAGCGAAATAGGTCGTGAAATCGTTGCCAGGGCTGCCGGCAGGAAATGCCCGCGAATTAACGGTGATTCCCCTGAGGTGGTGCTTTATTTCGCTAGCGCTGGTCTAATGAGCCCGGCCGCACCGCCGCGCGGCCGGGCAGCCGGGCGCCGCGCCTCTGTCAGTAAGACCCCAGGGCACGAGTGCTCGGCTGCTTCTCTAAGCATCCGCCTTTTGGCTCCACCAGCGGTTGACACTCGAGGTTGCCGCGATTCCGCCTGAGTGTTGCATGCAGGTGACGGGAAATCCGCTCGCGCCCATGAAGGATCGGATGATGCAAATCGCGCTCGCCTATGTGATTTCACTGGGAATTGTCGGCTTCGGTGCCTGGATTGGCATAGCCGGTCTAAGCTCCAGCGCTCCTGCTGTTTGGATTTGCTTGGCCCTGTTTCCTATCGCGGTTGGGCTCCTGAGCATTTCCGGCGAACGCTAGGCGCTACTCGCAGCAACGACCGAGCGGTGGACCGCTTCCCCCAGGCTGGGAAAATCCGCTTGCGAGGCGCCCCAGGACTGAACTCTACGCTACAGAAGGATCAGACGCAGCAACCGGTGCCAGAGGATTCCCGCCGTCATTGCCTCTGCGGTGTAGTTTCGGTCTCAGCGGATGCGCCACAGCCGCAGAAATCGGGTTTAGTGTGATCTACTCCACACAGCTTACGTCGCATCGCGGAATAGGATTCAGCATTAGCCTGGAGTCGCACATGACCCAAATTGCTGAAACACTTTCTCGTATAACGAGATTCGAGATCGAAGCCGAGTCGCTTGAGCCGATCCTCATTTTTTCAGGCATTGGCTTGCTTCTCTCGCTGGTGGCGGTTCTGACATACGGCTTGGATCTGAGCGCCGGCTTTTTCTAAATGGCAAGACGAGAGGCCGGCGGGTCTTTGGGATGGCGTGCTGCCAGCCCTCAGCAGCCTTGCGGGGGCGGCCAACCGCTGCCGGTTTTGGCTTCGCCCCGCGCCGGCTTTGCAGCGACGCAGGTGCCAAAACCTACCGGCTGCAAACAATGGCCTTCAGCGTATTGCGGCCTGCTGACGCCGCTCTTCCAGATATTTTCTTGACGCATTGTGGTCGATCGATCTCTGTTGCATGCATGCGGCAAGCGCCTCCATTCTTCGCTCAGCACCTTCGGCATTCACGTGATAGTTGGTATCCAAGAACAGACTACGGTTGAACTGAAATGCCTCTGCATCGCAAATTACATCGAGTCCGGCAGCTTGTAGCTTGGCTCTAAGCTCCTCGACAACCGATCGATATTTTTCTTCCCGAAGATCAAACAGCGGATTCCGCATTGTCACCGGCCATGTAAGCTTAAGCGCAGCACCTCGGCTCTTCAGTTGATTTCGCAACCAAATAAGACGCTCGATTGCATATTTGGTCACTTCACCGTTCGTGTAGCCAGTGTTAGCAATTGCAAATTCCGACGTGGTGTCCGTGTCGATCAAAATGTCACCACGTGCGTTCATAGTCTTGTAAGAGTACCCGTGCCAGACAGCTATTCCTTGGACAGAATTGGCCTCCACGGTGGCGAGCACCTCTTGAGGGTCGGAAGGTATCCGAGGGACCAATATCCTGCTTAGGAGTGACGTGAAATCGGAATGCCTGAAGTAGTCGATCATTCTCGGGAGCGTCCAATTTACATATTTTGCGCCCCAACTTGAAAGATTTGCAATCTCCCAGCCGGTTGGAGATGGTGTGCTCGCGTAGTAGGCAAATTCAAGCGGCATTAGAACAATGTCGTCCGGCTTCGCGTATTTCAAAGCCATTTGAATGTGAAAATTCAAAGGAAGTCCTGCGTGTCCCGATAAGTTCACCACAGGCCGCCCCATCAGACTTTCCAAGGTATAGCTGTCAAACCCGAACAAGGAATTCGATCCGCCTATTACGAGTAGTTTGGGTTTATCAATTTCGGAGGCTCGATGCTCCTTCGCAAAATAGACATCCGACAACCAGTGCTCCGCCCGCTCATAGCGCCCGATCGAAGCCACCCAAAAAAACGGAATCAATATCAGCGTTAGTACCGTTGATCGGAAGAACAGGGCAATGCGCGTCATTTTCGCCCCGCTAGAAATTGAAGTACAAGAACTGTGAGGCGCCCGCGGTCGCAAAAGACATGGCTATCAGCGAGATGGCTAACGCCGCTCCAGAGACGACGCTCACGCGCTCATCCCCTTCGGTACAAAACGAAATCGTCGTTTTCGCAGTGAGTACAATGACGAATGCAAATATCAGAAACAATGTCGCGCGCCGCTGCTGCATCTCGAAAAGCTTTCCGATCGAGCCGTCCAACACCCTCGTCATGCCTGACAACACCCGAGTGGCGGAACTCATATCCCTCGCGCGAAAAAAGATCCATGTAACGTTGACGAAGCTGAACGTCAGAAACCAGGCGAGCGGGCCCGCCATGGCAACGCCATATCTTGACCACAGGCGATGAATGACAATGGCGGCGCCATGCATCGCACCCCAGATAACGAACATCCAACTTGCACCATGCCAAAGCCCGCCGATCAGAAAGGTCAGGAACAAGTTGAGATACGTGGTAGTCTCGCTGCGCCGGTTGCCACCTAAAGGGATATAAACGTAGTCGCGGAGAAAGCGGCTCAGTGTGATATGCCAGCGGCGCCAAAACTCTTGGATGTCGAGCGACCGGTAGGGCGAGTTAAAATTCATCGGTAGCTTGATGTTGAACAGCAACGCCGATCCGATCGCCATGTCCGTGTAACCGCTGAAATCAAAGTATAGCTGGAAGGTGTAACTTAAACTTGTTACCCAAGCTGCGAGACAGTTCAGTGTCGTCGCGCTGTCAAAGCCCAGGTTCGCATACTCTGCGAAAGAGTCTGAGATGAGTACCTTCTTGAAAAGACCTATGCTCAGAATACAAAGGCCGGTGGCGATGTTTTTATCGTCAGGCCTTAAATTTGCTTTGTCTGCGAATTGCGGAACGACATCCTTGTGATGAACGATGGGCCCCGCGATGAGTTGGGGGAAGAAGGTCACAAAAAGAGAATAATCTATAAAATTGTAACCGACCGTCTCGCTCCGGAAGCTGTCGACGAGGTAAGCAATCTTCTGGAACGTGAAGAAGCTGATTGCGAGCGGCAATGCGATTGACGGCAGTCGAATGTCGGTTCCGGAGAGGCCGTTCAAATTGTCCACCACAAAGTTCGCGTATTTGAAATAGCCAAGAAGAGCGAGATTGAGAGCTATGCCGCCGAACAGGATTCCTCGCCGTACTGGTTGGGAGAGGCTTTTGGAGCAAAGCGCAGTTCCGGCGCCGTAATTCACAACGATCGAACACATGATAAGCGGCAGGTAGACCCACCCCCACCACGAATAGAACCCAAGGCTCGCGGCGACTAACCAGATCTTCGCAGTTGCAGATCTGGCGCGGCACGTGATCGCAAAATAAATTGCCAACGTGGCCGGTAGGAATATCAGGAGATATTCGAAGGAATTGAAGAGCACGTGAGAGCCATCCCTGAAGGCTTCGGCGCCCCCTCAGTCTAGGGAGGAAGTGCGGCGAGGTTAGGCCTGGTCCTCCTGTTTTGCTGTGCCGGAACTCACACATACGCAGAAAACTGGGCGGACGCGTTGCCGTTCAACGACAAGGATAGTTGCAATGGGGCCTCAAGCCTAGGGGTGCAATCCCTGCGCGGGTTTTCTAGGCCTCGCGCTCATGCCATCACTGCGCGCAGCTCAGAAGTGGTTCGAAGATCTGAGATCACATGTCGCGGGGAGATCGACGATCAACGGGCCATTCCTGTTCGAGCTCAAGGGCACACCAGCGGAGTACAAGGCCGGTCTCGATTACGCGATCGCCAACGGCTGGCTGGAGCCTGCACGAGGGCGGCACCTTTGTCCGCTTCACCGAGGCGGGCGCCGCGCTGTTTGCCTGACAAAAAATCACCGCCGCGCGGGGCTAGGTGCGGATTCCGATGATCTCGCCCGGGTGTACCGATTTGATCTCGCCCAGGATTCCGAGATGATCTCGCCCACTCTTCCGATTTGATGTCGCCCGGGGCGCGAGGCGTTCTGGCTGTCTG
>Ga0070741_10011599_pt1 | contig 16215 bp, 12 predicted proteins | sample Coa_R1_4_FD_66440 | JGI IMG/M metagenome (GOLD analysis project Ga0070741, IMG submission 66440) | Surface soil microbial communities from Centralia Pennsylvania, which are recovering from an underground coalmine fire - Coalmine... | ecosystem: Environmental > Terrestrial > Soil > Unclassified ...
ATCGGCCACCCCCCGAAGGCTTGCGCTGGTGGCCTCCGGCGTAGCCGGCTCACAGCCTGATGTCACCGAGCAAGTGACCGGTCCCTCCACAAAGGTCGCATTTAAAGATGGCAAACCCACGCCTGCGGCTGAGGCCTTTGCCAAGAAAGCCGGCGTGGATGTTTCGAAGCTGGAGAAGATTACAAATCCTAAGGGCGAGTATCTGGCCGCGACAGTAACGAAAAAAGGAAGACCCGCTGCCGAGGTATTGCAGCAGGCGTTGCCGAAAGAGATCGGCGCGATCTACTGGGCAAAGAATATGTACTGGCGCAGCGGAAAGCCTGAGCGTTTCGTGCGTCCGGTGCGCTGGATCGTGGCCATGCTGGGCGATGAAATTATTCCGCTGGAATTTGCCGGAGTGCAGGCAGGGAGCCGGTCCCGCGGACATCGCATCCTTGGTCCGGAGCAAGTTTCAATCAGCACGCCGGCAAAATACGTTGCAGATCTCCGCCATGCCCATGTGGAAGTTGTAAGTTCGGATCGTGAATATAAAATCCGCAAGGCGCTGGACGCCGCAACGCGCACGATTCCCGGAGCACGCTGGCGTGAAGATGCCGAGTTGCTGAAGACTGTGGTAAATCTGACGGAGTGGCCGTCGGCGATCTTGGGCAGCTTTGATAAGCAGTTTCTATCTTTGCCGGAAGAAGTCCTGGTGATGGTGATGCGCGACCATCAGAAATATTTTGCGGTGGAAGACGCGAACGGGAAATTGGCACCGCATTTTCTGGCCGTGCTAAATACGGATGGCGACCCTGATGGGTTGATCCGCCATGGCAATGAGCGCGTGCTGCGCGCAAGATTTAATGATGCGCGGTTCTTCTGGGATACAGATCAGAAAACGCCGCTGACAAACCGCGTCGAGATGCTCAAGGCGGTGACTTTCCAGAAAGATCTGGGTAGTTATGCGGAAAAGGCAGAACGGGTCGGCAAATTGGCGGGCCATCTTTGTGCTGTACTGAATAAGAGCGGACTAAAAATTGATCCCAGCGCAGTCCAGCAAGCTGCACAACTGGCAAAGACCGATCTCACAGCGGAATTGGTTAAGGAATTTACCGAGTTGCAGGGCATTATCGGCGGCCTGTATGCCAAGGCACAAGGTTTGCCGCAAGCAGTGGCAGATGCCATTTACGACCAATACAAGCCGGAATCGACGGAAGACTCTCCACCACGAACGCTGGAGGGAGCGGTGCTCTCGATCGCGGATAAAGCGGATTCGATCGCGGGAATGTTTGCGTTAGGACTGGTGCCTTCAGGTTCGAAAGATCCCTTTGCGTTGCGTCGGCAAGCGAATGGTATCGTGAAAACCATTGCGGAGAAGAATCTGGCTCTTAATCTTTCAGAGCTCATGGTGAGTGCGCGCAATGGTTACTCTGGCAGCACGGCAGAGAAGAAGTTCACGCAAAGTGGTGATGCTTATGCGCAAGCGGTCCGTAACTTTTTCCACGAACGACTGGAGTTCTACCTGCGTGACGTTCTTGGCTTGGCTTATGACGTGGTCAATGCCACGCTGGCAGCAGGATCAGATGATGTGGTGGATGCGGTGGCGCGGGCCAATGCCGTGGCCAAGGTGCGTCCATCGGCAGACTTTGAATCGATCTCCGTGGCGTTCAAGCGCATGAAGAACATTCTTCGCCAGGCGGCGGAGGCAAAGAAAAAAGTCGCTGAGCCTTTCAATCCTTCATCGCTTACAGATCAGGAAGAGAAAGCGCTGGCTACTGCGGTTCCGCGAGTCGCGCAAAAAGTAAAAGAGATGAGCGCATCGCAGCAATACGAACCTGCGTTGCTGGAAATTTCCCACCTGCGCCCTGCTGTTGATGCCTTTTTCGACAAGGTGATGGTGATGGTGGAAGACGAGAACCTGCGCGCCCAGCGGCTCGGTTTGTTGCAAACGCTGGTGAAAGAGTTCTCCAGCATTGCCGATTTTTCAGAGATTGTGACGGCGGGTTAGTTTTTAAGCGCTCTGCTGCTGTGGGCCTTCGACTCTTTCGCTTCCTCAGTCCCTCAGGACAGGCTCTACGGCGTGTGGAATTGATTCTTTTCTTCGTTCCCGCACTTATTCCTCAGCGCGCTCGCTCACCCCAGCACGCGAAAACCGCGCGTGGCGGGATCCCGTTTCGCGCGCCTTAGGACGTGCGCCGGGCCATTCTCAATTTTCCTGCAAGGTGGACTGAGTAGCCACAGAAGTATTGTTTTTTTCTGACAAGGGAATCGGTTCCCTGTACCAATTCGTGCTGTACTCAGCTGCTATTTTAGGCTACGATAACTGTTTATCAATCAGTAAAAATGGGCTACAGACGAGGCGATGATTGCCTGGATGGCAGTTGTCCGGGAGATTGGGACCAAACCTACGCCAAATTGGGATCACTGGGATGAATGGGGAGGGGGTAGGGGAGGCCGGGAGCTATTTACTATTGAGTAAATTTGAGGTTGCTGGATCGCCGGGATTGCCAAAATTTAGATCGCCGAGATTGCCGAAAATGAGAATTGAACCGACGTTCCGAAATCGGTGAAGAAAATCAGGTAGCCCTGAGGTGTATCGGAGCAGATTCCTCGCCATCGCGACAAAAGTTTATGGCAGGCAGCAAACAGATTGCTGGCTTCCAGCTCGGAATAGCGTGTCGCATGCATTTGAGATTCAGTTCTGGGGCAAAGCTTGTAGATGTGTTTTAAGGAATTGCCAGAATCGCCGAATTGCCAAAAGTGACAATTGAGAGGCGGTTGCTCAAGGGCGCAGATGTAATCGAAAAACAGAGTGGCAAGCGGACTGACTGGAACGACGTTTTTTCAAATCTTAACAGCGCTACTCGCACTATATGAGTTGCGGCTAGTAAAATAATAGATTACATACCGGCACCAAATCCGGCCTGCAGCATAGCTTTCATCTAATGGAGACCAGCCAATGAGCGTGACACCCCTTTCTAAACCTGAGACCAAGGCAGCGATGCAACCCCAGCAGGGAACCCAGTACGTGTACTTCTTTGGCGGTGGCCATGCCGAAGGCAACGGCAAAATGAAAGACGAGCTGGGCGGGAAAGGCGCCGGCCTGGCGGAGATGACCAACGCCGGACTGCCTGTGCCTCCAGGATTCACGATTCAGACGGCGGCGTGCCGCGAATACATGAAGACCAGCAAGGTCTCGAATGTCTTGGAGCAGCAGACCGCTACGGCGCTGGCACGGCTGGAAGAGTTGCAGAAGCAGAAGCTGGGCGCGGGTGAGAATCCGCTGCTGGTGAGCGTGCGCTCAGGCGCTAAGTTTTCCATGCCGGGCATGATGGATACGATTTTGAATCTGGGCCTGAACGATGAGAGCGTACAGGCGCTGGCGAAGAAGAGCGGCAATGAGCGCTTTGCTTACGATTCCTATCGCCGCCTGATTCAGATGTACGGCAACGTGGTGCTGGATATTGAGAAGTCTGCATTTGAAGAAGTTTTTGATGGCCAAAAGCACAAGAAGGGCGTAAAGCTGGATACGGAGCTGACCGCGGCCGACCTGAAAGAAGTCATCGCTGAATACAAGAAGGTAGTGAAGCAGCATACAGGCCACGATTTTCCGCAGAACCCGCTGGAGCAGCTTGCGGGCGCGCGCGATGCGGTTTTCCGCTCATGGAATAACGATCGCGCGAAGGTGTATCGGCGCATCAACAACATCTCTGACGATCTGGGAACAGCCGTGAACGTTCAAGCCATGGTGTTTGGCAATCTGGGCGAGACCAGCGGAACAGGAGTGGGCTTTACGCGCAATCCTGCGAACGGCGATAAAGAGTTTTACGGCGAGTTCCTGATGAATGCGCAGGGCGAAGACGTGGTGGCCGGAATTCGCACGCCGGTCCACATCAGCGAGTTGCACAAGCTGATGCCGCAGGTTTACGACCAGCTTCGTGACATTACTTCGCGGCTGGAAAAGCACTATCGCGACATGCAGGATTTTGAGTTCACTATCCAGGATGGACGCCTCTACATGCTGCAGACACGCAACGGCAAGCGCACGGGGCGCGCCGCTGTCCGAGTAGCGCTGGACATGGTGAACGAAGGATTGATCAAGCCGGAAGAGGCGATCTTCCGCGTGGAGCCAAACCAGCTTTACGACTTTCTGGTTCCGAAGCTGGATGAGAAGGGTGGCACAGCAGAGGTAATTGCCAAGGGCCTGCCTGCATCGCCGGGCGCGGCTGTGGGACGGATTGTTTTCACGGCGAACGACGCTGTCACCGCTGCTGGTACCGGAGCAAAGAAGAATCCAGTAATCCTGGTGCGCGGCGAGACTACGCCGGAAGACATTCACGGCATGGAAGTGGCAGCCGGAATTTTGACCTCGCGTGGCGGTATGACAAGCCACGCTGCCGTAGTCACGCGCGGCATGGGCAAATGCTGCGTGGTGGGCGCGGGCGAAATTGAAGTGGACGAGAAGAAGAAGGAGATGCGCGTCGGCAAGCTCACGCTGAAAGAGAACGATTGGATTTCTCTGGACGGCACGACCGGACGCGTGATCAAAGGCCAGCTTGGAACCGTTCCGGCAAAGCCGGACGATCCTGATTTGCAGACACTGCTCAAGTGGTCAGAGCCGCACCGCAAGCTGGGTGTGCGCGCGAATGCTGATATCCCGCGTGATGCCGTAGCGGCGCGTAGCTTTGGCGCTGAAGGTATTGGTCTCTGCCGTACCGAGCACATGTTCTTTGCGGAAGATCGCATTGGGCACATGCGCAATATGATCCTGGCGCGTACGGAAGCTGACCGGAAGGCCGCACTGGCCAAGTTGCTGCCAATGCAGCGCGAAGACTTTGAAGGCGTCTTCAAAGCCATGGACGGATTCCCGGTCACCATCCGCCTGCTGGATCCGCCGCTGCATGAGTTCCTGCCTCGGCGTGAAGAGTTGATGGTGGAGATTGCGCAACTGGAAGTCAAAGATCCGAAATCACCCAAGATCAATGAAAAACTCGAACTGCTGCGCCGCGTGGAAGAGCTTCACGAGTTGAACCCCATGCTTGGACATCGCGGATGCCGCTTGGGCATTACCTATCCCGAAATTTCTGAGATGCAGGCACGCGCAATTTTTGAAGCTGCAGTGAATATGACAAAAGCAGGGGTGAAGGTTATACCTGAAGTCATGATTCCGCTTGTCAGTATGGTGAAAGAGATGGAGAACCAGGGCGCAATTGTTCGCCAGGTTGCAGAGCAGGTATTCCAAGAGAAGGGAATGAAAGTCGATTACCTTGTCGGCACCATGATTGAACTGCCGCGCGCCTGCACGGTAGCCGACCAGATTGCCGGTGATGCTGAGTTCTTCAGCTTTGGCACCAATGATCTGACGCAGACCGCGTACGGCTTCTCTCGCGATGACATCAGCAAATTTCTGCCTTCCTATATTGAGCGTGGCATCTTGAAGAGCGATCCATTTGCCACGATCGACCAGCAGGGCGTGGGCGAGTTGATGGAGATGGGCGTAAAGAAAGGACGCAAAGCGCGCCCGACACTGAAGATCGGAATTTGCGGTGAACATGGCGGCGATCCGGCATCGGTGGAGTTCTGCCACAAGATTGGATTGAACTATGTTTCCTGCTCACCGTACCGCGTGCTTACAGCAAGGCTGGCGGCAGCGCAGGCAGCGGCAGCGGAAGAGTTGAAGACAGAAAGCGGACGAACGAAGTAGAGGTTCGGCCTCATCTGTGGCTATTTACGTGGGAGGCTTGTTCTGCGCATGTTTCAGCCTTGGTTTTTTCGCGCAGGCTGCTGTCACAAGCATTACAATTTCTGGTAGCAATCGCCGGAGTGTGACATGACCAAAGACGAGATCATCAAAAAGCACAAGCAATACCTGTTTCCTTCCATCTCGCTGTACTACTCAGATCCGCTGGTGACAGACCATGCCAGCATGCAGCACCTGTGGGATGTGGATGGCAACAAGTACCTGGATTTCTTTGGCGGGATTGTCACTATCTCCGTGGGGCACGCCAACCCGCGCGTAACCGGCAAGATCAAGACGCAGATTGATAAGCTGCAGCATGCCTCAACTGTCTTTCCGAATGAAGCGGTAGTAGCGCTGGCGGAAAAAATTGCGCAGATTACTCCGGGCGAAATAAGCCAGAGTTTTTTCTCAAATAGCGGCACCGAGGCCAATGAAACTGCTGTACAACTGGCGCGGACGTTTACCGGCCGCTTTGAAGTAATTGCGCTGCGGCACGGCTATAGCGGACGCTCGCAGATGGCGCAGTCGGCAGCAGGGCAGAATTCCTGGCGCAAGTCGCTGTCGGCCCCGGCGCCGGGATTTGTACATGCGATGAATGCTTATTGCTATCGCTGCCCGCTGGGCAAGACCTATCCCAGTTGCGAAGTGGCGTGCGCCAAGGATGTTGAAGCGGTGATCCAGACTTCAACCTCCGGGCAGATTGCCGCGTTTCTGGCGGAGCCGATCCAGGGCGTGGGCGGCTTCATTACGCCGCCAAAAGAATATTTCAAGATTGTTTTCAAGATTGTTAAAGACTACGGCGGGCTTTTCATCGCTGATGAAGTGCAGACCGCATGGGGACGCACCGGCAAGCGCTGGTTCGGGATTGAGCACTGGGAAGTTACGCCGGACATTATTACTTCGGCAAAAAGTTTGGCCAATGGTACGCCGGTCGGCCTGACGGCAACGCGACCAGAGATCGCCGCCAGTTTCAAGGGACTGCAAATCTCTACTTTCGGTGGAAATCCGGTGACCTCTGTTGCTGCCAAGGCGACGATTGACCTGATTGAAGAAGATCGCCTCATGGACAACGCAGATACCGTGGGCAGATATTATCGTGACAAACTGGAAGAGCTGAAGGACAAACATGAACTCATTGGCGACGTGCGCGGCATGGGCCTGATGCAGGCTATTGAGTTGGTAAAAGATCGCACAACCAAAGAACCTGCGCCGGAAGCTACCAATCAATTTATGGAGCATTGCCGCAAAGGCGGTCTATTGGTGGGGAAAGGCGGATTGTTTGGCAATGCGATCCGGACTTCACCGCCACTGAATATCTCCAAGGCCGATGTGGATGAAGCGATTCGCATTATGGATACGGCATTCACGGCGATTTCACCCGCATTGGCAGGAGCGGCAGGCAGGCGCTAGCACTCAGCGATGTCTCACAGCAGGAAGTTTTCGGCGGTATGTAGCGTGGAGCCGCAAAAACCGAATGCCTGTTTTAAACTTGCATCAACTTTCAGTCGTTTCAGATTGGGACGTTTTCAAATGCGTGGCGTCCTATTTCGGGATCAAATAGCGGAATATTTATAAAAGTTATTCAAAGAGTAAACTAGACGAGCCACCATTTCTGTCATTCCAAGGGTAGTATTAACCCCATCATGTTTACAGAGGTGTTCGCTTTGTCCCGACGCAAGACTCCTTCGGTCCACCCTGACCGCCTGCTCGCACAATTGGACAAGGTGGAACACCAGTTACAACAGTGGATTGCCCTTTCACAGGAAAATGCTGAGTGGTTCAGGCGCGATCCTCTGGGTGCAATGCGCGCAGCCGGCTTGAACATTGAAGATGACATCATGCTTGAACTGGAGCTGATTACCAAAGCGATCGCCAAGAAGCTCAAATAATTTTCTACTTTCAGACCGGCAGCCTTTGCCTTGAACCGCACGTTCTGCTTTAATGCGCCTCATGCCGCAAAAACCTGACTACGGTATTGACGCTCCGGGTGTGGTGCGTAACCTGCTGGTGATCGGCGTAGTCCTGATTCTTTCTGGAATTCTGTTTCCAGTTATCCACATCGGCCAGGTGACCATCCTCTGGAGCGCCAGCGCCTTCTGGCCGGGCGGATCGTTTTTGCTTAGCGGCTTCCTGATGCTGGCATACGCTAAATGGGGTAAATTCCGCCACCGTGATCGTATGCTCAACATGATCTCCTGGCGTGGCGATGAACAGGTCCTGGATGTGGGAACTGGACGCGGGTTGCTGTTGATTGGTGCGGCTCGGCGCCTGACCACGGGCAAAAGCATCGGCATCGATGTCTGGAGCACCAAAGATCTCTCCGGTAACGCGCTTGAGCGGACGCAAGCGAACGTCGAAGTGGAGGGCGTAAAAGGTAAGGTCGAACTCAGGAGCGACGACGCGCGCAAGCTAAGTTTCGCTGATGACGCCTTTGACGTGGTGCTCTCCAATCTTTGCATCCATAACATTCCTGATAAGCAAGGCCGTGCCCAGGCCTGCCGGGAAATTGCTCGTGTGCTCAAGCCCGGAGGAACAGCGCTGATCTCAGATTTTGTTTTGACCGGCTTTTACAAAAAGGCGTTTGAGCAGGAAGGACTGAAAACCAGCCGGACGGCCTTTAATTTCTTAACCTATCCACCTTTGCGGGTGGTGCGGGCAGAGAAGAAGGCAGGCCAACAAGCATCTGCAGTAAAGGACTAGGTTGCAGGACCGCTGGCTGTTAGTCGGCTGCTGCCGTTAACTGAGCTTTGTTCTTCGCCAGCGCCAATTGCCGTTTCGGAAAAATCTCTTTCAAAGCTGCCACGATGATAAAGCTGATAATCACCAGCAGCGTCCATGAGCTGATCTTTGCCGGCCCTACAATCGCCCACCTTCGTGCCTGGTTCGGATAAACCCATGCGCCGAAAAATGTGCCAATATTCTCAGCAATCCAGATGAAGAAGCCAGTCAGCAAAAACGAAAGCACCAGCGGCATTTTGCGTTCAACGCGCAAGCTCGTAAAGTGCACACGGGTCTTCCAGAACAACGCTATGACCGCGGCAAAAAGAAACCAGCGGATATCCGGCAGGTAATGGTCGGTAAAAAAATTCGCATAAATCAGTGCGCTTAGGCTTACCGCCATCCAGAAATTCGGAAAGCCGGTCATACGAACGTTAAGGCGCCGCCATGCCTGCATGATGTAGCTGGCCACAGAAGCATACATAAAACCGCTGTAGAGAGGCACAGTGCGCAAATGGAAAAAGCGTGCTCCGGATAACTCCACGAACGGATCGAGGGTGAAGTCTTGAATAGCTCCAGTCCTATCCCGATCAAATGGAACAACGAGAGAACTGCAACCTCGCGCCAGTTCTCCAGCCGCGTTGCGATCAGCACTACCTGGATCGCAATCGCGCTCAGGAAAAGGAAGTCATAACGCGCCAGTCCGGGTATCCTGACGTGGCTTGAAATCGCAAGCAGGAAGAGAAATGATCCGGCGAATACGCATGAGGCCGCTTCCTTAACCCCGAACACAAGGAACTCGCTGAGATACGCGGCAGCTTTGGCAGGCAAAACTCGCCTTGCTAACCGCTCAACCAGCAAGCTCTCGGAAGCGCTTGCTTGCTCTACTCCGGCCAGCGACAAGTGACAACCTTGGTTTCAGTGTAGAAATTAACTCCGTCTTTGCCCAAGGCATGCAGGTCGCCGAAAAATGAATTCTTCCAACCGGAGAACGGGAAGAACGCCACCGGCGCAGGTACGCCCACGTTGATGCCGACCATTCCGGCCGTCACATTCTGCGTGAACTGCCGCGCTGCTCCGCCGGAGCGGGTAAAGACTGAAGCTGCATTGCCGTACTCTGAACGGCTCACCACTTCAATCGCTTCTTTCAAATCTTTCACGCGAACCACTGACAGCACCGGCCCAAAAATTTCATCCTGGGCCACGCGCGATTCCGGATTTACCTTGTCCAGGATCGTTGGGCCCACAAAGTAGCCATTGCCCTTGCTCACTGGGTATTTGCGGCCGTCACGCGCCAGCGTTGCGCCCTCCTTTTCGCCCAGTTCAATGTAGCTCAAGATTCGTTTCCTGGCTTCCTCAGTAATCACCGGCCCCATCCCGCTCTTGGCATCGCAGCCGTTGCCCACGGTCAGATTGTTTGCGGCGTGCACCAGTTCTTTCACCAACGGATCGCCGGCTTCACCCACCGCAATAACCACGCTGGTGGCCAGGCAGCGCTCGCCGGCGCAGCCAAAAGAAGAGCCCATCACCGCCGCCACGGTGGATTTAATATCTGCATCAGGAAGCACGACAGTGTGATTTTTTGCGCCGCCCAGCGCCTGCACGCGTTTCCCATTGTTGGCAGCAGTCTGGTAAATGTACTTTGCTATCGCGCTCGAACCCACAAAAGAGACCGCCCGCACGCGCGGATCGGCGAGCAACTGGTCCACAGTGCTCTTTGCGCCATGCACAAGGTTCAAAACACCGGCAGGCATCCCGGCTTCATGCGCCAACTCAACCATGCGCACGGCAGTGCGGGGAACTTTGTCTGAGGGCTTCAGCACAAATGTGTTCCCGCAGGCAATCGCCAGGGGAAACATCCACAACGGGACCATCATCGGGAAATTAAAAGGCGTAATCCCAACGCACACGCCCACCGGATAACGCGTTGACCAACTATCCACTGACGTGCCGACGCGGTCCACCGTGTCACCCATCATCAAGGTTGGCGCGCCGCAGGCGAATTCAATGCATTCGATGCCGCGATCAAACGATCCCTGGGCCTCTTCACGGGTCTTGCCATTTTCCTCGATGATCAGCCCTACCATCTCCGCGGAATGCTTTTCCAGCAGCTCGCGAAACTTAAACAGCACCTTGCAGCGCTGGATCACCGGCGTCTTGCTCCAGGCAGGGAAGGCCTTTTGCGCAGCTTCTACCGCTGCAGAAATTTCTTCCGGTGTGCAACGCGGAATCTCTGCTACGGCTTCTCCTGTGGCCGGATTGTGCTGAATGTCTTTTTGACTGGAGGAAATGACAGGTTTTCCATTGATGTAAAGCGGACAGGGTTTTAATTCCACGGCAGTTGCGCTCGGCGTCATAGGACCTCACTAAGTATTTTAAAATTTTACACCGCTAGGCAAGATCGGTATTGGCTTGATCGCGCAATGATGGTGACCCACGCAAGATTCAACGAATCGGGCAATTGGCCGCAGGGAAGATCGGTCAGATTTACGATCGGCACAGTATTGAGCACACAACTCTTCTGCCCACCGCATCCCTTTCGATGACGGGCCACAATTATTATCGCTGAGAAAGCAGCTACCAACCCAAACCGCCTTTTCTGGTTCCAACACTGGTGTGCTGACCTTTCCTTTTAATACTCTGGCAAAATCAACGATTTTCTATTCACTCTGCGTAATTGCCTTCGCCATCACAGCTATTGCACAACAATCAGGGGCCGGTAACGCGCATCGTTCCGAAGCTAACAATGGCGCAGTCCAGACGCAGATGCATAATGTGATGTACCACTATGCGGATAATGTTGTCGTTCATCTACGCGACGTGATTGGCTCACTGGTGCCGACCAAAGCAGGCCAGATGCCTGTTTTTGACAACAAGAAATCCTTCACCCTGCAAATCACAGCAGCGGAAATCGCGATTGATCCCCAGTCGCTGGCCAATGTGCTCAACGCCAACGTGTTTTCCGGAAAAGATACGCCGCTTAAAGACCTGGCCATCAGTATTGAGAAGGGGCGGCTCAAGATCAAGGGCAAGCTGCACAAGAAAGGCGATATTACTTTTGAAACGGAAGGCCAGCTCAGCGCCACGCCCGACGGCAAAATCAGGCTGCATTCGGAGAAGATCAAGGCAGCGCATTTACCGGTAAAGGGGCTTATGGACCTGGTTGGACTCGACATCGCTAATCTCATCAAGTCCGGCAAAGTCCAGGGCGTGGAGGTAGAAAAAGACGACCTTATTCTTGATCCGAGTAAGATTCTTCCTCCGCCGCAGATTACCGGCCACATCAGCAGCATACGCCTGGAACCCAACAACATTGTGCAGGTCTTTGGCGATCTGAAAAAGCAAAAGTGGGAAAAAGTTTCCGCGCGCAATTACATGGCATACCATGGCAACCGGCTGCAGTTTGGAAAGCTGATCATGACTGATACTGACATGGTGATCATCGATCCCGATCCCCGCGATCCGTTCGACTTTTTTCTGGACCATTACAAAGAACAGTTGGTGGCAGGCTACACCAAGACGACGCCTGAATTTGGGCTACGCGTATATATGGTGGATTTCAACAAGCTGAAAAGAAAACCGGCGCCTGCCGCCGCAAAATCCAAATAATCTTTCCTTTGGCGCCTTTGCCGCCGCAAATGCTGCAGGTTTTTGCAAAACAATATTGCGCAAGCTTCTCTGAAAAAGCCGTTCTTTGGATACGGGGATACACACAATGAAGCCTTTCGTCGGTTTTTCGCCAAAGAGCTCGCCGCAGTCAAAGAACTCGCAGCAGATTCTGGCTCTTCGCAACATTCGTATTGCTTCTCCTTGTCCTATTGAGTGGTCAAAGATGGTTGGCGACGAGCGTGTTCGCCATTGCTCAGAGTGCAATTTAAATGTTTATAACCTGTCTGCCATGACTGAGCGGGAGGTAAAGAAGCTGCTGGAAACCAATCGCGGCCAGCGCCTCTGCGCGCGCATGTACCGCCGCGCTGACGGGACCGTGCTGACCCAGGACTGTCCATGGGGATGGCGAGCGTTGCAACGCAGGATTTCGCGCGTTGCCGGCGTGGCCCTCACTTTTTTAATGAGCGTAGGCATGGCAGTAGCTAAGACCAAACCACAGCAGAGCGTTCAAACATGCACGCAAAAATCTGAAAAAGAGCCCAATATTGCTCTCACCGTCATGGACCAGGATGGCGCAGTGGTTCCAAATGCTGAAGTTCTGCTGGAACTTAAGGGCGGCAAAGAAAAGATCTCCGGCAAGACAGGAGCGTTAGGGCAGTGGAGCCAATCTAAATTACAGTCCGGGAGCTATGTTCTCACTGTCAATGCGCCGGGATTTAAAAGCTTCAAAAAGACCATACATTTGTTGGATAACAAATTAGCCACTCTGCAAATAAAACTGCGGGTGGATGAAGCAACAGTAATGGGCATTGTTACCGTTGTTACCGAAGAAAAACCAATTTTGTCGCTTCCCATGGAGACACCAGCAAACCCTACGATGATACGGCGCTAGCGCAAGATCTGTAGTGTTTACTCCGCATCGTGATACACAATCCCCAGCGTATGCCGAATTCCGCTTGTGACCGGGCTTACGCCATGCTTGAGGTTCACACGATAATGCCCGCGCGCGCCTTGCACCGGTCTCCAGCGGGTAGTAAAGATCACGCCTTCACCTTGCTGCGGCGCAATCACCTGCGCTGCTGACTGCGCCCGCGGACGCTGCTCCACCAGCACAAACTCGCCGCCTTCAAAATCCTTTCCCGGCTGGTCAAGCATGAAAACCGTTTGCAGAGGAAAATAAACTTCGCCATAAAGGTCCTGATGCAGGCAGTTGTAGCCGCCGCTCTCATAGCGCAACATCAGTGGCGTAGGGCGCTTCTGCCCGCGTGCGTGGCAATGCTTAATGAACTGTTGATGCGTAGCAGGGTATTCAACCTTATCTTCCAGCCTGGCCGCCCATTCATTCGCAACTTCGGCTAGATGCGGATAAAGAGATTCACGCAACTCCTTCACAATTTGCGGCAAGGGATAGGCGAAATACTTGTACTCGCCCATTCCAAAGCGATAACGCTCCATGATGATCCGGCTGCGGAATAGCTGATCATTGGCGTATAGCTCGCGTAGCTCCTTGCATTCCTCTGCGGTCAGCACCGGCCCGATCTTTGCCCATCCTGAATTGTGCAGGCTTGCCTTAATCTGTGGCCACTCAAGTGAGTGAATGCGCGATTCGATCTCATTTAGTACCGGCGTTGGAATTTTTGCTGCTGACATAACCTCTCCAGATATGAATTGTTGCGTAACCGCGATATGGGCTCCATTGATTGGATGTCTGCTCCAGGCGTGCAGCATCTATTTGTGCCTTGCCGTTGCTTAGCGCTTTGCATAGAACCAAGTCGCCTTCGGGCCAGTGATCGTGGTCCTGGCAGCTTCGCATCAGAATGTATCCTGCAGTCCATTTACCGATTCCCTTAATGCGAAGCAGTTTTTCCTTAAAATCCGGCTGGGCAACACAGCCATCGCCGTGCTCTGCGAAAAATGCAGCCAAGTCTCGCAGCGTTTCTTGGCGTTGCCGTGGAACTCCCAACCGGCTGAGATCGCACGCCACTACCTGAGCTGCCGTGGGAAACAGCCATGCCGTTTCATTTTGCTGTGTTCCGGCCAGACGCACCAGGCGTCCCATGAACGTGGTTGCTGCGGGCACTGAGATCTGCTGGCCAAGAACAGCGCGTACAGCAATCTCAAAGCTGGACCAGCCGCCAGGCACACGCAATCCGGGCTGCTGCCTGACAAATGCCGCAAGCTGGGGGCTGCGGCCAAGAACTTTTTCAATCGGGCTGGTATTTACATCTGCTTTAAAAATCTGCTGCACGCGTGCTTCAATTGTGCCTAAGGATACTCCGCTGGTTTCAGCTGAACAATCCATGCGCAAACAGGCATTTTCATGGTCATAAGTCACGCTAAGAGTTTGCGGTTGATCCTTGGTACCGATGGTTCTCTGATATGTAGAATCCGTAACCGTTTCCACACCGGGCGTAGCACGAGCGCGCAGAAAGGCGAGCAGCGACTCCCAATCAAACGGGATCTGAACCGGCAACGTGAAGCTAGACGATGATGCCATCTATCTTCTTATATACACATTGTTCAGGAATTTCCCGCTCCGAATCTTGCGGTGAAATTTGGAAGAGGCAGCTTTATTTGTCAGCTCTTATGCGGAAAATCAAGCGCGGCCGCGCATTTTGGCCCACCACCAGCGCACACCTACCAGCAGAAAGCGCCAGTCGTGGAAGAATTCAGGCTCTTTACGCTCAAAAGCATGGCCGGCAAACTGCAGAATCCAGCCAAAGACAAACAAGCCCGCGGCATATATCCACAGCCCATGAATAAAGATTGTGGCCACGCCAAGTACGCCCGAAATCACGATCAACGGAATCCCAAACGTATGGCAAAACCGGTTGATTGGATGAGTATGGCTGCTTGCGTATTGTGCGATCCACTGCTCGTTGCTGCGTCCGCCCAGCATGGGCGAATTATAAAGCACACAATTTAATTATTGCGGCGTGAGCAGGAATATACGCGTGGGGCCGGCATGAACGTGGCTATCGGCATTTACCTCATCATGATGGCTCACATTTGGATTTTTCAGACCAATCGCCACGATCTGGCCTGCATTGTTAATGGCAAAAGCACCGACCAGGATCGTATCGCCCGGTAGGTTTGGTACTACTTCATTCAGATCAACCATGCCGCCCTGGCTGGTCCACAGAAAGGCGCGATTACCGAGTGGACTTGAAGATTCGCCCACCACCTGCCCTTGGTTGTTAACGGCAAAAGCCTCGCTATAGATGCTGCCGGAAAGTGAGCCGAGCGACTGCATGCCCGCTGCGCTGGTCCAGACAAAAGCGCGCACGCCTCCGCCGCCCTCGGACGCGCCAACGACCATGCCGCTGTCATTAATATGATCGGCGCGGCTGCTGGTATCTCCTGGGAGAACACCAAGGTCCTGCATGGAGCCGTTTTGCCAAAGGAAGGCGTGCGGCCCTGTAGATGTATCGGAAACGCCAACGATGACGCGGGAGTTATTGATTCCGTGAGCTTCACTTGTTGGCCCGCCAAGAGTTCCCAAGTCCTGGATGTTGCCTTGTGTCCAGAGCGCGGCATGAACGCCTGAAGAGCCAACAATCTGGCCCAGATTGTTGATGTCGAAAGCTGAGCTTGCGTCGGTACCGGGCAACGTTCCCAGATCGTGAAGGCCGCCGCTCTGCGTCCATGAGAATGCATGCATACTGTTCGTTATGTTTGACGTGCCAACTACCACACCTGAATCATTGATAGCGAAAGCGGAGCTGTAATCGCCTCCCGCTAATGTCCCCAGATCGCGAATGCCGCCTTTCTTCTCCCAGAAAAATGCATGAGTCTCAGCCCCGTGCGGATGCCCAGACTGGCCTACCGCCTGGCCTGACGCATTCACACCATGCACCACTGCGCTGCCCGGCCTGAGAGTGCCCAGATCTTGAACGGTATAGCTCTGAGCCTGCAAGCTGCAGGCCCACGCTCCTGTCGCCAACGCCATCAGCAGCAATCTAATTACTTGGCCCCGAATCATTTCATCTCCCCTAAAAACCTGTAAACGTAATGGTGGTCGTAACGCCGCTGGTAACAGTTGCGCTCTTGCTCTGGGTTGTGTGTCCGGTCTTTGAGATCGTGACCGTGTACGTTCCAATGGGAATCCAGTTGGTTGTGAGTAGGCCGCTTGTGCTGGTGCTTCCAGTTACAGTGGTAGCAATCACACC
>Ga0070741_10011600_pt1 | contig 16214 bp, 12 predicted proteins | sample Coa_R1_4_FD_66440 | JGI IMG/M metagenome (GOLD analysis project Ga0070741, IMG submission 66440) | Surface soil microbial communities from Centralia Pennsylvania, which are recovering from an underground coalmine fire - Coalmine... | ecosystem: Environmental > Terrestrial > Soil > Unclassified ...
GTCGAGGGCTGAAACGACATGGCTACTCCAGGCGTGCGGCGCGCGAAGGGCGATAGAGCCACCAGATTCAGCCGACCGCGACGGGCCGGGCTAGAGATTCGTCTGACAGTTCGAATGGGCCGCGTTGTCATCCGCGTGATAAGAATCGCGGGAACGCTGGGCCGGATGACCTTCGAATGCTCATTCGGCTCACCTGGCTGAGCGATTCGCGCCTCGCCGCGCTACCGCACGGCAGGCGCTCGCACCGTGGCTCGGACGGCTGCGCACCAGCATGAGACATGTGTCGCACGCAGTAGCGTCGAAATCCGCCTCGCCTCCGAAAAACGCTCATCCGCGTGCGTGTTTTCGCGCTCGCTCGCGCCGGCGCGGGCAAGCCCGGCCGACTCCGGGTACTGATGGCGCGTGGGTGGAGGAAAGTCGGCGGCTGCTGCGCCCGACGCGGTGGACCTTTGGCGAGCGTTGCCGTCTGAGCTGGCCGAGCCGCTGCGGGCTCGGCTACCGGGCCTTGCGCAGGCCGTGACGCGTGAGATCCGGTGCACCGTGCCGGAATTCGCCGGCCCGGAGCGGTCATCCTTCGGGCTCGACATCCGGCTCGGCGTGGAACGGGCACTCGCCGAGTTCGCCGACCGGCTCGCGGAAGGCGCGGCGTCGCCGGATGGACTCGATCGCGCCGAGGCGAAGCCCGCCTTGCGTATCGCGTCCGGCGCGAACCTGCGGCACGCCGCGGCCCTCGACGCTGTGCAGGCGGCGCTCCGGCTCGGCGCGCGCATGACGTGGCAGTGCCTGGCGCAGATCGGAACCGAAGAAGGCATCCCCGCGCAGCGGATGTACCTCGTGGCAGAGGCCGTATTCGTATACGGCGAGGAGCTGGCCGACCAGGTGCGCGCCGCACACACCGAGGCCCGGGCCCGGACGGATCGCGAAGTCCTGCGTCGGCGCAGGCGCCTGGTCGAGCAGTTGGTGTCAGTGCCCGGTCCCAGCCGCGCCTCCGTCAGTGAACTCGCCCGCGCGGCGCGCTGGCCGTTGCCCGCCACGGTGCGCGTAGTCGCGTTGCGGCGAGTCGGCGGCAGAGACGTGGCGACCGTGTCGGCCGGACCGCTCCTGTCGGCCGGATTCGACGCGCTCGTCTCAGGGGACGCAGATGCTCCGTACCTGATCGTCCCGGAGACGGGACCCCGCGCCCTGCTCGCACTCGCGCGCGAGCTGACCGACTGGAGCGCGGCTGTCGGGCCACCGGTCACCCTCGAAGACGCCGGTCGCTCGCTGCGTTGGGCCCGGCGTCTGCTCGACCTGGCCGATCGTGCCGCCGTCGCGATGCCGAACTCGATGAACGCACCGAACTCGGCGAATCCTGCTCTGCTGCACTGCACCGATCATCTCTCCGCGCTGCTCCTCTCCGCGGACGAGCCGCTGATGCGCGTCCTGGTCGATAAACGACTGGCTCCGCTCGACGCGGTGTCGGCGCAGCGGCGTGACCGGTTAGCCGAGACGTTGCTGTCGTGGCTGGAATGCCGAGGCAGTGCCCCGGAAGTGGCGCGGCGGCTTGGCGTACACGCGCAGACGGTCCGCTACCGGCTGCGTCACCTGGAAGAGCTTTTCGGCGACGCGTTGCAGGACCCGGATTCACGCTACGAGCTCGAACTCGCCTTGCGCGGCAGAGCCCTGCTGCACTCAGCCGAGGCGGATTCGCGGCTTATCGCGGCCGGCTGAGCGCGGCGACGGCCTGCCTGCCGCGCAGCGCCAGCTCCAATTCGAAGCGCGCGCCGGGATCCGCGAACACCGGGCCGAACAACTCGTGCAGGCGGTGCAGCCGCTGCCGAGCGGTCTGCGGATGGATGCCAAGCCGCGCCGCGATCTGCGGGGCGCTTCCCCCGTTCGTGTCCAGCCACGCGAGCAGCGTGGTCTCCATCCGGCGGCGCTGCTTGACCGTCAGGTCGGCCAGAGCCGCGAGCTGCCGGTCCGCGAGCAGCTTGAGCAGCGGCTCGTCGCCGATCAGCAGCAGGGACGGCAGCGCGTGGTCGCACATGACCGGACCCTTGGCGAGGGCCTGCGCCGGCAGCCGGTCCCGCACCCGCCGCGCCCAGCGCAGCGAGTCCGGCGCCATGGTCGGCGTCACCGCTGGGCCGATGACGGCGTTGCGATCCCGCAGCAGGCCGAGCAGGAGCGGGTCGCGCAGGTCCTGCGCGGGATCGCGCAGCACCAAATACGGGTCCTGACAACCAAGATCGTGCAGGACGGTCTCCGGCGGCCTGCCGATCTGGGCCGCGGCCGCCGTGGCCGGCGGCGCCGGACCGAGCGCCACGCAGGAGACCCGCTCGGGCAGCGGCCACCGCGCGGCCGCTGCCAGCTGCTCGAGCTGCTCCGCGGGCGCCCCGGCCACCAGCAGGTCCCGCAGCATCCGGCGGCGGCTCGACGCGCCGTCGTGGCTGTCGCGGCTCGTCTTGGCCTCGGCATAGCCGATGGTCGCGGCCGAGGCCATCACGTCGATGTGGGCGAAGATGGCCTCGGCGAGCGTGACCATCTCGTCCGAGCGCATGCCCGCGCGACGGCCGACCCGCGCGTAACGCCGCCAGGCCACCCGGCCGCCGAGGCGGTACGCCGCCTGAAGCGCATCCAAGCTGCGCCCCTCCGCGAGTTCCCCGCGGCCGAGCGCGCGGTAGACCCGCAGCCGCTCGGGGCTCGGTTCGCCGGCGCTCTCCACCAACTCGGGGAATTCGAGCAGCGCGGTCTCCACGCCGAGCTGAAGCCCGATTCCGAACTTGCCGGACAGCGGCTTGTTGTATTCGGGGATCTCCCGGCGGATCTGGTGCAGGATCTCCGTGGAGATGCTGCCGCGTTCTTTCCGCACTTCGGCCGCGAAAGCGCGGGGCAGCGTAGCCCAAGGTCTGGTCACGCCCACGGTCCCGTCGGTAGGGTCGCGTCACTTCTCCCGGAAGTATGCTGCGATGTTACTGACTCGTCAACTAGCGCGGATCGCAGACGCCTGATCGGGCGCCATCAGCCCTGCAAACAGCTAGTTCGGCGCGAACAGGGGTCGACGAGAGGCTTACCAGAGCGTCAGTAGCTCGGGTAGCTCCGAGCGAAGATCGGGTAATCCCGAAAACGCTCACCCGCGTTATACAAACGGCGCGGCGCAATTCTCCCGGGCTGGCAGCCTCGCAAGATGTTCCCCCGAACCTCGCGCCGATCGATTGACGCTTCTCAGCGGCCTTCATATCGTCACCGACCGTCACGGCGAACACCGGTCTTCCGCTGAATTCGCCCGTGAGCAAGGGGTTTGTGAGCTCGAATAATCCGCGCGCGGACCGGAAAACTTCGACAAGAGAACGGTACTCCCCACCATGTCAAGAAGTCGGTTCCGCATGGCCGCGCTCGGCGCCTCGGTGGCGTCAGCGGCCTGTCTTACCCTCACCGGCGCCCAGTCCGCCTCCGCCGCCACCGCCCTTCCCGTCCCGCACAACGCCGCCGCGGCGCTCATCCAGGGCTTCCTCGCCCCGACCACGCCGCCGCCCGGCGCCAACGACGGCAACTGCCGGCCGAGCGCCGCGCACCCGTACCCGGTGGTGCTGGTCAACGGCACGCTCGAGAACATGAACGACAACTGGCAGGGCGCCGCGCCGCTGCTCGCGAACAACGGGTACTGCGTCTTCACGTTCAACTACGGCGGAACCTCGCCGGACGCCCCGGTGCAGTCCACCGGCCCGATCGAGGACAGCGCCGCCGAACTGGCCTCCTTCGTCACCTCGGTGCTCAACCTCACCGGCGCGGCGAAGGTCGATCTGGTCGGCCACTCCCAGGGCGGGATGATGCCGCGCTACTACATCAAGAACCTCGGCGGCGCGGCCAAGGTCGACAAGCTGGTGGGGCTCTCCCCGAGCAACAACGGCACCACGCTCGACGAACTGACCACGCTCGGCACGTTGCTCGGCGTGCTCGTTCCCGTGAACCAGTTCCTCAGCGGGCCCTGCGAAGCCTGCGTCGAACAGGAGGCCGGTTCGCCCTTCCTCACCGCGCTCAACGCCGGCGGCGAGACGGTGCCGGGCGTGCAGTACACCGTGATCACGACCAGTAAGGACGAGGTGGTCACTCCGTACACCTCGGCCTATCTGCCCGCCGCGCCCAACGTCACGAACATCCTGGTGCAGAACCAGTGTTCGCTCGACAACACCGACCACGTCGAGATCGCCTACGACCCGATCGCGCTGGCCGACATGCTCAACGCGCTCGACCCGGCGCATCCGCAGCCGGTGCCCTGCGAGATCGTCAACCCGTTCACCGGCCCGCTGAGCTGACCCGGGCCGGCGGTCCCAGACCGGCCGCGTCCGGACCCTGCCGCATCTCAGGGTCCGGACGCGCGTCCGGGTGGCCCGTTCGAATCTGACTTCGATTCAGGTCTGTGCAGCATGCCAGGCTTCGTAGTACCTTACCGCTCAGGCAAATACAGCGTACGCCTCTGACCAGGCCGCTTGAGCCTTGTTGTGCCATGTCAGGCCGCACGCCACCCAGCGTGGGCGACGCGAGGACCGGCCCGGAGGGCCGCCGGACCAGAGTCCTGCGTCGCTAGGCGGACGCATTCCGGAAAGGCGGTGATCATGGTTGACGTCGGTCGCGGCGGCACCAGGCGCGGTGCGTTTGACGACGACGAGGACGAGATACGGCCCGACACGGAGCGCGAGGCGCAGGCGCGCATCGAGCGTGAGGCAGCCGCGCGCAGCGGCCGGCTCTCGCTCGCCGGGCTCGGCCTCACGGCCCTTCCTCCCGCGGCGCTGGAGCTGAGCGGACTGAGGGAGCTGGACCTTTCCGGCAACCGACTCGAACAACTGCCCGAGCGGATCTCGCGGCTCACCGCTTTGGAGCGGCTCGTGCTGCGGGGCAACCGGCTGGCCGGGCTGCCGCCGACACTCACGGCGCTGCGCCGGTTGAAGCACCTCGATTTATCCGAGAACCAGTTCGCTGAGATCCCCCGTTGGCTTGGCCGACTCGACCTGGAGTCGATACAGCTGGGCGATGCGGCCGACCTGGTGCACCCGCCGGCCGAGGTCGTGGATCAGGGAACGCAGGCCGTGCTGGCATATCTGCGGGAACGCGACGGCGTCCGCGGTGCGCGGCTCGACGGGGGAGTACTGACCCGCCGTGCTCGCCCTTCGAGCGCTGAGATGCCTGAGATACCTGTGCCACCTTTGGCGTCCGCCGAGCCGCTTGAAGTCGCGACGGATTCAGCTACGGAACCGACCCGTGCGGCGTGGACCGCCTGGCCACCGCAACCCAGAGCCCTGATGCTCGGTGCCGGAGTTCTGCTGGCACTCGCGGTGGTCCCGTTCGTGCTGCCGCACGTCGGCGGCGCGGCGGTCCCGCGCACAAGCGGTGTACTCGGCGATCAGAACGGCTCCGCAGGCGGCGCGAATCGCGCATCCCTTCCCGGCGCGACGGTCCTGCTCCCGGCGACCCCACCCGGCGCGGCCGGGACCCCGGGCGCGCACCCCTCGGTGTCCGCAGGCCAGCCGGCGGCAAGTCAGAGTGCTGCCGCGGGCGCGGTGGCAAGCCCGTCGACCGCGTGGTCGGCCAACTTCATGCCTACACCGGTGATCTCCATGTCCACGGGCGCCGCGCCGCTGATCGGGCCGATCCTCAGCGGCAACGCCGGAGGCGGCGCGCTGTGTGCGGTCGTGACCGCCCACGGCGCGAACGCCGGCCAGATCGACGTGACCGTCTGCGACAGCGCGGCGGCGCCGACGTGGACCTTCGAACCCGACGGCGACACCTTGCAGACCTCTGGACTGTGCATGGCAATACTCGATAACGCGAACGGCGCCGCGCCCAGTGTCGTGCTGAACACCTGCGACGCAGGACCTGAACAGGTCTTTGTCCCACAAAGCGGCGGTTGGCTGTACAACCCCGGGTCGGGTCTGTGCGTCAGTGAAGTCAGCGGAAAGAAGCATCAGCAGGCTGCTGTGTCGATGGAGCTGTGCGGCGCGGCCGGACAGCAGTGGAATCTCCCGACCTGACCAGGCCCCTCCGGAGGAGTGGTGCATGTCTGATCCGCAATGGATCGGCGCGCGATACGAGCTGCTCGAGCGACTCGGCGGCGGAGCCGACGGCTCGGTGTGGCGCGGCTGGGATTTGGCGACCGGATCCGATTGCGTCGCCAGATTCGTGCGCCGCGATTCGGCCGTCGCCAGCGGCCTGACCGCCGCGGCCCGCTGGGGCCAGGTGATCCGCACCTTGGGCACGGTCGCCAACCTGGCCCATCCCGGACTTGTCGCGGTCGACGACATCGTGGCCGACGAGGGCAGGTGGGCGTTGATCACCCGGCTGATCCCCGGCGAGAGCCTGGCGGCCAGGCTGACGAGCACGGGCGCGTTGCCGACCGCGGAGGCGGTGCGGCTCGTCGCGCAACTCTGCGAAGCATTGGCCGTCGCGCACGAGGCGGGCTTGGCCCACGGACGGGTCAAGCCGTCGAATCTGCTGCTCGAACCGGGCAGCGACGGCACGCTGACCGTGCGGCTTACTGACTTCGGCCTGATCGAACTGGAGAGCTGGGCCGCGCACGAGCAGCACTTCGCGCCGCATCCGGCCACGGCGGCCGCGCGAGTCCGGTATCGCCCGCCGGAATGGATTCCCGGCATGCCGACCACCGCCGCGGGCGACGTCTACGCGGTCGGCGTCGTCTTGTACGAGGCGCTGACCGGGCACCAGCTCGTCGGGCAGAGCGCTGTGGACCAGACCGCTCAGCCGCGCCCCGAATCGCTGCCGCCGCGTCCGCGGGAGATACCCGAGGTGCTTTGGGCGCTCCTGACGCAGTGCCTTGAGAAGCGGCCTCGGCTGCGGCCCACCGCGGCGCAAGTGGCCGATCGGCTGCGGACAATCGGATCAGGTCCACGGCCGCCCATCCCGCACGCCGGCCCGCCGGTACGCGGTCGCGCGCATGAGCGGCGGGTGCCGAACTCGAATCCCGCATTGCCCGCACCGCTCCCCGGCCCTGGCCGCCATCGCGAATTAAGTGTTCTGCGACGTGTCGAGTTCGCCGCGTCGGCTACGGCCGTCGCGTTGGTCGGCAGCTTGACTTTCACTCTGGGAGCCAGCGACGGTGCATTGCCGCCGCGAACCGTGCCCACACGTGTTTCCGTCTTGGAGTCCACGACCAGTGCCGCGGTGCGGAACCTGTCGTCGGCTTCCGCGCAATCGCCGTCCGCGACGGCCGGTGCTGGCGCCGGAGCGCCGATCAGCGCGTCGGCAGCGACCTCCGGCGGTCCGCCATCCGGGAGCGGCTCTGGTCCCGGCCCCAGCACCGGCCCCGGATCGCCGCCCTCGTCCGGACCCGCGACCGTGCCCTCTTCGGCCCCGGCGACGTCCCCCGCCCCGGCGCCGAGCGGTACGCCCGCTGGAACGAGCGACGGGCTGATCAACGATCCGATCGGCTACCTGGAACACCTGCGCGCGATGATTCAGCAGATGGCGGCGCAGGGCCGGGGCGTCGTGGACGCCAACGCGGCCGGCGATCTGGAGAACCTGGTGCTGGATCTCGAGAACGGCGTCGACTCGTACCTGCAGAACGGAGGCCAAGGACTGCTGCTGATGATCAAAGCTAAGGTCGCGGGCTTCGACGGGCGCCTGGCTGAGGATCTGGACCGGGGCCTGATCTCCGCCGGCCCCGCGATGACGCTGGCGGCCTATCTGCAGAAGCTCGCCCCATGACCCGCAGCGGCCGTCATTGACCAACTATCGGCCCGGCATGGCTTACTTACTTAGCCGTTAAATAAGCCGGGCTCGCGCGACCTCGCGCAGCGCCGGCTAAGCCTGTGCCGCCGCGCTCGCCGCCTCGGTGGCGGGCGCGGTGAACCGCTCGCCGCGGGCCGTGCGCTCCATGCCCAGCCACATCAGGTTCATGAGCCGCCGCGCCGTGGTCTGCGGCGCCTCGCTCGGGTTGGTCACCGCCCAGTCGGCCATCGCGTCCGCGGCGCCGACCAGCGCGCGGGCCACGGCGGTGGCCTCCCGGCGCATCGTGGAGTACCCGGGCGCACCGCCCTCGGGCGCGCGGGCCCGCATCGCCTGCAGGACCAGGTCCGCCACGGTGGCGACGATCTCCCCGCGCACCTGGGCCAGTTGCTCGGCGACCGAGTCGTTGTGCGAGCGCGCCTGCTGATAGAGCACCGACCAGCTGGCCCGGCGCTCGGCGACGAAGGTGAAGAACGCGGTCAGCCCGCGCCACAGCCGCTCGGCCTCGTCGGCCGCCGGGGCCCTGGTCGCCGCGCCGAGCGCGTCGACCAGCCGGTCGGTCTCCCGGGCCACGCAGGCCCGGAAGGTCTCCTCCTTCGAGCCCAGATAAAGGTAGAGCAGGGGCTTGGACACCCGTGCCCGCTCCGCGATCTCCTCCATCGAGGCCGCGTGGAATCCGTACTCGGAGAAGACCTCGACCGCGGCGTCGAGCATCTGCTGCTCGCGTACCTCGCGGGGGAGGCGCCTGCGCTCGGTCGAGGGGGCCACCTTGTGAGCTTACCTTACCTGGCCGTAAACTTACTCGACCGTTAAATAACTTCGTTCGAGGAGCGTCATGACCTTCGACCTGGGCCTGAGCGACGAGCAGACCGAGGTGCGCGACTGGGCGCATGGTTTCGCCGCGGAGGTGATGCGTCCGGCGGCGGCCGAGTGGGACGAGCGCGAGGACACGCCGTGGCCGATCATCCAGGAGGCGGCGAAGATCGGCTTGTACGGGTTCGAATCCCTGGCCAACCTGTACGAGGACCCCACCGGCCTGTCCATCCCGCTGCTGAACGAGGAGCTGTTCTGGGGCGACGCGGGGATCGGGATGTCGATCCTGGGCACCACGCTGGCGGTGGCCGCGATCTTCGCCACCGGCACCCAGGAGCAGATCATCGAGTGGATCCCGCAGTGCTTCGGCGACCAGCAGGACCCGAAGCTCGGCGCGTTCTGCGTCTCGGAGCCGGAGGCCGGCTCGGACGTGGCCTCGATGCGCACCCGCGCCCGCTTCGACGAGGCCGCCGGGGAGTGGGTGCTCAGCGGCCAGAAGGCCTGGATCACCAACGGCGGGATCGCGAACGTGCACGTGGTGGTCGCCTCGGTCGAACCCGAGCTGGGCGCGCGCGGGCAGGCCGCGTTCATCGTCCCGCCGGAGGCGAAAGACAGCACCCTGCATTCCCCGCGCAAGATCAAGAAGCTGGGGCTGCGTGCCTCGCACACCGCGGACGTGTTCCTCGACGAGGTGCGGGTGCCGGCCGAGTTCGTCCTCGGCGGCAAGGAGAAGCTGGACGCGCGCCTGGCCCGCGCCCGGGAAGGCGCCCGCTCCAACAGCCAGGCGGCGATGGCCACCTTCGAGCTGAGCCGCCCGACCGTGGGCGCGCAGGCCCTCGGCATCGCCCGTGCCGCGTACGAGTACGCCCTCGAATACGCCAACGAGCGTCGTCAGTTCGGCCGGCCGATCGCGCAGAACCAGGCGATCGCGTTCGCGCTGGCGGACATGCGCACCGAGATCGACTGCGCGAGGCTGCTGATCTGGCGCGCGGCCTGGATGGGGCGCAGCGGGCAGCCGTTCACGGCCGGCGAGGGCTCGATGTCGAAGCTGAAGGCCGGCGAAGTCGCGGTCGCGGTGACCGAGAAGGCGGTGCAGATCCTCGGCGGCGCCGGCTACAGCCGGGAACACCCGGTCGAGCGCTGGTACCGCGACAGCAAGATCTACACGATCTTCGAAGGCACCAGCGAGATCCAGCGCCTGGTCATCTCCCGCGCCATCACCGGACAGCCCGTGGTCTGACCGCTACCGCGCCGGCGATCAGCGGCCGGTCAGTGTCATACGGCCCGGGGTCATCGAGGCGGGGGCCGTCGCGGCGGGCGTCGCCGTGCCCGGCGCGCGCGTCGGCAGCGCGGCCAATTCCTGCCGCGCCGCGTTTTCTACGAGCAGTGGAATGAAATCGCGGATCCGGCTCTCGTCGAATTCCTGGTGAATGCGATGCACGATGCCGCCGATTTGCGCTTCGGAGGCCCTCGCGGCGTACGTGTCCAGCAGCCGGGCGATCACCTGCTCGATGGCGTGCTGTTCGTGGTCCGATCCGTCAGCCATGGTCCCTCCCGCGGATCGCGCGCCAATCAGCCGAATTCCAGCGTGCATGTCGACCGGCGTTTGCACAAGGGTTCCTCATCGCTTGGTTTCCCGACACCGCGCCGCCATAATCCAGCTGAATCGAGGAGACGATGACGGAGCTGAAAAACAAGGTACGTTCCCGCCCGCGCTTCATTGCACGGGCGGGAACGAACTTCGTGCGCTGCGTCAGCTACTGCTGCACGGGCTGCCGTTAAGGGCGAAACCGGTAGGCACAGCTGTGTTGCCGGTGTGGTTGGCCTGGTATCCGAAGCTGGTGCTGCCGCCGGCCGCGATGGCCGCGTTGTAGCTGACGTTCGTCGCGGTGACCGCTCCGCTGGACGGGCTGATCGTCGCGTTCCACGCGTTGGTGACGGTCTGGCCTCCGGCCAGCGTGAAGGTCAGCTTCCAGCCGTTGATCGCGCTGCTGCCGGTGTTGGTGATGGTGACGTTGTTCGTCAGCCCGGTGTTCCACGCGCTGACCTGGTTGGTCACCTTGCAGGTACCCGCGTTGCCAGTACTCGACGCCGACGCGGAAGGCGACGCCGATGCCGACTGCGACGGTGAGGCGCTGGCGGACGGCGATGTAGACGCGCTGGGCGAGGGGCTGCCGGTGCTGCCGCTGCCGTCCAGGCCGAAGAAGTGCACGGCGACCGCGGCCATGCCGGTCTGCGGCAAGGCGTGTCCGACCCCTGCGATGCTGTACGCGTCAACGGCCGGGTTGTTGGCGTCGCCGTACGTGGTGTGCGTCCAGTTTCCGTTGATGACGCTGCTGGACGTCGGCGTCTGGCTCACGCCGAGCACGTTGGTCCACTGCTTGATCTCTTCGCCGAAGTTGTTGTAGTTCAGCGTGGTGTCCGTGGTGCCGTGCCACAGCTGCATGCGCGGGCGCGGCCCGGTGTAACCCGGGTAGGCGCCCCGGACGTAGTCGCCCCAGGCCTGCGGGGTGTTGCTGACCTGGCCCTGGGCGCAGGCGGAGTTCCAGCCCCGCACGGTGCCGGTGTAGAAGCAGTGGAAGGGCACGCCCATGAATGCGGCCCCCGCCTTGAACACGTCCGGGTAGTCGCCGAGCATGACGTTGGTCATCATGCCGCCGGAGGAGTTGCCGGTGACGTAGATGCGGCTGGTGTCGACGTTGTTGTGCGCCTCGGCGTACTGGACCATCGAGATGATGCCCGCGGGGTCGCTGTTGCCGTTGTGGGTCAGCGCGCCGTCGGAGGCGACGTCCCAGCAGTCGTTGCTCGGGTTGTTGACCTGCGGGTAGATCTCCATGAACCCGTAGCGGTCGGCCAGCGAGGCGAACTCGGTGCCGCTGAACTCCGCCTGCGCCGAACCGCCGCAGTAGTGCAGAACGACCAGCAGCGGCGGGTGAGCGCTCACATTGGCCGGGATGTACTCGTACATCGACAGGCCGGTCGGGTTGTTCCCGAAGTTGCTGATCTGCACCAGCGAGGCCGCCGACGCGCTCGGCGCCAGCGCGACCAGCGCCGACAAGGCGGTCGCCGTGGCCGTGCCGAACGTGGCGGCCAGCGCCGCGCGGGTTCGTTTCATCGCAGTCCTCTCCCTCCGTGCCGTCGCTGTGGCCTGATACGCCGCGCGAGGGCTCGACTTGCGCCTGACGGATGACGGAGCGGTGCCCCGACTCGCCGCGCGACGGTAGTTGGGGAAACCTGCGCGGTCAACGAAATCCGATGCCGCACGGAAAAGCCGGTTAAGACCTTCGAAACTTGCATCCGGGAGACCTTCACGTCGCGCCGCTGCGCAAGTCGCCTCGAGAGCGTCGACGTTCGTCCGCCGACCACGGCCGCCGACACCTCTCGCCGCCGCCACGGAGGCTCTCCTGGCAGAAACTTTCGCAGAGTGCGCACAAGATTCGGGCACCGTTCGACCACGCCCATCGAGCCGTTCGACCACACCAGCGGACCACGTCAGAGGGCGGAGGCGGTCGGCGCCGACCCGGCGGACGGGCCGCGCGAACCGCCGCGCAGGCCGCAAGCCTCCCTTGCCCGCCGGCCCGGCCGACTTCACACTGCGCCTGTCGCCACGCTCGGCGCGCCCTCGGGACAACGGCGGGCCGAGCGGATCGTGGACACGTCATGCCGCCGGTCCCCTGAGGCTGGATCGCGGCCGGGATTGTGAGCGCTATCAAGGAGTCTGCGGATGTGTTCTCCCCGAACGCGGCACGGAGGCGCGCGATGAGGTTTGACCATCGGTCCGCCTGGGCGGCCGGCGCCGCGGCGCAGGCGGCCTCCGGGTGTCAGGTCACTTACTCGATAAGCAGCCAGTGGCAGGGCGGCTTCGGCGCCAACGGGAGCATCACCAACCTGGGCGGCGCGATCACCTCCTGGAAGCTGTCGCGCCGGGCTCGACGCAGAGCTACAACCTGCTGCCCTGGCGCATCGGCCTGCTGACGCAGACCAACTCAACCTGCTGACGACACGCACCGAACGGGAAGGATCGGAGATCGGGCATGGGCATACGCAAGCAATGGCTGGCCGCCGCGCTGGCCCCGGCACTGGCAGTCGGAGTGCTCACCGCCGGAGCGGCGATCAAGGCGAACGTCGCGGTCGCGGCGTCCAACGCAGTGAAGGTCATGCCGCTGGGCGACTCCATCACCGACGGCCTGACGGTGCCCGGCGGGTACCGCATCGGCCTGTGCCAGCGGCTGGTCGCCGGCGGTTACAACGTCAACTTCGTCGGATCGCTCTCCAACGGCCCGGCCATGGCGTGCTCCCAGAACCACGAAGGCCACTCCGGCTGGCGCATCGACCAGATCGACGCGAACATCGTGGGCTGGCTCAACACCTACCAGCCGCACACGGTGCTGCTGCACATCGGCACCAACGACATCAGCCAGAACTACGACCTGCCCAACGCGCCGAACCGGCTGTCCGCGCTGATCGACCACATCACCAACACGCTGCCGAGCGCCGAGGTGTTCGTGGCGCAGATCATCCCGCTCAGCTATGACGCCGCCCAACTCCAGGCATTCAACGCGGCGATCCCCGGCATCGTGCAGAGCAAGGTGGCGGCGGGCAAGCACGTGCACCTGGTCGACATGTACGACGCGCTGACCACCGCGGACCTGCAAGACGGTGTCCACCCCAACGCCGCGGGCTACGACAAGATGGCCGCCGTCTGGTACCGCGCCCTGCTGGCGGTGCCCGGCAGCATCGGCAATGCGGGCCAGCCGAGCGGAAGCCCGACACCGACGCAGTCACCGTCCACGTCGCCCTCGGCGTCGGCATCGCCATCCGCTTCGGCCACCGGAGGTTCGGGCGCGTGCCGGGTCTCCGACACGGTGAGCGCATGGAACACCGGGATGACCGAGAACATCACGGTCACCAACACCGGCAGCACGGCGATCAACGGCTGGCGACTGGCGTTCACCCTGGCCGGCGGCCAAACCGTCACCAACGCGTGGAACGCCACGATCAGCCCGTCCAGCGGAGCGGTCACGGCCACGAACGTCAGCTACAACGCGGCCATCCCACCCGGCGGCAACACCAGCTTCGGGTTCCAGGCCAACCACACCGGCAACTCCGCACCGCCCACCGGCTTCGCCCTCAACGGCGTGGCCTGCGCCACGTCGTAACCAGCGACACTGCGCGCTCGCGGCTTCAGGCGGGTCGTGAGCGCGCAGTGTTTTCATGTAAGACCGCAGCCCTGCACTAAGCGGGATCAGCCCAAGTCACCCGTCAGGCGGCGGTGCCGTCGAGCCGCGCTTGATGAGCGTGGGCGTGAGGGAGAGCCGCTTGGTCAGGTGCGGGCCCGGGCGGGTGAGCTGGTCGAGCAGCAGGCGGCCGGCCTCGGCGCCGAGGTCGTAGTGCGGCACGCGGACGGTGGTCAGCGGCGGGTCGAACTTGTCCGCGAACGGCATGTCGTTGAAGCCGGTGACCGAAACCCGGTCGGGGCAGCGCAGGCCGCGCTCCCGCAGCACGTCGCAGGCGCCGAGGGCGAGCAAGTCGTTGGCCGCGACGATCGCGGTGAGGTCCGGCGCCCGGTCCAGGAGCCGCCGCGTCCCGGAGACCCCGGCGGCCTCGCTGTACGCGTCGCAGACCACGATGTGCTCCGCGGGAACGTCCTGGTCGTGCGATCGCAGCGTCTCGTGGAACGAGCGCGCCCGGATCGAGCCGGTGTACACGTCCTGAGGACCCGCCAGGTGGCCGATGCGGCGGTGCCCGAGTTCGATCAGATGCTCCGTCGCCAGCGCGGTGCCGAGCCAGTCGTCGGCGGTCACGGCGCAGAAGTCGGTGCGGTCGGTGCCCCGGTAGACCAGCACCACCTTGAGCCCGCGGCGCGCCGCCTCGTCAAGCAGCGGGTGGGTCCGGCGGGCCGTGGCGACGATGAAGCCGTCCACTCGCCGGGTGACTAAGGACTCGAATAGAGCGCGCTCGCGCTGCTCGTCGTTGTCCGTGTTGGCCAGCAGCGCGGTGTAACCCTCCTGCGCGAGTACGTCCTCGATGCCGCGCACGATCGGCGGGAACAGCGGGTTCATCAGGTCCGGAATGATCACGCCAACCGTGCCCGTGCGGCTGGTGCGCAGACCGCGGGCGATCGCGTTCGGTACGTAGCCGAGCTCCCGGGCGGCAGCCAGCACCCGCTCGGCGGTGGCGTGGTTCACCAGGTGGCGGCTCGCCGGGTTCAGCGCGCGGGACGCGGTCGCCTGGTGGACGCCGGCGCGGCGCGCGACATCGGACAGCGTGGACGTACGGGACACGCGCCGAGTGTAACTCCGGGTAGTCCGACAATCGATTGCAGGCTGAGATCGCGCGAGTCGCGGTGGCGGGGGCGCGAAGGCGCAGGCGGGGGCGCCGAGTGGAGATCCGCGCCGGGTAAGCATTGACAGCGCGGCTGCCTGGGCGGATATTGCACCGCAATCGACGGCTTCGACCAGCTCGCCCCGCGTCCGTCAGTCCGCACCTCCTTCCCACACCGGATCAGGTAGTCCCGAGGAGGACAGTGCACATGCGTCACTGCAATCGTATGCAGCGCCTCGATCCGTCCCGGTCGGCGGTCCGTGGCACCGCCATCCGACACAGCGTCTCCGTTCGACGTGGTTTCCATATTCGACAACGTGCCGCGGCTGTCGCGCTGGTCGTGACGGCGAGCACCCTTGTTGCGGCCTGCGGGAGTTCGCATCCCGCCGCCGCCAAGGCCCCGACGACCCTGAACATCGGCATCTCGCTCTCGCTCACCGGCGACTTCGCGGACCCGGGCAAGGCCGCCGAGCGCGGTTACCAGCTGTGGGCCGACACGGTGAACGCCAAGGGCGGCGTGCTCGGGCGCAAGGTGAACCTCAAGATCGTGGACGACGCCTCAAGCCCGAACCAGGCCGTCAGCAACTATCAGAACCTGATCAACCGCGATCATGTGGACCTGGTCTTCGGGCCCTTCTCCTCGCTGCTGACCATCCCGTCCTCGGCGGTGGTCAACCGCTACCACTACGCGTTCATCGAGCCGGCCGGCGGCGGGCCCGCGGTCTTCGCGCAGCATCTGCACAACCTCTTCTTCGTCCAGCCGGCCGCCACGGTGCAGGGCGGGATGGTGTTCGCGGACTACATCCTGTCGCTGCCGGCGGATCAGCGCCCGAAGACCGCCGCGTATCCGTCCCTTGACGACCCGTTCGCCTCGCCGATCGCCGACGCGGTGCGCCAGCGCTTCGAGGCCGCCGGGATCCGGACCGTGTACAAGTCGATCTACCCCGCCGAGACCACGGACCTCACCCCGATCATCGCGAAGGTGGCCGCGGCCAAGCCGGACGTGGTGGTGGCCGGGACGCAGTCCGAGGACGCCTACGCCGACGTCAGGGCCATGATCCAGCTCAAGTGGGCGCCCAAGTGGCTGTTCCTGTCCAACGGCGCCAACTCTCCGGTCGACTTCCCCAACGCGGTCGGGCTGACGAACACCGAGGGCATCTTCTCCTCAGGGGACTGGTTCTCCGGCAGCACCGCCTCGGGCAGCGCCGCCTTCATCGCCGCGTACATCAAGAAGTACGGCGGCACGGCCGATCAGATCGACAGCACCTCGGCGGAGGCCTACTCCTGCGGAATGCTGCTGGAGGAGGTGGCGGCCAAGACCGGAAAGGTCGACAACGCGACCATCATCAGCACCCTGCATT
>Ga0070741_10011601_pt1 | contig 16214 bp, 11 predicted proteins | sample Coa_R1_4_FD_66440 | JGI IMG/M metagenome (GOLD analysis project Ga0070741, IMG submission 66440) | Surface soil microbial communities from Centralia Pennsylvania, which are recovering from an underground coalmine fire - Coalmine... | ecosystem: Environmental > Terrestrial > Soil > Unclassified ...
CTCGAAATAGCACTGGAGCGGGTAGGGCGAGTCGGTGTAGTCCGCGGGGATGGTGGCCCGATAGGCGCCGCCCTCGCCGGCGGCGCGCTCCATTGCCACTACCTGCCACGGCTCGGCCTGGTTGACGTGCCGGTAGTGCAGCCGGAGCTCTGGCGCAGCCTCGCCCGGCTTCAGCGGCCCATGCGAGAAGCCGACCGATACCGACGAGCCGCGATGAAAGGTCTCCGGCACCGTCCACGAGCAGTCTGTGAACGGCACTGGCGCTCTCGCTCCGGATGGCGCTGCTTGGAGTGTCGGAGCGCGCTTCCCGGTGCCGGCTCCCGCGCGGGCCTGCTCGGCCTGCAGATCGGCAATATCGGCGTCGATCGCTGCCAGACGGTCGAGCCAGTGGCCGCGCAGGTGCGGTTCCGGGCCAAAGGTGAGATCCTGGACGTAGATATCGCGCGCCGCCTCGGCCAGCGCGGCCCAGGCCGCCCGCGCGACCTGATAGTGCTCGATCGCCCGGCCCAGCGCCGCCCCATCGCCGGTGCGCTGGTAGAGCGCATACTCCACCCCGGCGCGCAGCTTGGCGGCAAAGAACTCGCCGAGCCCGCATTGGATCGTGACGTCTACTGCCCAGCGGCGGAAGTTGGGCGCGCCCGGCGCGGCAGTGCTCGCCTGGGCCTCGCCGAGGTGCCGGCGCGCCGCCGTCGCGAGGCCATCGAGCCAGGCGGCGACCTCGAGCGGCGAGTACCTCGCGCGCAGCCGGCCACCCAGCCATTCGTCGACGAACTCGCCAATGGGCGAGAAGAGCTGCGGGTCAAGCGGGCTCACTGCCGTGAAGACCTTCGGCTCGGGCGTGTCGCCGTACGGATGGCGCCGCGGCCCATGGCCCTCGCCGAGCGCCACCGGCATGTTGGTGTAGACCTCAGGCCAGTAGGCGTTGTTCGCGGCCGAGGGCAGGTGCGCGGTAGTCACCAGCGGCAGGATGCGGCTGGCGTGCGCCAGTGCGGCCTCCATGGCGGCGGCGGCCGCGCCGAACTCGTGCCCCAGCCAGCGCCGCCACGTGTCCGGCTCCGACTGCGGGTTATAAAGCAGGCGGCCGAAGAGGCGATAGGTGTAGCGGTACTTCTCCCATTCGCCGCCGGGCGGCCGGAGCGACGCATCGGCATAGAGCTCCCGCCCGCCCGGGCGGCCGGAGCCGCGCCGCCCGGCGAACGACAGTGGCTCGAAGAATTCCATGCCATCGGCACCGCAGAAGTGGCCATCGCGCCCGTAGCCGGCCGCCAGCGCCGGATCGCCCCACAGCAAAACACGTTGCGTGCCGGGCCACACGCGGAAGAGCACGCCGTAGCGCCGGTCCTCGCGCAAGAGATCGGCGTAGCCGTAGCGCGTGAAGCGCCGCGCCCCGGCCGAGAGCATCATGAACGACTGCTCCCAGCTGCCGGGGGTGCGCGATTGCTCGTTCGGCCGGATCCACGCCTGGTGATAGGCCAGACCCATGTGCTCCGCCCAGTACTTGGGCGAGACGGTCACCGGGAGGCCAGTCTGGAGCGCGACGTCGATCAGCTGCTGGTCGATGCCCTTGGCATGCAGGTCCAGCTCCACGCGCCGGCCGCACTGCACCGCGCCATCGAACACGGTGCGCCAGAAGTCATAGCTGCCCTCAGGCACGCCGCTCTCGCCGTGGATGCGGAAGGTGATGCCATCGATGGCCGGACACGCCTCCAGCAGCAGACGCAGCGCGTCGCGACAGTAGGCTGCGTGCCGTTCGGGGGTGAGCCCGACGATGGGATAGTTGGCCTGCGGGCTCTCGAGCAGCTCGTAGGCGTGTGTCCAGAGCCCCAGCTGAAAGTGCAGGCCGCGCGCGTGCGCCTCGGCCGAGATGAAGCGCAGCAGCTCGAGATTGCGCTCGCGCTCCGTTTCGGAGAGCCCCTCGACGCGCACACCGTACCCTGGGACTTCGAGCAGAAACGGGTAGGCGAAGTAGAAATAGGAATCGCGCACGCGGCGCGGGAAGTCGTAGCTCAGGCCGAGTGCCAGCTGGAACCGGTTGTACCGCTGCGCCACCAGCATCGAGAGGTAGCTGCGCCAGAACTCCTGGTCGCCGAACCACGCTTTGTCCTCCTGGTCACTGGCGAACAGGCGCATGATGCTCCGAATGCGATTCGCCGGCTGCTCGATAACCGCCCGCTCCAGGTCTAGCGCAGCCAGCGGCTCGGCAGCATACGTAATCCGATCGACCAGATCGAGCACGGCGTACACAACGCCGCGGACGTCGGCGCCGGTGGCGAGCAGTACCCGGCGTCCCTCGACCTCGGCCGGCACCAGCGCGGCGGCCTCCGGCGTGCCGGGTACCGCCACACCGGCAGTGGCCAGCACGCGCTGCGCCAGGGGAGCCAGCGTGCCAGCGACGAAGATAGTGAAGGCGGCTCCCGGAAGCTCGGTGGCCTCCAGGAGCTCTGCCGGCACGCCGCGGGCGCCGAGCGCCTGCTGCAGCTGCTCGATCGCCCAGCGCACCGGCGCCTGGCCAGAGATGAGATCGGAAGGCACGCGTAGCAGGGCCAGTCGTGCGCGCTGCATCTCAGACTCCACGCCTCTCGTCATTCGCTTCCTCCACAGGGGGCCTGCGCCATGCCTCGGGGCTCGGTGCTCTACCAAGAGCCCACGCGGCGCGAGGCAGGCAGGGGGCGGGGCCCACGCTACCCGACCGTAGTGGCAGATGCTACCGCTTTCCGGCGGCCGCCGGCTGTGAACTCCCCCACTTGAGCCTGGCCCGGAGCATGGCCCGGGCAGAGTCTCCCTATAGGGAGGCTAGGCCGCTCGGCGGCCGCTCAGGCAGAGTCCCCGGCATGGGGGGAATGCCGCTCGGCGAGCTGGGCGCGCAGGCGCGCAATCTCGCGATGCGCCTCCGCCAGCTGGGCGCGCAGGCGCGCAATCTCGCGATGCGCCTCCGCCAGCTGATCGAGCAGGTGCAGCGCCACCTGAGCCCCGGCCAGGTTCGTGCCCAGATCGCGCATCAGCCGGCGCACGGTGCGCAGGCGCATCACGGCTGCTTCGTCGTAGCGCGCTCCGTGAGCCGTGGTGCGCACCGGCGCCACGATGCCGGCCAGCCGGTAGCGCCGCAGCATTGCCGGAGTCACGTGCACCGTGCTGCACACGGCCTCCACCGTGTATTCACGGATGTCGACCACCTCCGCCATTCCCGCTGGAGGCCGGCCGGTGGTCGCATCGCCAGCGGACGCTGGTGGGGGCCGACTTGCCACCACCTCCCCATTGCCACTGCCGTCTTGTAGGGGTTCCACAGTCCCTCCGCAGTCGCGCTAGGCGGCGCGTGCCGCCGTGCGGCGTAGCTGATCCAGGCGGCGGAAGAGCTCGCGCTCCTCCTCGGTCAGGTGCTCCGGCAATAGTGCCTCGCAGCGCACGTAGAGGTCGCCGCGGGCGGCCGGCTGGCGCAGCCGGGGCATGCCCTGGCCGCGCAGGCGCAGCGTGCGCCCGTTCGGCGTCTCTGGCGGCACGGTAATGGTCAGCGTACCGCCGCCAAGTGTCGGCACCTCGATCTGCCCGCCGAGCACCATCGTCGTCAGTGGTACCTGAACAGTCGTATAGAGATCGTCGCCCCGCCGCTCGAAGCGCGGATGGGGCCGCACGGAGACGCGCAGGTAGAGGTCGCCGGGCGCGCCGCCTTCCACGCCCGGCTCGCCCTGCCCGGCGAGGCGCAGGCGCGTGCCATCGGCCACGCCGGGGGGAATCCGCACCTCCACCTCACGCGTGCGCCCGCCGGGCTCCTCGATCGTAAGCCGGCGGGTAGCGCCGCGGAAGGCATCCTCAAGGCTTACCTCCAGCGATGCCTCCACATCAGATCCACGACGTGGCCCAACGCGCACGCCACGCCCGGCCGGGCCACGGGCGCGGCCAAAGAGCGACTCGAAGAAGTCCGAGAACGGCGATTCGGTGCCGAAGAGATCGCGCAGGTCCTCTGGCGTGATTGTCCGGTACTCGTAGCGCCGGCCGCCGGGTGCCCCCGCTGCCCACGGGCCGGCGCCGCCGGCGCCGGCGGCCGCCGCGCGCTGCCAGTCGGGACCAAGCGCATCGTACTGCCGGCGCTTTTCTGGATCCGAAAGGACCTCGTACGCCTCGGCAATCTCCTTGAACTTCTCCTCGGCCTCCTTATTGCCCGGATTCACGTCCGGATGCCACTGGCGTGCCAGCTTGCGGAAGGCGCTCTTGATCTCCTTCTCCGTCGCATTACGGGGCACGCCGAGGATCTGGTAGTAGTCCTTGTACGCCGCTGCCATCGCTTCCCCACCGTCTCACCGGCCGGCCGCAAGAGCCGTGCCGCCTGTGCCTACCTAGCTTACACGCTCCTGCGGCTTCTGCTTCCCAAGGTGCCGGCTCAGCGCCGCGCTGCGGGCTCGAGCACGCCTCGCGGGAGCATGGGGAGCGACCGCACGCGCACGCCGGTGGCATCGTAGATGGCATTGGCCGCTGCCGGCGCCAGCCCAATCAGCGGTGTCTCGCCCGCGCCGGCCGAGGGCAGGTCCTTGCGGTCGAGCAGCACCACCTCGATCTCCGGCACATCCCCGAACCGCGGCACGCGGTACTGCGAAAAGCGTGGATTGAGGATGCGCCCGCCGGCAAACTCGACCTGCTCGTAGAAAGCGCCGCCAATGGCCTGCACGATAGCGCCTTCCACCTGGTTGCGCAGGTGGTCGGGATTGACGATGGCGCCGCATTCGAAGGCTTCGACGACGCGCACCAGGCGCACCGCGCCAGTCTGGGGATCGACCGCCACCTCGGCGCAGGTGGCAACGTAGCTACCCTTCTCCGTGCCGCCGGCGAGGCCGAAGCCGTGGTGTGGTGGCTTCGGGCCGCCCCAGCCGAACCGCTCGGCAGCCGCCTCGAGCACCGCTAGCAGCCGCCGGTCGGAGCAGTGCCTGATGCGAAAGCGGAGTGGCTCCACGCCGGCGGCGTGCGCCAGCTCGTCCATGAAGGATTCGCGCGCGAACAGGTTGGCCGTGGCCGCCAGCGCGCGATACGAGCCCTGGCGCAGCGGCGAAGCCGCCGGGTGGTACTCGATGTGCTGGTTGGGCACGTCGTAGGGTGTACGCATCGCCGCCGTGCCGGCGTTATGCACGTGGCACTCCCAGGCGGTGAGCGTGCCGCCGGCGTCGAGCGCGGCGCGTAGGTCGATGCGCGCCGCCGGGCGGAAGTAGGCCCAGGTCATCTCCTCCTCGCGCGTCCATACCACCTTCACCGGCACGCCGGCGGCGCGAGCCAGGCGTGCCGCCTCGATCGCCGCCTCGCCGGTGTGCTTTCCGCCGTAGCCGGCACCGGTATCGGGCACGATCACCCGCACGCGCTCCGGCGGCAGTCCGAAGGTTTCCACCAGCTGGTCGCGCACACCAAAGGGGCGCTGCGTGCCCGTCCACACCGTCAGCGTGCGCCCGCCATCGCCCCACTCGGCGACGGCGGCGCGCGGCTCAAGCGGGGCGTGGGCGATGTAGGCGGTGGTGTACGTCTGCTCGAGTACGCGAGCGGCGGCGGCGAGCGCCGCCTCGACCGAGCCGGTGGTAAAGGCCGAGCCACCCGGCCCCTGGCGCGTCGCTTCTTGCGCCGGATGCGTCTTGAGGTACTCGAAGATGCCCTCCGACGACGGCTGGTCGGGCACCCGCCACTCGGCGCGGATCAGCGACAGCGCCTGCGCCGCTAGCGCAGAGCTGGGGGCCACGACGCCGACAAAGTCGCCCTCGCGCACCACTGCCACCCCCGGCATCGCCTCAGCGGCAGTGGTATCGAGCGAGACGAGCTGGGCGCCGAAGCCGGCCGGACGAAGCACCTTGCCGTAGCGCATGCCGGGGCGCACCACGTCCGAGGCGTAGCGGTGGGTGCCGGTGACGAAGCTGGCCGCGTTGGCTTTGGGTGCCGAGCGGCCGGCCATTGTCCACTGCGCCGGCGGCGTCACCGGCGCATCGAGCGGTACCGGCTGCGCCAGCGGCGCGCCCCGGGTGAGCTCGCCGAAGGTGAGCGATTGGCCGGTCTCCGCGTGCGTCACCCGGCCATCGGCGATCACGAGCGCGCTGCGGTCGCACTCCCAGCGCTCGCAGGCGAGGTCGAGCAGCGCCTCGCGCGCCGCCGCGGCGGCGCGGCGCAGGGCCACCGCCATGTCCGGCGTCGACCGGCTGCCAAAGGTGCCGCGATCGTATGGCACGCGCACCGTATCGCTCATCACCAGGCGCACCCGCTCGACTGGCAGGCGTAGCTCGTCGGCCACGGCCTGCGCCAGAGAGGTACGCACATTCTGTCCCACCTCGGCCTTGCCAGTGAAGGCGGTGATCCTGCCGTCGGCGTCGATGTGTAGCCAGTCGGCAATGCTGGCCTGGCTGGTCATGGCTGCCCTCCCGGATGTGGCTGAATCGGCTCCTGGGCTTCGGTCGCCGGGGACGTGCCGGCCAAGGCTAGCGCGGCCTGGCGCACGGCGCGCACGATCCGGAGGTAGGTGCCGCACCGGCAGAGGTTGCTCTGGAGCGCCGCCTTGATCTCCTCCTCGCTGGGATCAGGCTGGCGGCGCAGGAGCCCCAGCGCAGCCATAATCATGCCTGGCGTGCAGTACCCGCACTGCAGCGCCTCCTGGTCGATGAACGCCTGCTGGAGCGGGTGCAGGCGGCCGTCTGGGCCGGCCAGCCCTTCGATGGTCAGGATCGGCTTGCCCGCCGCCTCGCCCACGGGCGTGACGCAGGCGGGTACCGGCTCGTCGCCGACGAGCACGATGCACGCACCGCACTGGGCCTCCCCGCAGCCATACTTTGCGCCGGTCAGATCGAGGTCTTCGCGGAGCACGCTGAGCAGGCTGCGCTCGGGCCCGACGTCGACGGCGCGCTCGACGCCGTTCACCAGGAGTGTGGTCACTCTCGCCGTATTGCGCATGTCCTGAATGCTGCCACACGCCGGCCCCGCCGGCCAGCCGCCCGGGCAGGGGGAGGCCGGCGTACTCCGTGGTGCTCGTCCGACGGGCGCCCGGACAGCTGCCCGGGTAGCTGCGGGCTACCGGCGGCCGGCAGAGGCGTAGGCCTCGTCGAGCGCCTTCTGGACGCGCGCGTTCATCGCATCGCAGGCCTCTCTGGGGGTCTGCTTGCGCGAGAGCACAGCGTTCCAGGTATCGCTCAGGGCATCCCACGCTTCGGCGGCGGCCGGGCTGACCGGCCTGACCTTGGCGTATCTCATCAGGTCGATCGTGAAGTCCCAGGCGGAGTCGACCGAGGCGATGCCGGTGGCGTACTGCTTGCGCAGCGCGCGGTCGACCTCTTCGACGGTGGTGAAGCCGGGCAGGTAGATGCCGCCGTTGCCACGGACGGCGGCCGCCTGCGCCGCCGCCCACGCCTGGAGCGATTCGTCGCTCAGGAGCGCGCGCAGCAGCGCCCACGAGACGTCGGGATTGCGGACACCGGCCGGCACCGTCCACGAGAAGCCGCCGGCAAACGTCTGGATCGGATCGCCCGCCTTCTGCACCGGCACCGGGCCCCAGCCGAACTCCATGTCCGGCCGCTGCTTGGCGATGTTGTTCAGCGGCGAGGCGACCTGCATCAGCACCCGGTCGGTGGTGAAGGCGTCGCCCTGGATGCCGGCGAGGAAGGCGTCGACCTTCTGCGTGCCGCCCTGCGCATCGGCGCCGGAGAGAAGGAACTCGAGCGCGGCGATGACGCCAGGGTGGTTGTACTGCGCCGTGCGGCCATCCTTGGAAAGGAACTGTGCTCCGGCCAGCCAGCTCCACAGGTAGAGGATGCCGAAGCCGGGCGATTTGTAGTTCCAGCCGAGCTGAACGATCCCGCCATCGCCGCCGGTGCGTGTGGCGCGCGCGGCGAAGCTGCGCAGATCGTCCCACGTCCTGGGCCCCTTGTCGGCATCGGCGCTGGCCTCGCGCAGCAGCCGCTTGTTCCACCAGAAGGCGCGATTATCGGTGGAGGACGGCAGGCCATAAGCCTTGCCGTCGATGCCAACCACCTCCTCAAGCAGCGGCGCGAAGTGGCGCTTGAGGTCGTACTTGTCGCGCTTGAGCCGGTCGTCGAGCGGCGCAATGGTGTGCCGCACGCCGAGGTTCGAAAGCTGGAAACGGTCGATCCAGACGACGTCGGGCGGGTCACCAGCAGCGACGGCAGCGAAGAGCTTCTGCAAGCCTTCGATCCCCTGGGCCGAGGTGAAGGGCGCCGGCGTCAGGTCGGCCGAGAGGTTCGGATGCTGGCTGTTCCACAGCTCCACCTGCGCCTGCCGGCCAGGATCCACCGTGCCGGTCGGCCCCCAGACGAGCACCTTCTGCTGGATGGTCGCCAGGTCGGCCGCTCGTCCGGTCGCACCGCTCCTCCCGGCGCTCCCGGCCGGAAGACACGCTGCCACCAGGGCCGTGCCGCCGGCGGCGCTCATCGCCAGGACTGCCCTCCTGGAGACGACTACCTCTGCTTGGATACCGTTGCTGGTCATCATCCTCAGCTCCTTTTCTCCGGCTACCAGGCGCGTAGGTGAGCATCGCCCGAGGCGGCCTTGGGGAGAGAGCCCTATGGCTATGGCTCAGCGGGGCATGGCGAGGCCAAGCAGCAGCCAGAAACAGGCGGCGACCATGAGCACGGTCGAGCCGAGGGTGATCAGCGTCGCGCCGAGCCAGCCGCCGCCAGCGATGAGCCAGAAGGCGCCGAAGTGGGTGGCCATGCTAAAGGCACCGACGAGCGAGGCAATGATCCAGCCGGAGTAGCCCTCGCGCCAGAGAAAGCGCAGCCGGTCGAGCCAGCTGGGCGGGGTCAGGCGCTCCTCAGCCAGCCGCATCTGGTTGCGAAGAGCAGCCAGGCGGCTCAGCTCCCGCGGTGTCAGCCGGCTGGAAGCGGCTCGGGCACGCGCCTCCTGCTCCGCTCGGAGACGCTCCGCGCGCGCGAGGGCCTGCTGCAACCGCCGGCGCCGGCGGGCCGCGGTGCTGAGCTCGAGCTTGAACAGCACCAAACCGAGCCCGGCGAGGGCGAGCAGTAGAAAGGCCGACGCGGCCAGGAGCGTGCCGGCCGAAGTCGAGGCCAGCTCTCCCCACGTCACATGTTCGACTGTACCACCAAATCAGTGCCTCGCGCGTTGGCACGTCTCGAAGGGTGAGCAGAATCGATGGGGCAGCTGGTGCTGGCGAGTGGCGGGCCGCTCTCGGTGCTGGCACTCACGCTCGGGCTGGTGCTCACCCGGCCGCGCCGGCTGAGCGAGGCCTCCGCGGCAGTGCTGGGGGCCGTGGTGGTGCTCATCGCCGGCTGGGCGCGCCCGGCCGATGTCGCGGCCGGTGTGCGCGACACCGCCGGGGTGCTGGTCTTTCTGGTAGCGATGATGCTCCTGGCCGGGCTGGCCGAGCAGGCGGGCGTCTTCCATTGGGCGGCGGGCTGGGCGCTGCTCCTGGCGGGCCGCCGCGGCTGGCTGCTGCTGGCTAGCCTTTACCTGCTGGGCGCGCTGATCACGCTGCTGCTCTCGCTCGACGTCACCGCGGTGATGCTCACACCGATCATCTGCGCGCTGGTGCGCCGGCTGCGCCTCGATCCGGTGCCGTTCGTGCTCGCATGCGCCTTCGTCGCCAATACGGCGTCGCTCGCGCTGCCGGTCAGCAACCTCACCAATATCCTCGTCTACGATCTGCTCGGTGTTGGCTTCTGGGACTTCGTGCGCTACCTGGCTCTTCCCAACATGGTGGCCCTGGCGGTCAATCTGGGCCTGCTGGTGGTGCTCTTCTGGCACCGGCTGCCAGGGACGATCACCGTGCGGGCTGAAGGCAGGCGCCTGCCGGCGGCACCGTTCTTTCGCTGGAGCCTGGGCACGCTGGCGGCGACGGTGATGCTCCTCTTCATCGCCGGCCTGCGTGGCTGGCCCTTCTGGCCGGCGGCAGCGCCGCCGGCGGTGCTGCTCTCGGCGCTTTCGCTCCGCCGGCGCTGGGTGGCACCGCACGCCCTGCGTCACGCCGTTGCGTGGGGGCTCCCGCCGTTCGTAGTAGGGATGTACGTGGTGGTAGCCGCCGTCTACCACTCCTTGCAGCCGCTGGTCGCCGGTCTGCCCGCCGCCGTGGCGCAGCTTCCCGGGCCACTGCCGCTGCTGGCCACCACCTTCGGCACGGCCGCGGGCGCCAATGCGGTAAACAACCTGCCGCTATCGCTGGCCATGATCCAGCTCCTGCGCACGGTCGATCCGGCCATGGTCACCGCTGCCGGCGCCAATCTGCGCACGACGCTCGCCATGGGCATGCTGCTGGGCGTCAACCTTGGCCCCAACCTTACGGTGATCGGCTCGCTGGCGACGATGCTCTGCCTCAGCACCGCGCGCCGGCAGGGAGTCGACGTGCCGGGTACAGCGTTCCTGCGTGCCGGGCTCGTCGTGGCGCCGCCGATGCTTCTGGCTGCGGCGCTCGTGCTCTGGCTGCTCCTCCGCTGAGCCTTGGTGTGGCCCACCGCCAGCGTGGCCGTGGCACTCAGGCGGCGCTCGTGCTCTGGCTGCTCCTCCGCTGAGCCTCCCGGCCTTGTCGTGTGTGGAGGGCTGCTCTATCTTGCAGACGACGTTCGGGCCGCGCCCGAGCGGCTCCCATCAAGCACCACCACCGGAGCCAGAGCGGCTATCGTGAGCGCAGGCGCAGTACACTTGGCGTGAACGGCCGCGGCGGGCGAGGAGGCTTGCCTGACCTGGCGGGAAAGGCGATGGGTCGCTGCAGCCGGTGCCGAGGGGATGCCGGACATGCTGACGGGAGGATTGCCGCTGGGGCTCGAGATCGAGCTGGTGGTGCGGCTGGTGCTGGCCATTGTGCTGGGCGGCGTGCTGGGATGGGAGCGCCAGCTAGGGGGCCATGCCGCCGGCCTGCGCACGCACCTGCTGGTCGCGCTCGGCTCAGCGGCGTTCACCATCGCTGGAACATATGGTGTGGTGGGGCACGGCACCAACCAGGATCCAGGGCGGATCGCGGCGCAGATCGTCACTGGCATTGGATTCCTCGGCGCAGGCACCATCTGGCGCAGCGGTAGTACCGAGCGCACCGTGATCTACGGCCTGACCACGGCCGCGAGCATCTGGGTGGCTGCCGCGATCGGCATGCTGGTGGCATATGGCCTCTACGTCCTGGCCACCGGCTGCACCATCCTCAGCTTTACCGTGCTGCGCCTGCTGAAGAAGATCGAGAATGCGCCGCCCAAGGTGCCACGCCCAACGCTGCGCCTGGGTGCGGTCGGCCGCCGGTCGGCCCAGATCTCCACCGGTGTGGGGCCACTGCTCACCAGCGAGCCGGCCCCAGCGCCATCGTCCGCCACGGCAGCCGAGCGGGAGCTGGAAGGGGTATCGGTCACCGAGGATGCGCTGTTCGCCGAAACCGAAGCGCCGCCGGGCAAGAAGAAAGGTAAGCGCAGGCGCAAGAAGGGCAAGCGCAAGCGAGACCGTGAGCGCGAGGCCGTTCCGGCGACAGGACTGAGCTCGCTGCCGGCGAACGATGCACGCCGGGACGGCGACCCGGGCCCATAGCTCGGTGAGGCATCTCGCGTACGCCGCCGCGCAGGGGCGCGCCCTCGTCACCCACAATGCCCGGGGCTTCGCCCCGCTCTACCACAAGCGGCCATTCGGTAGCATAGGGGGCAAGGCGCGGGCTCAGGCGCCGGGCGCGCCAGGCGAGCCCGCCTAGCAACCGCATCGAGCGGCACAGAGCCACATACCGAAACTACCGGAAGGAGAGAGGCGGCATGAACGTCGTGGCCATGGTCCTGGATACGCTGCGATACGACTGCGTGCACCACAAGGAGGCGCCGGGCATCGCCCGCGTCGAGACGCCCAATATCGACGCGCTGCGCCGCGACGGCGTCTCATTCAGCGCCATCTACGGCGAGGCGGAGCCGACGATCCCTGTGCGCCGCGCCCTTTGGACCGGACTGCGGTCGTTCCCCTGGCGCTTTGACTATGACACCCGCGGCCTGTGGCCCAACCCACGCGGGTGGCACAAGATCCCGCCTGAGCACACCACGCTCTCCGAGCTGCTGATCGAGGCCGGCTACAAGACCTGCCTCATCGGTGACGTGTACCACATCTTCAAGCCAACGCAGAACTTCACCCGTGGCTTCTTCAACTACGAGTTCGTGCGCGGCCAGGAGACCGATAACTGGAAGGGCGGCAAGATCGATCTCATCCGCCAGGAGGCCGAGCGCTGCGTGCGCGGCTCGCTCGATCCGGCCCGCCATGCATCGCTCGTGCAGTACCTGCTCAATAAGCGCCACTTCCAGAAGGAGGCAGAGCTGACCGGCGGCGCCGTGATCCAGCGCGGCATCGACTGGCTCAAAGAGAACCACGACGACGGCCCGTTCATGCTCTGGCTCGAGGCGTTCGACCCGCACGAGCCGTGGGACCCACCGCGCGAGTATGCCAACCGCTACTACGACTTCCCCCGCGGCCGCGAGGGGATCGAGTTCATCTACCCGCCGGAAGCCGCGCGCGTGGGCACCGAGGAGGAGAAGGAGCGCGTCAAGGCGCTCTACTACGGTGAGATCACCTACATGGACGCGATGATCGGCCGGCTGCTCAATACGCTCGCCGACCTTGGGCGACTCGACGACACGCTGGTCATGCTCACCTCCGACCACGGCACCGAGCTACTCGACCATGGCCGCTTCGGCAAGAGTGCCGACCATCTCTTCGCGCACAACACACAGCTCAACTGGATCGTGCGCCACCCGCAAGGGCTCGGGGGGCGCGGCCGGACGATCGACGCCTTCGTGCAGAACCACGACATCGTGCCGACCATCCTGGACGCGCTGGGGCTGCTCGAGCGCTGGCCGGGCGCGACGGCGGTCGACCGGCCGGAGTGGGCCGGTCGCTCGGCGCTGCCGCTGATCGAAGGAAGAACCGATGCGCGCGGGCGCGAGTACGTGGTCACCGGCTGGGGCGATTTCGCCTCGGTGCGCGACCGCGACTGGAACTACATCGTCAACTTCGAGAAGCCGGATGGTAGCGAGCGCCTCTACGATCTGCGCGAGGACCCGCTCGAGACGAAGGACGTGGCCGCTCAGCATCCGGAGGTCGTGCGCGAGCGGCGGCGGCGTCTCGAGCAGCTTATCGGCCATGAGCTGCCGCCCGATCTTCCTGACAAGTTCCACGCCGGCACCGTCGCGCCCTGCCGTGCCTACTACGGCTCGCGGCCAACGCGGCAGCAGGAGGAGGCCGGGTTCGTCTAGGGCGCCGACCAGGGCATGCCGGCGAAGGACGAAAGACGAAGGACGAAGGACGAACGCCAGCGGTCGCTTCCTCCTTCGTCCGCACGTGCTCGGCAGCGGGTCCTTGCCCGATGCGCTGGGCCGTGGTGCCGGCTGGATCGCGATGGAGATGACGGATGACGGAGATGACGGAGAGGGAGTCCAGCCATGCCTGATCGTGTGCTGGCCACGGCGCGGAACGTGGCCATGGTGCTCGAGGAGTTCAAGCCCCGCCTCGAGTCGGCGGGACTCGAGGTGGTCTTCCCCGAGACGAGCACGCCTACCTTGAGCGAGGAGGAGCTCCTGCGCCTGCTGCCGGGCTGCTTCGCCGCCGTCGCCATGCCGGATGCGTACACGGCGCGGGTCATCGCGGCGGCCGCGCCGGCGCTCAAGCTGATTGCCCGCTCAGGCGTCGGCTATGACTCGATCGACGTCGAAGCGGCAAAGCGCTACGGCGTGTGGGTGACGACGACGGTGGGCTCGAACCACGACGCGGTGGCCGACTTCACGCTGGGGCTGATCATCAACGTCACGCGTCACCTGCCGCGCATCAACGAGCTGACCCGCGCCGGCCGGTGGCAGCGCCTGGCGGGAATTGAGCTGCGTGGCAAGACGCTGGGCATCATCGGCACCGGGCGCGTTGGGCGCGAGGTGGCGGCCCGCGCCGCGGCGTTCGGCCTGCGCCTGGTGGCCTACGATCTGTATCCCAACCACGATTGGGCAGCGTCGGCCGGTGTGACCTATCTCTCGTTGGAGGAGCTGCTGAGCCAGGCGGACATTATCACGCTCCATGCGCCGGCCACGCCGCAGACGCGCCACCTGCTCAGCCGCGAGACGCTCGCGCGGTGCAAGCGCGGGGTCTACGTGGTCAATACGGCGCGCGGCGAGCTGATCGACGAGGCGGCGCTGCTCGAGGCGCTCGGATCGGGCCAGGTAGCCGGCGCCGGCCTGGACGTCTTTGCACAGGAGCCGCCGGGCGAGGCACAGCGCGCGCTGATCCAGCATGAGCGGGTCTTCGCCACGTCGCACTGCGCCGGCGCAGCGGTGGAAGCGCAGCGCCGCTCGGCGGAGATGGCGCTCGAAGAGGTGCTGCGCGTGCGGCGCGGCGAGCGCCCCCGATTTCCGGTGCCGGAGCTGGCCTGAGTGCCAGAGGCGGAGAACACGGTAGATGAGGCCCGTGCCCTCCAGAGCGCTTCACCCGATGCCTGAGCTGGCCTGAGTGCCAGAGGCGTGGTACTGCCGGCACTCCGATGATCAATCATCCGGCGAGCAATCACCACATCCACCACATCGTTCTATGCCAGCGGTGTTCTATGCCAGCGGTAGCCTGAATGGCTGGGTGCAAGGCGCAGCTGGCTCAGCCAGAGCGACGCTCGAGCTCCGCTCGCAGGCGGCCAACCTCGGCTTATAGCACGGCGGCTCGTGCCTCTGCGTCCCGGCGCGCCTCCTCGAGCTCAGCCGGTGTCAGTAGCTAGCGCGGCTGGGAGGATCGAAGAGGTGGAGCCGGTCGCCCTCGAGGTGGAGCTCCAGGCCCCTGGTCTGGACCGGCGCTGCGGGCGCGGTCAGGACCAGCGGGCCTGGAAGTCCTCTGGCACGATGTGGATCCACACGCGGCCGGGGCGGAAGGGCATGGGGCTGCCGTCGGCCAGCCGGTACTGCGTCTTGGCGCGGTCGTGCTCCTTGTACCACGTGCCTTCGAACATCTGGCCGGAGTGGAAGACGCGCAGCTTGTTCTCGCCGCGAATGTCGGCGTCGAGCACCGGATTGCCGGCCGGATCGGGCTCCACGTTGCTGGCGACGAAGATCCTGGCGTATTGAACCACGACGTTCGTCGCCGTGATCTGTCGGCCATCGAGCCCGTCGACGTGCGGCGCGCCGGACATAAAGCGTTTCCAGACGTTCGTCTCCTCGTCGTAGCGCCAGACGACCGCCGCCATCGGCACGTAGGGCAGGCTAATGGTGCGAATCGGCCCCAGCTGATCGGGCGGGCTGGCAAAGGGGAACGGCTGGATCGGCACTTCCGGCGCAATGCCGGAATCCTGCGCGGCCAGATCCCGAATGCCCTGCAGGTGCACGAAGAGATTGTGCGGCACGGCCCGCTTCGGGTCGCGGAAGTACGGCGTGCCCTCCAGCTTCTCGCCGAGCTCCGGCGCCTTGAAGATGGGCACCAGCGAATCGGCCAGCAGCTTGCTCGTCGTCTTGCCGGCGCCGGCATAGGCCAGCAGCCATTCCCACTCCTCGCCCAGATAGATGTCGGTCAGGCGCGCGCTCCGCACCGGTCCCACGGGATCGGGCTGGTTCTCGAGGAACATGGCGATGAAGCGGGTCAGCCCCCCTTCAGCCAGCTCCTCGTAGACCATATCCGTCTGGCCCAGGCCGAGCGGCGGGCGCGCCTCCGGCGCGTTATCGATCTTGACGGCGACGATGCGGCGGTGGATGAGGCTGGGGTCGACCGCGACATTGCCGGTGAGCGGGTTGACCGGCACAGGCGTGGGACTCGGCACGGGGGTCGGCGGCGAGGTGGGCGCCGCCGGCGGTGCGGTGCCGCTCGTGGAGGCCGGACCGGCTTGCTGCCTGGAGGCGCAGGCGGCGAGGGCCGGTGCCAGCGCCAGCAGGCCCTGCAAGAGGCGCCGGCGGCTGGGAGGCGCAGGACTGGAGGAACGCTTGTCGCTGGCTTGCGTGGGAGAACGACGCATAGCGCTGTTTACGCAACGATTGGAGCGAGAAATGGTTTGGGTCAAAGTATGGCAGGGCCAGCCGCCATCCACCGGAAGAGGCCGGCGAGACCAATGCGTCCCTGGCGACAGTGGATGAGCCAGGCGCCCCGGCTACGTCCCAGATGAGAGGCGCTGAGGGCTCCCGGCTGGGCATTATGCGCCAGACCGGCTCCGGTGATACGCTGGAGGCGCGACGGCGACCTCCAGCCGCGAGCCGGCACCAGGCAGGCGGCGCGTGGCAGGTCGAGCGCTGAGGTCTTTTGTAAGGAAGGAGAGAGGCAGCATGGTGCAGAAT
>Ga0070741_10011602_pt1 | contig 16209 bp, 13 predicted proteins | sample Coa_R1_4_FD_66440 | JGI IMG/M metagenome (GOLD analysis project Ga0070741, IMG submission 66440) | Surface soil microbial communities from Centralia Pennsylvania, which are recovering from an underground coalmine fire - Coalmine... | ecosystem: Environmental > Terrestrial > Soil > Unclassified ...
GGTCGCGATGTCGCGGTCGCCGAGGGTGAACCAGTCCGGCCCGACCCCGTAGTCGGCCAGCTCGTCCGCGACCGAGAAGGTCTCGCCGGAGCGTCCCCAGCCCTGGCCCTCATGGATCCCGCCGCCCAGGGTGTACATCACCGTGTCAAGGTCCGGGCATACCCGCAGTCCATGCAGCGTGATGTCGTCCCCGACGTTCCCGATCACGGTGACGTCCGCATCCGGGGCCGCCGCCAACAGCCCCCGCAGGAAGCGCGCGCCACCGACCCCGCCGGCCACGGCCGTGATCCTCATACCTGTGCTCGTCACGCCTGTGCTTGTCACAGAAGGGAGCCTATCCGGACCGGCCCTCGCGCACGTCGCGGGCGATCCGCACCAAGATCCGCCGGCGTGAGCCCTAAACGAGCACCTCCACGGCCAGCGCGCCCTCCCCGGCGAGATCGGCGAGCGTCAACGCATGACCGGCGGGCACCAGCCGTACCGCACCCGGCCGCAGCGGCGGACGCTGCGAACCGTGCTGTGCGAGCGTGCCGCGCACCAGGCTCACCGCCCGCTCAGCGCTCGACGGCTCCAGGTACAGAACACCGCCCTCATCGACGGAGTGGATGATCCCCCGCGCGCCCAGCGGCAGCGGGTCGGCGTGCTCATCGAGCTCCATGGCCGCGAGGCTCGCGAACGCCAGCGCGGCCTTGGTCAGCGTCGCGGCCGTCGGCAGCACGGGCCGGCTCGGGGCGCGCAGCAGCAGCTCCGGGTGGATCGGCGCGTGGCCGAGCACCGCCGCGACGTCCGGCGGGATCTGCGCGACCGAGGGCTGAAGGACCGTGAGAGGCATGGCGGGCGAGTCCTGTCCTGTGTGCTGTCTTCGCTTGGGCCGCCGATCGCGACAGGCGCGGCGACCCGGCTCCGTGATCACGGAAGAGGAGACCCGGGCGCTAGGGGCCGGGCTCGGCGAGTGCTGACTGCGGACGACCCGGGAGGAACCGGGACGAAAAAGGTCAGCTACAGCAACAGCGACAACAACAGAGCGCGCCGCCGACACGGTGCGACTCGGCGGAGAATCCGACCGAAATCGCCCGCTTGGCGAAAATACCGGCACGCGCTGACATGATGCGGAAAGGCTACCTCACATCGACGGGGTGTTGGGAACCGCGCGCGCTAAGTCCGAAGTGAAGCTATTCACCCGCCCGTGTGATTACGACTGCCCGAAAGGGCGGAGTCTGTCCGACAGCGGAGCGGATCCGCAGCTCCGGGCCGTCAGAGGGGGTGCACGTCGCATGGGTCGCGGTGCTGCTTGAAGGCATCGTCGAACACTGCTCTCTACGAGTGAATCAACCCGCCGCTAGCAGATCGCGGCTTGACGGGCCGGGAATGACGCGCGTGTAATTTCAAGCAGGTCGCCCAGGGTTCCTGACGCGAAGTCAGTGATCTCTCAAGTCGATCGCGAGCGTGCCGGGAACAAGAGACGGGAGACGTACCGATGGACGAGGTCTTCCCGCTGCTCGGTGGCTTCGATGAGGAGCTGACCTGGCAGGAGCGGGCGCTGTGCGCGCAGACCGACCCCGAGTCCTTCTTCCCGGAGAAGGGCGGCTCGACCCGCGAGGCCAAGCGGGTCTGCCTGGTCTGCGAGGTCAAGGCCGAATGCCTCGAGTACGCCCTCGCCCACGACGAACGCTTCGGCATCTGGGGCGGGCTTTCCGAGCGCGAGCGCCGCAAGCTCAAGCGCAAGAGCGCCTGAGCCTCCGGCCGCGCCGATCAAATCAACGCCTGACGGCGATTGCGCATGACGCGGCGACCCGCGTAACAACCGCGCGGCCGTAAGTCAGCGAGGCGTTCCCGGCGAGGGCCGGGACCCGAGATCCCGACATTGCGGATTTCCTTACGCTGCTTCAAAAACGGACAAAGCCGGACAAGTTCTCGGCAACCTCCCCGGCTCTCTTCCGCGTCGCGTAGGGTGGGTCAACCGTGCCGCTGCCCGCGCGCCGTCCGACGGACCCGCGCGGCGGTAAGGCACGGCCCCAGCAACAGAGCCCCTGCCGTCGAGATCCGGGTCGTCGTTTCGCATGACACAGTACGCACCACCCGCGCGTCCCTCGGCTCACGGATCTGATCCGCGAGCCGCCGATCCGCGCGCGGCGGGCGCCAACCCGCTGGAGGCCCTGCGCCACCACGTCGTCACCGCCGTGCTCGTCAGCCACGACGGCGCGCGCTGGCTCGGCCCCGTCCTCGACGCGCTGCTGAACCAGCGCCGTCCGGTCCAGCGGATCATCGCGGTGGACACCGGCTCCCGCGACAACTCGGTCCAGCTGCTCGAGGACGCGCTCGGCGCCGACCAGGTGCTCGAACGCAAGCGCTCCACCGGCTACGGCGCGGCGGTCGCCTTCGGCCTGAAGTCCTCGCCCCCGGTCGGCTACGACGAGTTCGGCTACGACAGCCCGCACCCGCCGGTCGAGTGGATCTGGCTGCTGCACGACGACTCGGCCCCCGCGCCCGACGCCCTCGGCCAGCTGCTGCTGACCGCGCAGGACGAGCCGGACGCCGCCGTCCTGGGCCCCAAGATCCGCGGCTGGTATGACAAGAAGCAGCTGCTCGAGGTCGGCGCCACCGTCGCCGCCAACGGCCGCCGCTGGACCGGCCTTGAGCGCAACGAGCACGACCAGGGCCAGCACGACGAGACCCGCCCGGTCCTCTCGGTCAGCTCGGCCGGCATGCTGGTGCGGCGCGAGGTGTGGGACCGGCTGCGCGGCTTCGACCGCGGCATCTCGATCTTCCGCGACGACCTCGACTTCTGCTGGCGGGTCAACGCCGCCGGATACAAGGTCGTGGTCGCCCCCGACGCGGTCATGCACCACGCCGAGGCCGCCGCCCGCGAGCGCCGCAAGATCAGCGCCGGACCCAACCGCCCGCACCTGCTCGACCGCAGCCACGCGCTCTACACCGTCGCGGTCAACCGGGACAGCAGGTTCTGGCCCGCGCTCTGGCTGCGGCTGATCGTCGGCTCCTTCTTCCGCGCCCTGGGCTTCGTGATCGCCAAGCAGCCCGGCACCGCCTCGGACGAACTGCTCGCGCTGCTCACCTTCGCCGCCCGGCCCGACCGGATCCTGCGCGGCCGCTCGGTCCGGCGCAAGCTGCGGGCGCCGGGCGGCGAGGACATCGAGCAGTTCTTCCCGCCGCGCGGGGCGCTGGCCCGCAACGCCTTCGACAACATCTGGACCCAGCTGCGCGGCGAGCGCGCCGAAGCCGCCCAGGACAGCTCCCGGCACCGCTCGGTGGAGACCGGCCCGGTCTCCGAGGAGGCCGAGGCGCTGGAGACCGACTCGACCGCGCTGATCAAGCGGCTGCTGCGCAATCCGATCATCGCCGTCGGCGGCGGCCTGACCCTGGTCGCGCTGATCGCCGCGCGCGCCATCCTGGTCGGCGGCACCCTGGCCGGCGGCGCGCTGCTGCCGACCCCGGCCGGCGCGTCCGACCTGTGGTCCGCGTACCTGTCGGGCTGGCACGGCGTCGGCCTCGGCACCACCGCCTACTCGCCGCCCTACCTAGGCCTGCTGGCGGTGCTCGCGACGCTGCTGTTCGGCAAGGCGTCGTGGGCCGTCTCGGTGCTGCTCATCGGGTCGGTTCCGCTCGCCGGCCTGAGCGCGTCCTACGCCTTCCGCCGGATAACGTCCTCGGCTCCGCTGCGGATCTGGGCCGGTTACGCCTACGCGCTGCTGGCCGTGGCCACCGGCGCGATCGCCACCGGACGACTGGGCACCGCGGTGGCCGTCGCGGTCCTGCCGCTGGTGGTCACCACGGCGACCCAGGCGATTGGCGGTCCCGGCCGCAGCGGCTCGACCCGCTCCGCCTGGACCTGCGCGTTCCTGCTGACCATCGCCACCGCGTTCGCCCCGGTCACCTGGGTGCTCGCGCTGGTCTTCGGCGCGCTGGCCACGGTCACGGTCGCCTGGCGTACCCGCTCCAACATCGCGGTGACCATCATCCGGATGGGCATCGTGCTCGGCACGCCGCTGATCGTCCTCGTGCCGTGGTCGCTCTCCCTGCTGCGGCACCCCAGCTCCTTCTTCCTGGAGATCGGGCTGCCCGGGGTGAACCTGGAGCGCCCGGCCCCCACCCCGCTCGGCCTGCTGCTGGGCAATCCGGGTGGTCCCGGGACGTACCCGTCCTGGTTCGGTGTCGGCCTGCTGCTGGCCGCGCTCGCCGCCCTGCTGCGCGGCACCCGGCGGCGCGTCGTGATCTCCGCGTGGGCGCTGGCCCTGGTCGGCTTCGGCTCCGCGGCGGTCATCGCGGGCCTCACCGTCACCCCGCCCGGCGCGAACCAGAGCGTCATCCCGTGGCCGGGCGTGTCCACCGCGATGCTCGGCCTCGGGCTGATCACCGCGACCGTGGTCGGCGCGGAGGGAGCGAAGGAACGCATCGCCACCGCCGCGTTCGGCTGGCGCCAGCCGCTCACCGTGCTGGTCACCAGCGCCGCCGTGCTCGCCCCGGCCGCAGCCGGAAGCTGGTGGCTGCTGCGCGGCGCGGACAACCCGGTGGCTCGGGTCTCGGCCCAGATCCTGCCGCCTTACGTGGCGGCGGAAGGGCAGACGGCCGCGCGGCCGCGCACCCTGATGCTCACTGGCGGCTCGTCAGGCGCGGTGGGCTACAGCATCGTGCGCGACGGCGGTCCGACCCTCGGTGCCGCTGACATCCGCATGTCCGCCACCCAGACGAGCAAGCTGGACGCCATCGTCGGTCAGCTGCTCTCGGGTAACGGCGGCGACGCCGCGCAGCAGCTTGCTGCGATGGACGTCGGCTACATCATGGTCGGCTCCAACGCCCCGGCGTCCGTCACCCAGGCGTTGAGCGGCGTCGCCGGTCTCACGCAGCGTTCGACGGGTCAGGGCGGCGGCAAGGCGTACGGCCTGTGGTCGGTTAACGGCAACATCGGCCGCGTCATGCTCCAGGACCAGAACGGCAACGCGCTCCCGGTGGCGTATCAGTGCAGCAACACGCCGCCGGTGAAGCCCGGCAGCGCGATGGTGTGCGCCCAGGACACCGGCGCGACCATCACGGTGCCGTCCGGGCCTTCCGGGCGCATGCTCGTGCTCGCGGAGGATGCGCTGCCCGGCTGGACAGCGTCGATGGATGGTCAACAGCTCGGCACGGCCGCTTCAGTCGATGGCCTTCAGACGTGGCAAGTGCCCGCGAGCGGTGGAACGGTCACCATCGGCTACCACTCGATGAAGCACACGGTGTGGTTGATCATCGGCGGCTTCACGGCCATCGCGGCGACCATCATGGCCCTGCCCTTCGGCCGCCGGCCCGACGAGGAGATCGAAGGCGAAGAGGCCGCCGAGCTCGACGCCGCCTCCCGGCCCGCCGATCCGCTCGAGCCGGAGCCTGAGCCAGCGCCCGCGGCGGCACGGAGCGAGGAGCCCGAGCCTTACCAGGAGCCCGAGCCCTACCAAGACCCGGCCCGCGTGCCGGTCGGCCAGTACCAGGCGGACGAATACCAGGAGGCCGAGTACCAAGACGGCCGGTATCGGGACGCGGGTTATCAGGAAGCCGGTTACCAAGACACCGGCTACCAAGAAGCTGGGTACCAGGAAGCCGAATACCAAAGCGGCCAGTACCGCACCGGCGAGTACCAGGCATCCAGCTACGGCTCCGGCGAGTACCCCGTCGGCGCCGAGACCTCGTACGAGCAGTACCCGATGAACAACGCGGATCCGTACGCCGAGGAGCCCTACACCTATCCGCAGCAGGGTTCGTACGAACAGCCCTACCAGCAAGAGGGCTACGAGTACGACAGCGGTCAGTACGCGCAGGGCCAGTACGCACAAGGCCAGTACGCGCAGGGCAACTACGGCCAAGGCGAGTACGACAGCGGCCAATACCAGCAAGCCCAGTACGGTCAGGCCCAATACGGCCAGGCAGAGTACGAGCAGGCCCCGTACGAACAAGGCGCGTACGGCCAATACGGCGACCAGTACGCCGATCCCGCGCCCTACCAGTACGGCGTGCCCGAGCCGCGGCAGGCAGACGAGCCGGCGCAACACCAAGGAGCCCAGCAGCAGTACGGGCACGAGTACGACCCCGACGGCTACGGCCGCGGCGAGCAGGACGGATGGACCCGGTGAGCATGAGCGACGAGAACCCGACCCGGGAGCCCCGCCCCGCCGCCGACGGCGCCGGCCAGAGCCGCGCGTCGGCCGCACGTGACGCGCTCGGCAAGGCGCACCTGGCCCGCCCCAACCTCAACCGGCCCAATCTCAATCGGGCAGCCCTCGGCCGGGCCGCACAGGCGGGCGCCGGAACCGGCCGACGGCTTCAGGTCGCGGTCGCGGTCTTCGTGGCCCTTGGCGCCGGCGTCGCCTACGCGTACGCTGCTTCGCCCGCGGCCGGCAAGGCACAAACCGTCGCCGCGGCGAAGTCGACTCCGGTGCGTACCGCGACGCTCGCGTGCCCTGAAGTCACCGGGAACAACGCGACGGTCAACGCGATCACGCCCGCAGACGCGGCAGGTGGCTTGACTCCGGCGACTGGCGACAAGGCCACGGTCACCGCGCTCGGCGGAAAGGCACCGGTCGCCACCCTCACCAAGACCGGAACGCTTTCCGTGAACACCGGCCTATCCGGCAACGCGCCGAGCCTCAACCAGCCGTCGACTCCGGTCATCGGACAGGCAACAGGCGTGTACGCACCTGGCTTCACACTGACCGAGACCCTGCCCAGCGGCGGGACCACGGGCACTCACGGCGTCGCGTCCACGCCGTGCACGGCGCCCGACACCGACTTCTGGTACCTCGGAGCCGACCCGAGTAAGGGCACCGCGCAGGTCAATCTGTTCAACACCGACCAGATCGCCGCGCAGGCCAACGTCAGCGTGTACACCCCAACCGGGCCGCTCGGCACGGGCACCTCGGACGCCGGCCAGGGCCTGCTCGTGCAACCGGGCAACCAGTACGACCATCCGGTCGACCTCAGCACCTTCAACGCCACCGCCACCGGCCCGTTCGCAGTACACGTCGTCGCCACCGCCGGGCGGGTCGTCGGCGCGCTGCTGGACTCCGACGGCGCGGGCGGCCGCGACTTCATCCAGGCGCAGAAGCCAGCCGCGCACCTGCTGCTGCCCGGCGTCCCGGCCCCGAGCGCCAAGCCGGCCTCGCCGATGAAGCTGCAGCTCATCCTGTTCTCGCCGAACACCGACACCGACGTCTCGCTGCACTGGATCGGCGGCTCCAGGATCGTGCCGACCACCCAGCCGCCGCACCTGACCGCCGGGCAGGTCAAGACCGTGGACATCTCCGCCGTCCCGGCCGCGGGCGAGGCCGGCGCGCTGCAGGTCGACAGCACGAACAACGTGCCCATCCTCGCCGAGATCAAGGTCACCGCCGAGGGCGGATCCGACACCGCCTACCTCAGCCCGGTCTCCGCGCTGGCCGGCGAGGGCGTGGTCGCGGACGACGACTCCGGCTCCGTCATCCAGCTGACCAACAACAGCGCCCAGAGCGCGCAGGTCGTCGTCACCGTCGAGAGCGCCACCGGAGCGCCCACGCCGCAGACCGTGACCGTCCCGGGCATGACCACCAAGGCGGTCACCGTCCAGGCACCCAAGGGCGCCACGTCGTTCGCGGTATCAGTCGTCCCGCAGGGCGGCGCGGCCTCGATCTACGCCGCGCGGGTGATGCAAGGCGGCGGCATGCTCACCATCCAGCCGATCGCGACCGCGCTGGAAACCGTGCAGATCCCGGCCGTGCACGGCGACCTCTCCGGCTCCGTCCCGCAGTCCTGACCCGGACTACTCCGGGTCGATGATCTCGGGGTCGAGCCCCAGCAGGTCCGCGACCTGTTCCACCACGATGTCGTGCACGAGCAGGCCGAGGTCGGCGCGCACCGGGGCGCGCACCTCGAGCGGCCGCCGGTAGACCACGATCCGGGCCGGCTCGCCGCGCCCGGCCTGGACCACCCGGCCCAGCGGCACCGGCTCGTCCGACCACAGCTCGGCCCCTGGCGGCGGCACCTCCTCGACCGCGAACTCCACCCCGGACAGCTGCGGCCAGCGGCGCTCAAGCCGCTCCACCGCGTCAAGCACCAGCTCGTCGAACTGCTCGGCCCTGGTCAGGCTGAGCGGGATCTCCGGCGGGGCCAGCGGACCGCGCAGGCCGCGCCCGCGCCGATCCCTGCCCCGGCGACGACCTGGCCTCGACGGCCGGCCCGAACGCGGCTCCGCGGAACTTTGCACGGAATCGAGCGTATCCCGCGCGCCGGGCGCAGTGGCAGATGCCGGTCGCCCGAACTTGACCGCTGCTCGACCACGCCCGGGCCGACAGTCGGCCGACAGCGCCGCGAGGTCCGTGAACAGCCCAGGCGGATCCGGATTGCGTGGCGTCTGGCAGCGCCGGGCGCCACCGCAATACACTCGCGCATGTGAGCCCTGTCCGTCGCTGTTCGCGCACCGCCTGTGGTCGCCAAGCCGTGGCGACGTTGACGTACGTTTACGCGGACTCAACCGCAGTCCTCGGACCCCTGGCCACCTACCACGAACCGCACTGCTACGACCTGTGCTCCGAGCACTCCGAACGGCTGACCGCACCGCGCGGCTGGCAGGTCGTGCGGCTCTCCCCGCCCGAGACCGGGCGGCGCACCCCCTCCAGCGACGACCTCGAGGCCCTGGCCCTCGCCGTCCGCGAAGCCGCCCGCGCACCCGCCGGCGCAGCCGACAACGAACCGAGCCGCCCCACCGCCGTACCGCACGGCGACACCCCGCCCCGCCGCGGCCACCTGCGCGCCGTCACGGAAGCAGACGGCTGACTTAAGTGCGGCCGCGGATCGGGGCCGTACTTAAGCGCCCGCTCTTCACGGCGCCCGTCCCGCGTCCACCTCGGCACCTGCGGGCCGCGCGGAGCCGGTAGGCTCGGCTCGACGACGCGCCGCGCGGCGCCCACCAGGATGGAACGGAGCCGACCACCGTGACCGCCCCGCACCCGACCGCAGGTGACCTGACTCATCTGGTCAAGGCGTACGACGTCCGAGGGACCGTGCCCGACCAGCTCGACGAGCGCATCGCCGAGGCGGTCGGCGCCGCTTTCGTCCGAGTGACCGGAGCCGGCGCGATCACCGTCGGCTGGGACATGCGCCCCTCCTCCCCGGACCTGTCCGGGGCCTTCTCCCGCGGCGCGGCGAGCCAGGGCGCGGACGTGGTCCAGATCGGCCTGGCCTCCACCGACCAGCTCTACTTCGCCTCCGGGTTCCTCAACCTGCCCGGCGCGATGTTCACCGCCAGCCACAACCCGGCCAAGTACAACGGCATCAAGATGTGCCGGGCCGGCGCCGCCCCGGTCGGCCAGGACACCGGCCTCGCCGAGATCCGCGACCTGGCCGCGCGCGAGCTGGCCGGGCCCGGCAGCGTCTTCACCCCGGCCGACAAGCCCGGCACGATCACGCAGCGCGACCTGCTGCGCGCCTACGCCGACCACATCCGCACCCTCGTCGACCTGACCGGGAACCGCCGCCTCAAGGTCGTCGTGGACGCCGGCAACGGCATGGGCGGCCACACCGTGCCGACCGTCTTCGAGGGCCTGCCGCTCGACCTGGTCGCGATGTACTTCGAGCTGGACGGCTCCTTCCCGAACCACGAGGCCAACCCGCTGGACCCGAAGAACATCGTGGACCTGCAGAAGAAGGTCACCGAGGTGGGCGCGGACATCGGCCTGGCCTTCGACGGCGACGCGGACCGGTGCTTCGTGGTGGACGAGCGCGGCGAGCCGGTGCCGCCGTCCGCGGTCACCGCCCTGGTCGCGGTCCGCGAGCTGGCCAAGCACCCCGGCGCGACGATCATCCACAACCTGATCACCTCCCTGGCGGTGCCCGAGATCGTCCGCGAGCACGGCGGCGTGCCGGTGCGTACCCGCGTCGGTCACTCCTTCATCAAGCAGGAGATGGCCGAGACCGGAGCGGTGTTCGGCGGCGAGCACTCCGCGCACTACTACTTCGCGGACTTCTGGAAGGCCGACACCGGCATGCTCGCCGCGATGCACGTGCTGGCCGCCCTCGGCGAGCAGGAAAAGCCGCTGTCCGAACTCGTCGCGCAGTACTCCCGCTACGCCGCTTCCGGCGAGATCAACAGCGAGGTCAGCGACCAGGCCGGGCGCACCGCCGCGGTCCGCGCCGCCTACGAGGGCCAGCCCGGCGTCTCCATCGACGACCTCGACGGCATGACCGTGTCCGGCGAGGGCTGGTGGTTCAACCTGCGTCCGTCGAACACTGAGCCGCTGCTGCGGCTTAACGTGGAAGCGCGCACCCCCGCGCAGGTCGCCGAGATCCGCGACGCGGTCCTCGCGATCGTGCGCGGCTGAGCAGTGCACTAACCCCGGTGTACCGCACCGAAGCCTGACCGTCGATCCGAAGAGGAAAGCCATGCCGCCCCTGGTCGAGCCCTCCCTCCTGGAGATCCTCGCCTGCCCGAACTGCCACTCGCCGCTGCGTGAGGACACCGAGGCCTCAGAGCTGGTCTGCACCGACCAGTCCTGCGGCCTGGCCTACCCAGTGCGGGACCACATCCCGGTGCTGCTCATCGACGAGGCGCGCAAGGTCGGCTGACCGGCCGGTTCGACGAGCCTGATCAAGCACCGTCCGGCCGGAAGGGGCCCATGGAGCTGCACGAGGAGCTGCTGTCCGACGCCGAGGCCGCGGAAAGCGCCGACCACGGCGGGACCCTGCGGCTGATCGCCGCCACCGGCGCGCGCATCCGCCGGGCCGCCGCCCTGCGCGAGTTCGACCCGCAGGCCGATCAGGCGCTGCGCGACCTGGCCGCCGACGGACGCCCGCGCGCGCTCATCGTGCTCGGCTACGGCACCGGCGCCACCGTCGCGCGCCTGCTCACCTCCGTCGCCGGGGCCGCGGCGACCGTCCCGATCGTTCCCGTACCAGGTCCCGGGTTGCCGGGCTGGGTCGGGCCGCTCGACCTGGTCGTCGTCGCCTCCAGCGCCGGCCGGGCCCCGGAGATCGCGGCCGCGCTCGCCGAGGCCGGCCGCCGGGGCTGCCGCGTCGTGGTCGCGGCGCCTCCGGCCTCCGCCATCGGCGGCCTGTGCAAGCAGGTGCGCGGCACGCTCATCGCCATGGCGGACGACGTGGTGCCGGTCTGGTCGCGGCTGTGGTCCGTCGCGGTGCCCACCCTGATCGCGGCCGAGCTCGCCGGGGTCATCCCGCCACAGCGCTACGACGCCGCCGCGTCAGCCGCGGACGAAGCCGCGATCCGCTGCCGGCCCAGCCAGGAACCCTTCGTCAACCCGGCCAAGGAGATCGCGCTGCGGCTGGCCGAGTCGGTGCCCGCGGTCTGGGCCTCCGGGCAGGTCGCCGCCGTCGCCGCGGAACGGCTCGCCGATCAGGCCGCCCTACGCGCCGGCATCCCGGTGATCCACGCCGCCTTGCCGGACCTCGGACGCGGCCAGCTCGGTCTCGTCGACGGCCCCTTCGCCGCCGGAACCGAGGACCTGTTCCGCGACCCCTTCGAGGACGGCGCCGACAAGACCGCCGCAGTGGTCCTCTTCGCCGAGGACGGAGCCGACCCGCGGCTCGGTGTCGTAGAAGCCTTAGTCCGTGACCGCGGCATCGCACTGAGCACGATCATCGCCGAGCAACCCGATCCGCTCGCCCGCGCCGCCTACCTGATCGCGGTCGCCGACTTCGCCGCGGCGTACCTCGCACTGATCACCGGTATCGGCCCGGATCAAGGGCACACCATCGACGAATACCGTCTCCGCACGGCTCAATAGGCACCCCGAAGAGACGTAACAAGACGGCACAGAACGTCGCGGGATCGGTGTCAGACATCGTCGTCACGCGGTACCGTATTCTCCGACAGGGAGGGAACGGGCACGGCGTAACAGGGGTACTGAAGTGGTAGCCAGCGGGGAGATCTCTGTCGTCTTCGGCGATGTCGAAGACGCGGCAGCACGTGTTCGCAGCGTCAGCGCGAACATCGACACACTGCTGAACGATCTGCGCGCACTGCTGCGTCCGCTCATCGAGGAGTGGACCGGCGCGGCCGCCACCAACTACCAGTACCAGCAGCACGTGTGGGACTTGGCCGCTGAGGACCTGCACGGCGTGATGCTGCGTATCGCAGCAGCCCTGGAAAACTCGCACGGCACGTATGTCGACGCCGATTCGCAGCTGCGCAACCTGTGGGGAAGCTAGCACCTCCGGGCAATTGCAGTCCGCCGCGTCCCGGAACTCCTAGACTCTGGAGAGAACTCTAGGAGGAAGAACATATGGCGCACGCCGACTTCAAGGTCGCGGACCTGTCCCTGGCCGGCTTCGGTCGCAAGGAGATCCAGCTGGCCGAACACGAGATGCCGGGCCTGATGGCGGTGCGGCGCGAGTTCGCCGAGACCCAGCCCCTGCGCGGCGCCCGGATCACCGGCTCGCTGCACATGACGGTGCAGACGGCGGTCCTCATCGAGACCCTGGTCGCGCTCGGCGCCGAGGTGCGCTGGGCCTCCTGCAACATCTTCTCCACCCAGGACCACGCCGCCGCCGCGATCGCGGTCGGCCCCGACGGCACCGTGGACGACCCCAAGGGCGTGCCGGTCTACGCGTGGAAGGGCGAGACCCTCGAAGAGTACTGGTGGTGCACCGAGCAGGCGCTGACCTGGCCGGACGGCGAAACCCCGAACATGATCCTGGACGACGGCGGCGACGCGACGCTGCTGGTGCACAAGGGCGCCGAGTTCGAGGCCGCGGGCGCCGTGCCCGCACCGCAGGAGGGCGAGCCGGAGGAGTGGCACGTCATCCTGTCCGTGCTCAAGGCCTCGGTGGCCGCCGACGGCAAGAAGTGGACCCGCATCGCCGAGTCGATCAAGGGCGTCACCGAGGAGACGACCACCGGCGTGCACCGGCTCTACGAGATGTTCGCGGCCGGCACCCTGAAGTTCCCGGCGATCAACGTCAACGACTCGGTCACCAAGAGCAAGTTCGACAACAAGTACGGCTGCCGGCACTCCCTGGTCGACGGCATCAACCGGGCCACCGACGTGCTGATCGGCGGCAAGGTCGCGGTGGTCTTCGGCTACGGCGACGTCGGCAAGGGCTGCGCCGAGTCGCTGCGCGGCCAGGGCGCCCGGGTGATCGTCACCGAGATCGACCCGATCTGCGCGCTGCAGGCCGCGATGGACGGCTACCAGGTCACCACGATCGACGAGGTGGTCGGGATCGCCGACATCTTCATCACCTGCACCGGCAACCGGGACATCATCACCGCGGAGCACATGTCGCGGATGAAGCACCAGGCGATCGTCGGCAACATCGGGCACTTCGACAACGAGATCGACATGGCCGGCCTCGCCAAGCTGCCCGGCATCGTCAAGACCGAGGTCAAGCCGCAGGTGCACGAGTGGCGGTTCGCGGACGGCCACACGGTGATCGTGCTGTCCGAGGGCCGGCTGCTGAACCTGGGCAACGCGACCGGGCACCCGTCCTTCGTGATGTCCAACTCGTTCGCCAACCAGGTGCTCGCCCAGATCGAGCTGTTCACCAAGCCCGAGCAGTACCCGATCGGCGTGTACACGCTGCCCAAGCAGCTCGACGAGAAGGTCGCGCGGCTGCACCTCGACGCGCTCGGCGTGAAGCTGACGACGCTGTCCGAGAAGCAGGCCGCCTACCTCGGCGTCCCGGTGGAGGGCCCGTACAAGGCGGACCACTACCGGTACTGAGCCGATAGCGCTTTATCGAGATCGAGTCAGTGCTTTCGGCCCGGCTGCGCACCCCACGCGGCCGGGCCGATCGGCGCTACCGACGCGTATGCGGCCCCTGCTTCGCGCCGGAACCGCTCGCCGGTGACCGCCACCAGGTACTGATAGGCGGGCAGACCGGCCGGCGGAGGCGGGGTCACATAAGCCGAATACTGCCGGGCCAGCTCGTTGGCCAGCTCCGCGGCGGCCTTGCGGTCCAGCTCGAAGACCCGCGAGACCAGCTGTCGGCCGGCGACGATCAGTCCGGTAGGCACGTCCCCGACGGACGCCCCGGACGCCCACGCCGCCACGATCGGCGGCGGAGGCACCGGCGGCGCGCCGCGGCCGTACTCGGTGCGCTCCCGCACGACGAGCGTCCCGGCCAGCAGGTCACCGATGCGTTGCCCACGCCGCGAGGACACGCAAGCGATCGCGCCGGGAAGCCCGACGAGGCACACCCAAAGGCCGCTCAGGCCGCTCAGCGCGACCGTGCCGAGCAGCGGAAGATTCAAGTCGGCGAACAGACCGGCCAGCGCACGGGCGAGCGCGTGCCTGAACCGCTCGGGACCGCCGTCCACGCGCACGACCCGCAGGCCCACGGCCGCCTTGCCGAGCGACCGCCCCGTGGAGATCGTCTCGCACAACACCGGATAACCGATCGCGACGAGCACGATGATCACGATGGTCGCGGCCCGCTGCGAGTCCGCGTTTCCGGAGCCGGAGTTGAGCGCGACGGTGGCGAACAGCAGGATGGCGAAGATTCCGCTCTGCACCAGGAAGTCGAGCAGCACGGCCATGAACCGGCTGGCCAGTCGCGCGGGCCGCAGCTCTAGCTCGACGCCCTCCGCGATCACCAGGTCGGACATGGTTTCCCCCAAGGAGTGGCCCGCTTCAACGATTGCCGCGGGGGACCACGGTAGGGCAGAAGCCTGGCAGCGGGCCAGGTGCACCGGTACGGTGGGCGCGGGCAGGTGGAAGCAGTCCGGAGGCAGGGGCAGGACGGGAACGGGCCATGGACATCGACGCGTTCGTGATCAGGCGGGCGCCGCACTGGAACCGGCTTGACCGCCTGGCCCGGCGCCGGAACCTGTCGGTCGCCGAGGTCGACGAACTGCTCGCGCTGCACCAGGCCACCGCGACGGACCTGTCCAAGGTGCGTAGCGCGCTGCCCGACACGGAGTTGGTCGGCCGGCTTTCGGCGACGCTGGCGCTCTCGAGGTCCGCGCTGACCGCGCCGCGCGCCGCGAGCTGGCGCTCCGTCACAAGCTTCTTCAGCACCAAGCTGCCCGCGGCGATCTACCGGTCCCGCTGGTGGTGGGGCATGACGGCGATCCTCGCGCTGCTCGCCTCGCTCGCGCTCGGCTGGTGGCTGGTGGCGCACCCGGACGTGCGCAACACGCTGCTGCCCTCGCCGGAGGTGCAGCAACTCACGCAGCCCGGCGGCGACTTCGAGACGTACTACACCTCGGCGCCCGCGCGGGACTTCGCGGCGCAGGTCTGGACGAACAACTTCTTCCTGGCGCTGGAGACGGTGTTCTCGGGCGTGCTGCTGGGCATCCCGGTGCTGTTCATCCTGTGGCAGAACGTGGCGAACCTCGGCATCGACGGCGGGTATATGGTGGCCGCGGGCCGGGGCGATGTGTTCTTCACACTGATTACTCCGCACGGGCTGCTCGAGATGACCTCGTTGTTCATCGCGGCGGGCGTGGGCCTGAGGCTCGGCTGGACACTGGTCGACCCGGGACCGCGTACGCGCCTCGCGGCGCTGGAACACGAGGGCCGAACGGCGGCGGTGGTCGGCATCGGCATGGTGCTCACGCTGCTGTGCACCGGTGCGATCGAAGCATTCGTCACGCCGTCATCGCTCCCGGCCTGGGGACGCATCGGGATCGGCATCGCGGTGGAGACGCTGTTCCTGGTGTACGTATTCGTCGTGGGCAAGCGCGCGTACCGACGCGGCGAAGCCGGCGACGTCGACGCGGTAGACCGCCCGGACGAGCAGCCGGCCGTCGGTTGAGCAGAGAGCAGCGCTGCGGGGCCGCGACGATGTAGCGCAAGCAGGCCTCTGACCTGCATCGGATGTGCTCGTTCCCGTTGCTGCGTAACCGATTGGCGTTGCGAGCTCCGATTGGTGCATACTTCTCTAGCCCTCCGGGGACTGCTTCAAACCTCAACGTCACTCCGACTCGGCAGAGCGGTTTGACGGGCCGGGGCGAGGTGGTTAGACTAGGAGGGTTGCTGCGAAAAGCCAGCAGCGAGTGAAGGCGAAAGTTTCAACCTACGCCAATCTCGCCGGGCAGGCAAGAGCAGCGAAATAGACGTGATAGAGTCGCTCAGCGACGAAGATCAACGTCGAATCCGAAACGCAACCCTGGAGAAGTCAGAAATGGCTTCTGCTGGTGTGTCTGTTTCTTGAGAACTCAACAGTGTGTCGACATTTTTGTCTGTGGTGCCATTTATGTTTTGGATGGCTGTTGTCCCGACCCCCGTCGGGACGGTT
>Ga0070741_10011603_pt1 | contig 16207 bp, 16 predicted proteins | sample Coa_R1_4_FD_66440 | JGI IMG/M metagenome (GOLD analysis project Ga0070741, IMG submission 66440) | Surface soil microbial communities from Centralia Pennsylvania, which are recovering from an underground coalmine fire - Coalmine... | ecosystem: Environmental > Terrestrial > Soil > Unclassified ...
ATGACGAAGCTCATCGCCAAGGCGGGTGTGCCGGCGACGAGCAGCACATGCACGACGGCGGCGACGGTCCGGGGGCGCCGCAGCGGGCTGCCGGCGAGCACCGGCAGCAGTTGCATGAAGGCGCCGAGCATAACCAGGGTCAGAAAGCCGAGTGTCAGCAGGTGGGTAGCGGCGAGTAATGCCGGGCTCCAGCGCGAGCCGAGCGTGGACGGGCCGCCGACCAACAGCACGATCGCCGCGGCGGCGCCAAAAACGGGTGCGGTAAGAAAGAAGCGCAACGGAACGTGGAAGGGCGGCGCTTGATCCAGCCGCAAGCCGGCGTTCATTTCGCCGCCGCCGGATCACGCGCGTCACCGGCGGCCGTGTGCCAGATGACGATTTCGTACTCGGTCACGCGACCGCGCTGCGTGTCCCAACTGAATCCGTGCTCTTGCAGCCACGGATAAAGGAGCAACGGCTCGCGGTGATGCAGCACCCGCAGGCGGTCGCCGGGAGCGAGCGTTTCGAGCGCGGCCAGGACGCGCTCCAGCGGTTCGCACGGCGGCAGATCGCTGACGTCGAGCACGTGTTCGTTCATGATCCGCCGACGCCGTTGGCCTCGAGCTCCGCGATCAGTGCGTTTTTCTCCGGCGTCAGGGCTTGCTCCATCATCGGATAGAGCATGTTTTCCTCCTTGACGTTGTGCTGTTGCAGAAGCATGAGCAAGGTCTCCGCGAGACCGAGATATTGCTTCGCCTCGCGCCGCTCGAGTGCGGCCTGCATCTTGTCGAAAAGCTCGCGCATCATTTGGTGTTCGGTCCGCATAACCTCGGTCGGACCGGAGCGCATGCCGGTCTTGTCCTCGAACTTCGGGAACAACAGCTTTTCCTCGACGGACAAATGGCGCTCGGTTGTTTCGCGAAAGCGCGCGAAGCCGGTCGCCGCCGCGGCGAAATCGTCGCGCGCCACGGCGGCCTCGGTGTCGGCGAACAGCCGGTCGCAGTACTGATGATCGTGCGTGAGCATTTCCTGTAATGAATCAAATTTCATATCGGTACCCATTACCCCGTAAACGCCGCTATCCCCGTCATCGCCCGTCCCAAAATCAACGCATGCACATCGTGCGTCCCCTCATACGTATTCACCACCTCGAGATTCACCAGATGGCGGATCACCCCGAACTCATCGGAAATCCCATTGCCCCCGTGCATGTCGCGCGCGAGGCGCGCGATCTCGAGCGCCTTGCCGCAGGAGTTGCGTTTCAGGAGGGAGGTGATCTCCGGCGCCGCCTTGCCTTGATCCTTCAGACGCCCCAGGCGCAGGCACCCTTGAAGCCCGAGGGTGATCTCCGTCTGCATATCCGCGAGCTTCTTCTGGATCAGCTGATTCGCCGCGAGCGGGCGGCCGAACTGCGTGCGCTCCAAGGTATAGCGCCGCGCCGCGTGCCAGCAGAACTCCGCCGCCCCGAGCGCCCCCCAGGCAATCCCATAGCGCGCGGCATTCAGGCAAGTGAAGGGACCTTTGAGCCCCGAGACCCCCGGGAGCTCGTTCTCCGAGGGCACGAACACCTGATCCATCACGATCTCCCCGGTAATCGAGGTCCGCAGGCCCACCTTCCCATGAATGGCCGGGGCCGAGAGCCCCTTCATGCCTTTCTCCAGGAGATACCCCCGGATCACCCCTTCCTCGTTCTTGGCCCACACGAGAAAGACATCCGCGATCGGGGAGTTGCTGATCCACATCTTCGCGCCCGAGAGCGTGAACCCCCCGGGGGCCCGCCGGGCCCGGGTCTCCATCCCGCCCGGATCCGACCCGTGGTTCGGCTCGGTCAACCCGAAGCAGCCGATCAACTCCCCCCGGGCGAGCTTCGGGAGGTATTTCTCCTTCTGCGCGTCGCTCCCGAACTCATAGATCGGGAGCATGACGAGGGAGCTCTGCACGCTCATCATCGAGCGATAGCCCGAGTCCACCCGCTCGATCTCGCGGGCAATCAACCCGTAGCAGACATAGTTCAGCCCCGCCCCCCCGTACGCCGGGGGCAGCGTCGGCCCGAGTAACCCGATCTCCCCCATTTCGCGAAAGATCGCGGGATCGGTGCGCTCGTGGCGAAACGCCTCGAGCACCCGGGGCATGAGGCTCCCCGCGCAGTACGCCTGCGCGGCGTCGCGGATCAGGCGCTCGTCTTCGCTCAGTTGTTCTTCGAGGAGGAAGGGGTCGGACCAGTTGAACGTCGGAGCGGATCGTTTCGCCCGCGCACCCGTGTCGACTTCGTGGTTTCCGAATAGAGTCATTTGGGTTTCGCCATCACTTGTTCGGCGAACGTGTCGTCGAATAGCGCCCCTTGAGCGACGAGCTGGCGATACTTGACGAAATCGATCACGTCCTTGCCGGTTTCTTTCTTTGACGCGAAGGCATTGAAGCCGAGCCAAGCCTCGTGATTCATATTGGCGGCGAGCCAATGACGGTTGGCGAGCTTCATCTGGTCCCAGAAAAATTTCTTCTTGGCGCGGATGCCGTCGATCGACTTCATCAGGCAATGCGGGAACAGATTGGTGAACTTCCAGATAATGGCGTTCACTTCCTTGTCCAACAGTTCGAAGTCGATCTGGGACTGCGCCATCAGTTCCTTCGCCTTGATTGCCTGGTCTTTTCCCACCGGCTCGCCATAGACGATTTCACCGTCGGCCACGTACGTGTCGGTGCGCACGAGCGGGTTACGAATCCAGCGCTCGTCGTTTTTTAATACCGGAACCGCCGCCGTAATGAGGCCCTTGGCCTTCATTTTGTACGCGCTCCACGTTTCGCACGAGATGCAGTTGTACATGGCGTCTTCGAGGGACAAGAACCACGGAAGAAAATCGGTCGATCCGCCGTCCGGCGCCGAGCCGTGCTTGGGACCGGCTTGGCCATAGACGGCGAGATCGGAGGAGATCGTCAGATCGGTCGCCATGCCGATCTCCTGGCCGCCGGCGACGCGCATGCCGTTGACGCGGCAGATCACGGGTTTTTTGCAGTTCAGGATGCCGTCCACCATGGCGTTGAACAAATCCATGTACTCGCCGTATTCGTTCGGGCGGCGCGAATAGTAAGCCGCATATTCGGCGGTGTTGCCGCCGGTGCAAAACGCCTTGTCGCCGACCGCGGTGAACACGACCGCCACGATGCGGCGATCGGAGGACGCTTTTTGAAAACCGGCGATCACGCCCTTTACCATTTCGGTGGTATACGAATTGTACTGCGCCGGGTTGTTCAACCAGATCCAGGCGGAATAGAGTCCCTCGGCCTCCCGGCCGCCGGCGTCGACGATCGGGCGCTCCTCATAAATGACGCCCGGCGCTTCGCGGCGGAAATGACCGTCGTCGAGAAGCTGATGGTTTTTCAGCTTGTCGTCGCGGCGTAACCAATTCATAGCCATTGTTGTCTCTCCTGATTGCGTTGCGTTCGCTCAGAAATCCGGTGTCAGCACCACGCGTTTCTTAAGCGCGCCGTGATGCGCGTCCTCGAAGACGCGTTGAATCTCGCGCATGGGCAGGACCTCGACGAAGGGTTCCAGCGCGATCTTCCCGTTCACGCACATTGCCAATACCTCCGGATAGGCGGAGGGCGGGCAACCCCACGTGCCGATCAGTTCCGCGTCGAAAGCCATGAGCTTGGAGAGCATGTAGGACGTCTCGTCGGTGCCGAAACCGACCACGACCAGCGTGCCGACGAAGGAGAGCAGCGCCAGCGCCAGCTCCTGTCCGGGCTTGGTGCCCGTGACCTCGAAAATTTTCCAGCCGTAGTTGGCCGGCAGACGGTTTTCCTTGCAATAACTCTTGAACAGCTCTTTCACTTCCTTCGGGTTTTTGCCCTTGGGGTTGATTGTGAAATCGGCCCCGTAGCCTTGCATGAAGCGCAGCTTCTCGTCGTTGATGTCGATGCCGATCACCGCCTTGGCGCCCATGCCTTTTGCGACCTGAGTCATGAAACCGCCGACGCCGCCGGCGGCGCCGATGACGATGACGAGATCGCCGGGCTTCACGCGGGCGCGCCGCGCCGCTTGATAAGGTGTGGTGACGGCGTCGGCGATCACCGCCAGATGTTCTAGGCGCATGCCCTTGCGATCGCCGACGGCGCACAAGTCCCGCGCCGGCGCCGGAATGTGGCTCGCGAACCCGCCGTAGATGCCCATCGAGTTGCCCGGCATTTTCTGGTTGAGGCAACGGTTCGGCCGGCCCATGCGGCAGATGTCGCAATCGTTGCAAGGCAGCACCGCCGGTACGATGACTTCTTTCCCGCGCAACGCGGAGTCGCCGGCCACGACGACGCCGACGATTTCATGGCCGAGGATGAGCGGCGGTTTTTGAATCGTCGGCACGCCCATGTAGAAATAGGAGAGATCGGTATGGCAGACGCCGCAGCCTTTGATCTCGACCAGCACTTCGCCCGGCTGGAGCGCCGGCATCGGAATTTCGGCGCGCACCAGTTTGCCGGGTGCGGCCATCTGCCAGGCTTGAATGGTTTGCGGAATCATTTGCGCTCCTACTGTCATCGGTTTTTCCACACGGGTTTGCGCTTCTGTAGGAAGGAGGTCAGCCCCTCCCGGGCGTCTTCGGTCGCCATCAGCTCTTGCAGATAAATCCGGTCGGCGCGCGCGAGCCCATCGAGGAACGGCCGGCCCTGCGCCTCGCGCAGCGCCTTCTTGGTCAGGATCAGCACCGTCCGCGACAACGCAAGAAACCGATTCACGTACGCGCGCGTCTCCGCGGCGAAATTTTCCTGGGGAAATACTTTGGTGACGAGTCCGCACTGCAAGGCTTCGTCGGCGCTCAGGCTTTCGCCGCCGAGCACCAGCTCATACGCCTTGCCGCGGGCAATGAGTTTGGGTAGCAGCGCCGCCGCGACGGGCGGAAATACGCCGAGCTTGATTTCCGGCTGGCCGATCTTCGCGTGGCTCGCCGCAATCACCATGTCGCAGCTGATGGCGAGCTCGCCGCCGCCGCCGAGCGCCACGCCGTTCAAGGCGGCGATCGTCGGGATGGGCATCTCGTCCACGCGGCGGAAAATGCCACTGAACGTATGAATCATGCGTTCCACTTTGTCCGGCGTGTGATCGGCGACTTCCACGCCCGCCGAAAACGCCTTCGTGCTGCTGCCGGTGATAAGGAGCGCTTTCGCCTCGTGATCCGCCGCGGCCGCTTCGAGCGCTTTTTGAAGCTCCTCCATCGCGGCGATATCGAGCACGTTGTAAGGCGGCTTATTAATAGTGAGCGTGATCAAGCCGGCGTCGCTGCTATAGGTAATGAGCTTGTCGTTCGCCATGGTCGCTCCTAAAACAAGTCGTCCAGCTCGCTCGATCCGCCGCCCGGCATCTTACCGTACTGCTGCAAGTAGGCCTGGATCAGCTGGCTCTCGCGCTGGGTGTACATCGGCGCTTCTTCGTAGACGAAGTGCTTGGCCGCCTGATTTTTGCCCAACTGTTCCACCAGCCCGGCGCGAATATTTTCCGTTCCCTTGATCATCAGGACGTTCTTGTCCGCATCGAGCAACTGGAACACCCCGGCCGCCGCGGTGACGGCGGCGACGGTGGAATCGGTGAAATCGAGCCACGCCTCGGGCGGCAACACCATGTCCTGGATTTTCGCCGCGAGGTTGCACTTGAGGCAGCGGCTCGCCTCGAAGCGGGCCATCGCGTCGTCGTAACCTTTTTCGATCTCGTCCCAATTGGCGCGCGCGCCCGGCGCGAGCATGATCGGATGAACCTTGCGGCGCTGATTGAAACCGTCCTCGCGGCCGATGTGCGGGTCGGTGTCCCAGTCATCCGGCAGGAGCTTCTCCTCGATGTCGCCGTCGCCGCCGAGCTGCCTGTCGATCGCCGCCGCCGCGATGCGTCCTTGGGCCACCGCGTCGATCAACGTCGCCGGTCCGAGCACGCAGTCGCCGCCGGCGTACACGCCGGGGCGACTGGTGAGCAGGGAATCCTCGCGTACGGTGATGCGACCGCGGGCGTCCGTCTGTACGCCGAAGCCCGCGAATTTTTTCGGATGCTGGCCGACCGCGGCGATGACGAGATCCACCTCCTCGGTGAACTCGCTGTCGGGCACCTCGATCGGCCGGCGGCGGCCGGAGGCATCCGCTTCGCCGAGCTGCATCTTGGCGTAGGTGATTTTCAATCTCGACGTGCCCGCGGGATTCGCCTCGATCTTCTTCGGCGCGAGGAGAAAGCGCAGGTTGACGCCTTCATCGATGCAACCCTGGATCTCTTCTTCCCGCGCCGGCATTTCGCCGCGGGTGCGCCGGTAAATCATGTCGACGACGTCGGCGCCGAGGCGGCGCGAGGAGCGCGCATTGTCGGTGGCGACGTTGCCGCCGCCGATTACGGCGACGTGCTTGCCGGTGGAGACGCCGGCGCCGGGCGTATTGACGAGCCGCATGGTGGCGGCGCGCAGGTAAGTCGGGCTGTCGAGAACTTGCGGAAGATCATCGCCCGGCACGCCGAGCTTGTCGCCGTCCTCGCAACCGGTGCCGATGAACACGGCCTCGAAGCCCTGCGCGAACAGGTCGTCGAGACTTTCGACGCGCGCACCGAAGCGAAATTCGACGCCGAGCTTTTGCACTTCGCCGACTTCGCGGTCGATTACCGCGATCGGCACGCGATAAGAGGGAATGCCGTAGCGCGCCATGCCGCCCGCCGCCGCTTGGGCGTCGAAGACGGTGACCGCGTGGCCTTTCTTCGCGAGGTAGTAGGCGACGGTCAATCCGGCCGGGCCCGCGCCGATGACGGCGGCTTTCTTGCCGGTTGGGGGCAGCTGTTTCGAATGGGCGCGCCATAGGCCGGTGTCGTTGTCGTCGGCGACGCGCTTGAGCGTGCGTATCGATAAAGGATCGTCGAGCATACCGCGACGGCAAGCCGACTCGCACATGGCGAAACACGCGCGTCCGAGAATGCCCGGAAAGGGCAGCTTCTCGCGCACCACGGCGGTCGCCTCGCCGTACTTTCCTTCCGCCGCGAGCTGCACGTAGCGCGGCACATCAATGCCGGCCGGACAGGCGGCTTTACACGGAACTTGCGTTTGTTCGAGTCGCGCCGGATCGAGAGTGCGATCGATCAGCGCGCCGGTGGGGCAGACCGCAACGCATGCCCCGCAGAACTTGCAACCCGATTCGATCAACGTCGGGTTGATGGTGCCGACCCAGGTGCGGCCGCCGGTGTTCTTAATCTCCAGACAACCGACGCCGCGCACGTCGTTGCAGGCGACGAGGCAGCGCCGGCAGTCGATGCACAAGTTGTAATCGCGATCGTAGAACGGCTCGTTCTTGATCACCGGCAGTTTCACGTGCTTGTACGCCGGCGTGGTGTTGGGTATGCCGATGTAGTCGGACACCTTGCGCAGCTCGCAGTGGTTGAAGATCGCGCAGCAGCGCTGTTCGGGCGCATTGCCGTACGAGCACTGGGTGCGGCTGCAACCGTCGCGCTGCGGGCACGTGAGGCAAACGTGCGGATGATTGCCGAGGATCGCGCCGATGCGTTCGCTACGGCGCTTGTCGATGGCGGGCGAGCGCGTCACCACGCTCATGCCGTTCGCGACCGCCACCGCGCAGGACTTCACCAGGCCGCCGACGCCGGCGATCTCAACGACGCACACATCGCAGCCGCTGTCGCCGGTGCAGGCCGGCGGCAAGTCGGGATGCGCGCAAAGTGCCGGGACATATATGTTCGCCGCCGTCGCGGCGGCGAGCACCGACACGCCGGGAGGGGCGCTGACGGGTTTGCCGTCGATGGTGAGCTGCACCCGCGGCCCGGGCGCTGCCTCGCCGTGCGGCTGTTTCCACCATGTAACGGCGGGTGGGGACACTCCCATGCGTGGTTCTCCTCGACTCAGTCCCGGCGCAACCACCGGGGTTCAGGCGGGGGATGCACAATAATGCATGCCACCAACGCAAAGGAGTGTATGCGAGATTTTCTGCCTGCTATTTGACCTACATCAAGTTGAGACCGAAAAACACGTGCTTCAATAAGCCGTGATAGCTAGGAAGAAAAAGTGTGATAGTTCTTGATTTGGGTCAAATCGCGATGCGGAGTAGTTCTCTACCATGATACATGCATTATCCTGCATGTCATCGACGAACCGGCGAGGGGAGTAACAATGAGCGGACTGTTCGACCAATTCAAGCAGTGGTACGACAAGCGCCACGATTACGCCCGCGCCTGGAAGGCGCGCACCGGCGGTACGGTGGTCGCGACGATGTGCACCTATACGCCCGAGGAGCTTCTGATCGCCGCGGGGATGTTACCGGTGCGCGTGCTCGGCGCGCACGAGCCGCAAAACGTAACCGAGCCGCATATCTTCGGTATGTTCTGTCCCTTCTGCCGCGATTCGCTGGCGCAGGGATTGCTCGGTCGCTACGCGTACGCCGAGGGCGTGACGCTGACGCAGTCCTGCATCCAGTACCGCCAGACCTTCAATTCCTGGCGCGCGCACGTGCCGACGGTCAAGTGGGATTACTACCTGCCGATGCCGAACGAGGTGCAATCGCCGCACGCGAAGAAACTGCACCGGGAGGAAGTACGAAAGTTCCGCGCCTTCCTCGAGACGACGCTCGGCCGCAAGATTCCCGACGCCGATTTGAAGCAGGCGATCGAAACGGTGAACAAAAACCGGCGGCTGCTAAAGCAGCTGTTCGACTTCCGCAAGGAGGAAAATCCGCGCGTCACCGGCCTCGAAGCACTGTACGCGTCGATCACCGCGCAGTTCATCGATAAGGCGGACCACAACCGCGAGCTCGAGCGAGTGATCGCGGAGGTCAAGAAGCGCCCGAACGACCGCGACGAGGGCGTGCGCCTCATGACCATCGGGAGCGAGAACGACGACTGCGGCTTCATGGCGATGATCGAGTCGGTCGGTTGCACCATCGTGATCGACGATCAATGCTCGGGCACGCGCAACTTTTGGAACGAGGCGCAGATCAAGGACGATCCGATCGTCACCATCGCCGACCGTTATTGCGAGCGCCCGGCCTGTCCGACCAAGGACTATCCCGCGCACACGCGCTTCGATCATGTGTTGAAGCTCGCCAAGGACTACAACGCGCGCGCGGCGATTTTCCTGCAACAGAAGTTTTGCGATCCGCACGAGGGCGACTATCCGGATCTTAAGAAGCATCTCGAGTCGAACGGCATCCCGACGCTGTTCCTCGAGTTCGACATCACGAATCCCTTGGGACCGTTCCGTATTCGCGTCGAGGCGTTTTTGGAAACGCTGCGCGAAGAAGAATTGTTCTGACAACAACTCGAGGAGCCGACATGACTGCGCCGCAAAGATATCCCACCAAGCCGCTCGAGCTGTGGAAGAAGGCGAAGGAGTTGCGCGAGAAGTATTATCTCGACTACGCGCGCGCGAAGGAGAAGGGCGGCATCCGCTGGTCCGGGAGCGCCTGGGCGCTCGACGCGATTCCCGAGGGGCTCGGCACCGACGTGTATGCGCTCACCGGCGAGCCCTACGCCGCGACCGTGGCGCACGATGCGAAGTTCAACAAGCAATGCCAGGATGCGGCCGAAGCCGCCGGCTTCGCGCGCGACCTGTGCGCGTACATGCGCACCTACTGGGGCTCGATTTATATTAATAAGTATATTTTCGGCGGCGAATTTCCCAAGCCCGATTTCAATTTCCAGACGCAGATCTGCTGCTCGCACAGCAAGTGGTACCAGCATGCCGCGCTTTTGGAGAAAGTGCCGTCATTCTTCATCGACGTCGGCGTGGGACCGCATAAGGATCTTGACGAGGCGCGCATCACGTACGTGGCGAACCAGGGGCTCGACGCGATCAAGTGGATGGAAGGCGCCACCGGTCGCACCTACAACGACGAGCTCTTCATCGAGGCGGTCAAGAACGAAATGCGCTCGACCTCGCTGTGGGCGGAGATATGTGCGCTGAACAAGGCGGTGCCCGCGCCGCTCGATGAGAAAACCATGTATTCGCTCTACGTGCTGGCGACGCTCAACAAAGCCAAGCGCTGGTGCGCGGATTTCTACGCCGAGCTGCGCGACGAGGTCGCGGAGCGGGTCAAGAGCGGCATCGCCGCCGTCGGCAACGAGCGCTGTCGCGTGATGTCCGACACGCAGCCGCCGTGGGCGTTCCTCAAGATTTTCCGCTATCTCGAGGAATTCGGCGCGGTCTCGATCGGATCGCTTTATACCTTCGGACTCGAGGGCATCTGGGAGACCAAACCCGACGGCACGTGGGGCCCGCGCACCACGCCGATGGACAAGGGGGTGGAGATCAAGACACGCGAGCAGGCGATGCGCCTGTACGTCGAGTGGAACCTGTCGAAGCCGCAGTGGCAGCACTTCTACGACCCGCGCCTCAAGACCGAGATGATGAAGACCATCGTGCGCGAGTGGAAAGTAGACGGCGTGATGCTGCATCTCAACCGCGGCTGCGAGGGATTGTCGATCGGCATCATGGAAAACCGCCTCGGTCTCGCGGCGGCGGGAATTCCGGTAATGACGTTCGAGGGCAACATGGGTGACGACCGCGAGTTCGACATGGTGCGTACGCAGAACCGGGTGGATTCGTTCATGGAGACACTCGGGCTGAAGCGCAGTTTCGTTCACGCCTAGCGAGGAGACATCGACATGTATACGGCAGGCATCGACATGGGAGCGCGCTCGGTCAAGGTGGTTTTCCTGGAAGAGCTCAAGGTCGAGGGGGCGCCGCAGCTCAAGTGGGGCGTGAAAAAGACGCACATCATGTTCCCCGAAGACCTGGACATGGACGTCGCCGCCGAAAAGGCCTACACCGAGGCGCTGCAATTGGCGGGCCTCGCGCGCGAAGCCGTCGGCCGGGTCGTCGCGACCGGCGCGGGGCGCAAGCAGGTGAAGTTCGCCCAGGACAACGTGACCGAGGTTAGCGCCGGGGCGCGCGGCGCGGTATTCATGCACCCCTCGGCGCGCACCGTGATCGACGTGGGCGCCGAGGAAGGGCGCGGGATCAAAGCCGCGCCCGACGGCAAGGTCGTCGACTTCGCCGGCAACGAGAAGTGCGCCGCCGGCGCGGGCGCCTTCGCCGAATCGATGTCGCGCGCGCTGCAGCTCTCGCTCAAGGATTTCGGCGAAGCGAGCCTGCGCTCGGAGAAGACCATTCCGATGAATGCGCAGTGCACGGTGTTCGCGGAGTCCGAGGTGGTATCGCTGATTCACGCCAACACGCCGAAGGAAGACATCGCCAAGGCCGTGCTCGACGCGGTGGCGTCGCGCGTGTGCGCCATGGCGCGGCGCGTGGGCATCGAGGAGGACGTGGTGTTGATCGGCGGCATGGTCCACAACCCGGGGTTCGTGAGATCGCTCCAGGGCGCGCTCGGCGTGGACAGGGTATTGCTCCCCGATCTTCCGGAATACGTGGGCGCTTTGGGCGCGGCGCTGATCGCCGCAGAAATCCATTGAGGAGGCCGCTATGACGACATCGGCTTTTGCTACGACGGCCGCGACCGCAGGAGAGAAGAAGGAGTACTGGCGCTGGGAAGAGAGCGCCTGGGTCGACGAGACCATGAACTGGCGCGACGCGAAGTTCATTACCGCCGGCATCGACGTCGGCTCGGTATCGTCGCAGGCGGTGGTGGTGTGCGACGGCAAGCTTTTCGGTTACAGCTCGATGCGCACCGGCAGCAACAGCCCCGATTCCGCGCGTAATGCCATCAAGGCGGTGATCGAGAAGTGCGGCATGACGCTCGACAACATTCACTTCGTGGTCGGGACGGGGTACGGGCGCGTGAACGTGCCGTTCGCGCACAAGGCGATCACGGAAATCGCCTGCCACGCGCGCGGCGCCAACTTCATGGGCGGCTCCGCCATCCGCACCATCCTCGACATGGGCGGTCAGGACTGCAAGGCGATCCATTGCGACGAGAAGGGCAAGGTCACGAACTTTCTCATGAACGACAAGTGCGCCGCCGGCACCGGCCGCGGCATGGAAGTGATCGCCGATCTGATGCAGATCCCGATCGCCGAGCTCGGGCCGCGTTCCTTCGACGTCGACGAGGAACCGGCGGCGGTGTCGTCGGTGTGCGTGGTGTTCGCGAAATCCGAAGCCCTGGGCCTGCTCAAGGCCGGGTGGAGCAAGAACAAAGTGGTGGCGGCCTACTGCCAGGCCATGGCGGAACGGGTAGTGGCGCTGCTCGAGCGCATCGGCGTGGAAAAGGAGTTCTTCATCACCGGCGGCATCGCGAAGAACCCCGGCGTGGTCCGGCGCATCGAGCGGATACTGAAGCTCGAGGCCGTCAAGACGAAGTACGACAGCCAGATTGCCGGCGCGCTCGGGGCCGCGCTGTTCGGCTACACGCTGGTGCAAAAGCAGGGCGTGCCGGCCAAGGCGGCCGCCTCGTGATCGCCAATTACGGCTACAAGGACGGATCGGGCGAGTATTACATCTCGATCGATACCGACAAGTGCCTTCAGTGTCCGGTAGAGCAGGCCTGCACCAGGGCCTGTCCGAAAAACATGTTCGAGATCATTACCGACGACTACGACGATCAGGTTGCCGCCATCAAGCAGGCGCACCGCCGGACGCTCGCCTACGACTGCACGGCGTGCAAACCCGCGGGCGGTTACGCGAGCCTGCCGTGCGCCAGCGCCTGCACCGCCGGCGCGATCAAGCATTCCTGGTGAGCACAACAATGGTGAGAACGACTATGGCAACGAAGCATCGCACTATTCCAATCCGGCAAGCGAGCATGAGTCGGGAGCTCGAATTGCAACGGCAGGGATGGACCCGGCAGACGACGATCGGCGAGCCGCGCCTGTCGGAGCTGGTCGATACCTACCGTGGGCTCGGCTACGACGTCGAGGTGATCGAGCACCGCGTCGAGAACGGCGACTGCAACAGCTGTTTCGAAGCGGGCAAGGAGATCGGCATCGTGTACGGGGATATTTACCTGCGTCGCAAACCCGAGGGGCAGCCACCGGAGAAGGACGAGCTGTTTTAACGCCCGATCGCGCGGGCTTCCTACAACGGAGACGACCTATGGCACAGGAACCGAAGATTCGCGTCATGCGCAGTTCCGACCTGGCGGCAATCGTCGCCATCGATCAAAAAGTGTCCGGCCAGAATCGCGAGGAGTACTACGGGCGCAAGATGCTCACCTTGCTCGACAAAAGCCATACCATCAATTCCTCGCTGATCGCGGAGCTGGACGGCAAGGTGATCGGTTACATCATGGGCGACATTTATTTCGGCGAGTTCGGGATTCCCGACGCGACCGCCACGATCGACACCATCGGTGTCGATCCCGCGCTGCAGAACCGCGGCATCGCGAGCGATCTGGTCGAGCAGTTCGTGATGAACATGAAGGCCGCGGGCGTGAATAAGATCTACACCCTGGTCAACTGGAACGACTTCGCGCTGGAACGCTTCTTTGCGACGCACCGATTCGTTCCCTCGAAGCGCATCAATCTGGAATTGACGCTCCCTTGATTCCCTCGGAGGCGATGCAATGAGCGCCACCTAGATCGTACGTACGGAGCATGTGGATCGACACCCATTGCCACACCAAGTATTCCTACGACAACTGGCTCGAGCCGGTCGATTTGATCAGGCGCGCCCGTGACATCGGGCTCGCCGGCGTCGTCATCACGGAGCATCATTCGTACGACGCGTCGGCGCCGGTCGAGCGCATCGGCCGCGAGGAGGGGATACTCGTGTTGCGCGGCGTGGAAATCTCGACCGACCAGGGCCATCTGCTCGCTTACGGCGTGGCGGACGACGGCTGGAACATCTGGGGACGCGATACCTACCTGCCCATGCCCGCCGTGATCGAGCGCGTGCTCGAGCTCGGCGGCATCTGCGTGCCGGCGCATGCCTACCGCCGGGTCGGCGTCGCGAGCCTGCTCGACCGCATTTTCGAGTTACGCAATATCGCCGCGGTCGAGACTCACAACGGCAACAACCAGCGCGAGGACAACCAGCTCGCGATCGACGCCTCGGCGCGCCTGCAATTGCCGACGCTCGGGGGCAGCGATTGCCACAAAGCGAACGCGGTCGGTCGCTGCGCCACGGAATTTCTCGCGTCCGTCACCGACATGGCGAGCTTCATCGCCGCCGTGAAGGCGGGCGCCTGTCGCGGGCATTATTTTCTCGGCGAGCGCCAAACGGGCAGGGCCGCATGAAATCGCTGGTGCGGCTGCGCGTCAACGGCATCGCGCGCGAGGACGCGGTGCCGGACAACCTGCTGTTGCTCGATTATCTGCGGGAAACGCTTTACCTCACCGGCACCAAGCAGGGCTGCGACGGGGGCGAATGCGGCGCGTGCACGGTGCTGGTGGACGGCAAGCCGCGTCTCTCCTGTTTGACGCTGACGGCGGCTGTCGCCGGGCGCGAGGTGGAGACGATCGAGTCGCTGGCGCGGAACGGGCGGCTGTCGCGTCTGCAACAGGCGTTTCACGAAAAGCTCGGCGCGCAATGCGGGTACTGCACGCCGGGGATGATCATGGCGGCCGAAGGGCTGCTGCGCAAGAACGCTTCTCCTTCCGTCGCGGAGATCCGCGCGGCGCTCGCCGGCAACCTTTGCCGCTGTACCGGCTACGTGAAGATCGTCGAATCCGTGCAGGCGGCGTGTGCGCCGCCAAATGGAGTAACCCGCACGTGAACCCGTTCAAACACAAAGGCGCCGGACAACGCATCCCGCTGGTCGATGGAATCGAGAAAGTCACCGGCCGCGCGCGTTACACCGCCGACCTCTTCGCTCCCGACGCGTATGTCGGGCGCATCTTTCGCAGTCCTTACGCGCACGGTGACATCCTGCGGCTCGACGTTTCCGAGGCGCGCGCGCTCCCCGGTGTCATCGCTATCATCACCGGCGAAGCCTGCGACCAGCCGTACGGCGTGCTCCCGATCGCCCAGAACGAATTCCCGCTGGCGCGCGGCAAGGTGCGTTACATCGGGGAGCCGGTCGCGGCCGTCGCCGCGATCGACGACGCCACCGCGCGCGAGGCGCTCAAGCGCATTCGCCTCGAAGTGCGCGAGCTACCCGCCTATTTCGAGCCGGAGGCCGCGCGCGCGGCGGGCGCGGTGCTCCTGCACGACAACCGCGCGGGCAATCTCGAGCGCGAGGTGCATCACGAGTTCGGCGACGTCGCGGCCGGCTTCGCCGCGGCGGATCTGGTGCGGGAAGAGACCTATCGTTGCGCGGAAGTCGTCCACGCCCAAATGGAACCGCATGCCGCCATGGCGGCGTACGACGCGGAGCGCGATCACCTCACCATGCATTCGGTGACGCAGGTGCCTTATTACGTGCACCTGACGCTCGCGCGCTGCCTCGGCATGGACGCGGCGCGCATTCGGGTCATCAAGCCCTTCGTCGGCGGCGGTTTCGGCGCGCGCGTCGAGGTGCTCAATTTCGAGATGGTCTGCGGCCTGCTCGCGCGCGCGGCTCGCGGCACCGTGCGCATGACGCTGAGCCGCGAGGAAAATTTTCTCACCCACCGCGGCCGGCCCCAGAGCCACACGCGCGTCAAGATCGGCATGCGCCGCGACGGCGTAATCACGGCTTGTGCCATGGAAATGACGCAGCGGGGCGGCGCGTACGGCGGATACGGCATCGTGACCATTCTCTACTCGGGCGCGCTGCTGAGCGGCATTTATGCTATTCCCGCGGTGAAGTACGACGGTTATCGCGTTTACACCAACACACCGCCGTGCGGCGCCATGCGCGGGCACGGCACCGTGAACGCGCGCCATGCGTTCGAGAGCCTGCTCGATACCATGGCGAAGGAGCTTGGGCTCGATCCGATCGAAGTGCGGCGCAGGAATTTGCTGCGCGCGCCGACCGAGACCATCAATGGGCTGAAGGTGATGTCGTACGGTTTACCGCAATGCCTCGATGCCGTGGAAGGCGCGAGCGGCTGGCGCGATCGCATCGGCCGGCTGCCGAAGGGGCGCGGGCTCGGCATCGGCTGCTCGCACTTCGTCAGCGGCTCGGCCAAGCCCATTCATTTCACCGGCGAGCCGCACGCGACGATTATTCTCAAGCTCGATTTCGACGCCGCTATCACGATTCTCACCGGCGCGGCCGATATCGGCCAGGGTTCATCCACGATTCTCACGCAGGCGGTGATCGAGGTGCTCGGCGTCGACTACGCGCGTATACGCGTCATCGCCAACGACTCCGCCATCACGCCGAAGGACAACGGTTCTTACTCTTCGCGCGTCACCTTCATGGTGGGCAACGCCGCGGTGCAGGCGGCGGAAAATCTGAA
>Ga0070741_10011605_pt1 | contig 16205 bp, 26 predicted proteins | sample Coa_R1_4_FD_66440 | JGI IMG/M metagenome (GOLD analysis project Ga0070741, IMG submission 66440) | Surface soil microbial communities from Centralia Pennsylvania, which are recovering from an underground coalmine fire - Coalmine... | ecosystem: Environmental > Terrestrial > Soil > Unclassified ...
AGGGATCAGCAAAGATCTCAGTGAACTCAGGGAAAAGAACCACAACCAGAGCACGGATCTGGTTCTGATAGCGGGCTATCTCCTCACTCGGGCTTCGTATGCAGGCGCGCTAATTCTCGGTAGGTGGCTATCTGCTCATTGGGAAGGTAGCCCAACCGTTCTTCCCCGGCTCCGTAGCACGCGAGCAATCGTCAGAGCATCGAGCCGATCGGTCTTGGCTCGTAAACCCTGTCGTTGGTGAAAATGATGCGTTTGCCCGGGATGCAAAAGGCATAATTGGTAGCCTCTCTGCTTCAACTCATAATAGAGATTCTCATGCTATCGTGAGGTCGCCTCCATCCCGATCACGATCTGCGAAGGTATCGTCTCTAGCCGCTCCAACCGCTCCAGCAATACGTTCCAGCCATCCTTGGTATTGGCAAAGGTGATCGGTTTGACCACCGTCTCTTTATTAATTAGGCCGCATGATGCAGCTGGAACAGGACTGGCTTGCAATATCAATCCCGCAGACATACTTGATGCTCGTTTCCCAAGGCTCGGAAGACAAGAGGTGTGTGTTCATCTCCTACCTGCTTTGTTTGGATGACCCCATCCCTGGATGACAATCTCCGGTGCTGCCTTGTCACCGCGATCCATCAGCGAGAAGCCCAGCCCACCAAAGCGAACGTGACCAGCGTATCGGGATCGGCAATCTCACCCAAGTGGGTTCTGCAAGGAAACCACTGGTTGTTGCAACAAGCCTTATAGACCCTTTCTGCGGCTTCAGGGCAGGGAGCTGTCTGTTGAAGGTGGTCACTGTTGGGGAACAGGCCACGGGCTGCGACTCAGGCTCTCCCGCTGCTTCCATCAGTCTACCCCAGACGGGGTTTCCTTTTGGCTACTACTAAATTCGTATATGAGGCTGCGACGGTTTTTGAGACGATATCAAGTTTATTATTACAGTGCAAAAAGGGAATTAAAAATTATTATGAGATAAAAAGGCAAAATGCTGGGCAAATGATGGCTAGACGATGGCTAACGATCTGTCACGAGAGTGAGGCAATTGGGTATGATTGGCACAGCGAGAAGCAGGTTTCTCCACCAAAGCTCCTGTTAGGGCTTGTCAGCAGACTCGCCATTTCTGTTGGTGAGCCTGAGAAATCGGGATTTGCCATATACCTGTGGCAAATGTAATGAATTGTGTTTTTCATCTAAGAAAGGAAATATCCATGAAACGTCTATTACAATGTGTGCTACTTGTTCTGATCATTAGTGCATTGTTCACCTTTACAGGAGTGCCATCAGCACATGCTGCAACGCGCTCGTCAGTACATTCCTCCACCACCTGTTACGTGAATAATGGACCTTCCACTGTTGGATCCATCTCTAACCTGGGCACTATCTGGCTTCAAGCTGATCTATGTGGCCATGCATATGCCTTCGTACAAGCTTCCCAAAGCAACTCTCCTCATATCAATCATCTTTGGATTCGAAATGTATACGATATAAATGTAGGAGGTGATTATGGTAGTCCATCAGGATTTGCGAGCACACCTTGGTTAACTATGCCCTCCGCGTCATGTATGCATGCATCTGGCGTCATCCAAACTGCATCTGCTTGGGCAAATGGAAGCACCAGTGCTTGCATATGGTTCTAATGACCTGTTTTCCTGCTCCAGGTTAGCATAATGGTATGGACTTCCATGTTTGACGTCAATCAGCTCGAACTGCACTATCTGATTTGCTAGCGCATATGAGAGATGCAAGGAAGAGACCTTTGGGCAGTTTCTAGAGAAGGAAGTCTTTTCTCGTGAGAGATTTTTGTGTGAGAAAAGACTTTCTTGTAGATTTTGAGATGAAGCGGGGCTTCCGTTCACACAACATCTCTTCTCCCTGTTCCCCAACAGGGGAAAGGGGGTGAAAGCAATCGATAAGCAAGATACACAGCATGCCTGCGTACGAGCGAGGCAGAACCAAGCGTTGCAGAAAACGAACGCAGAAGCCATAGAATTTGTCAAGCCCCCCAAAAGTCCCGCTGGGCTAGAAGGCGCACAACGCCCTTCCCAAGCCGCTCCAGGTGGGGCGGCTTCCCTCAGCTTGACCCGGTCTGGGTGGGGACTGCAGGCGAGAAGCCGCGGCTTCTCGCCTGCAGTCCCCACCCAGACTTTGCTGGCATCGTAGTCCTCCCCAGTTTGTATCAAATGGGTCGCTACAGCCACCATCTTGCGCATGACAGCCATCACAGCGGACATTTTCTTGAGTCCTCGCTCCACCAAATGATGAGAATACGCTCGCAATCTGCTGAACCCTCTAAGGGACTCGCGAAAATTAAAATATCCGAGAATCCGAGAGGATGAGCATCAGATGTTTGCGTAAGATTACTACGAAGGCTCTGCTCCACCGCTTGCGAGCCGTCGTTGGTCAGCCACCTGGTCTTCCTGAACTTCTGCTAATTTGCTCATAAGATAGGCTCGAACTCGTTCTAATTCAGCTATTTTCTCACTCACTGCGTCAATTTTTCGCCGAATGTACACGGTTGCTTTCTGAGCCACCAGTTCACCCGTGTTACAGACTTCATCCAGCTCTTTGAACTCCGCCAGAGTAAAACCTGCCGTCTGGACCTCCTTGATGGTTAGGAGATGCTCGACGGTTTCCTCGCAATAGTCGCGATAGTTATTTCCCTCGTCGCGCTTCACATGGCGGGCATCAAGTAGCCCGGCTTTCTCATAAAAGCGAATGGTGGGGGCGGTTAAACCTGTCTTTTCTGCCAGTTCACCGATTTTCATAGATTCTCCCAAAAATCCTTGACCTTAAAGTATACTTTATAGTTTATACTCTAAACATCAATTGACACCTTGTCAAGAGAAAAATGACAAATGGCTTTTTCGATGAAAAGAACGATTTCGTCAAAATTTTCAGACAGGAGATACAGATCATGGCAACAAGCACTATGCAGGGAAAAGTTTGCTTGGTAACGGGCGCCAGCGGGGGAATTGGCAAGGAAACGGCTAGAGAACTGGCTCAGTTGGGCGCGACCGTTGTGATGGTCTGCCGCAATCGTGCGAAGGGCGAGGCGACCCAGACGCAGATCAGAGCGGTCAGTGGGAACGACCAGGTGGACCTGATCATTGCCGACCTCTCTTCGTTGGCAGAGGTACGCCGTGCGGCCAGCGAGTTCAAACAGAAATACACGCAACTCCATGTGCTGATTAATAACGCTGGGACCATTAATGGCGAGCGTAGGGTGACCCCTGATGGGTTGGAGGAGACCTTCGCGACCAATTATCTGGCTCCATTTCTGCTCACAGATCTGCTGCTGGATGTATTGAAGGTCAGTGCGCCTGCTCGCATCGTGAATGTCAGCTCAACCGGGCATACCAGTGGGACCATCGATTTTGAGGATCTGCAAGGAGTACACCGATATAGTTTTATGAAAGCCTACACCCAGTCCAAGCTAGCGCAGATCTACTTTACCTACGAACTAGCTGCTCAACTCAAGGACACTGGAGTCACAGTCAACGCCCTTCATCCTGGCTTGGTTTCTTCTGACTTCAACAAAGGTACGAAAGGCATAGCACATTTCGTCGGGGAAGTCGTCTACTTCTTCAATGGCATAACAGTCGAGAAGGGCGCGCAGACGACACTTTATCTAGCAACCTCGCCGGAGGTCGAGGGCGTGAGCGGGAAGTACTTCTCCAAAAGCAAAGAGACGCCTTCTTCTAAACTCTCGTATGACTTGGCGATCCGCCGACGCCTCTGGCAGGTCTCCGAGGAGTTCATCCGGCAGAATGAGCTTTCCTCCCTTCTGGCAGAAAAATGAGCATACCGGGGGGGAAGCGGCTGGCGCTTGAGGGAAGTTGAGCGGGGTCGGATCGGCTTCCCTCAAGCGCCAGCCTGGCTATGCTTCATGAGACATAATGATTTTCAATCTTTCTAAGAGAAAGGTCCTATGAGAATGGAATTACAACAAATGCTTCATAATGCTCAGGATCTATCACAACGTTTTCACGCAGTAGTCGGGCCATGGGATGGCATACTGCTGGTAACACACCTTGCCGGGGTCGTTGGGAGGCTGGCAGATGATGTAATGACGATTGAGGGAAAGCTCGCGCAACCGGTGGAGCAGGTTCATTTTGCACGAAATATCGCGGACGCAGTCATGCAATTGCTCAGGATCAGTAATCTTTACCAGATTGATCTTGAACTGGCTTGGGCTAGCTTTCTTGAAGAAGCGCGTTCAGGTTTAGGCAATGAGGAACTTATTGCGGCGATGCGCGAAACCATTCACCAGAATCTGGAGCGCAGGCAACAAGGATGATAGGCGGGGCGATGAAAAGGAGTTGCTGTGTGCAATTCCTTTTCATCGCTCTGGACAAAAATCTTAGAGTGTCTCTGGCCAAAAGACAATATACTGGGAGATAAAAAGATTCAGAGAGGTAGAAGAATGGAATTGCTAGAAGACATGAAAGAGTTAATCATACAGACAGAAAAATCGTTAAAAGGAAATGAACGACGTATTTTTATGACACGGACAGTACGGGTATTGGGCAAAGGAGGTCGGTGTCTAGCAGAACAGGAGTTGGGATGGAATCGGGGAACCATTCGCAAAGGCGAGCATGAACTGGAGAGTGGCATACGATGTTTGGATGCTTTCACGCAGCGAGGTAGGAAACGCAGTGAAGAGCATCTGCCCAATTTGCTCGAGGAGATTACGTCCATTGTGGATGCACAGAGCCAGACCGACCCGCAGTTTCGCACCAACCGACTCTACACCCGCCTGACAGCCACCGAAGTCCGTCGTCAGTTGATGGCAAAGTTTGGCTATACAGATGACGAATTGCCCACAGCAGAGACGATTGCGAGCAGACTGAATGAGCTGGGGTATTCCCTGAAAAAGGTAGCGAAGACACAACCCCAAAAAAAGTCCCAGAAACCGATGCCATCTTCGAGCGCCTGAGACAGATCAACGAAGAAGCAGATGCGAGCCCAGACCGATTACGGATTTCGATGGATGCCAAAGTAACAGTCAAGGTTGGCCCCTTTGCACGGGGAGGCAGAAGTCGCATCCTGACCAAAGCCTCTGACCATGATTTTCAGCCAAAAGCGACCGTGACGCCTGTAGGAATTTTCCTGCCCGGCTCCGATGAGTTCTTCCTGTATGGGGTCACATCCAGAGTAACCAGTGACAGCCTCGTGGATCGGCTGATTGATTGGTGGGAAACGGTGAAAGAGCGCTTTGTTCAGATCAAGACACTCGTGCTCAACATCGATAATGGGCCGGAAAATCACAGTCGTCGCACGCAGTTTATGCAGCGTTTGCTCGAATTTGTCCAACGATATCAAATTTCTATCCGTCTTGCATATTATCCACCGTATCATAGTAAATACAATCCAGTCGAACGTTGTTGGGGTATTTTAGAACAACACTGGAATGAGTCCTTGCTCGATTCGGTGGCCGCTGTCATCCAATTTGCTAGCGCGATGACCTGGAAGGGGAAGCAGCCGATGGTCACATTGGTAACGACTTCCTATCAAGCAGGGGTGAAGCTGACCAAAGAGGCCATGGAAGTGGTGGAAACCCACCTCCAACGTTTGCCTTCCCTGGAAAGGTGGTTTGTGGATATCCCGGTTACTGGATAGGATGATTAATTTTTCGAGAGTCCCTAAACGAATACTCCGCAAGGCGGAAAAGCGCGAGCATCTGACGCAACAAACCACTTCCCCGTTTGGAGAGTTTGGCTTTCCCTTTCCACTTTCCGCTCTCTTTGATCTTCACATCCATGCCTGCATAGGCCACTGCCTGGTCGGTGCGGGTAAAGCGATCGACTTCTCGAAAGTCTCGGCACGCAGTACGGCCACCGTTTTTGGACCTAACTCTGCTATCTGCTGCAAACCACGTGTTGCCGGGTCGGTGTGGACGAATTGTTCCAGCTCTTCTTCCAGCCGTCTGAGGTTGGCCTGGGTGTGTTCAAGTTGGTCACAGAGGATATGCAAACTGCTCGCGCGTCCACTCAAGACACGGCCGGAGCTTCCAGACCCCTGAGCCAGCCGCACTCATTTCTCGGCGGTGGGGCGGCCAAAATGAGTCGCAGGAACTGCTCGCAGGACCTGATACACCGCCTCCACTCCCGCCTGCGCCATCAACTGGGCGTGGGGATAGGCGGTTCCGCACCGCCAGCGCAATGGGCAGGCAGGGATCGGCAAAGACCTGGGTAAACGAGAGGCGAAGAGCACCACAACCAGGGCCTGGATTTGGTTCTGATAACGAGCTACCTCTTCGCTCAACTGCGCGTGCAAGCGGACTACTTCCCGGTAGGTGGCGATCTGCTCATCGGGAAGATAGCCAGCCCTCTCCTCACAGCTTCGCAGCACACGGGCAATCGTCAGAGCATCAAGCCGATCGGTCTTGGCTCGTAACCCTTGTTGCTGGTGAAAATGATGCGTTTGCCCGGGATGCGAACCCCGCGCATTTGGTAGCCTCTTCTCTTCAGTTCCTCATAGAGATTCTCATGGTAGCGCGAGGTGGCCTCTATCCCAATCACGATCTGAGCCGGGCTAGCCTCTAACCGACTCAGGCTCTCCAGCAACTTGTTTGAGGTTGCCCCGTTTTCGACACTGCTGGCAAACTCCCCTGGCCTGCATTGCTTGAGTTTGGTAGGATGAAAAGGACGAACTGACCCCTGTTGAGCAGCATCTCAAGAAGAGAAGCCAGAAGATGATCTTACATGTTCAAACCGAGTTCAGCATTCCCAAAGAGGCTATTCAGCGCTTGCTGTCTCTGAGGTTCTCCCAGCGTCTCTATCGAGCACAAAACAAAAAGAGGCGTCTCCCGAAGAGGACGAGAAAGGTCGTGTGTCTTCCGCGATTGCTGTCGTGTTGCTGTCAAGATCGTGAAAGGCTCGCTGGTATGAGCGAGCCTGGAACCTTGCTGGAGGGCGAACTTACCTACACATATGCAGAGAGGATGAGGAATGATCGCCTCACCCGCACTTTTGCTGATGGCGATGACAGGGAGGAGCAGCCAGGCCAACACGCCTTGGAAAAAAGGGCTATGCGGAAGTTGTTGTGTTTTTGGAACTCTCCCACAAACTCTAGAGATATTAGGTCCGTGTGGATAGCATAGCATCTGGCTAGTCATCCACACTACCTTTGTCTATCGATGACGCGTCTTGTGAGGAAATGTTGTAAACTATCTTCAAGTTTTTATACTAGTTCGTAGTGCTTAATATGTCTTAATTATCTTTTAATTGGTATGATTGGAGGGGACAACATATGAGTGTAGATATAGTCGTCATGCTTATGCTTATTGCCTTTGTCTTCGGGCTTATTCTAGGGGTGTTTTTGGCAGTGCTAGCTAGACCCAGGTATCCGCGATAGGGATAATAGAGAGTGGTGGTAGGTCTTACCTTATCGGAAGTGGTCACGCAAACGGATCGAACACAACAACTTCCGATTTTCTGTTCTCCTGTACACTCTCTGATTCTTCTCTTAAAACACAACAACTTCCGCATAGCCGAAAAAAAGCTTTCAGTAAGGCTGAGATCAGCCTGAGTGCGGGTTATGCCGCATGAATGACGCGCAAACGGAGTAAGTCAAACTTGGCTCGGCCATACATCTCGCGTTTAATCAGCGGATACCGCGGGTGATGTTCCCTTCAGTTTGCCCATTGCTTTCTGTTCTACTGAGCGCCGCTTCCACAGCCGCGCGGTCCCGGCTTTCTGCCTTGGGCAAACTGGCGCAATTCTCGCACCGTGCTGGCCTGAGCCCTTTGCAACCAGGAGGGCAGCCCCTGCACCTGTTTGTCCCGCAGCATTTTGACGAAGTCCTGACTCAGAGTGAAGGCCGTCGCCACTGGCGCTGAAAGCGCACAGACCTGTGCCAGTTCCTGGCTTTGCTCATCCGTCAATTTCTCTGGACGTGAGAGCACCAACCAGATGATGCGGCGCACCGAGAAGGCTTCCTCTGAGGCTTGCTTCTCCTGACGAAAGAACGCAGGGGGCAGCAAGTCATCAGGAACCTGCCGCAACAGGGCCACGTAGGGCTTGACGCTGGAAGCAGAACCGCTGTAACCGCGAGCACGCAGTTCCCGCCACAGTTTTGTTGTTAAGAGGGATTAAATCTTAATGCCTCTTAACAGGCGATTATGAGGGTTAGCCGCTCGATTCCTCTCAGTTTTTTTACAAGCTACGAGCGGATATCCCTCATAAGCGGTCCATTCTGGCATCCCGCCTTCCAACGTTTGTGCAAGTAAGGCAGATAGGGAGCCAAGCCGCTCTCCCCGGCTTTTCGTCCCCGAGGAGGTTGTGTGCCCGCCCACGGTTGGCTCTGGACGCGCGTACCTGAGCGTATTTGTATCGATCTGGACGATCCTGGCGATCTGCGAGAGACTTTGCCCTTGCTGATAAAGACCCTGGACTTGCTCAAACCGCTCACGCATCTGCTCTCGTCGAGGCTCGTGAACGAATGTGAGACGGAGTTCAGACGCCGATGAGTTGTTGGCTTGTCCCTTTTTGCTCTCCGTGGTGCTCTTGGGCTTGAGAGAGCGTCCGAGCCGCCGCACGACTGGCTCAAGGGCGCTGGCGAGATTCTGAATCAGGTGCCAGCGGTCGGCAACCTGGATCGCCTCGGGGGCCCCCAATCGTCCTCCTTGCGCATAATTTCCCGCACGGTCACGACTGATCACTTCCACCCCGGGGTGCTGCTTGAGCCATGTGGCAAAGCTTTCGGTTCGGCGGTCCGGCAGCAGATCGATTACACGATGGCGCTCCAAGTCGCAGAGCAGTGTGCCATAGCGCTGACCTCGACGCCACGCCCACTCATCGACGCCAAGCACGCGAGGGGTGGGGACTGAGATCGCACCCATGCGTCTGATCAGCCGCAAGAGCGTATCAGGACTCACTGCGATGGCCTCCGTGCTCGACTGCTGTGCTCCGGCCTCTCCTCCCAGAGCCAGGCCCATGCTTTGCAACCGCCGCTGCAGGCGCCCAGTCCGTCGAGCGTAGGCAGCAATCGCTGGGCCCAATCGCTCACAGAAAATGGCACGTGGACACGTCTTGTTGTCACAACGGAACCGGCGTACACGCACGAGTAGACGAATGGAGTTCTCTGCCCAGGGCAAATCTGCAACGGTTCGCTGATACCGACTTTGGACGCGAGACGAGGCGACGCCACACACTGAGCAAGGAGCTTGAACAGTAGTGGTGGCAACTGTCACGCAGATCTGTTGTGCCTCGGCCACCACATCTTCGAGGCACAACCCTTCCACTTCTGGAAGGAGGAAAAGGGGTAAATTGAACGTAGGATCTTCCTCCACCAACAACGCTGTTATTTCATCTCTTTTAACATCCTTTGTCCTTTTCCTATTCCCACTCGTCAGCAAAAGTGCGGGTGAGCCGAATGATCATTGTAGCTAGTTTCTGATAGGTCTTATGAGATTGAATCTGCTTTGTAAAACGTTTTAGTAACTCGTTTTCGCTCGTCTCCTCCTGTCCACTCTTGTGCATCGTGAGCTCAAATCGAGCACGTGATGTCCATCAAAGTCCTCGAAAATCTCTCAATGTTTGCGGGTGTTGCTGTCTGCGTTGCTGCCAATGATGATGGCTTGATCGCGCTTGAGACCAGCAGTGACGCTCTGCAAGCGCTTTGTGCTGCGGGTCTGGTCCACTTTGCGTGAAAGGGGCGGAGATGGTACAATAGAACAAAGTTTCTCCATCCCCTTTTCCCAAGTAGTGAAAGTAAAGCAATCATGTCCATAACCCTTTTTTTGTTTCCTCCGTCCTCTGACTTGCAGCTTGAAGAGATCGCCAATGTCGGCCAGACCCTGTTTTTGACGGTTCGTTCTTCGCGAGAGACGGCAACTTGCCCTGACTGTGCATATAATGCAGGAAAAGTGCACAGTTGGTATGTTCGCACCGTGGCAGATGTCCCTTTGATGGACTATGCCGTTCGACTTCATGTGCGGGTGCGTCGCTTTTTCTGTGCCAATCCGGCTTGTCATCGCAAAACCTTTGCAGAATCGTTTGTTGATCTGGTGCCTGCCTATGCTCGTCGCACGAGCAGGCAAAGTGATCGACTCTGTGGCATTGCGAAGGAATTGGGGGGCCGACCTGGGGCTCGCGAAAGCAGGAACGCTCGTGTAGCAGTCAGCCGTCAGACGCTTGTGCGTTGCTTACGCCATGCTTCGATCTCCGTCCCTTCTCCTGTGCGTGTGCTTGGGGTGGATGATTGGGCATTTCGCAAGGGGCACACGTATGGCACCATCCTGGTTGATTTAGAGCGACATTGCATTATAGATCTTTTAGAGGATCGGCTGGCAGAAACGTTTGCAGCCTGGCTACGAGAACATCCAAGTATTGAGGTGATCAGCCGTGACCGTGCCAGTGCCTACGCCGAAGGAGCGCGAGCAGGAGCTCCAGAGGCGATTCAAGTGGCGGACCGCTGGCATCTGCTGCACAATGTCGCTGAGGCACTCGATCCAGTTCTCAGGCGTCAAGAACGACGCTTCAAAGAGCCCAAGCCAACCACGAAAAAACTGGAAAACAAGCAGGACCCGACAGTACTTGAGCTTCGTTTGACTCCTGTCCAACACCAACGACGAGAGCACCTGCAAGAGCACTATGCCCAGGTTCAAAGCCTCTATGAACAAGGACATAGCCTGCGCGAGATTGCCAGGACGCTTGACATTGATAGCAACACCCTGCGCTATTTTGTGCAGAATCAGCCGTGGGCCACAGATCGAGGTCGGGGCGGGCGCAAGGCGGGAGAGGCCAGCCTGGATGGGTACCTGCCTTACATCCATAAACGCTGGAAAGCCGGGTGCCGTAACGGCATGCTTATGAGGGATATCCGCTCGTAGCTTGTAAAAAAACTGAGAGGAATCGAGCGGCTAACCCTCATAATCGCCTGTTAAGAGGCATTAAGATTTAATCCCTCTTAACAACAAAGTTGTGGCGAGAGGTGCGCGCCAAAGGCTACACCGGATCAGCATCCAGCGTTCGGCCCTATCTTGCACTGCTGCGTCAGGCTCCCCAGGAGTTGCTGCCGACCATTTCCTCCAAACGGAAGGCATCTGCCAAAAAGCCAGAAGAGCATGCTTTTTGCGTTCGTCGGCTCATCTGGTTAGTACTACGGCGACCAGAGCAATTGAAGTCAGAGCAAGCACAGGAAGTGCTTCGTGCCTCGACCCTGCACCCAGATGTCGCTCAGGCCTTCCATCTGGCTCAGGCCTTCGCCAAAATGCTTCGCGAGAGAGCTGTTGAAGCTCTCCCAGCATGGTTGACTTGTGCTCGGAGCAGTGCCATCCCTGAGTTTGTTCAATTGGCCAACGGGATGCAGCGAGATCTGGCGGCCATTGAAGCGGCCTTTTGCCGCCCGGAAAGCAATGGGCAAACCGAAGGCAAAGTCAACAAACTTAAGACCATCAAAAGACACATGTATGGGCGAGCCAAGTTTGATCTCCTGCGTCAGCGCATGCTCCTTTGTGGATAAGCTTTCACGCAAAGTGGACCAGACCCTGTGCTGCAAACAAAAGAGGGGGGTATGCAAGCGAGCAACGTGGAACTTTTACTCATTACGTCTGGGCATCCATATGTGGTGACAACCCCTCTATCACTGAAACGAAAGAAACAAGCAGAGGCAGCCGATGGACAAGCTCCTCAATCTCGTGCGAGCCATCTCTGAGGTTCCCCCAGAATCTCTTTCGAAGGAAAATTTCCGGGAGTTCACCTCTCTCAGGCTCGTTCTTGTCGCAAACACCAGACGAAAGGAGTTGAGTTATCCTATGACCGAGGCAAGCTGATGCCTGCACATCGGTGCCAAAACGGTGCATCGCTGGCTGGCAGAGGCTCAGATCCCTCTCCAGAGCCACCAGAAACGCATCGTATTTGGTCGAGCCAATTTTGATGTGTTGCGCCTTCGGGTCTTACGGCGCGCATAGCCCCTTGTGGTGGCTTGTTGTCCTTTCGCTTGTCTCTTCTCCTTTTAGATCGGGAAGAGATCCTTCCGCAGATAGGCCAACACCTCGCTCACCTCTGGGTGCTCTTGCACCAGTTCCAACCCAGGCAGGCCACCAAAGCGCAAGCAGATCCGCAGATAATCCACGAAGGTCGTCTGATGCCATTCATTGAGCAAGAGGCTGTCGATACTGGCATCTGGCACTGCCATTTCATAAGATGCTCCTCCACTGACGCCGTACTTGTGATGGGAGTCGGGTGCTAACTCCAGTCGAAACGGCCCTTCTGGCCAATCTTCAGGGACTCACAGTACTGACGATATTCGTCGAGAAAAAAGGTTGCAACCTCATCGATGAGCGGGTCAAGGAAGAGAGGATCAAGTCCAGTGATATTCAGATGCTTGTGACGAGGAATCGTTTCGACTTGGATGTCCCATCTCGGATGAGTCCCAATGAAGTTCACACCTCCGACTTCTTGATAGAATGCCTGGAGAGAGAGCGGCACCAGCCCAATGGTGTAAGTGAGTTGCTCAAGCAAGGAGTGCGTCTCTGGGTGAGGAGGAAGATAAGGCTGGAAGGACTTTTCCTCGGCTGAAGATCGATCCGCTTGGAACCAGTGAGGGAGTGGTGTGACCGCAGCAGAACCGCCAAATTGATAGCCAAGCTCGCGTAAACGTGGAATGAGGAGTTCAATATTGTGACGAACCCGCTGCATGGTTTCATGAGCAACAGCTGAGGCATCTAGAAACAGCGGCTCACGACGAATGGCCTTTCCCTATACGAGCAACTCATCCCAGACCTGCTTGCATTCCCCTTGGCGATAGCGATCAAGAAACCGGCCCATATTCCCTCCTCGTAATGAATCGTTCTCCTGGTGGTCTGAGAGAATGCTTCTCTCTCAGATATCAACGAATGGAAATCGAGTGCCTGTGCATATTGTTGAGACTTTTTCGAGCAGGCAAGCTCATTTATTTCGGTATTGGTGGCGAAATCCAGAGGACCCACTTTTTTGATAAAATAAAGAGGCAATCGTTTTTCCATATACTGAGCAGGAGGCCAGCGATGTCTCTGAAACCACAAGCAATCCCTGCGCATCCCGGCTGAAACCGTTCGCGTCGTACACGCAGTCTTTCCCAAAGGTAATCTTTACATCCATCTCCGTGATAGACTTGGCACGATTTACCAGGATGAGCTATTTGCCGATCTCTATCCCGGACGTGGACAGCCCGCCTACGCTCGCCTTCCGGTTGGCACTCGTTCCTGTCTTCCAATTCATAGAGAATCTGACGGACCGACAAGCTGCTGATGCAGTACGAAGCAGGCTAGACTGGAAATACTGTTTAAGTCTAGAGTTGACGGACACTGGATTCAATCACACAGTTTTGAGCGAGTTTCGGACGCGCTTGGTGGCACTGACTGCTGAAGAACGCTTTTTAGAAGCAGTGTTAGATCTCTGCAAAGAACACAACTACATCCGCGCAAGGGGACGGCAACCAACAGACTCGACGCACGTGCTGGCAAAGATTCGCGCGCACAACCCTCGCCGAATGTGTGATCGAACCCCTACATCACGCCCTCAATGTCCTGTCCGTTGTATCTCCCGACTGGTTACGCAACCAGGTGCAGCCGGACTGGTTGGAGCGGTATGAACATCGTGCTGAAGAATATCGCCTTCCTAAGAGTGCCGAGAAACGTCAGGAACTTCTGCACCAGGTGGGCCAGGATGGATGGGGACTGTTGGCTGCAATGGCAGCCGATCCCAGCAGTCAGTGGATGCTTTCCATCCCTGCGGTTGATACGGATGCCTCGCGTGTGGAAACAAGATTACTTGCCCCCCGATAAAGGAGGAACGTGGATTCCTGATGAGGATCGGCTGCCATCGGCTCAGCTCTACTTTTCCCCGTACGATCTAGACGCCTCGGCGGGAACATCGCGCTCAACCCATTGGATTGGAAACACCAGTGCATTTTAGCGAGACCTGTGATGAAGATCTTCCTCGACTCATCACACAAGTGACGACTACCATCGCCCCTATCCCGGATCGGCAGGCCCTTCCCGATATGCATGAGGTCTTAGAACAACGAGAGATACTCGCCATCCGCAGCATCTCGTGGATGCTGGATACATTGATGCTGAAGCATTGGTTGCCGCCCAGACGACCCGATCTGGGTAGATCCGGTAGGCCCAACCGCTAAGGATTATCGATGGCAAGCACGAGAACAGAACGGTTACGCGGATACCGCAACTTTTCCATTGATTGGGAGCACCAACAAGCCCGATGCCCGCAGGGGCAGATCAGTAGTAGTTGGACCCCCACCTGGACACGCAATCAAGAGATGATCAAAATCAAGTTTGGCTTCGCTGGATGTTCCGCCTGCCCCGTACGAGCGGAAGTCGTACCAAAACGCGGCGAAGGAGCCTCTCGGTACGGCGGCATGAGGCCCAATTTGCTGCTGTAGGAGGCTCGAAAACGAGAGCAGACCGAGGAGTTCAAGGAAATGTACGCCCAACGTGCAGGCGTAGAAGGCGTTCATGCGAAAAGCGGGTTCGCCGTATGGGCTTGCGCCGTTCGCGCTACATTGGAGAACCTCACACACATCTCCAACATGTTGTGACTGCAACCGCCATGAATGTCTGTCGAATCCATGACTGGTTGGAGGATATTTCCCCGCATCCTACTCCTCTCTCGCACTTTGCTCGTTGTATGAAAGAGGCTGCTTGATGGGCTTTCTGGATTTCGCCACCAATACCTTTTCGGGGATGAGCCGCTTTTATTTTACAAAATACATAATGGCGGTGTTTTTCGGGCGAAGCAACTGCTGGCTATCTGCGAGGCATTGGAGATCGAGAAGGAATATATCGATCCCCGTCAAAGCTGGCAGAATCTTGTCGAGACCAAATCTGACCCGATCACTGATGAAACCACTTCTAGAAGGGCAAGCACGTTGTAAACATACTCACAACGTGCTTGCTCTACCCAGTAATATTTCTGCCTTTTAAGCAGTGTTTGATCTCGCCTGGTCGCCCTCTTCTTGAAGAGCTAACAATTCTGCATCAGATGGTTTTTCCACTTGTGATCCATGTCTCACAAAGAGATCATCAGGCATGAGAGGTGGCTTCTTGTCACGATTCATCTGCTCTTTCACACGATATGGGAGTTTTTGGGGATCGCGTAATACTTCTAGTTTCCCAACCAACCCTGACCGATACTCAACCGCTTCGTAACGCACATCGACATGAGGCTCTACATATCGTGCAAGGACTTGTTCAATACGATTCTGGGTGAGTTTTGAATCAGGAGGACCGTAATAGTTGTGGCTTTTGTCATCGAATCCAACAATAAGCCATCTTTGCCCACTTGCTTTTGTGTTGACAAGACTCAATATATCTTTCACAAATTCAGCTTTCTGATCCATCGTATCTAAACTGAGCTGACGCTTGAAGTCAACACTCGTAGTTTCCCATTCAGCAACAAGATCATCAATAAATCTCGATTCCAGCGTAAAACCTCGCCGTTTCTCCCAAACCATACCACGATACGTAGCATAACATTCGAGATGGCGGCCAAGAAAGGCTCGCCGGACGATGAGATGTAATTCTTCAAGTTCTCGTGAAACTGGCCAGAGCAGATCAAATCCTTCAGACCAGCCTAACTCTGCGAGAAGTGCATCCTGGTTGATTTCCTCCAGATAGACATGATCGCCTCCATCCTGTGAGCTTAATTTGTTTACCACAGAAAGAAGTTGCTGATGCTCCTGATCAAGTTTCTCTTGGCAAATTTCTTCCCATAAGGGAGTCAGATCGTTTTCGCTCACTAAATCTTTCCCGAGCTTTGTTGCTCTCCACAACGATGTGGAAGACTCTTCAATGAGAAAGACATCTCGAAGAGATCGAAGCGCATCATGCATAGCTTCGTGATGTTTGGAACCATGAAACCCACGTGTTGCGCAACGAGTTTTCCTAACTGATCAATAAAAAGGCGTTCTCGTTTGAAGTCACTTCGTACATCCTCCCTTCTCTTGACAACTCTCGAAAAAACTAGTAATCTAGTTTTATGGGGAAACAAGAGAACCCAGACGAAAGGAGGACGGAGATGCCTGATCCACACGACCGTCTGCGCACCCTGGAAGAACAGATGGCAGCTTTGCAGACCCGCCTGGCTGCGTTGGAAGATTTGGTGTCTTCCCAGAGGCAGGATCAGGCCACCTCTGCGTTTCCTTTTGCGGAGGCGACTTCAGACCACGAGTCGCCCCTTCCTCAAACCGGAACAGTCCAG
>Ga0070741_10011606_pt1 | contig 16204 bp, 14 predicted proteins | sample Coa_R1_4_FD_66440 | JGI IMG/M metagenome (GOLD analysis project Ga0070741, IMG submission 66440) | Surface soil microbial communities from Centralia Pennsylvania, which are recovering from an underground coalmine fire - Coalmine... | ecosystem: Environmental > Terrestrial > Soil > Unclassified ...
GCCGACGCGCTCCGATCGACGCACGAGCGGCAGCAACAGCGCGGTGCGCGATCCGAGGCGGTCGGCCAGGTCCGGCATCTGGCGCGGCAAATCGGTGACGAGCGTCGGCTCCCGCTTTTCGAAGACGCGCGCGACGAGCGACGATTCGTCGGCGCCCGGCTGCCACGGATCGGTCCGGAGCGAGTCGAGCGCGAAGCCCGACGCCGCCTGCAGCACGCCGTTGCGCGGGTTGTGGCGGAAGAGCATCGACCGGCTGCCGCCGGTCGTGTCGATCGCGTGCTGGTGCAGGTGCGGCAGCAGCTCGGTGACCGTCGCGGCGTGCGCGAGCCAGGCGATGAGCGGACGGGGCGCGGTTGCGCGCGGTTCTCGAGCCATCTGGCGGTTGGAGGCGGGGTCCGGGAATTGTAGCGCGGCGTCGAGCGTCGTCCGTAACTCACAGTTCGACAACTATTTACGCCACCGGACGGTATAATGGTCGCTCACCCGGCTGACCGGCGCCGCGCGCCGTCTTAACCTCAGGACACCGACACGCTCCGCATGACGTGGACGGATGAAGAGCTCGTCGCCCGTTCCGTAAGCGGGGACGCCGACAGCTTCAACGAACTCGTGGTTCGATGGGAGCGCCCCATCTACGCCCTCGCGTACCGCACGATCGGCCGCGAAGAGGATGCGCGAGACGTGTGTCAGGAGACGTTCCTGCGCGCGTTTCGGGCCCTGCCCGGGTTCCGCGGGCAGGCGAAGTTCTCGTCGTGGCTCTATCGGATCGCGTTGAACCTGTGCCGCGACTGGATCCGCCGCGAACGGCGGGCGCCGGTCGTGCAGGCGCCCGAAGACGTGGATCTGATCGAGCTCGCGGCGGCGGCGGAGCCGTCCGAATCGATCGAGGATCTCGTGGCACGCCGCGATCTGGCCGCGTCGGTCGAGCGCGCGATGGCGCTCCTGCCCGAAGAGCAGCGGACGGCGATCGTCTTGAAGGAGTATCACGGCCTGACGTTCCAGGAAATCGCCGATCTCATGAACTGTCCGCTCAGCACCGTCAAGACACGCTTGTACCAGGGGCTCACCGTGCTGCGCCGTGAGCTGGCGAAACAACCCACGTTATGACTGACATCACCTGCACCTTTGCCGGCGATCGCGAGCAGACGCTCATCGCCTATCTCTACGACGACATCGATCCGGCCGATCGCGCCGCGTTCGACGCGCATCTGCCGACCTGCGCGCGCTGCCGCCGCGATCTCGCGTCGCTCAGCGGCGTGCGGCAGCAGCTGGCGCGCTGGCAGCCGCCGCTGCCGCAGCTGCCGTCCAGCGATCGCGCACCGGTCGCGAGCCACCGCTGGAGGCAGCTGCCGGCGTGGGCGCAAGTCGCCGCGGCGCTGCTCTTCCTCGGCGTGTCGGCCGCCATCGCGAACCTCGACGTGCGCTACGACGCCAGCGGGCTGAGCGTGCGCACGGGGTGGTCGCGGCCGTCGCCTGACGCCGCGCGCGGAGCCGGCAGCCTCGCGGCAGCGGTCGTCCCGGCCGCGCAGCCGGTGCGACCCGCCGACATGGCGACGCACGACGATCTGACCGCGCTCGAGCAGCGGCTGCGCGCCGAAATCAAGGGCGCGTCCGTCGCGGCGCCCCAGGCGGCGCGCGCCGCCTCCGCCGACGCCGACACGCTGCGCCGCGTCCGCGCGCTCGTCGACGAGAGCGAAAAGCGCGAGCAGCGCGAGCTCGCGCTGCGCGTGGCGCAGGTGCTGCGCGACGTCAACGCGCAGCGGCAGGCCGATCTGTCGAAGATCGATCGCAACCTCGGACTGATTCAGAACAGCACCGGCGTCGAAATCCTGAAGCAGCGTGAAATGGTCAATTACCTGATGCGTGTGTCGCAGAGGCAGTAGAGGCTCCCCCATGAAATCCGTTGGATTGCTCGTCGTGATGTCCTTCGTCGCGGTGCCTGCGTGGGCGCAGGGCGCCCCGTCCACCGCGCGCGCCGAAGCGGAGGCACGCCAGTCGCGCTATCAGATCGGGCAGATGGAGCGGCTGCTCGAGGGCGCCGTCGAGCACGGCGTCACGCTCATCCGCGACCGCTTTCAGCAGCTGACGCAGACGCCGGCCGACCTGCTCGTCACCGACAACGCGCACGCGCGCGGCTTCCGGCTCGACGGCTACGGCGTCTTCTTCGACGTCACCGCGCCGTCGTTCGAGACCTCGGCGCTCGTCTGGAGCCTGCGCACCCTCGATCAGAACGATCTCGGCGTCGACACCGCGCTGCGCACGCTGCAGGAGCGGGTCAAGGGCGATCCGGCGAGCGAGCAGGCGCTCAAGCGCCTCGAGATCCAGGTCGGGCCGGTCGCCGTGGCGCGCGTCGCCAACCCGCCGATCGCCGGCGCGCGCAACGCGGTCGGGTCGGCGGCGGCGACGAGCGCGGATGCGCCGGCGCCCGCGGCGCCCGCCGCGGCGGCCGACGATCCGATGCTCGCCGATCCGAACGAAGCGTATCGCGCGGAGGTGATCCAGGCGTTGAAGGACGCCATGCTGGACCACAGCACCGGCCTCGGCATCCGCGAAGGCGAGTGGCTGACGATCGCCGTCCGCGGCAACGACGACCGCCCGCGCCTCGCGCCGGCCGACAGCGACGCGCGCACGCGCGTCATCCGCCTGCGCGGGTCGGACCTCGCGGCCTACCTCGCCCGGCAGATCACGCGCGAGGAGGCGCTGCAGCGGATCGAGCTCCGCGTCTTCTGACCGCGCCGCCACGTCCGGCGGCCGCGCGGGCCGTTGTGTCGGCGGTCGCCTTTGTGGTTCTATAGCGCGGATGTCCGCGCTTCGCCGCTCGTGTCTGCTGGCGGCCGCACTGCTCCTGTCGGCGTGCGGCCCGACCGTCGATCTCTCGCAGGGTCTGCAGGTCACCATCCTCGACTCCGGCTGGTACGACGCCGGCATCGTCAACGGCCAGAACAAGCTCGTGCCGAGCGTCACCTTCAAGGTGAAGAACGTCTCGAGCCAGATGCTGACCAGCTTGCAGGTGAACTCGTTGTTCCGCCGCGTCACGGAAAAGGACGAGTGGGGCGACGCGTTCGTCACCGTGGCCGGATCGAACGGGCTCGCGCCGAACGCCGAGAGCGCGGCGCTGACGCTGCGGTCGCAGCGCGGCTACACCGGCAGCGACCAGTCGCGGCAGGAGATGCTCGCCAACTCCCACTTCGTCGACGCGAAGGTCGAACTCCTCGCCAAGTACGGGTCGGCGCAGTGGAAGCGGCTCGGCGAGTACCCCATCCAACGGAAGCTCATCGACAAGCAGCCCGAGAAATAGGATGCGGTGGCGCCACACCGCGCGCTACTGGCACGAGCTCGGCTCCCGCAATCCGTTCGGCGTCATCCTCACGGGACCCGATCTCCAGCCGCGCGAGTGGGACACCGAGGAGTTCTTCCGCCTCGGCGCCCAGGACGTCGCGTACGTCTGCGAGCAGCTCGCGCAGATCAAACCCGACCTGCGACGCGGGCGCGCCCTGGATTTCGGCTGCGGCGTCGGACGCGTCACGCGTGCGCTCGCGGCGCAGTTCGACTCGGTCGTCGGCGTCGACGTGGCGCGATCGATGATCGCCACGGCGCGGCGGCTGAATGCGTCGATTCCCAATTGCACGTTCCGCCTCAACCACGCGGGGCGGCTGCGCGCGTTCGCCGCGGGGACGTTCGACTTCGTCTACTCGCGGCTCGTGCTGCAGCACATCCCGCCGCGCGCGGCGGCGCGCTACATCCAGGAGCTCGTGCGCGTGCTCGCGCCGGGCGGCGTGCTGATGTTCCAGATTCCCGAACCGCTCGAGCACGATCCCGACGCGCTCTTCAGCGCCGAAGAGCGCGCGTTCGTCGACGCGCCGATCGCCGACACGCCCGTCAAACGCGTCGTGCCGCGCTGGATTATCCATCTGTACCGCCACGTCCGGTTCCGCCGGATCGTCCGGCGCGAGGGACGCGTCCACCGCATGTACATGTTCGGCATGACGCGTGACGCGGTCCTCGACGTGCTGCGCCGCACCGAGGCCGTCGTGCTGCGCGTCGACGCCGATCGCAGCCACGGCACCGCGGAAGCCGGCTACGTGTACTGGATCACGAAGCGCGCGGACGCGGCGCGCTGACCAGGGCCCACCACGTCAGGAGCGCGAGCGTCCCGTCGCTGGCGGCGAAGATCAGGAACGAGGCCGGCGAGTGACGGAACGCGTAGTCGAGCAGGAACGTCACCGCGCCGAGCCCCTTGAGAAACGGTCCCATCACCCAGAGATAGCCGCGGCCGGCGCTCGAATCCGGCTCGCGGTACGGAATCAGGTAGCCGAGGGCGACGGAGAGCAGGAACACGCCGTTGAGATCGGCGTGGATCGGGGGCTGTGGCGGCGGCACCTGGAACAGCTGTACGAGCAACGGGCGTCCCGCCAGCAGCAGGACGCCCACCAGCCCGTCGTAGGCGAGGCTGATCGCCGCGACGGTGCGCCTCGTCACTGAATCTTCTTCAGCTCACCCTCGTAGGTGGTCTTGTGGTTCGCGGTGATGCGCACGTCGATCGTCAGCGTCTCGTACCCCGGCGCGCGGACCTCGACGCGGTGCGTGCCCGGTTCGATCTTCAGCGACTGGAACACGCCGTCGAACTGATCGATCGTGCCCGCGAAATAGCCGTCGACGTAGACCTCGGCTTCCTTCGGCTTGATCTTCAGCCGCAGCGATCCGTCTTCGTCGCTCTGGTAGGTGATCTGTCCGGCGCCCGGGTCGGGGTAGCCGCCGTACCACGGATCGTAGTACCCGCCGTAGTAGCCGTAGCCGCCGTAATAGCCGCCGTACGTGCCGCCGGCGCAGTACGGATCCCAGCATGGATAGTAACCGCCGGGCACGAACACGGCGCCGCCGCCGGTGCTCGGCACGGTGCCGCGCGGCACCGCGGTGCCGCCGCTGGGCCGGCCGTCGCGCGGCCGGCTGTACTCGGGCGCGCCGTCGATCGTGCGCGGCTGACGCGAGCCGGTGTTGTCGCCGCTGCGCGGCGCGGCGGTGCCTGCCGTGCCTGCGCCGCCCGTCGCGTTGGTCGTGCCGCCGCCGGCCGCTCCGGAACCGCGCGCGACCGCGGAGCCGCCGCCCGCATGTCCGCCGCTCGACCGCGTCGCGCCGCCGCCGCTCGATCCGCCCGATTCTCCACGCGACGCGCGACCCGCGCCACGGTCGCCGTACGCGACGCCGCTGCCGCCGGTTGCGCCGGCGTGTCCGCCGCCGCCGCTGTGTGCCGCGCCGCCGCCGCCACCCGACGCACCGGTGACATAGCCGCCGCCGCCACCGCCGCCCGATCCACTGCTCGTCGAGCCGCCGCCGCCGGCAGTCGAGGTCGCGCCGCCACCGCCGCCGGTTGCGACCGCTGTTCCACCGCCCCCGCCGCCGCCACCGCCGCCGCGCGACCCGCCCGAACTCGCGGCGCCGCGGTTCTCCTGCGCATGGGCCGGCGCCGCAGCCAGGAACGCCGGAACGAGCACGGCCATCAGGGCGGTCGCCATTCGTCGTGTCATCGCAGACCTCTCACGGGCAGCGCTGCCAAACTTCTGCCACGAATTACGCCTTCATTATCAACCCAAACCGGCGCCATCGGCGTCCCCATTTCGTGACGGCGTCCTCGTGTGGCACTCTAGGCTGATCCCATGATCCACAGCACGACCATCCTCGCTCTGCGCCACCGCGACCGCGCGGTCGTGGCGAGCGACGGCCAGGTAACCCTCGGGCAGACCGTCGTCAAACACGGGGCGAAGAAGATCCGCCGCCTGTACAACGACCGGATTCTGGCCGGGTTCGCCGGGTCGGCCGCCGACTCTTTCGCGCTGTTTTCGCGCTTCGAGGCGAAACTCGAGCAGTATCGGGGCAATCTGGAGCGATCCGCCGTCGAACTGGCCAAGGACTGGCGCACCGACCGCATGCTCCGCCGCCTCGAAGCGATGCTGGTCGTCCTCGACAAGCAGGCGCTCTTCCTCCTGTCGGGCACCGGCGACCTCATCGAGCCCGACGACGGGATCGTGGCCATCGGGTCGGGCGGACCGTTCGCCCTCGCCGCCGCGCGGGCGCTCGCGCAGAACACGGAGCTCGACGCGCGCGCGATCGCCGAGCGATCGATGCAGATCGCGGCCGACATCTGCATCTACACGAACTCGCACATCGTCGTGGAAGAGTTGTAGTGGCTATTTATCTGCCTGAGAAAACGCAAACGTCGACCGACGCGCTCACGCCGCGGCAGATCGTCGCGGAACTCGACAAGTACGTCATCGGACAGCGCGCGGCGAAGCGCGCCGTGTCGATCGCGCTCCGCAACCGGATGCGGCGGCAGAAGCTCGCGCCGGAGCTCGCCGAGGAGATCGCGCCGAAGAACATCCTGATGATCGGTCCGACCGGCGTCGGCAAGACCGAGATCGCGCGTCGACTCGCGCGGCTCGCGCAGTCGCCGTTCCTGAAGGTGGAAGCGTCGAAGTTCACCGAGGTCGGCTACGTCGGCCGCGACGTCGAGTCGATGGTGCGCGACCTCGTCGAGCTCGCGGTCGACATGGTGCGCGAGGAGCGCATCGAGGAGGTGCGCGCCAAAGCGTCGCAGAACGCCGAGGATCGCCTGCTCGATCTGCTGCTGCCGCCGCCGACGCCGATCGCGCCCGACGAAGAGACGCCGGCGGTCCGCGACCAGCAGACCCAGACCCGCGAGCGCTTCCGCGAGCAGCTCCGCGCCGGCCGCCTCGACGCGCGCGTCGTCGAAATCGACGTGCGGGAGAAGTCGATGCCGTCGTTCGAGATCGTCGCCGGCACGTCGGTCGAGGAGATCGACATCAACCTGAAGGACATGCTGCCCGGATTCTTCCCGGGCAAGACGAAGCGCCGGAAGGTGAAGGTGCCCGAGGCGCTCGAGTACCTGCGCCACGAGGAAGAACAGAAGCTGATCGACATGGAGAGCGTGTCGAAAGCGGCCGTCCAGCGCGTGCAGGAGTCGGGGATCATCTTCCTCGACGAGATCGACAAGATCGCGGGCCGCGAGGGATCGCACGGCCCCGACGTGAGCCGCGAGGGCGTCCAGCGCGACATCCTCCCGATCGTCGAGGGGACGACGGTGAACACGAAGCACGGGATGGTGAGGACGGACCACATCCTGTTCATCGCCGCCGGCGCGTTCCACGTCTCGAAGCCGTCGGACCTGATCCCCGAGCTGCAGGGCCGCTTCCCGATCCGCGTCGAGCTCGAGGCGCTCGGCAAGGACGAGTTCGTGCGCATCCTCACCGAGCCGAAGAGCGCCTTGATCAAGCAGTACACCGCGCTGATGGAGACCGAAGGGATCGCGCTGCACTTCACCGCCGGCGCCGTCGAGCGGATTGCCGACTTCGCGACGCGCGTCAACGAGCGCACGGAGAACATCGGCGCCCGCCGCCTGCACACGGTGATGGAGAAGCTGCTCGACGAGGTGTCGTTCGAAGGCCCGGACCTGCCGGACAAAACGGTGACGATCGACGACGCGTACGTCGAACGCATGCTCGCCGACATCGTCAAGAACGAAGACCTGTCGCGGTACATTCTGTGAGGGACGCAGCGCGGCCGGCCGAGCACCCGCGGAACGCGCGGAGCGGGTCGTGCTCTGCGGGTTGCGCGCGTGCGGCGTGCGCCGTCGTTCTGGTCGCGGCCGCCGGCCTCGCCTGCGGCAAGAAGGGGCCGCCGCTGCCGCCGCTCGTTCGACTGCCGGCGCCGCCCGCCAACATCGTCGCGCAGCGCCGGGGCGACACCGTCGACGTGTCCTTCACCGTTCCCGACACGAATACCGATCGCACCAGGCCGGCCAACGTCGAGCGGATCGACGTGTACGCGATCACCGCGCCGCCGACGATTTCCGACGAGCAGCTGCTGAAACGGGCGACGAAAATCGGCAGCGTCGCCGTGAAGTCGCCGAAGGATCCCAACGCCGTCGTCGACGAAGACGAGCGGGACGAAGAGGTGGAGCCGGCCGTGGGAACGGGACTCGACCAGGGCGCGACGGCGCACGTCGAGGAATCGCTCACGCGACAGGCGTTTGCGCCGGCGGATCTCGGCAAGCCGGATCGCGAGGCGCGGCGCGCCGACGCGGAGGCGGGCCGTCCGCTGATCGGGCCGCTGCCGAGCGCCCCGGCGCGAACCTACGTGGCCGTCGGCGTCTCGACGCGCGGCCGGAAAGGGCCGCTCTCCAAGCGGGTGACGGCGCCCCTCATCGACCCGCCGCCGACGCCGCGCGACGTGCACATGGTGTACACCGAGAAGGCAGTGGACCTGTCCTGGTCGCCGGCGGCCGCGCCGACGAGCGGTCCGAACGCGGTGCTGCCGTCGCGTCCGCTGGGGAGCGCCGCGCCGACGATCGCGTACAACGTGTACGACGTCTCGACCGACACGCCGCAAAAAATCAACAAGGATCCGCTCGACGAGCCGACGCTCGCGGATCCCCGCATGGAGTGGGGCGAGAAGCGCTGCTACGCGATCCGCGCGGTGGCGATCGTCGCAGGCGCCAGCGTCGAAAGCAGTCCGACGCCTGCGGTCTGCGAAACGCTCACCGACACGTTTGCGCCGGCGCCGCCCAAGGGGCTCCGCTCGGTGCCCGGCGAGAAGACGATCAGCCTCATCTGGGATCCGAACGGCGAGAGCGATCTCGGCGGGTACCTCGTGTTCCGCGCAACCTCGGGTGGACCGCTCGAGCAGGTGACGCCGAAACCGATCCGGGAGACGACCTTTTCCGACAGCGTCGAACCGGGCGTGCGGTACACCTACGCGCTCAAGGCGATCGACCGGGCCGGCAACCCGAGCGCGTTTTCGGACCGCGTCGACGAGACGGCGCGCGAATGAACTAGAATTCGGCGGATGGATCGGATCGTTCGGGTGCAGCGGGGGCGCGAGACGTTCCACGCCTCCGACCGCGACGGGCAGCTCCGGATCATCGACGGCGACATCTTCGGCCGCTACGCCGCCGGCGCCCTCGTGCCCGGCGGGACGGGCGAGCCGGGTCTTCGCCTGCTGCCGCCCGTCACCCCATCGAAGATCGTCTGCGTCGGCCTCAACTACAAGGATCACGCCGGCGAGGTCGGCAAGGCGCTGCCGGCCGAGCCGCTGCTCTTCATCAAGCCGACGAGCGCGGTGATCGGTCCGGGCGACACGATCCTGATGCCGCCGGGCGTCGGCCGCGTCGACCACGAAGCGGAGCTCGGCGTCGTCATCGGCCGGCGCGCGCATCGCGTGCCGCGCGCGAAGGCGTGGGAATACGTGCTGGGCCTCATCGCGGTCAACGACGTGACGGCGCGGGATCTGCAGAAGAAGGAGTCGCAGTACACGCGCTGCAAGGGGTTCGATACGTTCGCCCCGATCGGTCCCTGCATCGCGACCGGGCTGGACGGCGCGCCCCGCCGCGTCGAAGGCTGGGTCAACGACGAGCGGCGGCAGGCGTCGAGCACCGCGCATCTGATTTTTCCGATCGACCACCTCATCGAGTTCGTCACCTTCGTGATGACGCTCGAGCCGGGCGACATCATCTCGACCGGCACGCCCGAGGGGATCGGGCCGCTGAAGGACGGCGACGTGGTGAAGGTGGTCGTCGAAGGCGTCGGCGAACTGGTCAATCGGGTCACGTCTGAAGTCTGAGGTTCATATGAAGATCTTTGTCGACACCGGCAGCATCGCGGAGATCGAGAAGACCGCCGCGCTCGGCATCCTGGACGGCGTCACCACCAACCCGTCGCTGCTCGCGAAAGAGAGCGGCGACTACCGGCAGAACCTGAAGAAGATCTGCGACATCGTCAAGGGTCCGGTCAGCGGCGAGGTGACCGCCACCGACTACGCCGGGATGCTGCGCGAAGGGCACGACATCGCCGGCATCGATCAGCACATGGTCGTGAAGGTGCCGCTGACGCGCGACGGCATTCGCGCCTGCAAGACGCTGTCGAGCGAAGGCATCCGCGTCAACGTCACGCTCTGCTTCTCGCCGGCGCAGGCGCTGCTCGCCGCGAAGGCGGGCGCGACCTACATCAGCCCGTTCGTCGGGCGGCTCGACGACATCTCCACCAACGGCATGGAGCTGATCCGCGACATCGTCGAGATCTACGACAACTACGACTTCGCGACCGAGGTCCTCGTCGCCAGCTGCCGCCACCCGATGCACGTCGTCGAGGCGGCGCGGCTCGGCGCCGACGTCGCGACCTGCCCGCCGGCGGTGATCGACGCGATGTTCAACCATCCGTTGACCGACAGCGGGCTCGCGAAATTCCTGAAGGACTGGGAGAAGGTCCAGGCGGTGAAAGCCTGAGTTCGAACTTCCGCGAATCGAACGCCCGACGAGCGACCGCGGCGACCCGCCACCGATGACGCACGACGACGACACGCTCGCCGACCTCGAGCGCCGCGCCGAACTCGGCGGCGGACAGGATCGCCTCGACAGACAGCACGCGGCGGGCAAGCTGACCGCGCGCGAGCGGATCGAGCTGCTGTTCGACCCCGGCACGTTCGAAGAGCTCGACAAGCTGGTGACGCACCGCTGCCGCGACTTCGGCATCGACAAGCAGACCGTGCCGGGCGACGGGGTCGTCGCCGGCCATGGGCTCGTCGACGGACGTCAGGTCTTCGCCTTCGCGCAGGACTTCACGGTGTTCGGCGGATCGCTGTCGGAGACCAACGCCGCGAAGATCGTCAAGATCATGGATCTGGCGATGAAGCTCGGATCGCCGATCGTCGGGCTCAACGACTCGGGCGGTGCGCGCATCCAGGAAGGGGTGCTCTCGCTTGCGGGCTACGCGGACATCTTCCTGCGCAACACGCTCGCCTCCGGCGTCGTGCCGCAGATCTCGGCGATCATGGGGCCGTGCGCCGGCGGCGCCGTGTACTCGCCGGCGATCACCGATTTCACGATCATGGTCCGCCGCACGAGCTACATGTTCGTGACCGGGCCGGACGTGATCCGTACGGTCACGCACGAAGAGGTGACCAAGGAGGAGCTCGGCGGCGCGATGACGCACAACGCGACGAGCGGCGTCGCGCACTTCGCGGTCGACGACGACCGCGAGTGCATCGCGCTCGTACGGGAGCTGCTGTCCTTTCTGCCGTCGAACAACGTCGACGATCCGCCGCGCGTCGCGCCGAAGGATTCGCCCGACCGCGCCGCGGAGGAACTGGCGACGCTCGTACCCGGGTCGCCCAACCAGCCGTACGACATGAACGACGTCATCCACGCGGTGGTCGACGACCGCTATTTCTTCGAGGTGCACCAGCACTACGCGAAGAACATCCTCGTCGGCTTCGCGCGGCTCGACGGCCGGCCAGTGGGAATCGTCGCCAATCAGCCGGCGGTGCTCGCGGGGACGCTCGACATCGACGCCTCGGTGAAGGGCGCGCGGTTCGTGCGCTTCTGCGATGCGTTCAACATTCCGCTCGTCACCTTCGAGGACGTGCCGGGGTTCCTGCCGGGAACCGTCCAGGAGTTCGGCGGCATCATCAAGCACGGCGCGAAGCTGCTGTTCGCCTTCGCGGAGGCGACGGTGCCGAAGGTGACGGTCATCACGCGCAAGGCGTACGGCGGCGCGTACTGCGTCATGTCGAGCAAGCACATACGCACCGACTTCAACTACGCGTGGCCGACGGCGGAACTCGCGGTGATGGGTCCCGAGGGCGCGGTGAACATCCTCTACAAGCGCGAGCTCGACGCCGCGGCCGACCCGGCGGCGCTGCGTGCGGAGAAGGTGGCCGAGTTCCGGGAGAAGTTCGCGAATCCGTACGTCGCGGCCGGCCGCGGTTTCCTCGACGAAGTGATCGACCCGCGCGAAACGCGGGCGAAGCTGATCACCGCGCTCAGGAACCTGGCGAACAAGCGCGATAAGAACCCGCCGAAGAAGCATGGGAACATCCCACTGTGAGAATTGGTGAGTTGGTAAGTTGGTGAGTTGGTAAGTTGGTGAGTTGGTGAGTTGGTAAGTTGGTGAGTTGGTGAGTTGGTGAGTTGGTGAAGTGGTGAGTTGGTGAGTTGGTGAGTAGAGCCCGTCGACAAGAAATTGGATCCGGTCATCGTCCGCGAATAATTCCCCTTCCCCTGTCGCACACTGTCCGTTGACATCCGGAGACACTCCGGGCACGCTACGGCCTTCATTTTTCTCGTCCGTCTTCGATCGCTCTTATTCCGGCCGCTGTTCATTGATGCCGGGTCCGAAGACCCGGCCTACGGAGGATGGACGATGACGCGAACGAGGTCCGTACGCCGGGGGATGCCGTGGTGCGCGCTCGCGGTGCTGCTGTCGGGCGGCATGGCGGCGGCGCAGTCGACCGCGACGCTGCAGGGCACGATCACCGACGCGCAGAGCGCCGTCATGCCGGGGGTGACGGTCACGATTCGCAACACCGCGACCGCGCTCGACCGCACCACCGTCACCGACGCGGCCGGCCAGTACGTCGCCGCGGCGCTGCAGCCCGGACACTATCTGATCACGGCGCACCTCGAAGGCTTCACCGACGCGAAGTCGGAGACCGACCTCGGGCCGGCGCAGACCGTCGCGCTCAACCTGAAGCTGAACGTCGGCACGGTCGCCGAGAACGTCACCGTCACCGGCGCCGCGCCACTCATCGACACCGCCACCGTGTCGGTCGGGCAGGTGATGCAGGAGAAGACGGTCCAGGAAATTCCGCTCAACGGCCGCCATTTCGTCGACCTCGGCCCGCTGATGCCCGGCGGCAGCACGTCGCCGCAGAACGCCGGCCTGAGCGCGCCGCTGCGCGGGCAGGGATCGTTCTCGTTCATGACCGCCGGCAATCGCGAGACGTCGGTCAACTTCATGGTCAACGGCATCAACCTGAACGACCTGTCGAACTCGCAGGTGACGTTCCAGCCGTCGATCAACACCGTGTCGGAATTCAAAGTCGACAACTCGACCTTCAGCGCCGAGTACGGCCGCAACTCCGGCGCCATCGTCAACGTGGCGACGCGCTCGGGCGGCAACGATTTTCACGGCGAGGGGTTCGACTTCTACCGCGATCAGAAATACGATTCGCGCAACTACTTCAACCCGCCGCCCGCGCCGCAGTCGACCTTCAACCGCAAGCAGTTCGGCGTCAATCTCGGCGGGCCGATCGTGAAGAACAGGATGTTCTTCTTCGGCAGCTATGAAGGCCTGCGCCATCTGCAGGCGGTCGACCTCAACTCGGGGACGCTGAGCGACGCGCAGCGCGCCGCCGTCACCGATCCGGTCTCGAAGGCGTTGCTCGCCTACGTGCCGCGCGCGAACGATTCGACCGGCCTGCGCGCGATCGGCAGCGAGCTCGCGCCGGTCCACAACGATCAGACGACCGGCGACGTCCGCACGAACGTGCGGCAGAACGACGACCTGCACGTCTACTACGCCTTCCAGTCCGATTTCCGGCACGAGCCCAACGCGCAGGGCAACACCGTGCCGGGCTACGGCGACAACCGCGGCGGACACCGCCAGGTGCTGACGCTCAACGAGACGCACGTCTTCGACCAGGCGCTCGTCAACGAGCTGCGCGCCGGCTACAACCGCATCAGCATCAGTTTCAATCCGACCACCCTGGTCGACACCGGCGCGCTCGGCATCAACGTCGGCCAGACGCAGAATCCGGTCGCGCTGCCGCAAATCACGATCTCCGGTCCCGGCCTGAACATCGGCGGGCCCGCCGGGTTCCCGAGCGCGCGCGAAGTCACGACCGGCGCCATCGGCGACACGGCGACCTATCTCCACGGGAGCCAAATCATCAAGTTCGGCGGCGAATTCCGCCGGGTCAAGCACAACAGCGTGAACGGCGATCCCGGGAGCTTCACCTTCCCGAGCGTCGCCGCATTCCAGCAGGGATTCGGCAGCTCGTTCACGATCACGCTCGGCGGCCTCAACTACAACGCGTACGTCAACGCGATCGGCGCGTTCGTCCAGGATTCCATCTCGCTCGGAGCGAGGCTGAAGCTGGACGTCGGTCTGCGCTACGACTCGCTGCCGTCGCCCACCGAAGGGGACAACAAGCTCGTCGCGTTCGATCCGACAACGGTCTCGCTCGTCCGCTTCGGAACCAACGGCTACGACCAGGTGACCAAGAACGGCAACGACTTCCAGCCGCGCGTCGGCGTGATCTGGAATCCGACCACCGACGGCAAGCTCGCCGTTCGCGGCGCGTATGCGGTGATGGTCAACCAGAGCAACACGGGCTACTTCGTCGGCGAGGCGAACAATCCGCCGCTCACCACGCCGCTCTCCGGGCAGGCGTCCGGGACCGCCGCCAGCAACATCAATCTCGCGACCGCGCTGACCGGCGCCGGCGCGGCGGCGTTGAACCCGTCGTTTACCGATCCGAATTTCCTGCCGGGCCGCATGCAGACGTGGAACGTCAACGTCGAACGCGAGATCGGCGGCATGGGCCTGATGGTCGGCTATTTCGGATCGCACGGCGACCGGCAGCGCATACCGATCAACCTGAACCAGTTCGTCACGCCGGGCGGCACGGTGCGTCCGTATCCGAGGCTCTCCGCCGCGAGCCCGATCCTGCCGGGCGCGACGCTCGGCAACATCACGGAGCAGACGAGTCTCGGATGGTCCGACTACAAGGGATTGTGGCTGACCGCGAACCGCCGGCTGTCCCACGGCTTCCAGGTCTCCGGGTCGTACACGCTGTCGAAGTCGACCGACACGAACTCGTACGACGGCACCGGCGCCCAGAACAACGGCTCGCTGCAGAACAGCCTCGACCTCGCGAACAGCGTCGGACCGTCGGACTTCGACGTGCGCCATCGCGTCTCGATCAATGCCTCGTACGATCTGCCGTTCAAAGGCAATCGACTGAAGGACGGATGGCAACTCGTCCTCGTCGAACAAGCGCAGACCGGCAATCCGGTCAACCTGATCACGAACATCACGACGATCACCGGCGTGTCGTCGGTGCGGCCCGATCTCATCGGCGCCTTGCCGACAATCGTCGCGACGCCGAATGTCGATCCGGTCACCGGCGCGGTGACGAGCTATCAGTGGTTCGCCAGCAACACCGTCTGCGATCCGCGCATCGCCGGCTCCTGCACCGCCTCATCGGTCTTTGCGCTGCCGTACAACGCGGCGGGCGTGGCGCATTTCGGCAGCCTGCCGAGAAACGCGATCTACGGTCCCGGCTTCGGCAACACCGACTTGTCGCTGATCAAGAACGTGACGCTGAGCGGCTCGGCGCGGATGCAGCTGCGCGTCGAGATGTTCAACCTGTTCAACCAGGCGAACCTCGGGCAGCCGGGACGCACGGCGACCGTCGGGAGCACGTCGTTCGGCGTGATCAGCAACACGCGCTTCCCGACGGGTGATTCCGGATCGGCGCGCCAGGTCCAGTTCGCGGCGAAGTTCCTGTTCTAGGACGGACGGACGCCACGCCCAGGCCGGGCAACAGGGTCGGGTAGACTACGCGCCATGCGGTTCGTCGTCGTCCCGGCCCTGTGTCTTTTTGCGCTGACGCTGCACGCGCAGCCGCCGCGCCCCTTTCAGCTCGACGAAACCACGATCGCGCAGGTCGAGGCGGCGTTCCGCGACGGATCGCTGACGTGCCGGTCGCTCGTCGAGCAATACCTCGCGCGCATCGACGCGAACGACAAAACGGGCGCCTCGCTGAACGCGATCATCATGACGAACCCGGACGCGCTGCGCGCGGCCGACGATCTCGATCGGCGGTACCGCGCGAGCGGACCGGCCGGCCCGCTCCACTGCGTCCCCGTGATCGTCAAGGACAACTACGAGACGGTCGACATGCCGACGAGCGCCGGGTCGCTGTCGCTCCAGGGCATGCGGACGGGCCGGGACGCGACCGTCGTCAAACGCCTGCGCGATGCCGGCGCCGTCATGATCGCGAAATCGAACATGGCGGAGTTCGCGTTCAGCCCGGTGGAGACGGTCAGCTCGATCCTGCCGGGCTACACGCGCAACCCGTACGACACGCGCCGCGTCACCGCGGGGTCGAGCGGCGGATCGGCGGCGGCGGTGGCCGCCAACTTCGCGCTCGTCGGGCTCGCGAGCGACACCGGCGATTCGATCCGCGGACCGGCGGCGCATCAGGCGCTCGTCGGACTGAGATCCTCGATGGGGCTCGTCAGCCGGTCGGGCGTCGTCCCGCTGAACCTTGCGGCCGACGTCGCGGGCGCGGTGACGCGGACGGTCGCCGACACCGCGCTGGTGCTGCAGGTCGTCGCGGGGCCCGATCCCGC
>Ga0070741_10011607_pt1 | contig 16204 bp, 11 predicted proteins | sample Coa_R1_4_FD_66440 | JGI IMG/M metagenome (GOLD analysis project Ga0070741, IMG submission 66440) | Surface soil microbial communities from Centralia Pennsylvania, which are recovering from an underground coalmine fire - Coalmine... | ecosystem: Environmental > Terrestrial > Soil > Unclassified ...
AGTGCGGGTGACTTCGGGGTGGGCCATGACGATGTCGAGGTATTCCTCAAAGGAACCCTCCCAGTGTTTTTTGCGGTAGTCGTTGATATTGAGATGCTGCCGCAAGTGGCCCAGAATGGCCTTGCCGTTGGACGTCATGGTTTTCCTCCCAAAAACGGCGCTGCTGCAAAAACCGCGCCGAGCTCAATTGTCAAGGTTCGACACCAGGAAAGGACCGCCTCGGCCGCGAAGGCCAGCAGAGGGCAGGCGGTTTAGGACTGTGAGAGGAGCCCCGGCGTCCGTGATGCGTTGCTAAAGGGAATGAATAGGCTTGGTCATCGTCTGAGAATGCATGCGCCGGCAAACCGGGTCGGCTCTGCGGGGCGATGCCTCGTTTCCACCCCAGCCTTGCCATCATTATACCTGAATCTGCTCTGCCATCCTAGGCCGTTTACGCAGCCGACCTCGGTCGGAAAAGGAGCAGCATTACGCCTTCCGGAGCTTCTCGCGCTTCCTACCCAATTGTACGGGGGGCAGGCGGCGTATTGCGCGGGCGCGGGTCTTTTTTTTCGCAACTTTTTCTGCTTCCAGACCGCCCCGTCCGCACCCTTCCTGCAGCATACGCATGAGTGCTGGGGGCTTGTCAAGATCGATTTTCTACAGCCATAGAGGGTGTGCGCGTTTTCGGTGCGACGCGCCTACGGCAGGCGTGGAAGACTTGTGCGGCGCATCATCATCACTGGCGGGCCACGCTAATTCGGCCCCGCAAAATCGTAGCAATACAGGTGCTTGCGGTCGCGGACAAAGAAACGCGCGCCCGACAGTGCAGGCGCGGCCCACACGTCCCCGGCATCGCTGAGTTGCAACGTGGCATGCAGGACCAGCTTTTCCGGATTGGCCTCCGCCACGAAGAGTTGGCCGTCCTGGCACATCACCAGGATTTTGCCGTCCGCGGCGATGATCGAGCCGTTGCTGTAGAAATTGTCCCCGGTCCAGCGCGTCTTGCCCGTTGGCAGGTCGACACAGACGAGTTGCTGGCGTTTTTCGTTCAACCCGTACAGGCAATCTCGATACGCGACCGGCGAACACAGGTAGGCACGCAAATCCTTGTTCACCCAGGCGACGGTCGTGGTGAAGGCGCCGCGCAAAGGTTCGATGCGCAGCGCCGTGGTTTCGCGCAAGGGTTCATCTTTCACGTGGCGTTCGCCCGCCACGATGACCAGGTCCTTCCAGACGACGGGAGTGCACACGGTCTGGTCCCATTTCACACGGAAGGGAAAGTCCCAGAGCAGGGCGGCGTCGCTGGCACGGAGGCCGACCATGCGGATGCCGGTGAAGCCGATGAACTGGCGCTCGCCTGCAAGACTGGCGACGACAAACGAGGCATAGCTCGAGCGATCCTCGAGGGACTTGGCGAGGATGCTGCCATTGCGCTTGTTGAAGATGGTGACGCCGCCGGCTTTCTTGCCGCCCACGGGCAGGATGACGCGCTCGCCGTCGACGAGGGGGCTGGTGGCGGCGCCACAGCACGGGGACCAGGCGTCGTCGTTGGGATCGTTCGGATCTTTTTCCACGCCCCAGAACTCGGCATTGAAATCGCGCTGCCACACGACCTTGCCGCTCTTGCTGTCGAGGCAATGAAACTTGCCGCTGGCGCCGAGCATGAAGACGAGGTCACCGTCGACGGTGGGCGTCGACTTGGGGCCCTTGCCGGCCCTTGGATCGGAGGGCTTGTACGGCGCCTGATACGCATGCCGCCACAGTTCCTTGCCGCTGTCCGCGGCGAAGCAGAGGCACACTTCGGTATCGCCGGCTTCGCGGCTCATGATGTACAGCCGGCCCGCGGCGACCACCGGAGAAGAATATCCCTCGCCGATCGCAATCTTCCACGACGGCGCCGGCGTGCGCCGGGGCCACACCTTCGGCAGACGCGCGCCGACAGCAATGCCATCGCGGCTAGGCCCGCGCCATTGCGGCCAGTCCGCCCGGGCAACGCCGCCGCACAAGCCAAGTACCAGAGCCGTCACAAGGGTCCGATTCATGAGAAGCCTCTGCATTAGAGTCGGGATGTTTCAGGGTAAGTTTGACGCTCACATCTGCCCCAGCACTTCGCCCATGCTGCGGTCGAGAATGGCGATCATGTCGTCGATTTGCTCTGTCGTCACGACCAGGGGCGGCCCGAAGGCGATCCAGTGCGGGTCGAAGCGGCACAAGAGCCCGTTCTGCAAGGCACGGCGGCCAACCAAGACGCCGAACTGATTGGTGAAGCGTTCCTTGGTCTTGGGGTTCTTGACAAACTCGATCCCCTGGAACAGCCCCTTGCCGCGCAGCTCGCCGATGACACCGTACTTCTTGCCCAGCCTTTCGAAGCCGGCACGGAGCCGTGCTCCCTGTTCGCGGGCATTGCGGCACAGGTCGCGCTCGAGGATTTCCTGGAGCACGGCGATGCCGGCGGCACACGAGACGGGGTTGCCCTCGAAGGTATGGCCCTCGACAAAGCCCGGATTCTGCTGAAGTGGGCCCCAGAACACATCCGCGATCGTCCGCCGCACCAGCATCGCCGAAAGAGGAACGTAGCCGCCGCTCAGCCCCTTGCCGATGCAGAGCACGTCGGGCGTGACGCCGAAGGTCTGGGCCGCGAACATGTTGCCGGTGCGGCCGATGCCCGTGATGATCTCGTCAAACATGAGCAGGATGTTGTGCCTGTCGCAGATGTCGCGCAACAGCGGCAGATATTCCTCCGGGGGATCGATGATGCCGCCGGTGTGGCCAATCGGCTCGACCAGGATGGCGGCCACGGTTTCGGGATCTTCCATGTCGATGACATCGCCGATGAGCGTGGCGCAGGTGATGCCGCAGTTGGGGTAGCCCTTGCCGAACGGGCAGCGATAGCACGTCGGTGGAAATACGTGCACAAAGCCCGGTGCGAGAGGCTCGTTCACGGTGCGGCGCGACTTGAGCCCCGACGCCGACAGTGATCCCATGGTCGAGCCGTGCCACGACTGGTAGCGACTGATGATCTTGTACTTGCCCGGATGCCCGGTGAGCTTGTGGTACTGTCGGGCCAGCTTGATCGCGCCTTCGGTGACCTCGGCGCCGCCGCACTGGAACTTGACCGTCCAGCCGCTGACGGTATCGCCCCTCACCCCGCCCTCTCCTCCAGGGGAAGAGGGAGAATAGTCTGGTCCAAGTTCCGACAGCAGATTGGCCAGCTGGATGGCGACCGGGTTCGTGCCGTGCATGGGCGGCGAGAAGTGCAGGGTGTCGAGTTGCCGGCGAATGGCGTCGATTACCTTGCGATTGCTATGCCCGACGGCGACCACGTAGATGCCGGACAGGGCGTCGAGGTAGCGCTTGCCCTGCACATCCCAGTAGTAGACGCCGTCGGCCTTGGCCATCACGAGCGGTTGCTTGGACCACTCGGCCATCTGGTCGCGCACGAAAATGTGGCGCAGGAATTCTTCCTCGGTGGTCTGAGCAGCGGAAATCAGATCAGGCAAGACGGCGGTGGACATGGTTACTCCTGAGATCAATGAGAACCGAAGCGCCCGTGGGAAATCTTATCGTTCAGTGCAGCCATCACCAGTGTAGCATCATGCTCCGCGTGATGGGTCGTCATGCACAGCATGGCGACGATGCAGCCTATCAGAAACGACGCCCCGGCCGAATGTCCTCACGCGAAGCGGCTGTGATTCCAACGTACGGACTGCACGGGCCTCGTCACATGGGCTCGCCACTGCGGCCGCAGAAGGGGCATTGGCGCGGATTCGTTTCGGGAGTTTGGCCGGCGGGGGTGCGCACGGCCCTGGTTTCGCGCACGTTGCAGCTCAGGCAGCGGTGCTCCCACGAATCGATCTGTTCGCTGGCGTTCTCGAAGTGATTGTACGAGCACGCCAGGTCTCCCTGGCACTGTGAGCACTTTCCCACTACTCGCCGATCACGCGCCATCGCTACTCCCTCAGCCGTACAAACGCTTGCTTTCGAGACGCTCCAGCTCTTTTTGCATGCGCCGGGCCACGCTGAGCCAGCGGCGATTGCGCCATTTGATCGACCAGGGTGCATACTGGTAGAAGCCGACGCCTTCATCGAGCACCCGCCCGGCCTCGTCGCGCCGCCCCTGCTCCAGAAGGTGCTCCGCCAGCAAGCACTTGTGCTCGAGCGTGGGCGAAAGGCGCACCAGGTCGCGACAAGCCGCCAGGGCACCTTCGTAGTTGCCCGCCTGCGTGCGTATATCGACCAGCAAGCGCCATGCCTGGTAATTGCGCCAGCCGGCATCGCGGGCGATGTTCTTTTGCAAGAGAGGCTCCGCCTGGTCGAGCCGGTTCGCCTCGGCGTGGCACACTGCCAGGGCATACAAGGCCTGGCAATATCCCGGTTCGCGCGTCAGCACCGCCTCCAGGCACGGTATCGCCGCCTCGTGCTCCCCTTCTTCCATCAGGCGTTCAGCCAGCACCAGGTTGTTCGCCGTGGTCGGCGCCCGCTGCACGTGAAACTTCAGCTCGTTCAGCGAAGGCCGGCTTTGGAACGGCCAAAAAGCGAAGCCATCAAAGCGGCGAAGGTCGTGGACCTTGACCGCGAGGAAGTAGGCCCAGGCGCCGACCAGCGGCACAAAGAAGATAATCCAGAACCAGAACATCTCGGCGCCGCGGCGATAACAATCCAACACCATCCAGAGCATGAACAGCGTCTGGAAGAAGTACAGGTACGGCACCTCCTCGAAGTAGGGCAAGTGATACATGCCGAACCCCACCCAGGTCTCACGCAGTTTGTCCGAGCGTCGCGAAATTGTAACATGGGGGACGCGGCTGCATCCAGCAAAAACGAAGTCGTCCTTCCCGCGTGCGCTCGCCCTCACGGCTTCTGCTTGCCGAGGGCCGCGCCTGCGGCAACAAGCCTGATGCACAGCGCCGAGCCTGGCAGCTTCTGGCCATTGCGCGAGATGGTCTTGTGTTCGAAGTGCGGCTGCAGCTTGCGTGCGGCCGTGGCGGTCCCGGCCAGCCAGCCGTCATCTTGCGAGGATTTCGGCAGCGGCGGCAGCAGCACCTTCAAGACGGCGTCGATGCGGCGCTGTTCTTCCAGCGAGTTCGTCTTGTGAGTTTGCAGCAGCGGCACGATGGCCAGGCCCATCTTCAGGAGCTCGGCCGTCGCCTTTTCACGCACGCGGAAGTTGTCCGAGTTGAGCTGCTGCAGTTTCTCCGCCACCACCTTCTTCAGGTCCGCGTCCGGCGGCTGCTTGGCGCCCACGTGGCCGAAACGCTTCTCATCGACGAAGGGACTCACCAGGTCGCGGTAATACTTCCAATCGTCCAGGATCAGCAGACGGCCGCCGCGGCGGACGAACTCCAGCCCGGCCTCAACATCCGCCGCCGTGATGGGCGGCTTGCCCGTGTTCAGGCCGATATCCGTCATCATGATGATCACGTTCGGCGGCTTCCTGTCCTTCACCAGGTCGCTGAGGATGTCCGCCTTGTGCGGCACCTGGTCATAACCGAGCTTGGGCCCGGCTTTGCGCACGCGATTGAGGTCCGCCATGGTGAGGTAATTACCCGACGCCGGCGGCGTGCCGATGAGCACCCCCCGCACCTCGCTCAACCCTTCCTCCATCCAGTCCAGGGCTGACCACGGCATCCGCCCGTAGGCACTCAGGCCGCACGGCTCCTTGGTCCCCAGGGGGCTCGCCCAGTCCCAGTCATCGTCGTCAGCATAAAGGAAGCGCCCCTCGGTCGAGAGGCGGACGTTTTCCTGGGCGTTTGACCCGAGGGCGACGAAGCCGGCAAGGGCCGTCGCGCAGATGAAGCAACGCATGGCCTGACCCCTTTCCTCTGAAGTTTAGCCACTGGGCCGCGACCACGCCAGGGTTTCGAACTCATATAATCCCTGCGGTAAGGTGCTCGGGCCACATTCACCGGTTTGTTGATGACGCTTCAGACGCTGACGATTGTCGGAGTGGGATTGATCGGCGGCTCGATCGGGCTGGCGGCCAAGGCGCGCGGCCTGGCGCGGCACGTCATCGGCGTCGGACGAAACCAGGTGAGCCTTGACGAAGCGCGGCGGCAGGGTGCCATTGATGAGGCATATGTGGACGTTGCGGCGGGGGTGCCCCGGGCGGATATCGTTGTCTTTTGCACGCCGGTAGACAAGATTGCCGGCCAGGTGCTGCAAGCGGCGCCGCACTGCAAGCCCGGGGCGCTCCTCACCGATGCCGGCAGCACCAAGCAGCGCATCGTGCAGGACGTGGACAAGGGCTTGCCTGGGCACGTTGCCTTTGTGGGCGGCCATCCGCTGGCCGGATCCGAGAAAAAAGGACCGGCCTTTGCCGATGCCAGCCTCTTTGTCAGCCGCTGGACGATTCTGACACCGACGCCGCGAACCCGTCCCGAGGCCCTGGAACGAACGCGCTCGTTCTGGCAAGCGCTCGGCAGTCGTGTTCGCGTCATGGACCCCGAGGCGCACGACCGGGCCCTTGCGCTCACGAGCCATGTGCCGCATCTCCTGGCGTCGGCGCTGGCGGGGATTTTGCCGGCAGACTTCAGCGACCTGACGGCAAGCGGCTTTCGCGACACGACCCGAATTGCCGCGGGCGATCCGGCCCTGTGGACCGCCATCTTTGTCCACAATCGTGCCGCGGTGCTCCAGGCGTTGCGAGCTGTGCAAGAACGCTTGGAGGAATACCACCGGGCGCTCGAAGGCGAAGACACACAGGCCATCCAGAATCTATTGGCCCAGGCCAAGAAGGTGCGCGATGCTCTGGGAAGTTGAAATCCTGCCGACCGTACATGATGCCGAGAAGGACCGCGTCTCCCAGGAACTGGCGCTGCTGACGCACGACCGGAGCAACGGCGCGGCCGTGGAGCTGTCTTCGCGCGGTTTCCTGCTGGAAGGCGATATCGCACGAGACGGAGCCGAGCGGCTCTTGCACGAGCTCTTGCTCGATTCCCTGGCCGAGCGCGGCAGAGTCGGGGAGCTGAACGCATTCGCGGACGTCGACACCAAGGCCGGCAAGCTGCAGGCGCTGGCCACCGTGCTGCTCAAGCCGGGGGTCATGGACCCCGTGGCCCAGAGCGTCGAACTGGCGGCGCGTGACCTGGGCGTCCCGCTGCAATCGGTCCGCACCTTCCGCCGTTACTACGCTGCCAGGCCCGCTGGCGCGCGCGGGCCTCTCCTCCGTAAAGTGCTCGCCAATGATGCTATCGAGCAAGTGGTGGTTGGGCCTCTTCATGTCGAACATCTGACCCTGGGCTCAGATTATCTGTTTCGGCTGGTGACCGTGCCGCTCCGGAGCCTCGACGATGACGGCCTGCTGCGGCTGAGTCGCGACGGCCAGCTCGCGCTTAGCCTGGCGGAGATGCAGGCGATTCAGGCCCACTTCCGGGGCCTGGGGCGCGATCCCACGGACATCGAACTGGAAACGCTGGCGCAGACGTGGTCGGAACACTGCTCGCACAAGACGCTCAAGGGAGAGATTGATTTCGAGACTGCGACCGCAAAGCGCCGCATTCGCAATCTCCTCAAGGAAACCATCTTCGGCGCCACGCAGGAGATTCGCCGCCGCCTGGGCAGTGACGACTGGTGCGTCAGCGTTTTCGAGGACAACGCCGGCGTCGTTCGCTTCGACGACACGTTCAACGTCTGCTTCAAGGTCGAGACGCACAATCACCCGTCCGCCATCGAGCCCTACGGCGGCGCCAACACCGGCATCGGTGGCGTCATCCGCGATCCGCTCGGCACCGGCCTGGGGGCCAAGCCCATCTGCAACAGCGACGTCTTCTGCTTCGCTCCGCCCGATACGCCGCCCGAAGCGCTGCCGCCCGGCGTGCTTCATCCCAAAAAAGTGATGAAGGGCGTCGTCGCCGGTGTCCGCGATTACGGCAACCGCATGGGCATTCCGACCGTCAACGGCGCCGTCTGCTTCGACCCGCGCTACCTCGCGAATCCACTCGTCTATTGCGGCACCGTGGGCCTGATTCCGGTCGAACGCTGCCGCAAGGAACCGCAGCCGGGCGACCTCATCGTGGCCGTGGGGGGCCGCACGGGGCGCGACGGCATCCACGGCGCCACGTTTTCATCGATCGCATTGACGGCGGAATCCGAGCAGGTCAGCGGCGGCGCCGTGCAGATCGGCAATGCCATTACCGAAAAGAAGATGCTCGACGTGATTCTGCAGGCGCGCGACCTCGGGCTGTACCATGCCATTACCGACTGCGGCGCGGGCGGCTTCAGCTCAGCGGTGGGCGAGATGAGCGAGAGGATCGGCGCCACCGTCCATCTCGACCAGGCGCCGCTCAAGTACCAGGGGCTGTCTTATACCGAGATCTGGATTTCGGAGGCCCAGGAGCGCATGGTCCTGGCGGTGCCGCCCGACAAGTGGCCCGAACTGCAAAAGCTATGTGCCAGCGAGGACGTCGAGGCGACCGTGCTCGGCACCTTCGAGCCGACCGGCCGCCTGCGCTTGCTTTATCAAGACAATCAGGTCGGCGATCTCGAGTTGCACTTTCTGCATCACGGCCGGCCACAGGTGGTGCGCCGGGCGCTCTGGACAGCCCCGGCCGAAGCGCGCGCTGGATCGCCGCCGGTCCGGCAAGAGAATCTGACCGACGCGCTGCTCAAGATCCTCGGCAGCTACAACGTCTGTTCCAAGGAATGGATCATCCGCCAGTACGATCACGAGGTACAGGGGGGCACGGTCATCAAGCCGCTCGTGGGCGTCCACGACGACGGCCCGGGCGATGCCGCGGTCATTACGCCGGTGCTCGGTTCGTACACGGGCCTCGCCGTCGGCTGCGGCATCAATCCGCAGTATGGCGACCTCGATCCCTACGCCATGGCAGCCCTGGCCATCGACGAAGCGGTGCGGAACGTTGTTGCCGTCGGCGCCGATCCTCGCTCCATCGCCCTGCTCGACAATTTCTGCTGGGGCAACACTGATCGACCCGAAGTGCTCGGCTCACTGGTGCGCGCCGCCGACGCCTGCCGCGACCTCGCCCTGGCCTACATGATGCCCTTCATCAGCGGTAAGGACAGTCTGAAGAACGAGTACCACTCGGGCGGCCATCATATCGTGATTCCGCCGACGCTCTTGATCAGCGCCCTGGGTCGGGTGCCCGATGTGCGCAGAGCCGTCACCATGGACCTGAAAGAGGCGGGCAACCTCTTGTTCCTGGTCGGGACGACGAAGGACGAGATGGGCGGCTCGCATTATCAGCTCGTGCAGGGCGTGTCGGGCGGAACGGTGCCCCAGGTAGATCAGACCGTGGCGCCGCGTATCTTCCGGGCAGTGCATGAAGCGATTGGCAAGGCTCTGGTACGGAGCTGTCACGACCTGAGCGAAGGGGGCCTGGCCGTCGCGTTGGCGGAAATGGCGTTTGCGGGGGACGTGGGGGCCGATGTCACGGCGCTGCCGCAACCGGAGCTTGGCAGCGCCGTCAACCTTTTTGCGGAATCGGCGACTCGTTTTGTAGTCGAGGTGAGGCCAGGGCAGGAGCACGCCTTTCGCGAGGTTTGTGGCGATGTGCCGCTGACAAAGCTGGGGCAAACCTCCCCAGCAGGCCGCCTGCGTATCGCGGGACCGCAGGGGGACTGGGTCATCCAGGCCGACCTGACGACGCTCAGGGAAACCTGGCGTTCGCCCCTGCGCTGGTAAGACAGGCTGCCGCTGCCGCCTTTGCCGAGGATGGCGGAGCTTCCCTTTTTCCCGCCAAATGGGGTTTCCCTGGATGCTCGGGCCGCACCGATTCTCATCTCTTTACGATTTGATCCACGACGCTTGACAGCGGGACCGAAATATCGGATGGGCCTGTCGTCGCTGCCGACGATGGTCTTTGAACTCGCCTCACGATTTTGGCAAGGATGCCGTATGCGGCTGCGCACGATTCTCCCTGCCTTGCTGCTGACCCTGGCCACAAGCTCGTGGTGTCGCGGGCAGGACCGGCTGCAAACGGTGGCCGCCGTCGATCCCGAACATCCGGTGATGATCACGTTTGTACCGTTCGACGGTGAGCCGCCACCCACGGCGGCACAACCCGTACCGCTGCCGCTCCCCCCTAAGACCCTGCCGCCGACCACGACGCCGTCGACGCCGCTCGCGCCTTCCTTCACGCCGCTCATGCCGCCGGCCCAAGAGCCCCAAGAGCAGCCGGGCATGCCGCGGTCGTTGATGCCCCGAACCACGGCTGACCTGGTGATGTCCGGCTACGGCGTCGGTCCGGGACAACCCTTGCCCGCATGGCAGGCATGGTGCGACAAGAGCTGGAACGGCCTGTGCGATTTCAGCTCGGATGAGTTTCACAAGGTCGTGTGCGATTTCAAGCACATGTACTGGGGCAAGAATCTCGTCTGCATGGGAGTTGCCCTCGCGGCGGCCGCGCCCCTCGCCAACACGCACGCCGACCAGGGCATTCGCGACTGGTACGTAGAGCGCTTGAAAACCAGCAGCGGCGACGGCTGGGCCAGCGTCGCCTACCAGATGGGAAAGCACTTCAATGTCATTCCTGTTTACGCCATCGTCGGCGGCGTGGGCCTGATGTTTCCGGACACCTGGGTCGGCTCCACGGCCTTCACCTGGGGCGAACGCTCGCTGCGTTCGCTGCTCGTCGGCGTGCCGGCGGTCGGCATCCTTCAGGTCGGCCTGGGCGGCAGCCGCCCCAATGAAAACGGCCCCCATAGCTCCTACTGGCACCCCTTGCACGACAACAACTCCGTCTCCGGCCACGCCTTCGTCGGCTCCATACCGTTCCTGGTCGCCGCTTCCATGACCGAGAACCCGTGGATGAAAGGAGCCTTCTTCTTGGGCTCCTTCTTCGTGCCCTGGGCCCGCGTCCAGCAAGACGCCCACTACTTCTCCCAGGTCGCCCTGGGCTGGACCTTCGGCTTCCTCGCGGCACAAAGCGTGCTGCAGACGGATATCGAAAATCGGCGCGTCCTGGTCGCCCCCTTGGACGTGCCTGGCACCCAGGGCATCGGTGTCATGTTTCGGTATTGAGAGTGTTGAGACGACCAGGGGCCCTTGGTGCCGGCTTGCAGAAGCCAATTCAGCTTTTCCTTTCACCTCCGCGGCTTTTTCGCTATTCTTGAGTTCGTTGTCTAACCACTTCAGCCACGAGGAGCCAACATGACGAGCCGCGCTGCGACCGAGTATCGCTACGAAAAACTGACCTGGCCGGAGATCAACGACGCCGTCGAACTTGGGAAAGTGTGTATCGTGCCGTGTGGCGCGGTGGAACAGCATGGACCGCACTTGCCGCTCGATGTCGATCTCATCTGCCCGACCGAAATTGCCCGCGGCGCCGGCAAGCAGGCGCCCGACAAGCTGCTCGTGCTGCCCATCGTCGCCTATGGCTATACCGGCCACGTCATGGACTTCCCGGGAACCATCAACAACGATTTCGAGCACTTCATGCAGCACGTGCTCGATATCACCAAGTCGCTGGCGTACCACGGCTTCAAGAAGATCATCCTGCTCAACGGGCACGGCTCGAACATGCCGAACCTCGACCTGGTGGCGCGGCGCACCAACCTCGAAACCGATGCCGAGTGCGTTTTGTGCGGCTGGTGGCAGCTGCTGACCGTGGACAAGAACTTCATGCCGCGCTGGCGGCAAAGCAAGTTTCCCGGCGGCTGTGCCCATGCCTGCGAGCTGGAAACGTCGCTGTATCTCTACCTCGACGGCGACAACGTCCGCAAGGACAAGATCAAGAACGGCCTCATCAGCTTCAACGCCGACAACAGCCCGTTCAACTATGTGGACCTGTTCGGTCACGGCCCGGCCACGGTCGTCTCCTGGACGAGCAGCTATTCCGAGACCGGTGTGCTGGGGGAAGCAGAACTTGGCACCGCCGAGAAAGGCCGGCAGGCCTATGAGGAGGCTGTCAAGCAACTGGTGCGCTACGTGACCTACTTCAAAGACCGCCCCAAGGATCAGCGCCGCGACCGCCACGCCAAGAAGCCGACCATGCCCATTCCATGGAACCAAAGGCCCATTGGTTAACCTCACTGGTTAGCCGCGACCCGAAGGGGAGCGTGCACGGGGATGCACTCGCGAATTCTTCGCGTCCCCTGCGGGTCGTGGCTAAGCGTGGCTAAGCGTGGCTGACGAAACGGATCATGCGCTGCCCTCCATGAACGACACCTCCCTGCCGATCGGTCCCGCCTTTGCCGATGAGCTGCCCGCGGCGTTTGCCCTGGCATTTGCTCAGCTGCCCAATGCCGAACGGCACGCGCGGGTGGCCAACGCACTGAGGCTAACGGCCATGGGAGAGGTTGATCCCGCCGGCGTCTTGGTGGCGCGGGCCAACGGCGAACTGGCGGGCGTTATCGTGTGCCTGGTCCTGCCGGGCGCGGGGGGCCTGGTCTGGCCGCCCTCCGTTCAACCCGCGTGCGAGCATTCGGACCTGGCCGATCAGCTGGTGCGGGCGGGTCTGGCCTGGCTCAGTCGCGGCGGCTCCAGGCTCGCCCAGGCGCTGCTGTCGTCTCATGAGGTGCCGCAGGCCGCGCCGCTGGTGCGCGGCGGGCTCGCCCATGTCACCCAGCTGCTGTACATGCAGCATGACCTGGACATCCTCCCGTTCGCGCGGGTGCCGCCGCTCACGTGGCAAACGTTTTCGGAAAGCACGCGGCCCCTCTTTCAGCAGACGCTGCTGCGCAGCTATGAAGGCACACTGGATTGTCCCGAACTCAACGGCGCCCGCACCATCGAGCAGATCCTGGAAGGCCACATGGCCCAGGGAAAGTTCCGACCCGAATACTGGTGGCTGGCGCTGGAGAGAGGGGCAGCCGCCGGCGTCGCCCTGGCCATGGAGCTGGCGGATCGACCGGTGTGGGACCTGTCATACGTCGGCGTGGTGCCGGAAGCGCGCGGCCGCGGCGTGGGCCGCGCCTTGACCCTGCGTGCCCTGCAGGCGGCCCGCGCGGCGCGAGCCCCGCAGCTGACGCTGGCAGTGGACGTGCGCAATGTGCCGGCGCACCAGTTGTATCTATCCCTTGGCTTTCAGCCCCACGAGACCCGCGAAGTGTATCTTGCGCGCTTGAGTTGACGTAGCGTGCGAGATTTTCGTACCTGGCGGCAACCTGGGCGCCGCCCTGGCTCTTTCAGCTGAAGGCGTCCCCGTGTCATCGACAAGTTTTCCACGCCCGTGCAGAGATTTTTTCCCGCGAAAACTCGGCAAAAGCCGAGCAGCCTGAAAACTCTGGCCGCCGCCCTGGAAATTATCGTTGCAACTTCAGCGCGCCGTTCTAGAATGTTGACTCTCCGAGTTAAAACCTGCGTGCTCGGGCCACCGAGAACGCGGCGATCTCTCTGGCGCCGGATCTGCACGGTTGCGATATCCACGCGCAGGGAGGATTGCTTTTGATCACCCACGAAGCTGAAGTCATCGCAGCGCTGGGGCAAGCCTTGCGCCAGCGCGTCGGTGCGTCCCGCTATGACTTGTGGTTCGACAAAAAGACGCAACTGTCGCTCAGCACCGCGGGCCTGACCGTCGGCGTTCCCAGCCTCTTCTACCAGGATTGGCTGCAGAAGACTTTCGCCGGTGAGGTCCAGAGCGCGGCCCGCGACGTGTTCGGCCAGGCGCTGAGCGTGCACTTTGTCATCGACCCGGCACTGCTGCAGACAACGCGTCCCAGCGAAGAACCAGCAGAGCCTGTCATGCACGCCGCCGGGCAGCATACCGCGCCGCCGCCTCAGCCCGCTGCGGTGCACCCAGCCAGCGCTCCGGCGAAGACCGTATCGCCCCAGGCGCGGCCCGCCCCGAGCGCCGCGCAGATGCAGCGCCGCTGGCGCTCGCTGGACAATTTTGTCGTCGGGCCCTGTAACCGCGTCGCCCACGCCTCCGCCCTGAGTGTCGTCGATGCGCCCGGTCAGGATGTCAATCCGCTGGTCCTGCACGGCCCGGTCGGCGTCGGCAAGACGCACCTCCTGGAGGGCATCTTCGCCGGTCTGAGGCAACAGCAACCCGGCTGGCGCGTCCTCTTTACCACCGCCGAGGAGTTCACGCACCGCTTTGTCCAGGGCTTTCGCCATGGCAAGTTGTCGCCCTTTCGCAAGATGTTTCGCGACACCGACGTGTTGCTCGTCGACGACGTCAACTTCCTGGCCAAGAAGACGGCGACGCAGGAAGAGTTTGTGCACACGCTCGATTCGTTGCTGCGCCAGGGGCGCCAGGTCGTGGTGACGTGCGATTGCCATCCGCGCCTGGCCGATGTGTTCGTGCCGGAACTGGCCGATCGCCTGGGCGGCGGCGCCGCCTGGGGGCTGACGCTGCCCGACCGTGAGACGCGTCTGGGGATCCTGCGCGCCAAGGCGGCCCGCCTGAACCGCGAGACTCTCTCCGACGAAGTGCTGTGTTACCTGGCCGATCAGCTGCGCGGCAACGTGCGTGAACTGGAAGGCGCCCTCAACAGCGTGTTGCATCTGGGCCGGGTCGCCGCCCGCCCCATCGACCTGGGCCTGGCCCAGGAGGCCGTCGCAGAACTTTTGCGACACTCGGTGCGGCTGGTGCAGCTGGCCGATGTCGAGCGTGCCGTCTGTTCCGTATTGCGCCTGGATGCCGGCGTCTTGACCTCGCGCCGCCGCGAGTGGGCCAGCGCCCAGCCACGCATGCTCGCCATGTTCCTGGGCCGCAAGCACACGGCTGCCACCTATGCCGAGATCGGCAAGCGTTTTGGCCGCAACCACAGCACGGCCGTGGTCGCGGAGAAGAAAGTCCGCGCCTGGTTGCAGGACAACACCGCCCTGCGCCTGGGTGAAGGCCAGGTGCCGGTCCGCGACCTGCTCGATCAGGTTGAACGCGAACTGCGGCGCTGACTTTGGAGGAAACGGGGCAGCAGTTTACTGCTGCAGCACAAGGCTCTTGCGCGCCTGCTGCAAGTCGTATGCATTCGCACAGCCCGCATAGCTCTGTTCCAGCGCAGATTGCGCGACAGCTTCGAGCTTCGCATCGAGCATGCCGTGCAGCGTCAACGGCCGCGGCGCGATGAGTGCCGCCAGGTCGGGCAGATCATAAACCGCCAGCGCATTCGGCACGACGTTGGTCAACTGGTTATAGCTGATCGGCGAGCGGACCACCGCCATCCAGGAGAGGAGCGAACCGTGCAGGGTGAGCTTGTCGATCCTTGGTTCGAGGGCGGCAGCGTGCAGGGCGATCGGCCCGGCGCTACCCGTGGCCAGCACGTGCAGCGGCGCCTTTGCGGTGGCCGGTTGTGCCTTCACCCAGGCGACGACGGCCAGCAGATCGTAGGCGCGTTGCCCCAGCAACGGCCGGTTCAAATGCAGGCCGAGAAAGCTGTCACGGAAGTCGGTGCCGAAGAACCCGGGCTTGGCAGAGGGGACGCCCGGCGCGGTCTCACCCATGCCGCGCAGATCAAGAGCGAGCACCTGGTTGCCCTTCTGGAGCAACGCCTCGATGGGCCCTCCTGGAGCGGCGGCAGCGGCCATGCCCAGGCCGTCGACATAGACCACCACCGGCGCGTCGGGTGCCGCCTTGGCGGAAACAAAATGTAACCCTGGCACGCTGATGTCCGGCTCCGTCTCAAAGATCACCTTGCGGACACTGTGACCTTGCTTTGAGACAGCCCCGGCATCTTTCACCTGGGCGGGTGGGATACGCGCCGGCAGCGCGATCAGCCGCCGCACTTCCTGCGCCAGTTCTGCGGGCGACCGATTTGTCAGCCTGCGTTTCTTGGCCAGCGCTTCCGCACGTTCCGCATTGAGCGTGAAGGCCGATTTTCCTTTGAAGTCCGCGAGCACCTCGCCGCTGCGCGTGCATTGCAGGTCCTTGTCCTTGGCGATGGCGAACGGCGGCTCGACGATGGCCTCGTCACGGTGGAGCAGCCAGCGCCGCATCCACCGCACCACGGCTTCACGCTGCGGCCTGGGGTAGCCGTGCTTGGTGTTGTACTCCACCAGGCTGACGTGTTCGCTGTGGCCGAGCATGCCGTACAGGAGCGTCGCTTCGCGGAAGGTGGTCCAGGTACCCTGGATGTCGAAGAAGTCCTGGGTGGCGGCACAAAGGAGCGTCGGCCGCGGCGCCCGCATCGTGAGGTAATCCGCGTGCTCGATGTGCAGGGCCACCTGGCCGGTAATGTTCTGCTCGGCATCCTGCGGGCCGATGGTGGCGAACAGGCGTTCCAGCGAGGTGATATAGCACGACGGCGCCGCGACGACGATGCGGTCATCGAGGGCCATGAGGTATGCGGTGAGAGTGCCGCCGCCGGAGCAGCCGGTGCAGCCCAG
>Ga0070741_10011608_pt1 | contig 16204 bp, 15 predicted proteins | sample Coa_R1_4_FD_66440 | JGI IMG/M metagenome (GOLD analysis project Ga0070741, IMG submission 66440) | Surface soil microbial communities from Centralia Pennsylvania, which are recovering from an underground coalmine fire - Coalmine... | ecosystem: Environmental > Terrestrial > Soil > Unclassified ...
CCCGCGGTGAACGCGATGGCGATGCCGACGGAGTTCGTGGCCTGCATGGTCAACGTCCCCACGCGCGAGGGGGCCGACGGTCTCCGCCGTCGGGCCGCCGGGCGCGCGCGCAGTCGCCGCAGAGGCCGTAGATGGTCAGGCGGTGACGAACGGGGACGAAGCCTGCCTCGGCGGCGGCCGACGCCACCCGGTCACCGTCCACACTGCCGTGCACGCCAGTCACCCGCCCGCACGATGTGCACAACAGGTCCTCCGATGACGCATCGTTCCGGACGGGACGAAACCGGCGGAACCCTTCATGCCGGTCCTCCTCCAGCGCGAGCCCGCACGCGACGAGCAGGTCTATGGTTCGGTAAACGGTCGCCACGCCTGGCGCAGGCCCCTGCGCACGCAGGCGTTCGACCGCCTCTTCCGCCGACAGCGCGCCATCGGCGCCGAGCATCACGCGGGCGATCGCCATGCGCTGCGGCGTGGCAGGCTGCTGGTTCGCCTGCAGCCAGGAACGGAATTGCTCGACCGCGGCGTCGCGGGCGATCTCGAGCGGGCTGGTCACGCGGAGGCAGTCCCCGAGGGTACGCTGGCGCCGCCCGGGGCGGGCGATCCGGCGGGGGTGGCGAGCAGGCCGAGGAGCACGGCACGGACCTCGTCTCCAGTCATCCGATACGCATCCAGCGCTTCACCGGCTCGTTCCTGAACGCCACGCACCACCGCGCCCACCGTCGGGATCGGCGCGTGCGCTTCCGGGACCACGTCCACCGACCATTTGCCCCGGTCGGGACCTTTGCGTACCCACCGGTAGGTCGCCGTGAACACCTCGGCGCGCTGCGGGGCGTCGTGACGGAGTGTTGAGCTGCCGGCGTCCGCCGCGGGGTCGGAGGCGTCGGCGGCCGGTCCGTCTGCCTCGGGTGTTGCGGCGATCACCGCAACGCCCGTCTCCACCTGTCCCTGCCTGATGGACGGGAAAAAGTACGCCTCGACAATTCGCCCGGGCGCAAGGCGCTCGGCAATAGAACGAATGAACCGCTCGCGCGTTTCGCTGATCACGGCTGAAAGATAGCGTGCGGCCTCCGCAACCCCAGCCACCGTTCGCCGAGCGGCACGACGAAGTTTGATCGTAGCGCCCGGCGCGCGGTGCGCGTGCCGCTCGACCCTACAGCAGGCTGACGGGATCGCGGTCGAATGTCACCCGCTGGGCGTCGCGGGACGGCACGTCGAACGATGTGAGGAACCGGCGCGCCACGCGGGTCAGTGCGCCCGGTTTCCACGCCCGGAGCACGAGATGCCAGCGCCAGCGCCCTTTGATCCGGTCAATGGCGCACGGCGCCGGGCCGATGCACTCGATCGCCCCTGGGGGTAGCGGCGCGAGCGCACGCGCGAACCATGCGCCAGCGCGCCTCGCCAGGTCGGCGGCGGTCTCTTCCCGCGTGGCGCTGCAGACGATGTTCGCGAGCCGGACGATGGGCGGGTACGCGGGGCGCGCGCGGTGGGCGAGCTCCACGGCGACAAAGCCTTCGTAGTCGTGCTGCCGGGCGGCGGTGAGCGCGTGATGGCCTGGCGTACGCGTCTGCACGATGACGTCGCCGCCCTTCGGCCCGCGACCGGCGCGCCCCGCCACCTGACTTACGAGTTGAAAGGTGCGCTCCGACGCCCGGAAGTCCGGCAGGTTGAGGCCGACGTCGGCGTCCACCACGCCAACGAGCGTCACGTTCGGGAAGTCGAGCCCTTTGGCGATCATCTGCGTGCCGAGGAGAATGTCCACCTCGCCACGGCCCACGCGTCCGAGGATCTCCGCGTGCGCCCACTTCCCGCTTGTGGTGTCAATGTCCATCCGCGCGATGCGCGCCGCCGGAAACTGCTCGGCGAGCACGCGCTCCACCTGTTGCGTGCCGATGCCGCGCTGGCGGAGCGTGGCCGCGCCGCACCGCGGGCACGCCGCGTGCGGGGCCTCGCGGTGCAGGCAGTAGTGGCACACGAGCCGGTCGGCCACGCGGTGGTACGTGAGCGAAATCGAGCACCGCGGGCACTCGGCCACCCATTCGCATGCGCTGCACTGGACGAACGACGCATACCCGCGGCGGTTGAGCAGCAGAATGCTCTGCTCGCCGCGCCCGAGCCGGTCCGCGAGCGCCTGCTGGAGCGGCGCGCTCAACACCGTGCGCAGGGCGCGGTCGGCGGGTGCGGCACCTTTTGCCTCGAGGCGGAGGTCCACGAGCGCCACGCGCGGGAGCGCGCCGCCGCCGACCCGATCGGGCAGCTCGAGCTTCGCGTACTTCCCGTCGAGCACGTTCTGCCAGGTTTCGAGGCTGGGCGTGGCGCTGCCCAGCACGCACACCGCGCCGGCGGCGCGCGCGCGCACGATGGCCACGTCGCGCGCGTGGTAGCGCGGAGCGTCCGCCTGCTTGTAACTCGCCTCGTGTTCCTCGTCCACGACGACGGCACCGAGGTCGGGGAGCGGCGCGAAGACGGCGCTGCGCGCACCAACGGCGATTCGCTTCACCCCGCGGCGCAGCGCTTTCCATGCGTCGTACCGCTCACCATCGGACAGCGCGGAATGGAGCACGGCGACGCGGTCACCGAATACGGCGCGGAAGCGGTCCACCGTCTGCGGCGTCAGCGCGATTTCCGGCACGAGCACGATGGCGGTACGGCCCCGGCCATCCACTACCTGCCGCAGGAACTCCAGGTAGACCAGGGTCTTCCCGCTCCCGGTGATGCCGTGGAGCAGCGTCACGCTGCCGGGCGCCGCGGCCGACAGGGCCGCAATCGCCGCATGCTGCGCCGGCGTGGGAGTGAGGGATGGCGGAGGCGGTGCGTCGTGCACGGCGAACGGGTCGCGCTCGACGACGTCGCGTTCCACGCGGAGCAGTCCCTTCCTGGCCAGCGCCGCGAGCACCGCCGGAGTGCATCCCACGGCCTTCCGCACCTGGTCGGCGTCGGCGCGACCGCCGAGCGCCTCCACGAACTCGTACGCCGCCCGCTGCTGCGGCGCGCGACGGAACGCAGCGTCGCGCTCGGTGAGCGTGGCGAGCGACTTCGCGACGGCGAGCATGCGCCGCGTCTTCACCGTTGGGTCGGGCCGCCGGGCGGCGCCGAGCGCCACGGGCAGGGCCGCACGCAGCACCATCCCCACGGGCGACACGTAATAGTCGGCGAGCCAGCCGCACACGTCGAGCAGGTCGCGCGGAAACACCGGTTCGGCGTCGGGTACGGCGAGCACCGGCTTGATCGCCGCTGCGCTGTCCGGGGCACGAATGGGCGCGTTGGCGGGTGTCGGTCCGGTACACACGCCGATGAGGCGGCGGCCGCGCACGCTGACGACGACCCGCATCCCCGCCGACACGGGGCGGTCGGTCGCGTCGAACGTCAGCGTGCCGAAGAACGAAAGCGGGACGGCGACTTCGACGAGGTGGCGGTCGTCGGCGCCGCTCACGCGCCCGCGGGCGAACTGTCGGGCGTCACGGTCCGGACGTACTTCGGTGTGCGGTCCCCGGCTTCGCCGAGGAACCCATACAGGGCGTCCGCCAGATCGTGGCCGCGCTGGGGCCGCGCGGCCGGATCCTTCTCGAGGCACTGCATCACCACACGCGCCAGCGACTCCGGGACGCGCGACTCCACGTCGGTGATAGGCACCGGCTTCTCGTGCACGTGCTTGTATCCCACGGAATAGCCGTCCATGCCGTCGAACGGCGGGAAGCCGGCGAGGCACTCGTACAACATCACGCCGACCGCGTAGAGGTCGGCGCGGCCATCGAGCGTCTTGCCCATGGCCTGCTCCGGCGCCATGTAGTGCGGCGTACCCATCGCCCGCCCACGGGCCGTGAGCCGCCCGTGGAACTGCGCCGTCGCAATGCCGAAGTCGGTGAGGATCGCGTTCCCGTCCTCGTCAAACAGCACGTTGTCGGGCTTCACGTCGCGGTGCACGACGCCCTGCCGGTGCGCGTAGTCGAGCGCGTTGGCGACCTGGGCGCAGATCCGGGCAAGCCGATTCGTCTCGATCACGCGATGCTTCGTCAGGTCGTCGGCGAGGCACCCGCCGCCGAGGTACGGCAGCACCAGATACACCAGCTCGCCGACTTCGCCGTAGTCGAGCGGCGTGGCGATCAACGGATGCACGAGGCGGCTCGCGGCCTCCGCCTCGCGCCGGAACCGGAGCCGCATCTCCCGGTCGCGGGCGAGATGGGTGTGCATCACCTTGACCGCCAGCGGGCGGCCGAGCTGCTCGTGCTCGGCGGCGTACACGTCCGCCATGCCGCCCGAGCCCAGCCGGCGCACAATGCGGTACCGGTTGCCCATGGCCTGCCGCAGCGCCGTAATGAGCGCGTCCGGCGCCTCGGGCGTCGTGCGGATCTCCGGAAGGTCCGCCTGACACTTCCCGCACTGGCGGGCGGCGCCGCGATTCCAGGTTCCGCATTCAGGGCAGAACATGCCGTCAATCTACCGCGCCGCGTGGGCGGTCGGGGCCGGGCAGCGAGGGTCGCGCCAGGCGCTCAGAGCAGCGCGCGCAAGTGCGCCACTGCCGCCTCGCCGAGGCGCTCGGGCGCGTATCCGCCCTCCAGCGCGCTGACCATCCGGCCACCGCACCACTGCGCGGCGCGTGACACCATCTCCCGCGTCAAACGCGCGACGTCGTCCAGCTCGAGCGTGAATCCGCCGAGCGGGTCGCCCGCCAGTGAGTCGAACCCGGCGGATACGAGCACCAGGTCCGGCGTGAAGCCATGCGCCGCCGCGTCCACGGCGCCCAGAAACGCCGAGACGTACTCTTCGCGCGGCCGTCCGGGCGGCATCGGCACGTTCCAGACGTTCCGGTGCGGGCCACGGTCGGTGGCCGGACCGGTGCCGGGATACCACGGCCACTGGTGCATCGAGACGAATCGGATGTCCTTTTCCTGCTCCACGAGCGCCTGCGTGCCGTTGCCGTGGTGCACATCCCAGTCCACGATCAGGATCCGCTCGAGGCCCTTCGCCCGGCGCGCGTAATGCGCGGCAACGGCGACGTTCCCGAAGAGGCAAAAGCCCATGCCACTCGCGCGCAGCGCGTGGTGACCCGGCGGCCGTACGGCGCAGAAGCTGCGCGCCCGCTCGCCCGACACCGCCAGGTCCACGGCGTCGAGCACGCAGCCCGTGCCGGCCGTGGCCGCGTCCCACGACCCTTCGCTCGTGACCGTGTCCGCATCGAGGCGACCCCCGCCCTGTGCGGCGAGGTGCCGCACCAGTGCCACGTACGACGGCTCGTGAGCGAGGGCCAGCTCGTCGGGCGTGGCGTGCCGGCCCTCAAGGTGCTCGACCGCCTCGAACAACTCGAAGTCGTTGCGCAGTGCCCGCGAAATGGCGCGCAGACGTCCGACGTGTTCGGGATGCTCCCAGCCGGTGTCGTGCCGGCCGCAGTCGGCGTGGGAGATGAATGCGACGCGGGACGTCAGCGGACCGGGCGCCGGTACCGGTGCGCCACGTGCACGGTCGTGCCCGCCTGTACGCCCGCGGCGGCAAGCGTCGCGCCAACGTCGCGCACTTCCCACCCCCGGACCTTCACGACAAACGTGCTCAAGTCCGCGCGCTCGCCGAAGTGGTCGAGCAGCGCGCGTGCCACGACGTTGATCGGCGTGTCGGGTCGCACGTCCATCGCCACCGCGTCCCACAGCGGCTCGAACTGCGCCCGGATGGTGATGCGGTCGCCGCCGGCCTCGCCGACGGCGAGCACCAGTCCGCGCGGCGTACGCAACTGCGTGACGAACGGACGAACGGAAGCCGCGGCCGACATCACTTGCCTCCCGCGGGCGGCAGCGAGGCCAGGAACATCGCCACCTGCTGGTCAAACATGTACGACGACGCGGTTACCGCCGTCGCGCCGTCGCGGGGCGCGACGGCCACGACGACCTCCTCACCGCCCAGCCCGCGCAAGGACACGTGGGTCGGCCCCTCCTGCTCCGGAAAGGCGGCGTAAATGCCCGACCGGCGCGCAAAGAACTCACGCGCCGCCGCGAGCACCTCCGGCCCTCCCAACGACGTCCGCGTCTCCTGCAGTGTTCGATTCGCCTGAATGTTCGTCACGTGTCACTCCGATGTATCGGCGTTGCGCCGCCGCGGACCTTCCAGCGGCAGCGTCACCACCACGCGTGCCAGATCGTCGCTACCCCGCGCGTCCACCGCCCCGCCCAACGCGCCGGCGAGCGCATCGGCAAGGCGCCACTCCAGATCCTTCCCGGGGCGGCCCGGTACGTCGTACTCCACCTGCCCGCCAGTCGACGCCAGCCGGATCCGCACTTCCGGTCCGTCCGGAGCGGCGAGGGCGCGCCTCACCAATTTAGCGAGAAGCAGGGCCAGCATCCGGCGATCGCTCCGAAGTGGCGGCAGGTCGTGCGTCGGCTCTTCGGCCACCACGTGCACCCTCGCGTCGTCGGGCACCGCCTCGCGGAGTGCGTCGCGCAGCGGCGTGCGGGGATCGAGCGGCGCCACGTCCAGCGTGATCCGTTCTTCCGCGACGTCCACCAGCAGCTGCAGGTCGGCCAACGCCGATCGCACCGCGTCTCGCCTGGCGGACAGGCTTCGGGCGCCGGACGACACCACGCTCCCCTCCGATTCGAGCGCGCCGAGGGCGTCCTGCAACGCCGCCAGGGCAAGCTCCACGACTTCCCATCCCTCGCGTCGCGCGCTCGCGACCGCCACGTACTGCCGGTCGAGTTCGGTCAGCGCTTCGACCACGCCCGCCTCGGCCCGGCGGGCGCGGTCGAGGAGCCGCGACTTCTCTGCCGCCGCCGCCAGCAGATCGGCCACAAGGCGCAGCAGGTCGCGGCGTTCGACCGTGAAGTCGTCCCACGACCGGAAGTAGAACGTCACCGCGCCCAGCGCCTGCGATCCCGCCTGCAGGGGCAACGAGACCAGCGCACGGAAGTCGAGCTCGCGCGCCACCTCCTGCCAGTCCTCCAGCCCCGGATCGGCAAACACGTCGGGGACCTCGATCGCTCGGCGCTCACTCGCCGCCTCGCCACTCGGCCCGAATCCCATGCGCACCCGGACGTCGGCAAGCCACGGGCGGTGCCGCTCCGGCCAGTTATAGGCGGCCACCAGGCGCATCAACTCCGACGCGCCCTCCAGCAGGTACACCGACGCGAAGGCCGCGCCTGCCACCGGACCCACGCGGTCGAGCGCAAACTGGAACGCTTCCTGCGGCCGATCCGCGCCGAGAAACGCGTGTACGACCTCGCGCACGGCGAGCAGTTCGCGTTGCCACGGCAGTGGCTCGCCCGGCAGCCGCAGTGGCCGGCGAACGACGTAGCGGCGGCGGGGCTTCATCGCGGGTGACGCCGCCCCTGCCGCATCGCGCTACCGTGCGACCGGCGTGTCGTGGTATAGCCGCGCGAGGAACGCCTCCTGGATCCTGCGCGTCACGGGCCCGGGCGTTCCCGTGCCCACGGGACGCCCATCAATCGTCACCACGGGCGCAACGTCCGTCGTGGTGCCGACAATGAACACTTCGGCGGCGTCTCGCAGCTGCTGCTGCGTGACTGGTTCTTCCGACACCGGAACCCCGGCGTCGCGGGCGGCGTCCATTACCACCTGACGGGTGATGCCCGGCAGGATGTAATTCGACAACGGGTACGTCCGCGCCACGCCGTCCAGCACGACGAACGCGTTGGTCGCGGCTCCTTCGGTCAGCATGCCGTCACGGATGAGCAGCGCCTCATACGCGCCCGCCTCGCGCGCCGCCTGCCGCGCCAGCACCGCGCCCATCAGGTTGACGGTCTTGATGTCGCATCGCGACCAACGGATGTCGGGCTGTACGATCGCGGCGACGCCCTGCTCGCGCATCTCACGCGACGGCGTGAAGCGCGACGCCGCCGCGTACACGCCCGGCGGCGTCCCGGCTGGCGGGAAATGGTGCAGCCGCGGCGCCGCCCCGCGCGTCACCTGCAGGTAGATCGTCGCCTCGCCCGCGCGCAAGTCGTTCGCGTCGAGGAGCCGCCCGCAGACCGCCTCGAGCCCCGCCACCTCCGAATCGCCGAAATCAATGCGCACTTCCCGAAGGCCGCGCGCCATCCGCTGGGCGTGTCCGGACCAGGCAAAAATCCGGCCCTCGATGACCCGCACCACTTCGTAAATACCGTCGCCGAAGACGTATCCCCGGTCGTCCACGGACACGCGGGCCGCGTCTTTGGGGAGGAACTCGCCGTTGAGATAGACCGTCGCCATGGTCCGAAAGTTGCCGCATGTCCCGGCGTCCCGCTATCGGGGCAGCGGCTGGCCACTTGCGCCGCTGTGCTTCCGATCGCCAGCGGCGGAACGGCCCCGCCCGCTCCACGCGCGCCGCGCAGCCCCGATGGCCGCTCAGCCGCCAGCAGGTCCGGTCACCGGGACGGTGAGCCGAAAGACAAAGCGGCCGCCTGGTTCGTCGTGAATCGTGACGTCGCCGCCGTGTGACCGCGCGACCCATCGCGCAATCGCCAGCCCAAGCCCCGCTCCGGAGTGCTCGGTAACCGCGCGGGCGCCCTCGCCCCGGTAGAACCGCTCGAATACCCGCTCGCGCTGCGCCTGGGGAATCCCTGGTCCGACGTCCACCACGTCCACCCACTGATGCGTGGCGTCGCCCCCCGACCGCACGACGATCGGTTCTCCGGGCGTCGAATACGCGATCGCGTTGCTCACCAGGTTGTCCAGCACGCGACGCAGGAGTTCTGCGTCGCCGGTCACGGGCCGGTCGCCACCATCGCCCACCTCGAGCGTGATCCGCCGCGCCGGCGCGCGCTGCTGCGCCGCGCGGACGCACGCCCCCGCAAGCTCCACCAGGTTTACGGGATCGCGGCGCAGCCGGCGCTCACCCGCATCAACCCGTGCGAGGAAGAACAGGTCGTCAATCGCGGCGCGCAGACGCAGACTTTCGGCACGAATCACGGCCAGCGAGTCGCGCAGTTCGCTCGCCGGGCGATCGGGGCGCGCCAGCGCGTGCTCGCTCTCGCCGGAAATCACCGCAACCGGCGTGCGAAGCTCGTGTGACGCCTCGGCCACCAACCGTCGCTGCGCGGCGAACGCTTCCTCGACCCGGCCGAGGAGGTCGTTGAGCACCGTCGCCAGTTGCCCGAGCTCGTCCTCAGGGGAATGGACCGGAAGGCGCTGGTGCAGGTTGCGCGCTCCGATCGCCGCCGCCTGCGCCGACATCGCCGCCACCGGGGCGAGACTCTTGCCCGCGAGCCAGTACCCACCGCCGGCAGCGATGGCGAGCAGGAGGGGGAGCCCGGTGAGCAACACGAGGCGCGCCTGCTCGAGAATCGCCTCCCGCGCGGCGAGGGGCCGGGCGACCGCGATGACGAGCGGTCGCGAGCCCAGCGTGTACGGCAGCGTGAACAACCGGGTGGCCTGCGCACCGACGGTCGTGGTGAGCAGGTCGGGCGCCGGCGGGGCGCGCCGCGCAGCCATCTCGAGCGAATCGTTCAGCGCACGACGTTGCTCCTCCGAGAGCGCCAGTGGCCGCTGCGGCAGCAGATTGGCGGGCCGGGCGGCGCGGGTGGACGCGTCGAGGATGAGGACGGCGACATCGGGAAGCCGGAGCCCCTCGGCGACCGAGCGGACGGCCGCCGTGTCGGGCGCGCCGCCGTTCCGTTCGAACTCCATCGCCGTCGCCACGGTGGAGGCCGAGCGGGCGAGCAGCTCGTCCACGTCGTTCATCGTGACGGCCAGCAGGAACCCGTACCCGCCGAATGCCACGATCCCCAGGTACGCGGCAATGAACGCCGTGTACCAGAGCGTGAGCCGGACGCGGATCGAGAAGCGCACGCGCCCCGTTCAGGCGCGGCTCGCCGACTCCGGCTCGACGCGGTCCGAGAGCACGTAGCCGGCGCCGCGGCGCGTATGGATGAGCGGGGTCCGGCCTGCGTCAATCTTCTTCCGCAGCCGGTTGATGTACACCTCCACGGCGTTGGTCAGGGGATCGTGGTTGTCGTCCCACACGTGGGCGACGATCTCGCCGCGGCCCACGACGCGCCCCGCGTTGCGCGCGAGATACTCGAGCATCACGAACTCCTTCGTCGTGAGGAGAATCGGCATGCCGCCGCGAGTCACCGACTGGGCCGCCACATCAATCACCAAGTCGCCGATGGTCAGGCGCGACGGCGCCATCGCCGGCATCCGCCGGAGCAGCGCGCGAACCCGGGCGTGAAGCTCCTGCAAGTCGAACGGCTTGGTGAGGTAGTCGTCCGCCCCGGCGTCCAAGCCAGCGATGCGGTCGTGGACGGCGTCCCGCGCGGTCAGCATCAGGATGGGAACGGGGTTACCCCGGTCCCGGAGTTCGCGGCACACCGAAAGCCCGTCGCGGCGCGGCAGCTGGATGTCGAGGATGACGCCGTCGTAGTCGTTGACCGCCGCCTGCGTGACCGCGGTGTCGCCATCTCCAACAACGTCAACGGCATAGCCGGATTCCCGCAGCGAGCGGGCCAGCAGGTCCGCCAGCCTGGTATCGTCCTCGACCACGAGTAAACGCATGGTGACCTGGAAGTTATGGAGCGTTAAGCCGCTCCCCGTAGGTTTGTTTCACCGAGCCCGGCCAGACGGCCGAAGCCGAGACGGTGTACACGACCGCACCGTAAACGTTCAAGTCTCAGGGAGAGAAAGATATGCAGATCCGGAATGGGCTGTCGCTCGCCGCCGCACTCATGCTGGTTGGCTCGGCCGCCGTCGCGCAGGGGACGAAGACTCCGGCGAAGGAGCCGGCCAAGGCCACGGCCGCCGCGACCGACACGACGAAGAAAGGCGAGAAGACGGGAAAGAAGGGCGCCAAGGCCAGCAAGGACGCCAAGAAGGGCGACAGCACGACCAAGCAGGGAACGAAGAAGCCGGGCGCGTAAGCCCGACGCACAGCAGCGCGGGCGCGTCGGCATCCGTCGGCGCGCCCGCGCTGCGTATTGGTCCCGACGATGCGCGCTTCGCACCTTGGAATCGTCGCTGCCCTGAGCTTGGCCTCGCTGTCGGCGCACGCGCAGCCGCCAGCCTTGGGAGCGCCCGTGCTGCCCGTGACGGTCGTTGCGCCGGCCGCGAGCGGTGCGCGGCTCGTGCTCGTCATTACGGGCGAAGCGGGCCGGACGGCGTTCGAGGCGTCGCTCGCCCGATCGCTCGCCGCCGACGGCGACGGCGTCCTGGTGCTCGACGCGCGCTCGTACCTCAGCAAGGCCCACTCGCCGGAGCGTGTTGCCGCCGACGTGGGCGCGGTCATTCGCCGGTATGCCCGCTCGTGGAACCGGACGCAGCTCGTCATTGTGGGCTATTCGCGTGGCGCCGACCTGGCGCCGTTCATCGCGAACCGCCTCGACGCCGCGACGCGGGCGGCGCTGGCCGGGGTCGTCATGCTGGCGCCGGCCGGTCGCGCCACGTTCGAGATCACGCTTCGCGACGTGATCGGCGGCGCCCCGCGCCCCACGGACCTGCCCGTGATGCCGGAGCTGGAGCGGCTCCGCGGCACGCCGATACTCTGTGCGTACGGGCGCGAGGAACGGCAGCCCTTCTGCGCCCGGCTCGACTCGAGCCTGGTGCAGGTAGTGGCGCGCGCAGGCGGACACCGGCTCACGGACCCTGACGGGCGGGCGTTGGCGCACCTCATCACGGAGCGCCTCGCGCGCTGAGGCCTATTGCAGCAGCCGCTCGATGGCCCTGACGAGCGGCGCAAACCCAAGCGTTCGCCCGCTGACCCGCTGCGCCTGTTCATGGGCGAGTTCGCGCTGGCCGTGGCTGAACAACTCGCCCACCATCCACGGTCCGGCCGCGGGGTTGCGCCACCAGTCTTCGTTGAAGCGTTCGGTGAGGCACTCGTTGAGCACGGACTGGAGCTGCCATGCCCGGAGGTAGCGCGCGGCGTAAAAGCGCGGGTCCACGTCCACGAATGCGTCCGCCTCGCGGTACCGGAACGTCGTTGCCGCCGTGAGGATGTCCACGTACGCCGCGGGCAGCGCCGCCCACGGCGTACTGCCGCCGTACAGTTCCATCTCATAAATGAGCTTGCCGCAGTACCGCCTGAGGAAGTGCAGCTCTTCGAAGCCGGCGGACCGGAGAAACTCGCCCACACGCGACTTGCCGAGTCCGGTGTAGCGCAGCAACCATCCGCGGTCCTTCAGCCGGTGGTCGAAGAGCATCGCGTAGCCCTCCGTCACCGAGTTGTCGCCAAGCCAGCGGTATTCGAACGGCAATGTGCGTTCGGCGTTGGCGAAGTGGAGGGCGTGGCCCAGCTCGTGCAGGAGCGTCATCCAGTCGTTCTGGCCGCCGTGGGGCCGGATGACCAGGTGCACTTCCTCCGGGATGCGGACCGGCGCGCAGAATGCGCGGGCGCGCTTGCCCTCGCGATCAACCGTATCGTATCGCACGCGGCCATGCGCGTCGGGGCTGATGCCCATTTCCGCGACGTGGCGCCGCACCTCGCGCTCCATTGCGTCGGCCGCGAACGCCGCATCGAACTCACGCGCCCGGAAGAGGGCTCCGGCGTCGGCGCGCGTGGCGTCGCCCGGCGCGAGCCCGAGCCGGGCCTTCAGGAACCCCGGAAGGACGTCGTCCCACATCGCTTGCGTCTCGCGCAGGAACGCCGTGCACTGGTCGCGCAGGTCGGCGAGCGACACGGCCGAGAGGCTCTCGAACGTCGCGATATACGACGGGGCGATGCCTGTGGCCGTCCACAGGTCGCGCTCGCGCTCCAAGCGTTCCTGCCGGAGCGGCGCAAGTTCGGCGGACACGAGCGCGGCGCGTGCGTCGTCAATCGTGTGTCGCTCGCGGACGTCGAGGGTATTGGACAGGGTGATGGCGACCCGCTGGTACGGTTCCCGCGATCCATCGGGCAGGGTGATTTGCGCCGTGGCCTCCCACTTCAGGTCACGCTCCTCCAGCGGCGCGAGCTCGCGCCCGATCCGCGAGTCGAGCACCCATTCCAGAAGCACGCGCGCCGACCGCGCGTCATCGGTGCCGGGAGCGGCCGCTTCGTACGCCGCGCGCACGGCGCCCATGGCGTCGTCCCCGTAGGCCGCCGCGTGACGGCGATAGATGGGCTGGAGTTCGGCGCCGGGCTTCAGCCCGGCCAGCGCCGCGTGTACCTCGCGCGCGATGTCCTCGAGGAACGGTTCGGCCCGCGTCCGAACGGTGTCGAGGGAAGTCGTCGAAGCCGTCATGCGCGGGAATTTACGTCACGACGTCATCCGACCGTCACTCGCTGGCCGGAATCGGACCACTACCCGCGCGCCACGCGCAGCACTTCCTCCATGGTCGTCACGCCCTCGCGCACGAGCCGAGCGCCGTCCTCGAACAGCGTCCGCATCCCCTTCTTCATGGCCATCGCCCGCAGCTCCTCCGATCCGCGGCGCTGCTGGACCTCCTCGCGCAGCTCCGCGTCCATCACCAGCAACTCGTAGATGCCCGTCCGGCCGCGGAACCCAGTGCCGCGGCACGCGTCGCAGCCAGCGCCGCGCCAATGACGGTCGATCCCGAGCGCCTGCAGGTCCACCCGCCGCGATACGCCGCGATCCGGCGGCGCCTCCGTCCGGCACGACGAACAGATACGGCGCACCAGGCGCTGCGCGAGCACGGCGTCCACCGTGCTCGCGACGAGGTACGCCGCGACGCCGAGATCGAGCAGCCGCGTCAGAGCAGTCGGCGCGTCGTTCGTATGGAGCGTCGAGAGCACGAGGTGGCCGGTGAGCGCCGCCTGCGTCGCGATCTGGGCCGTCTCGCCGTCGCGGATCTCGCCCACCAGAATGATGTCCGGGTCCTGCCGCAACATCGCCCGGAGGGTGTTCGCGAACGTCACGCCGGCCTTCTCGTTCACCGGCACCTGCGGCACGCCCGTGAGCTCGTACTCGACCGGGTCCTCCACGGTGAGGATCTTCTCGCGCCCCGTCTTCAGCATCTCGACCGACGCGTAGAGCGTCGTGGATTTGCCCGAACCCGTCGGTCCGGTGCTGAGCACGATGCCGTGCGGTCGGGCGATCACCTCGCGGAACTGCTCGAGGGTATCGGCGGCCATGCCCAGCTCGGTGAGGGAGATGCGACCGCGCTCCTTGTCGAGGAGGCGCAGCACCACGCTCTCGCCGCGCAGCGTCGGCACCGTGGACACGCGGACGTCCACCTGCCGGTCCTGCAGCCGCAGCCGGATGCGCCCGTCCTGCGGGAGCCGGCGCTCGGCGATGTCGAGCTCGGCCATGATCTTGATGCGACTGATGATCGCGGCGGCCAGATGCGGCGGCGGCGACGGCGCGGGCTGCAGGACGCCGTCAATGCGGTAGCGCACGCGCAGCTCGTGATAGTACGCCTCCAGATGCACATCCGACGCACGCGCCTCGAGCGCCTCGATCAGCAGCAGGTTCACGAGCCGCACCACCGGCGCTTCGTTGGCGAGGTGCAGCAGATCGTCGAGCGGGATCTCGTCGGCGGTGCCGGCCCGCTTTTCGCCGCCCATCCCCGCGATCACGCCTTCGGCCGTGACCTCCTCCTGCGCGTACACGCGGCGGATGGCGCTCTTCAGATCGTGCTCGCCGTGCCGCTCGAGCTCCACGTCCACGCCGAACAACAGCCGGAGGTCGTCCAGCGCGAGCGGATCCACGCGGTCGAGCCACGTGCCGACGCGCAGCACGGTCGCCGAGCGGTGCAGCGGCAACACGCCATGCTGCTCGAGCCAGTCGGCCGTGAGCGACCGCGAAAGCCGCTGCACGCCCGCGAGCTCGGTCAGCTCGTCGAGCCGGGCGGTGTCGCCGGCGCCCACGCTACCGCCCCTGCGGCGGACGCCGCCGCGCGGTGTCGGCCGGCGGCTTCGTCCGGCGCAGCGAATCCTCCGGCGAAATGCGCGGCCCCAGCGGCACATCCTTCAGGAGGTCCGTTCCGCTCTTGAGCGAATTGCGGAACTTCTCGATATCCTCGTCGCTCGAGATGATGTGCGGCGTGAGGAACAGGAACAACTCGTTGGTCGTCTGCGTCGCCGACGTGTTGCCGAAGAACAGGCCACCAATGATCGGAATGCGCGAGAACCAAGGCAGGCCCGACGTGGTCTTCGACGTCGTGTTGCCCGCCAGCCCGCCGATCACCGTCGTCTGGCCGTCGCGCAGGAAGATTTGCGTCGTGGCCTCGCGCTGCGTGATCACGGGCGCGTTGAACTGCACCTCGTTCGTCGCGGCGTTGTTCGTCTGCGAGACGGCCATGTTCACGTAACCATCGGGGTTGATCGTCGGCGTGATCGTCAGCGTCGTGCCGACGTTGATGTACTGGATCGTCTGCACGGTCGTGGGCACCGTGCCCGTCGTCACGCTCTGATTCACCTGCACGAACGGCCGCTGCTCGCCCACGTTGAGCGTCGCCTCCTTGTTGTTCTGCGCGATGATCACCGGCAGCGACAGCACCTTGACGTCGCCGCGCGTCTGCAGGGCGTTGATCGCCGCGGCGTAGTTGATGCTCCCGCCACCGCCCGCGAGCTTGAAGATGAAATCGCGCGCGCTCGCATTCCCGGGCAGGAGCGCTACCGTGTCGCGCGGCGCGGCCGCGGTCGCGCCCTTCCGCGTGGCCGTGCCCCCAAGGCCGACATCGAGGTCGTTCGACCGCTGCACCTCGGCAATCGTCACCTCGATCAGCACCTGCAGGGGGCGCAGGTCCACGGCCTGCACGATCCCCTGCAGCAGGTTGTAGTCCTCCGTCGTCGCGCGGATGAGCAGCGAATTGGTGCTCTCCTCGGCCACAATGCGAATCTGGGCCGTCGAGTTCGAGAGCGTCCCCAGCGCCTGCTGCTGCGCCGCGAGCCCGCCAAGCAGAGCTTGGGCGACAGCGTTGCCGCCCCGGCCCCCAAAGCCGCCAAGCACGGCGCCCGCGCCGCCACCGCCGCCGGCCGCCCCGCCCCCGGTGACGGCATTCGCACCGCCGCCGCCGAACGCCGCGACGCCACCGCGTCCACCGCCCGCCGCCGCGCCACCGCGTCCACCGCCGGCCGCCGCGCCGCCACCGGCCGCGCCGCCCCCGCGGCCCCCCGCTGCGCCCGGAACGTTGAACTGGATGGCTCCTCCAGGCAGCACCGTCGCTCCGCCAACCACGCCGGTAGCGTTCCCCAAGAGATTCATCAGGACCGGCGCGATGACCGTCGCGCTCGCATGCTTGAGCCGGTACGTGAACAGTTTGAGCTGCGCGGCCTGCTGCTGCTGCGCCTGCTGCTGCGCCTGCTGCTGTGCCTGTGCGGCCTGCTGGCGCGCCGCGGTAAGCTCCGGATCCC
>Ga0070741_10011609_pt1 | contig 16203 bp, 16 predicted proteins | sample Coa_R1_4_FD_66440 | JGI IMG/M metagenome (GOLD analysis project Ga0070741, IMG submission 66440) | Surface soil microbial communities from Centralia Pennsylvania, which are recovering from an underground coalmine fire - Coalmine... | ecosystem: Environmental > Terrestrial > Soil > Unclassified ...
GGGGGCCTCCGGATCCCAGTTCCCGAAGAGGAACCCGAGGTGCTCCTCGACCCGGGGGACGGGGAACAGCCCCCACTCCTTCTTGTCCAGGGCCTGCCCGTAGGCCAGGCGGTACTTCGGCACGCCGACGAGGTCCCCCTGGTTGGAATAGGTCCAGGCGTGGTAGCTGCACTGGAAGAAGCTCGTGTTCCCCTCGTCGGAGCGACAGACGGTGTTCCCCCGGTGCCGGCACGAGTTGAGCATCGCCCGGATCTCGTTGTCGGCTCCTCGGCAGACGATTACCGGGTCGTCGCCCATGAAGGTGGTGACGAAGTCGCCGGGCTCCTTCAGCTGGGAGGTGTGGCCGAGGTATAGCCAGGAGCGGGCGAAGATCCGCTCCAGCTCCAGGTCGTAGACGCCCTGGTCCGCATAGGCCGACCTCTGCACCAAGCCCTTGCCGGGATCGACGAGGGCCGCCGGGTCGAGAATCCTCCCGGTGAGGAAGCCGTCGCGCCGCATGCCTGCCTCCCAATGACGTGCCCGATGCCATTGCGGGTCGGTGGCCACGCTAGCCACTCCGTCGCTTTGAGGCTGAGGAGTCGGTTTCGCCAGGTGAAACACGGTTCAGGCCTCCCGTCCGTGACCCCGGTACCGTTGTGATGAGACGTGGTCACCACAGCCATGGCGATACGCACGCGGTCGACAAGAAGATGCGATCCACCTCAACCGGGAGCCGAGCCGGCGCGGGCGTTCCGGCCACGCCAGCTGCTTCTCACGCTCCTGGGAGCGCATGCGCTCGGTGCTGATGATCGAGCCATGCCCATGGCCGGGCTCCTCACCGTTCTGGCCGATCTCGGAGTGAGCGATCCAGCTGGCCGGGCCACTGTGCAGGGGGCCGTGGTCGACAACCTTCTCGAGCGCCGGACCCGGGGGCGGCGTTCCTATTTCACCTTGACCGAGAACGGGAGAGCGATGGTCGCGGATTGGACCGAGCGAATTCTCGTGTCGCCGCTCACGAAGGAGTGGGACGGCACGTGGACGTTGCTGAGCTTTTCGCTCCCCGAGTCGTGGCGGCATAAGCGGCATCGGCTCCAGGTCCGACTCGTCGGGAACGGTTTTGGTCGTTTGCGCCAGGGCCTATGGATCGCACCCGGTCCCCGATCGGTGGACGGGGTGATCGACGAGTTGGGCGTGCACGAGCACGTCGAAGTGTTCCTGGCTCGAACTCACGATCAGACCGATGCGGGTGCCTTGGTAAGCCGAGCGTGGAACCTGGCGTCGCTGGCGGAAGGATACCGAGACTTTGTCGAACGTTGGCACGGCATGGCCGACGAGGGCCTTGCAAACGATCTCGTTCGGGAGCTGCTGCTCCTGACCGAGTGGCGCCTGCTGATCACGAATGAACCGCGGCTCCCCGCGGTGTCCCTTCCTGACGACTGGCCGGCGAACTCCGCTCACGTCCTGTTCCTGCGTCGTTACGCCGAGTACCGGCCGGCGGCCGAGAAGATTTTCGAGCAAGCTCTCTTTGTCTGAACGCGCTTCTCAGTAATCAGGTCTGCCGATCCGCAAGCCGCTCCCGCCGTCAGGTGAGCAAGCTCGACGCGAGATCAGTCGAGAGTGGCGCTCAGTTCCGATTACGATCGGAAACTCGTCGCCTGCACCGGCGATAGACGGGCGACCTGGTGGGTCACGAACGAGGCGAGGAAATTCTGGAGCGACTAAGGGTCCAGCGAAGATCCCCACCCGGGCGGACCTCTTGGTCATTCGTCGGCTGGAGCCGATGAACCGCATGAGGACATTCCGACACGGAGACCGGCTCGCGCACCAACGACAAAGGCTTCGACCTGGTCGGCAGTGAAGACCACCGGTGACGAGACGAGGTTGTCGTTCAGACAGAGCAAGACGAGCCCTATGGATGGAAAGGCCTGCCATTGCGCCACGATTCCTTGGGCCAGCAACGTGTCGAGGGCGGCACAGAGCCCCCGAAGCTGGTGTTCGCGTAGGTCGTCATTCGCGGGCGGTTCGTTGGTCACCTCAGATCGCCGCGTCAACGCCTACGAGCCCGTCCACGAGTCGTACCGGCTGATGGCTGCGGAAGCCGGCTCTCGTGGCTATCACGTGGCCACACTGCCATTTCACTCATGCGTGCCGATTTAGATGAGTCGTACGGTGACGGTGCCTAGACGGTCCGCCTCTGCTTCGACTATGTCTCCGGGTGAGAGGGTGAAGGCGGCGTGGAGGGAACCTGTCATGACGAAGCGGCCGGCCTCTAGGGCGACGTCGTAGGCCCCCAGCGTGTTCGCCAGCCAGGCGACGGCTCCGATGGGGTCGCCGAGCGCGGCTGCGCCTGCCCCGGTGGTGACGAGCGACCCGTTCTTCGTCACCACGACGCCGACGAGCCGGGGGTCGAAGTCGACGGGCACAGGCTGCGGTCCCAGCACCACCGCAGCACCACTGGCGAGGTCAGCGATCGTGTCGGGGAGCTTGATCTTCCAGTCCTCGATCCGGGAGTCGATGATCTCGAGGGCGACGTAGGCGCCGCCGATGGCGACGCGGGCGTCGTCGATGGTCACGCCCGGGCCGCGGAGGTCGTGCTCGAGGACGAGTGCCAGCTCGGCCTCGATCTTCGGCTGAATGAACTGGTCGGCCGGCACGTCGGCGTTGTCGCTCACGACCATCGATCGCAGCACCGGCCCGTAGTCCGGCTCGTTCACCCCGAGGAGCTCCTGCATCGGACGGGAGGTGAGGCCCAGCTTGTAGCCGACGATGCGGTCGTTGCCATCAGCTAGGAGGAGCGACACGAGCTCGGACTGGATGTGGTAGGCGTCGGCGGCAGTGAGGTCCGGCCGCTCCGACGTCAGCGGCGGCATTGGAGTGTGGGTTCGATACGCCTCGAGCAGTCGCTCGGCGTAACCCCTCGTTTCGTGCGCTTTGAGCTGCCCGTTCATGGCGTCGCGAGCGTTTCGGCCAGGGTTCCGAGCACGGCCTTCCATTCGTGGACCCGGGTCTCGGCGATGACGCCTCGCTCGGCGTACGGGTCCTCGGTCAGCAGGTGGTCGAGCGTCGCCCGGTCGGGGGTGTCGTACACGATCAGCCCGCCCTGTCCGTCCGACCACGGGCCGGCCAGACAGACCAGCCCCTTCTGCGACAGGCCCTCCACGAAATCCCGATGGTGGGGACGTGTCTCGTCGACGAGCGCGGGGTTGTCGACGAACGTCACTTCGACGGTAAAAATCGGCATGTGCCGGGCACCTCCTCGTGCAGCTTGGTGAATGGGTTAGTGGTTCGCTCCGGCGGCGGCCATGGCCGCTCGGCGGGAGAGCTCTACTGCCACGTCGATGATCATGTCTTCCTGTCCGCCGACGACCTTGCGGCGGCCCAGCTCAAGGATGATGTCCTTTACGTTGACGCCGAAGCGTTCGGCCGCCCGTTGGGCGTGGAGAAGAAACGAGCCGTAGACGCCGGCGTAGCCGAGCAGCACGCCGCCTCGGTCGATGACGCCCTGTTGCGGCCGCAGGGGGCGGACGACCTCCTCGGCGGCGTCGAGCACGGCGAAGGGGTCGATCGCGGTGCTGATCCCCGACCGCTCGCACGCCGCCACCAGGATTTCGGTTGGGCAGTTCCCGGCGCCGGCACCCAGCCCCGTTGTGCAGCCGTCCAGCTGATCGGCGCCCTCCTCGAGCGCGGCCAGCGAGTTGGCGACGGCCAGGGCCAGGTTGTTGTGGGCGTGGAGCCCCACCTGGCAGGAAAGCCGGTTCTTGAGGGTCGCCACACGGCGGCGGGCGTCGTCGATGGTCATGGCCCCGGCGGAGTCGACGACGTAGACGCAGTCGGCACCGTACGACTCCATGAGTTCCGCCTGACCCAACAACTCTTTCGGCGACAGCATGTGCGCCATCATGAGGAACCCGACCGCTTCGAGGCCAAGGCGTTTGGCCATCTGAATGTGCTGCTCGGCGATGTCGGCTTCGGTGCAGTGGGTGGCGATCCTGGCGATGTCGACACCGATCTCAGCCACGTCCTCGAGGTCGTGGGCGACGCCGATCCCCGGGAGCAACAGGACGGCCAGCTTGGCCCGGCGCCGTTCCTCCACCGCCGCTCGGAGGAGGAGGCGCTCGTCGGTCCGGGAGAACCCGTAGTTGAAGGAAGAACCGCCGAGGCCGTCGCCATGGGAGATCTCGATGACCGGGACGCCGGCGGCGTCAAGCGAGCGGACGACCGCTCGGACCTGGTCCACGGTGAACTGGTGGGCGACGGCGTGGGAGCCGTCCCGTAGCGTCGAGTCGGTGAGGCGGAAGGCCGGCGCCGTCATGCCAACGCTCCGAGTGGGCGACGGGCGACGGCCTCGCCGACCCGGACGGCGGCGGCGGTCATGATGTCGAGGTTCCCGGCGTAGGGCGGGAAGAAGTCGCCGGCGCCTTCCACCTCAAGCAGGGCCACCACCCGCCCAGCGGCGGGTCCGCCCGGCGTGGCGTAAGGGCCGACGTCGAAAACGGGTGGGTTCTTCAGCCGGTAGCCGGGGACGTAGGTGCTGACGTCGACCACCATCGCCTGGATAGAGGCGGCGACGGCGTCCTCGTCGTAGCCGTCCGGGAGGGCGCAGAACACCGTGTTCCGCATGTAGATTGCCGGGTCGGCCGGGTTGAGGACGATGATCGCCTTCCCTTGGCCGGCGCCGCCCACCCGCTCCAGGCACCGGGCCGTCGTGCGGGTGAACTCGTCGATGTTCTGCCTCGTTCCCGGGCCGGCGGAGCGCGACGCCACCGTGGAGACGATCTCGGCGTAGGGAACGGCGCAGACTCTCGACACCGCCGCCACGATCGGGGCGGTCGCCTGGCCGCCGCAGGTGATCATGTTGATGTTCCATTCGTCGAGGTGCTCGGCGAGGTTGACGCTTGGAACGACGGGCGGCCCGACGGCCGCCGGGGTGAGGTCGATGGCGCTCACCCCCGCCTCCCGGTACCTGGGGGCGTTGGCGGTGTGGACCCGGGCAGTCGTCGCCTCGAAGACGACCCTGACCCCGAGGTCGCCCACCCGGCCGAGGAGCCAGTCGACGCCTTCGGCGCTGGCTTCGACGCCCCGCCGCCGGGCCCGGTCCAATCCTTCGCTCTGCGGGTCGATCCCCACCATGGCCCGCACCTCGAGGACCGGCGACCGGGTCAGCTTTTCCAGCAGGTCGGTGCCGATGTTGCCCGAACCCACAATGGCGCAACCGATCTTGTGCTCCGATCCATTCATGCCGGTCGTGCCTCCACGATGCTCATCGGCGACGGGCTGCGCACCACGCGGGTCATCCGGAAGCCCGCTCGGGCCAGGAGGTCGCCGTACTCCGACTCGTCGCGTTCCCGCCCCCCGAGGCCCATGAGCATGACGAGATCGAGGATCCATCCGAAGTGAGGCTCGTTCCCGGCGGGGAGGACGGCCTCGACCAGCAGTAGCCGGCCGTCGTCGGCCATGGCCGCCCGGCAGTTCTCCAGGATGCGCAGCGCCCGGGGCTCGTCCCAGTCGTGGATGATCCACGACAGGATGTAGGCGTCGCCGCCGGCCGGGACGGTCTCGAAGAAGTCGCCGCCCACCACGTCGCAGCGGTCGGCAACCTCGCTGGCGGCGAGGAGCTCCCGGGCCCGGTCGATGACGGGGGGCAGGTCGAACAGGACCCCCCGCAGGCCGGGATGGGCGGTCAGCACGGCCCGCAGGAGCGAGCCGTGGCCCCCGCCGACGTCGACCAGCGTCCCGATCGGGCTGAAGTCGTAGGCCTCGACGACCGGGGGGATGAACTGGCGGCTGAGGTCCTGCATCGATTCGGAGAACACCGTGCCGAGTTCGGGCTCCTTGGCCAGGAAGTCGAAGAACGGCACGCCGAACACCCGCTCGAAGACCGGCTCCCCGGTCCGGATGCTGTGCATCGCCTGGGGGAGGAGCGGCACGAACAGGCCGTCCAGCATCCGGAAGAAGTTCTTCAGGGAGCCGGGCACGTCACCCCGCAACAGCTCGCCCCGGGCCGACAGCCCGAAGCGGCCCGGTTCGGCCTCAGTTAGCAACCCGGAAGCGCCGAGGACCCGGAGCAGGCGGCGGAGCGCCACCGGGTCGGCGCCGCTCGCCGCGGCCAGCGCCTCACTCGACTCCGGACCCCCCGCCAGGCGGTCGAAGATTTCGAGGCCTGCGCCGAGGCTGGCCGCCTTCATGACGAAGATGCCCGCACCGAGATCGACCAGCGCCGCAGCATCGACGGGGCCGGGTTCGGCGGTCGCCGCCATCAGCGGCCGTCCCCGGGCTCCTCGCCACCGAAGAACGTCCGGTGGACCCCGTTGAACTCCTCCGGCTTCTCCCACTGCGGCCAGTGACCCGCGTCCTCGATGACGACAAGGCGGCTGTCGGGAATCCATTGCAGCAGCAGGTCGGCCTCGTCGAGCCCGCCCGTCGGGTCGTGGTCCGTCCACAACAGCAGCGTCGGCGCCTTGATGTTGCCGCACCACTCGGGCCCCCACAGGAAGTGCTTGCGGATCTCCGGCTCCTGGAGGGCGACGATGTTCTCCATGGCCCGGTCGAAGCCCGACTGGCTGTAGATCCGCTGGCGGATCCCGACGAGTTCATCGGTCACGAACGAGGAGTCGTAGAACAGCCATTCGAGGCGTGACCGGACGTTGGCGGTGGTGGGTTCGCGGGCCGCCTTGAGGCTCGAGTCCTTGACTCGGGCCATGACCTCCGGCTTGTTGGCGATGTTCCCCGGCGTGTTGAGGATGATCCGGCGCACCCGCTCCGGGAAGTGGGCCGCCGTCCAGGCGGCGACCCAGCCGCCGAGCGACTCGCCGGAGAGATCGGCCTGGCCGATCCCGAGGACGTCGAGGAGGCCGATTAGATGGTCGCTCAGGACGTCGATGGTGTAGGGCCGATCCGGCTTGTCGGTCAGGCCGTGACCGAGCATGTCGTAGACGATGACCCGGAAGTCCCGGGCCAAACCGCCGATATTGCGGGCGTAGGCCTCGAGATGTCCGCCGGTCCCGTGCACGAAGACCAGCGGGGAGCCCTCGCCCGCCTCGACGACGCGGGTGCGGATCCCGTCCACGTCCACGTAGCGCTGGCTGAGCGGAACGCCGAACAGTTCTGACCATACCGTGTGCTCCGGCACCGACCCTCCTCACGTTGCACCGCTTGACGCCGACGGGTGACATACTAAAATGTCAGTGGATCGGAAGGCAAGCGGCGGGGCCGCTCGGAACCGGCGGCATGGCAAGGGAGAAGGAATGGGCGCACGCTCGGGCAAGGAGTATCTCGTCCGCCTCCAGCAACATAGCCCCGAGTTCTGGTTCGGAGGCGAGCGGGTGGACGACTGCACGAGCCATCCGGCCACGGCTGGCGCTGCCACCGAGATCGCCCGGCTCTACGACCTGGTCCGGGACGACGATCACCAAGAGAATGCGCTGTTCCCGTCGCCCCTCAGCGGCGACCTGGTGTCGGCGCAGTTCCTCGTACCGACGTCGCGCGACGACCTCGTCCGGCGGCGGCAGATGCACAGGCTGTGGGCCGACGCCACCTACGGTCTGATGGGGCGCACGACCGACTTCGTCGGCTCGATGCTCACCGCCTGGTACATCAACGCCGACTTCTTCGGCCCGTTCGCCGACAACGTCCGGGCCTACTTCGAAGAGGTCCGGGAACGGGACCTCTTCCTCACCCATGCGCTGATCGATCCTCCGGTCGACCGCTCTAAGCCGGCCTCGAAGCAGCCGGACCCGTTCACCTATCTCGGCGTTGTGCGGGAGACGTCGGACGGCCTCGTCGTGCGGGGCGCCAAGATGTTCGCTACCGCCGCTCCCTACGCGGACGAGATCCTCGTCTGGCCGTTCTCGCTGAAGCAGCCCACCGAGGAGGAACGGCCCTACGCCATCGCCTTCGCCGTTCCCACCGACACGCCCGGGCTTCGCTTTATCGCTCGAGAGCCCTACGGGCAGGGCAACCCCTTCGACCGGCCGCTGGCCAGCCGGTTCGACGAGATGGACGCGGTGGCCGTCTTCGACGACGTCCTGGTCCCCTGGGAGCGGGTCTTCATCAACCAGGACCACGAGCTGGTCAAGAACATCTGGCGGGTCAATTCCAACGCCTTCACCGGCCACCAGACGTCGATCCGGCTGCTGAGCAAGCTGCAGTTCGCCGCCGGCGTGGCCCGCCGGGCCACCGAGATGGTGAAGACCGACGAGTTCCCCCACGTCCGCGACGCCATGGGCGAGATCACCTCGTACATCGAGCTGACCCGGGCGGCCATCCTTGCCGCCGAGGCGACGGCCCAACCCAACGCCCAGGGTGTCATGATCCCCAACGTCACGCCGCTCTACGCCGTGCGCAACTCGGGGAACCGGTGGTACCCCCGGGTGCGCGAGATTCTTCAGCAGATCCTGGCCGGCGGCCTGCTCTACCAGCCGGCCAGCGTGACGGCCTTCGACTCGCCGATTGCCAGCGACGTCGAACGGTTCTTCCGGGGGCCCAACACGTCGGCCGAGGAACGCATCAAGCTCTTCAACGTCGCCTGCGACCTGGCTGTGCACAGCTTCGGGAGCCGCCATGAACTCTACGAGCGCCTCTACGCCGGCGACCCGACGTTCCTGCGGGTCATGACCCAGTTCGTGCAGTACGACTGGAGCGAACCGCTGCGCCTCGTCGACCAACTGTTGTCGACATACTCGGCGGGCCAGGTACTGGCCGAGCTCCAGACCGCACGGCTAAGGGAAGCGGTGGTGGGAGACGGCGATGGTTGACGTGGTTTATTCGGGCGCGCTGTCGCACAGCCCGCTCATGTTCGTCGCCGAGGTCGACCCCGGCCCTGGCGGGGCGGGCTACCGGGAGGCGGCCGGCCGCCTGCGCGACGAGCTGGCAGCGACGGCGGTCGACTCGGTCGTGCTGTTCTTCCCCGACCACTTCCGGGCGGTGCACTACGACAACACGCCGCCGTTCTGTATCGGCGTGAAGTACCTCGGCACCTGGGGCGACTGGTTCCTGCCCCAGCGGGAGCTGTCCGTCGATGAGGAACTCGCCGCCCACCTCCTGGACGAGGTGCTCGGGTCGGGCATCGACCTCGCCTACTCGGCCGACATGCGGATCGACCACGGGGGGGCCCAGCCGCTGCATGTGCTCGGCCTCGAAGACGTCGCCGTCGTGCCGATCTTCGTCAACTGCGCGGCGCCGCCGCTGCCGTCCCTCGCCCGGTGCTCCGAGCTCGGTTCCGCGGTGGGAGAGGCCCTGCGCTCCTTCCCCGGTGCCCGGCGGGCGGCCGTCCTCGGCTCGGGCGGCCTCTCCCACCAGGTTCCGCTCCCGTCGTGGCAGGAGCTCAACCGCGACGACGAGCGCTACCGCACGTTCGTGACCGGGTTGGCCCCCGAGGAGGCGGCTGAGATCGAACCGGGCCGGGTGCGGCGGATTCTGGACATCCTGGGGACCTCGCAGACCTGGACGGACGCCGATCTCGACCGCGAGATCCTCGACCATTTCACCCGAGGGCAGCTCGACCGCATTATCGGCCGGTCGCAGGTAGAGCTCGTGAAGCGGGGCGGTTCGGGGATGAACGAGGTGCGGACGTGGGTGGCCGCCTATACCGCTGCCGGCGCGGTCGGCGCCGACGTCCTCGACTATGCCGCCATCCCGAACTGGGCCACCGGCATGGGAGTCGCCCGCTTCACGCTCGAAGCGCCAGGCGGCAACGCTCACCACGACCGGGGAGGAGGCAGGTGATGAGCAGCTCCGAAGTGATCGCTCCGGCCGACGACGGCCTGGTGGACCGGTTCAAGCAGGCGATGCGGCGGTTCCCGTCCGGGGTGACCGTGGTCACCGCCCATCCGCCGGGCCCGCCGCAGGCCATCACGGTCAGCGCCTTCTGCTCAGTGTCGCTCGACCCCCCGCTGATCCTCGTCTGCCTTAACCGCCGGGGCCGGCAGGCCGGCACTATCGCCAACTCGGCGGCCTTCGCTGTGAATTTCCTGAGCGAGGATCAGGCCGACGACTCCCGGGCCTGCACCAGCCCAGCCGAGAACCGGCTGGCCGAGGTGGCCTGGCGGCCTGGCTCGAATGGCGCGCCGGTCCTGCTGCGGGCCACCGCCGCCCTCGAGTGCCGCCGGCACGCCCTCTTCCCGGCCGGCGACCACGTCATTCTCGTGGGCGAGGTGACCGACACGCACCTGCACGAGCGGACCCGGCCGCTCGCCTACCACGACGGTACCTACTGCGGGGTTGCCCCCCGTGTCCTGGCTGGTTGACCGGCGGCGGAATCAGTAGGTTGAACGAGCACGGGGGAGGCCCGGGGTGAACGCAATGGGAACGAGGTCGTCGGCAGCGGACGACGCCGGTCGGATCCGGCTCGGGCGCGATGCCCGCCGGAAGCTGCTCGACGGGGTCGACATGGTGGCCCGCTGCGTCGGCGCCACGTTCGGTCCCGGCGGCCGCTCGGTCGTGATCGGCGGCGCCGGCCGGCCGGTGGAGTTCACCCGGGACGGTGCGGCCGTCGGCCGCGAGGTGTTCCTCGACGACCCCTTCGCCCGCCAGGGAGCCGAGCTCGTTAAGCAGGCGGCCAACGAGGTAGCCGACCGCTGGGGCGACGGGTCCACCACTGCGACGTTGCTCACGGCGGGCATCCTGCGCCGCTGCCTCCAGCTCGTGGAGGCGGGACACCCCCCTACCGCCTTGGCCTCCGACCTCGAGAGCGCGGCAGCGGCCATGGCTGAGGACCTCCGGGCGGCGGCCCGGCCGGCCAGCCCCGAGGAGATCCAGGCGGTGACGCTGGCTGCCTGCCTCGACCCGCGCACCGCCGATCTCGTCGCCGGGGCGTTCGTCGCCGGCGGCCCTGACGCCGCCATTACGGTCAGCCCCGGGCGGGCGCTGGGCGTCTCGATCGAGGACCACGCCGGCTTCCGCTTCGACCGGGGGCTGCTCGACCGGCGGTTCGCCTCCTCGGAGAACCCGTCGGTGACACTGCACGACGCCGCCGTCTGCGTCGCGGACCTCCCGCTGACCATGGCCGACGTCGGCCGGCTCGTGGGCCGGGTACGGTGGATCGGCCGTCCGCTGCTGGTGATCAGCGAGCCTCCGGAGGCGCCCGTCCTGGAATTCCTCGTGGCCCACGCCCAGTCGTCGGACACCCCGATCGTGCCGCTGCCGGCACCCTGGAAAGGCCCCCGCCGGCGCGACTTCCTCGATGACGTCGCCGCCGTAACCGGCGCCTCGGTCCTGTTGCCCGAGCTGCTGTCGTCGTTCTCGAAGCTGACCAAGGACGCCCTCGGGACGGCCTCGGTGGCCGTCATCGAACCCGGAGCGACGACGCTCGTCGTCGCCGATCCCGACGATTCGGCGGTAACTGGCCGGCTGCGCCAGGTCGACGCCGAGCTGACCCGGGAGCGGCCGAAGTACGAGCGCGACCGGTTGCTGGAGCGGCGAGGCCGCCTGTGCGGCCGCAGCTTCGTCCTGTCGGTCGGGGCCGCCACCGACCAGGAACTCCGCATAACCAAACGCGCCGTCCGTTCGGCCATCGCCGCCGGGCGGGCGGCCAGTCAGGGCGGCGTGGTGGCCGGAGGCGGCATCGGGCTCTGGCGGGCGGCCCGGGCGGGCTCGCGCCGCAGTCTCGGGTCGGTGATCCTGGAGGACGTCGCCGACGAACTGATAGGCCTACTGGCCCGCAACGCCGGCCGGCCGGCCGATTTCTCCGAACGGACCGTCCCCGACGACGGAACGTTCGACGTGACGGCCGGCCGGTGGACGACGAGCGCCGACGGCCCGTGGGACGCCGTCGACATCATCGAGGCCGCCTTTGTTGCGGCCATTTCGCTAACGAAGGTCACGCTACGAAGTGAAGCGATCGTCCTTGTCCAGTAAAAGAAACGTGTTGCGTCGCGGAATTGAAATGCTAGCATGGGAGCCGGTTGGCGACGGCGTAGAGCACCGTCCCTGGGCCGGCACCATCGAATCCGATGGGGAGTTCTCCGATGAAGGTTGAAAATCTCGGCAGCGGCCGCCCCGGCGGCAAAATCGAGAAGACCTACGTGTGGAACCGCGGCCGCAAGAAGCGGGCGTCGGAGTATGAGGAGCTGACGCAGTTCTACAGCACCCCTGCCGTCCCCTTCCTTCCGACGCAGAAGAGCCACCCCGCGGTCAGCCCGCTCCCGTGGCACTACACCGCCACACGGATCGGGCCCCCCGACCTCGATCGTTCCCGCCTGCAGTACGAAGCGTGGGAGCTCTTCGTCGATCCTGACGAGATCCACTACAGCAACTACGTGGCCACGCAGTGGGACAAGGAGCGCCACGTCAACGAGGCGCAGCGCGACGCCGAGTTGCTCCAGGTCGATCCGACCTCCACCTGGGTGGAGTTCCTGCGCCGCTTTCTCCCCCCGCTGCGATACTCGAAGTGGTCGCGGGTGACCGCGCTGCAGTACGTCATCCGCTTCGTGCCGTCGTCCACCGTTGACGCCGCCGTGGCCTTCCAGGCCTTCGACGAGCTGCGGGCCGTGCAACGGATCATCCGCCGGTCGATCCAGCTCCATGACCGCTTCGGCGGTTTCGACGACTACCGGACCAACTGGCTCGACGGGCCCGAGTGGCAGCCGGCCCGGGAGTACGCCGAGCGGCTCAACATCCTGCGCGACTGGGGCGAGATCATCATCGCCTGCAACCTCTGTCTCGAACCGCTCATCGAGCCGCTGGTCGAGGAGGTCGGCCGGCTGGCGGCCACCAACGGCGACCTGGCCACCAGCACCATGGTCAGCAGCCTGCTAACCGACGAGCTGCGCCACCGGCGCTGGACCGACGCCTTCGTCCGGATGCTGGTCGACAGCGAGGAGTTCGGCGAATCGAACCGTGAGGTCATCGGTGAGTGGCTGTCGGTTTGGTACCCCCGGGCCGTGGCGCTCATCCGGGGGATCGGCCCGCTGATCGATGGCATCGGCGGTTCCGGGCGCTACGCCGCCTTCGAGGACGACCTCCTCGGCAAGCAGTACCCGGCGCTGCTGGATCGAGTCGGGTTGGTGTCGGTGCTCGACTCGGTGCGGGTGCAGTGATGGCGGGGCGCAACGGCGTCGGCGACGACCTGTCCCGTTACACCTCGGACGACTGGACCGGGGAGTACAGCCGGATCAGCGTGGATCTGCAGGACGGCGACGAGGCCCGGGCCATCGCCGTGGCCGCCGAGGCCGAGAACGATGACGTCGAGGTCATCGAAAGCCTCGGCTACATCACCGTCCGGTGCCCCGACCGGCTGGTGATCCGCCAGGAAGCCGTGGAGGAGGCCCTGGGCCGGCCGTGGAACCCCCGTGACCTACAGGCGCTGCTGTCGGCCTACGCCGGCAACATCACCTCGGCCGGGCAGGATGGCCTGTGGGTTCTCGAATGGCTGGGACGGGACAGCAAGCCCGAAGCAACGGGCCAGGACAGGGAGGCGAGCGTATGAGTGGCACGGCCTTCGACAGCAGCGTGCTGCGCGGCGTCGACGTCAAGGGCGCCACGGCCGACGCGCTGTACCAGCAGTACGGCCTGACCACCAAGGACCTGACGTGGGAGCCTTCGTACGTCTCCCAGGCCGAACTCGACCACTCCGAGTTCGCCACCCGGGTCCACTTCAAGGACTGGGACAACTTCGAGGACCCTTTCCGGCTGCACTACGAAGACTACTGCCGCGTCCAGTCGGAGAAGGAATCGGTGCTGGCCGAGCAGCGCAAGCTGGCCGCCCGCTTCAAGGACGTCGACGCTATCGACATCCACTGGCTGCAGGGCATGAAGCTGTTCTACCCGGCGGCCTGCAACTCCGAGGCCGAAGCCCACCGCGGCCACGCCGCTCTGGCCCGCTTCTCCCCCAGCGCCTCCATGTCGATGGCCGCCTTCTACCAGGTCCTCGACGAAATCCGCCACGCTCAGATGGATTTGGCGGCGATGCGGTTCCTGCGCAACTACACCAACGCCTTCGAGAACTGGCCGCTCATGTACCAGCATCAGTGGGTGCTGCAGACGTTCCGGTCGCTGTTCGAGGACATGATGATGGTCGAAGACCCGTTCGAAATGGCCATCAACACCAACCTCACGCTCGAACTGGGCTATAGCAACATGCTCTTCGTGGCCACGCCGACGGCGGCGGTGGCCAACGGCGACCGCCTCTACGGGCAGCACGCCCTCAGTACCCAGTCCGACGAGACGCGCCACGCCGCCCTCGGCCAGGCCGCCATCCGCACGCTGCTGGAGGAAGACGAGCGCAACGTACCGATCGTGCAGCGGTGGCTCGACAAGTGGACGTGGCGCCACCACCGGGTCTTCGGCGTGAACGGCATCTTCCTCGACTACTTCGCCAAGAACAAGCCGATGTCGCACCGGCAGGCCGTCGACAAGTACTTCATCGAGGGGTACATCGAAGGGATGCTCGAGGACTATGGGCCGCTCGGCCTCAAGCCGCCCCGGTTCCTGGAGGACATCCTCCGGGAGCGCGACACGCAGTCGCACATCGTCTACAAGTTGGCCCACCAGTACAAGTACATCAACTTCTTCTGCACATTCGCGCCCGACGAGGAAGACAAGGCGTGGCTGCGGAACGAGTACCCCAACTGGGACGCCGTCGTCGGGAAGTATTGGGAAGCGGTGGAGGCGGGCGATTCGGGCGACGTCATGGGGCTGCCCCTCATCTGCAACCTCTGCCATTTCCCCTGCATCTTCCCCGACCCCGATACGCCGCAGATCTTCCGCCACGAGCACAACGGCCGCACCTACTGGTTCTGCTCCCAAGGCTGCAAGTGGATCTTCGAGCAGGAACCGCAGAAGTACCAGGACGACTACACGCTCGTCGAGCTGATCTTCGCCGGGCGGGCGCCGGTGCTCACGGACATCGAGAACCTGCTGCAGTACATGGGCCTGCGGCCGGACGGATCGAGCGGCGGTGACCTGTACCTCAGCGAGGAATGGCGCAACTGGAAGGGGAACCGCGGCCGGGTTTCCTCGGTCCGTTAGGCGGCGGCGATGATCTACGTACGTCTCGAAGGGGAGAAGCCGGCAGTGGCGCTCCAGGAGGTGTCGCACGAGTTCCCGGTGGCGGTGGCCCAGGAAGTGGCCATCAACCTCTGGAACCTCGACGACGACGGCTGGGAGCTCGTCACCGAAGACGGCCGGGGCGTGGTCCTGGACGACCTCGAGCGCCCCCTTGTCAGCTACGGCGTGCAGGCCACGGACCTTCTGCTCCTGCGACCGGGTGGGCAATGACCGAGCAGATCTTTGTCTGTGACAACGTCGATTGTCGCCTGCGGGGATCGCTCGACGTCTTCGACTCGCTCCAGGCGGCGGTGGAGGACGCCGACCTGGACATCGAGGTCTCCGCCTACACCTGCTTCAGCGGCTGCCAGATCGGTCCCAACGTGGCGCTCCTCCCGGAACGTGTCTGGTACGCCGGCGTATCGGTCCACGATGTCGAGGAGATCGTCGAGCGGCACCTCCAACGCGACGAGGTCATCGAACGCCTCACCAAGGACGTGGACGAACCCGCCAAACGGATGATCATGAACGTGCTCGAAGCGGGGGGATGGGGGTCTGTCTCCTAACCAGCTCAACGCGGAGCTCCGACTCCTGGACGGCCAGCTGCGGCTGGCGTCGGGCCTTGGCGAACCGTTCCTCAGCCTGCGGACCGCCCGGACGCAGCCGGCGCTGTCGGAGCAGTGGATCATGGAGGAGGTGACCGCCGCCGGGCTCCGGGGCCGGGGCGGCGCCTGGTTCCCGACCGCCCGGAAGTGGGCCACCGCCCGGGCCACCTTCCACCCCGAGGGGGGCGTCGTGGTGGCCAACGGCGGCGAGGACGAGCCGGGCAGCGCCAAGGACCGTCTCCTCTTCGAGCACCACCCCGACTTGGTAGTGGAGGGAGCGGCGCTGGCGGCGCTGGCCGTCGGCGCCACCGAGATTGTCTTCTACGTCAACCACCACTACCACGCCGCCCGGGCAGCGTTGGCCGAGAGCCTGCAGCGGGCGGAGGCGGCCGCCGTCCTCGACGGATTGACCGTGCAGGTCCGGGAGGCGCCGTCGGAGTACGTCGCCGGTGAGGAGACCGCCGCCCTCGAAGTGCTGGAAGGCCGCCCAGCCATTCCGCGGGTGCGCCCCCCGTTCCCGGCGGAGTCCGGCTACCGGGGGCGACCCACCGTCGTCAACAACATTGAGACGCTGGCCAACGTGCCGGGGATCATCCTCCACGGCCCGTCGTGGTTCCGGGCGGTGGGGACGGCGGAC
>Ga0070741_10011610_pt1 | contig 16202 bp, 12 predicted proteins | sample Coa_R1_4_FD_66440 | JGI IMG/M metagenome (GOLD analysis project Ga0070741, IMG submission 66440) | Surface soil microbial communities from Centralia Pennsylvania, which are recovering from an underground coalmine fire - Coalmine... | ecosystem: Environmental > Terrestrial > Soil > Unclassified ...
CCGTTGCCGATCAGGTTGACCGTGGTCTCGTGCCCGGCGAGCAGCAGCAGGACCGCGGTGCTGAGCACCTCCTGCGGGTCGAGCCGCTCCTGGTCCTCGCTGCTCAGCAGGTCGCTGAGCAGGTCCGCGCCTGGCTGCGCGCGCTTGCGCTCGATCTGGGCCGCCAGGTAGTCGGTCAGCGCCTCGGCGGCCTCAGCCTGGCGCGGATCGTAGGTCGGGCGCAGGAAATCCTGCGACCAGGCCCGGAACCGCTGGCGATCGTCCGCGGGCACGCCCAGCAGCTCGGCGATCACGAGGGAGGGCAGCTGGTTGGCGAACGCGGCCATCAGCTCGGCCTGCCCGGTCTGCGCTATTCGTTCGTCCTGTTCCGTCGGGGCGTGCCCTGCGCCGGCGAAGTCGTCGATCAGCTCGTCCGCGATCTGCTGCACGCGCGGCGCGAGCTCGGCGACCCGGCGCGGGGTGAACTGCGCGGCGACCACCTTGCGCAGCCGGGTGTGGTCCGGCGGGTCGGCGGAGAGCATGTGGTGCGAAAGGCTGGCCCGCTCGCCGAAGTACAGGTGCTCGAACCCCGCCTCGACCAACGCCTGCCTGCCCACCTCAGGGTCCTTCGACAGTCGCGGATCGGCCAGCGCGGCCCGGGCCTCCGGGTACGTGGTGACGACGAAGGGCCGCATCCCGCAGACCTGGTCGAGCTGCGCCACCGGGCAGCGGCCGCGCAGCCGCTCGTAGTGCGGATACGGGTCGATCGACGGGTCGTCCTTGAAGTCGGGCGGCAGATCGGGCGGCGGGTTGTCGGTGCGGATGCCGGTGTCGGCCACAGGTTCAGCCTTCCTCGCAGGTACTTTGGCAGTGGTCTCATACGCCCTTCGGCGCCTTCTGACATGCTTGCGGCAGCGGCGCGCCGCGGGAAGCCCCGAAACGGAGGATTTGTCACGCCTTTGACCGGGATATGATCGGAGCGTGGCGGACGGGACACGAGGGGAAATCGAGGCAGGTCCGGCGCCCGGCCTTCCGGTGCGGCGCACCGCGCGCATCGTTCTGGCGGACGACGCGGACCGGATCCTGCTGTTCCGGTTCGTCGACCCGGACTCGCTGACGCCGGGCGGCGTCTGGTGGGGCACCCCCGGCGGCGGGGTCGACGACGGGGAGTCGCTGCCGCAGGCCGCCGCGCGCGAGCTGTTCGAGGAGACCGGGCTGCGCGTGCCCGCGGAGCGGTTCGATCGGATCGTCGGCGGCAACCGGGGCGTGGCCCGGTTCGCCGGCCGGGAGCGCTGGTTCGAGAACCACTACTACTTCCTGCGCGCCGAGGGCTTCGTCCTCAACCCCTCCGGTTGGCAGGAGATCGAGCGCGGCCTCATCGCCGAGCACCGCTGGTGGTCGGCCGGGGAGCTGGCCGCCACCGACGCGATCATCCACCCGCCCGGCCTGGTGCGCGTCCTGCCGGAGCTGCTCGCCGGGCGCCTGCCCGCCGAACCCGTCGACCTCGGCCGGGCCTGACCTCCTCGTTTCGCGCCGCACCGGCGGATACAGTGCGGTCATGGCGTACGGCACACCGCCAGGCGAGCCCCGGCCCGCGGACCCCCGCTCGATCGACCTGAACGCCGATCTCGGCGAGGGGCTCGGCGGGCGGCAGCTCACCGACGACGAGGCGCTGCTCACGATGGTGACCAGCGCGAACGTCGCCTGCGGCTTTCACGCCGGGGACCCGTCCACGATGCGCAAAGTCTGCGCGCTGGCCGCCGCGCGCGGGGTGCGGATCGGTGCGCAGGTCTCCTACCACGACCTGCCCGGCTTCGGCCGACGGCCGATGGACGTCCCGTCGCGGGAACTGGCCGACGAGGTCGCCTACCAAATCGGCGCGCTGCGGGTCTTCGCGCAGGCCGCGGGCACCGACCTGGCGTACGTCAAACCGCACGGCGCGCTGTACAACCGGATCGTGTGGGACGAGGGGCAGGCCGACGCGGTCGTCGATGGCATCCTGCTGGCCGGCGGCGAGCTGCCGGTGCTCGGCCTGCCCGGCTCGGCGGTGCACCGCTCCGCCAGTGCCGCGCGTCTGCCGGTCGTCACCGAGGCGTTCGCGGACCGCGCGTACCGGCCGGACGGGACGCTCGTGCCGCGCACCGAGCCGGGAGCGGTCATCAGCGACCCGGAGCAGGTGATCAAGCGCTCGGTGATGATGGTGACCGAGGGCTCCGTGTTCGCGGCCAGCGGTGAGCGTGTGCCGGTCGCGGCCGAATCACTGTGCCTGCACGGCGACACGCCGGGGGCCGTAGAGCTCGCGGTACGCGTGCGAGAGGCGCTGCTCGCCGCGGGTGTCAACATCCGACCGTTCGTCTAGCCGGGCCGGCGCCATGATTCCGTTGCGATACGGCTCGCACGCCCTGCTCGTCGAATGCGCGGACCTGGACGAGGTCGCCGCCCTGCACGCCGAACTGTTGCGCCGTGCCGAGCGGGGCGCGCTGCCGCCGGTGCTGGATCTGGTGCCCGCCGAGCGCACGGTCCTGATCGACGGCCTCGACGATCCGGCCGACCTCGCCGCCGACCTCGCGACCTGGACGCTGCCGCCCGCGCGCACCGAACCGGGCCGCACGGTCCAACTCGCGGTGCATTACGACGGCCCCGACCTCGACGAGGTCGCCGACGCCTGGGGCGTAAGCAGCGACGAGGTGGCGGCGATTCACTCAGCGCACGAATACCGCGTCGCCTTCTGCGGATTCGCGCCGGGCTTCGCATACCTGACCGGGCTTCCCGAGCGTTACCACCTGCCGCGCCGACCGACGCCGCGCCCGAGCGTGTCCCCGGGTTACGTGGCTGTCGCCGGCCCGTACACCGGGATCTACCCGACCGGTTCGCCTGGAGGCTGGAACCTGATCGGCGCGACGGACGCACAGCTGTGGGACCTGGAACGCGACGAGCCCGCGCTGCTCGTCCCGGGCAGCAACGTCCGCTTCATCCCCGCTCCGGCCGCGCCCGTCCCAACGCCCGCGTCCGCAACTGTGTCACCTCCACCCGCCGCACCAGAAGTCGACCCCGCCATCCAAATCCTCCGCGCCGGCGCGCTGACCACGATCCAAGACCTCGGCCGTCCCGGATACGCACACCTGGGCGTCCCGCGCAGCGGCGCGCTGGACCAGGCCGCACATCGGTTGGCGAACCGCCTCGTCGGAAACGATCCAAATGCCGCGACGCTGGAGACGACACTCAGCGGCCTGACACTGCGCGCCCTCGCCCCAATCGTCGTCGCGGTGTGCGGCGCGGTCGCTCCGGTGCGCGTGGACGGCCGGCCCGCGCCGTGGGCCGCACCGGTCGAACTGCGCGCAGGACAGACCCTTGACGTCGGCATGGCCAGCCGAGGCGTCCGGAACTACGTGGCGATCGCCGGGGGAGTGGCCGTCCCACCGGCTCTGGGAAGCCGGTCCACGGACCTGCTCTCCGGGCTCGGCAGCGGAGCACTAGGAGCCGAACAGCCGCGCGACCCCCGGCTCCGCGACGGCGACCTGCTCCCGCTCGGCGTTGTCTCCAGGCCGCCGCAGCCCGCTGATACGTACCCGGTCACCGTCACCGCGCCGGCCGCAGCCGGATCAGCCATCGAACTCCCGATCGCCCGCGGCCCGCGCCCCGACGCCTTCCCGGAAACCGCATGGCGTGCACTCGCGACGCACGAGTACACGGTCTCGCCCACGTCGAACCGGATCGCCCTGCGCCTCGACGGTCCGTCCCTCGCGCGCACCGGACCCGACACGATCCCGAGCGAGGGCACGATCCTCGGCGCGATCCAGGTTCCCGCCGACGGCCGCCCGATCATCTTCCTGGCCGATCACCCGCCGACCGGCGGCTACCCGGTGATCGCCGTCGTGCCGCCGGACGCACTCGGCCCCGCGGCCCAAGCCCCGCCGGGCACCCGCATCCGCTTCCGGGCGCACAGCCTCTGACGCTGCCAAAAGCCGGCCTGCGACCTGAGCTTATTTATCGCAGAACGCTGTGTCCCGCTCAGCCGGACAACCTTAGGACCGCCTAGGCCACGCGGTGCGCTCCGCGGGCCGGGATCGCGCGGAAGATCTCGGCCTGGGGAAGCGCCGCAAGCACACTCTCGGCCACGCGCTCGGCGTCACCCACGTCGACGAGTGCGATGGCGCTGCCGCCGAACCCGCCGCCGGTCATGCGCGCGCCGTGCGCACCTGCCGCCAGGGCTGCCTCGACGACCACGTCCAGTTCCTCGCAGGAGACCTCGAAGTCGTCGCGCAGGGACGCGTGCGACGCGGTCATCAGGTCGCCTGCCGCGCGTAGGCGCTCGCCCTCGAGCGGTCCTTCCGTCAGCAGGCTGACGAACTGCTCGACCCGCTCGTCCTCCGTCACCACGTGCCGCACCCGGCGTGCGGTGACCTCGTCGAGCTCGCGTTCCGCTCGTTCCAGGTCGGCCGCGGTCAAGTCGCGCAGCGCCCGCACGCCGAGCACCGCCGCCGCCTTCTCGCAGCTCGCGCGGCGTGCCGGGTAGCCGGACTCGCCGTGGTCGTGGCTGACCTTCGTGTCGAACACCATCAACGTGAGGCCCGCCGCGGCCAGGTCGAAGGGGTGCGGGGCGATCTCGAATGAGCGGGTGTCGATGAACAGCACCCTGCCGTCCTCGCCGAACGCCGAGGCGAGCTGGTCGAGCGGCCCGCAGGGCACGTTCGCGTAATTGTTCTCAGCGTACTGCGACAGGCGGGCGAGGTCGGCCGTGCTCAGCTGCGCCTCCGCCCCGGCCAGCCCGGCCAGGGCCAGGCCGGTCGAGCACTCCAGCGCCGCCGAGGAGGACAGGCCCGCGCCGACCGGGACGGTCGAGACGAAGGCCAGGTCCGCGCCGGTGAAGCCCTCCTGCAGGATCCCGGCTCCGCGCAGCGCCCAGGCCACGCCCGCCGGGTACTCGGTCCAGCCCTGCGGGAAGCCCGGGGTGAGGTCGTCCAGCGCCACCTCGATCACCCGCTGGTCGCCCGCCGAGGAGACCACGCGCAGCCGCCCGTCCGTGCGCTTCGCCGCCGCGACCACCGTGTAGCGGTCGATCGCCATCGGCAGCACGAAGCCCTCGTTGTAGTCGGTGTGCTCGCCGATGACGTTCACCCGGCCCGGCGCGGCCCACAGACCCTCGGGCCGGCCGCCGTATACGGACTCGAACAGCTTGGTCGCCTCGGCGGCGATCGGGTCGACGACGTTCATGGCTGCCTGCTTCCCAAGGGCTGAACGGGCGGGAGGAAAGAAGAGGTCTGACGGGGCTGAACTTGCGGCTGCGGCCGGCTGTGGCTGCGGTCGGAGCCGGAGCCGGAGCCGGAGCCGGAGCCGGAGCCGGAGCCGGAGCGACGCGGCTCGGCTACGCGCGCTCGGCCTGGGCGAAGCTCCAGGCGTCGGCGACCATCGAGTCGAGGTCCACGTGCCGCGGGCGCCAGCCCAGCTCGGTCTCCGCGCGCTGCGCGCCGGCCACCAGCGTGGCCGGGTCTCCGGCCCGGCGTTCGGCCTCCACCTGCGGGATGTCCCGGCCGGTCACCCGGCGCGCGGCGTCGATCACCTCGCGCACCGTGAACCCGCGGCCGTTGCCGAGGTTGCAGATCAGGTGCTCGCCCTCGCGGGCGCGGTGCAGCGCGAGCAGGTGCGCGTCGGCGAGGTCCGCGACGTGGATGTAGTCGCGGATGCACGTGCCGTCAGGGGTCGGATAGTCGGTGCCGAACACGGTGATCGCGGGCCGCTCGCCGAGCGCCGCCTTCAGAACCAGCGGAATCAGGTGCGATTCGGGATCGTGCCGCTCGCCGTAGCCGTTGTAGGACCCTGCGACGTTGAAGTACCGCAGCGACACCGCGGCCAGGCCGTGCGCTACCGACTCGGCCGAGATCATGTGGTCCACGGCCAGTTTCGTCGCGCCGTACGGGCTGGTCGGCGCTGTGCGCGCGGTCTCCGGAATCGGCACCGACTCCGGCTCGCCGTACACCGCTGCGGTCGAGGAGAACACCAGCTTGCGCACCCCGGACTCGCGCATCGCGTCCAGCAGCAGATGCGTGCCGACCACGTTGTTCGCCCAGTACTTCTCCGGCTTCGCGACCGACTCGCCGACCTGTGAGAACGCCGCGAAATGCAGCACCGCGGCGAATGAGGGGTCGAGTACCTTCGCCGCGGTGTCGTGGATGCGGCCCTCGACGAACTCCGCGCCCTGCGGTACGCCGACCCGGTGCCCGGTGGACAGATCGTCGAGCACTGTCACGCGGTACCCGGACTCCAGCAGCCGCGCGGCCACCACCGAGCCGATGTAGCCGGCGCCACCCGTCACCAGAACCCGCGCGCCGTCAGCCGGATCGGGTGTCAGAGTCATCCCGCAACCTCTCGCAGTCTCGCGGCCGCCCGCTCGGGCGACACGTCGTTCATGAAGGCGCCCATCCCCGATTCCGTGCCGGCCAGGTACTTGAGCTTGTCCGCGGTGCGCAGCACGGTGAACAGCTCAAGGTGCAGGGCCAGCTCGGGCCGGGTCCCGGTCGGGGCGACCGGAGCCTGGTGCCACGCCGCAATGTACGGGGTCGGCGCTGAGCGTCCGGTGAACAGCCGATCAAAACGTCCCAAGAGCTCCAAGTACACGGCCGGGAAGGTCGCGCGCTGCGCGTCGTCCAGCTTGGTGAAGTCGCCGACCCGGCGGTTCGGGTACAGGTGCACCTCGTACGGCCAGCGCGCGGCGAACGGCACGAACGCCGTCCACTCCTCATTCGCCAGCACCACCCGGCTGCCGGCCCGCTCCGCCGCCAGCACGTCGTCGAAGAGATTGCGGCCCGTGCGCTCCCGGTGCGCGGCGGCGCTCTCGACGGCGCGCGCGGTCTTCGGGGGCAGATACGGGAAGGCGTAGATCTGTCCGTGCGGATGAGTCAGCGTGACGCCGATCTCGTTGCCCCGGTTCTCGAAGCAGTACACCTGGCGGGTGCCCGGCAACGCGGAGAGCTCGGCGGTGCGGTCGGTCCACGCCTCCAGCACCAGCATCACCCGCGCTTCGTCGAGCGCTGCGAAGGTCGCGTTGTGGTCCGAGGTGAAGCAGACCACTTCGCACCGCCCGCCGCCCAGGTGCGCGCGATGCGGCAGCGGGCCGACCAGGGTGTCCTCGGCCGCCGGGATCCCGCTCAGCGACGGGAACCGGTTCTCGAAGACCACGACCTCGTAGTCCGGGGCCGGGATCTCGCTTTGCCACTCGGCGGTGGAGGGGCACAGCGGGCAGCTGTTGGTCGGCGGAAGGTAAGGCCGGCCCTGGCGGTGCGCGGCCACCGCGACCCACTCGCCCTGCACCGGGTCGAAGCGGGTTTCGCTGGTCGTGTCGACGGGCTCAAGCGGCCGCTGATCGGCGAACGCGGCCCGCGTCTCGGCGTCGCCGGCGTCGTAATAGATCAGCTCACGGCCGTCCGCCAGCTGCGTGACTGTCTTCTTCACCGGTAGCTCCTTCATCGAACATATTCAAACACGGTTGAACGTTAACTCACAAGGGCTAGCATGGCTTCGAACGTTCGACACAGCAGGTCGTCCCGGACGAGAATTGGGCCGCAGCCGCACCGCGAACGAGCCGGAACGCGGGGGGTCGCGAAGGCGATAAGGAGCAGCGATGGCGCAGGTCGAGACCGACGACGGCCGCGGGCTGCTGGCGGAACAGCGCCGCGCCGCGATCGCGGCCGAGGTGCGCGCCCGCGGCGGCGTGCGCGTGACCGACCTGGTGCTGCGCTTCGGCGTCTCCGACATGACGGTCCGCCGCGACCTCGACGCGCTGGCCCGCGACGGGCTGTTGGAGAAGGTGCACGGCGGCGCGGTCGCGCTCGGCGAGTCCAGCGCGCACGAGCCGGGCTTCGAGGCCAAGCGCACCCTGGAGACCGCGGCCAAGGAGGCGATCGCCGAGGCCGCCGCCGCCCTCGTCCCGCGCGGCGGCGCGGTGGCGCTGTCGGCCGGGACCACAACCTTCGCCCTGGCCCGCAGGCTCACCGACGTCTCCGACCTGACCGTGGTCACCAACTCCATGCGCATCGCCGAGCTGTTCGCGCAGCGGCTGCGCCCGCCGGGCGCCAGGCACGGCGCGACCGTCGTGCTCACCGGCGGCATGCGCACCCCGTCGGACGCGCTGGTCGGCCCGGTCGCCGACCAGGCGATCCGCTCGCTGAACTTCGACCTGGCCTTCGTGGGCTGCCACGGCATCTCGATCGGCGCCGGCCTCTCCACGCCGAACCTGGCCGAGGCGGAGACCAACCGGGCGCTGATCGCGGCCGCGCGCCGGGTGGTGGCGGTCGCCGATCACAGCAAGTGGGGGCTGGCCGGGCTGGCCACTTTCGCCCCGCTCGCCGCGGTGGACACGTGGGTGACCGATGCCGGCCTGCCTGAAACAGCCCGCGCCGAAGCCTCCGAGCACATCCGCCACCTCCTCATCGCCTAGCCGGCCGCCCGGCGCGCCGGCGTTCGCAGTGCGCAGCGCGCCCGGGCGTGTTGTGTGTCCGCCGGAAACGGACACTGGTTTCATACACTCCGGTTGTTACATTTCTGAGTGATCCAGCACAAACGGATACACCGAGCCGTCCGCGCCGATCCGCCGCACTGTTTCGAGCGTGTCCGGCGTTTCCGTGTCGAACGCGACGCCGGCGTCTGCCGCGGCGCGCCGCAGGACTTCCCGCAGCGTCGCCGGGTCAAGCCGCGTGGAGACGTACCAGGCGTGCCCCTCGCCGAAATGATGCCGCGTCACCGCCGGGTGCCCGGCTGCCGGGCCGTCCGCGTACGTGAGCACCGCCTCGGCCCCGCGCAGTTCGACCGGCTCGCTCCACACGGTGCCGGTCCCGGTCCCCGTCGGCTCGGTTTCGCCATCGCCGCTTCCACCGCCGTCGCCTGCGGCTCGCACCGACACCGACTGTCCCGCTGCCAGCGGCAGGAACTCGTCCACGCGCACGCCGAGCACCTCCCGAAGCGCGCCCGGGTAGCCGCCGAGGTACACCGCGTCGTTCTCGTCCACGATCCCGGAGAAGAACGAGACGACCAGCGTGCCGCCGCCCTCCACGTAGCGCCGCAGGTTCGCCGCTTCCTCGGCACGCAGGAGGTAGGACTGCGGCACCACGACCAGCCGGTAGCGCGACAGGTCCATGCTCTGATGCGCGAAGTCGGCGGTCACGTGCGCCCGCCACAGCTGCTCGTAGTAGGCGAACTGCAAGTCGAGGAACCGCACGTCCACCGAGGGCCGCGAGTCCAGCTCCAGCGCCCACCACGACTCCCAGTCAAACAGGATCGCGGTGTCCGCCTCGATCCGCGAGCCGCGCACCTCGCCCAGCTCCCGCAGCCGCCTGCCGAGCTCGACCACGTCACGCCAGATCCGCGAGTCGGTGCCGGCGTGCGGAACCATCGCCGAGTGGTACTTCTCGGTGCCCGCCCGCGAGGCCCGCCACTGGAAGAACAGGATGCCGTCCGCGCCGCGCGCCAGGTGGGCCAGCGAGTTGCGGATCATCTCGCCGGGCAGCTTGGCGACGTTGCGCGGCTGCCAGTTCACCGCGCCGGTCGAGTGCTCCATCAGCAGCCACGGCGCGCCGCCGGCCAGCGACCGGCACAGGTCGGCGGCCATCGACAGCTCGATGTGCCGCACCGGCGAGCCGGCGGTGGTGTAGTGGTCGTCCGAGACCAGGTCCATCTCGCGCGCCCACGACCATAGGTCCATCGGCTTGTTCATCACCGCCATGAAGTTCGTGGTCACCGGCACGGCCGGGTTGTGCGCCTTCACGATGTCGCGCTGTGCTTTGAACAGTTCGAGCATCGAGGCCGAGCTGAAGCGCGCGAAGTCGAGTCGCTGCGCGTTGTTCGCATCGGCGGGAGCGTCGCGCGGCGCGTCGATCTCGTCCCAGGCGGTGTAGGTCTGGCCCCAGAATGCGGTACCCCACGCCGCGTTGAGCGCGTCCAGCGTGCGGTACTTCGTCTGTATCCACTCCTGGAACGCGGCAACGGAAGCCGGGCAGTAGCACTCGGACACGTGACAGCCGTACTCGTTGTGGATGTGCCACAGCACGACCGCAGGGTGGTCGGCGTACCGCGCGGCGAGCTGCTCAGCGATCCGATTGCACGCGGCAATGTACTCGGGCGCGTGCGGGCAGTACGTCTGCCGCGACGCACCGCCGAGCACCTTGCCGTCACGGGTCACCGGCCGGATGTCCGGGTGCGCCTTGAGGAACCAGGCCGGGGGAGCGGCGGTCGGCGTGGCCAGGTCGATCGCGATGCCGCCCTCGTGCAGCAGGTCGATGATCCGGTCCAGCCAGCCGAACTCGAACCTGCCCGGCTCGGGTTCGAGCTTGACCCAGGAGAAGATGCCGAGGCTGACCAGGTTCACCCCGGCCTCGCGCATCAGCGTGACGTCCTCGGCCCACACCTCCTCGGGCCACTGCTCCGGGTTGTAGTCCCCGCCGTACGCGATGCCGTCGAGCCGCGGCCAAGCCGTCCGCGCTGTGCCGTACCCCGCTGCCACCCCACCCGTGCCAGCCATCCCGATCTCCTTAACCGATCTTCCGCTTTCACCCGATCTTCCGCGCCGTTCGTATCACGCTTCCCGAACGACGCGCACGCTGCCAGCCGGTATGTGGACAGATCCGATGAACGCCTCACCAGTCAGCATGTCGACGCCTGAAGCAGCTACTGCAGCCTCTTGCTGCCCGTGATTGATCGCGAAGAGATATGACGTCTCATCGGATGCCTTACGGCGGACCAGTTCCAGCGTGTCGGGTGTCTCGGTATCGAAGGTGACGCCGGCGTCAGCCGCCGCAAGCCGCAGGATCTCGCGCAGCGTCTCCGCGTCCGGCCGCGTTGAGACGTACCAGGCGTGCCCGTTCCCGAAGCCGTGCCGCGTTACCGCAGGCTTGCCTTCCGCCGGGCCGTCCGCGTATGTGAGCACCGCCTCGGCCCCGCGCAGCTCGATGTCCTCAGCCCAGACCGTCGCCATGCCCGGGTACGGCTCCTCCAGCCGTCCCGCCAGCCGGACCGTCCAGTCCGCCCGCAGCGGCAGGAATTCCTCGACCAGCACGCCGAGCAGGTCGCGCAACGCTCCCGGATAGCCGCCGAGGTACACCGAGTCGTCCTCGTCCACGATCCCGGAGAAGTAGGAAACGACCAGCGTCCCGCCGCCGCGCACGTACTGCCGCAGGTTCTCGGCCCACTCCTCGCGGCACAGGTACATCTGCGGCACAACCACCATCCGGTACCGCGACAGGTCGGCGCTCGGGTGCGCGAAGTCGGCGCTGACGTGCGCACGCCACAGCGCCTCGTAGTAGGCGATCTGCCGCTCCTTGAAGTCCAGATCGACCGACGGCCGGAAGGTGTGCCCGAGCGCCCACCACGACTCCCAGTCCCACAGCAGCGCGGCCTCGGCCACCGTCGTGGAGCCCTGGACCGGGCGCAGCGCAGCCAGATCCGTGCCCAGGCCGACCACCTCCCGCCAGATCCGCGAGCCGGTCCCGCCGTGCGGAACCATCGCCGAGTGGAACTTCTCCCCGCCGCCGCGCGAGGCCCGCCACTGGAAGAACAGCGCCCCGTCCGCTCCGCGCGCCACGTGCGCCAGCGAGTTGCGCCGCATCTCGCCGGGCCGCTTGGCCAGGTTGCGCGGCTGCCAGCTGACCGCGCTGGTCGAGTGCTCCATCAGCAGCCAGGGACCGCCGCCGCCGACCGAGCGGGTGAAGTCCGCGCACAGGGCCAGCTCGATGTGGTTGTCCGGACGTTCCGCGGACAGGTAGTGGTCGTTCGCCGCGACGTCGGTCTGCGCCGACCAGGCCCAGAAATCCAGCGACTTGCAGTTGATCAGCTGGAGGTTCGTCGTGATCGGCACCTCGGGCCGCCCGGCGGCCGTCGTACGGGTCCTGATGACATCGCGTTCGGCCGTGTACAGCTCCAGCAGCGACTCGGAGGTGAAGCGCTGGAAGTCGAGCCGGTGCGTGGGATTCACATCGGCCATCGGCGCGCGGCGCGGCGCGTCGATCTGCTCCCAGGCCGAGTACTGCTGGCCCCAGAACGAGGTGGTCCACGCGGCGTTGAGCGCGTCAAGGCTGCCGTAGCGAGCCCGCAGCCACTCCCGGAAGGCAGCCGCGGAGACCGCGCAGTAGCACTCGGCGGTGGGTGAGCCGTACTCGTTGTGCACGTGCCACATGACTACCGCGGGATGGGCGGCGTACCGCGCCGCAAGCTGCTCAGCGATCTGCCGGCTGGCCGCGCGGTACTCGGGTGCGTGCGGGCAGTAGGTCTGTCGGGCTGAGCCGCCGAGCACGACGCCCTCGGACGTCACCGGCCGTACGTGCGGATACTGCGCGAGGAACCAGGCCGGTGTCGAGGCCGTCGGCGTCGCCAGGTCCACGGCGATCCCGGCCTCGTGCAGCAGCCCGATCACCCGGTCCAGCCAGCCGAACTCGAACCTGCCCGGCTCGGGCTCCAGCAGCGCCCAGGAGAAGATGCCGAGGCTGATCAGGTTGACCCCGGCCTCGCGCATCAGCGCGACGTCCTCGGCCCACACCTCCTCCGGCCACTGCTCGGGGTTGTAGTCCGCTCCGTAGGCGAGCGCGTCGAGTCGCGGCCATCGCGCAGCCGGAGACTGTGCGGCCGCGCTGCCCGTCGCGGCACCCGCAGCCGGCCCCGCCGCAGCCGCCTGCTCGACCTGGAGAGTCATCGAATACCTCTTGCTTCTACCCATACGACGCACTCGGTTGGGAGCGCTCACGGAACGGTAACGGACGAGTCTCGCTCTGTTCTAGCCCCGGGCGACCTCTTGACAGGAGAAGATCCTGTCATGAATCTGGGAGCGTTCACAACGCCGTAACGGGAAAGTTACCGCTCACCGCCCGGCTCATCCACCGCCCACCCTCATCCCCTCCCTGGAGTGGCAATGAAGCTCTCCCGCGCCGCCACCTCGGCTGCGTGCGCCGTCGCCGCGGTCGCCCTCGCGGCAGGCTGCTCGTCGTCAGGCAACCCATCCGCCACGGCCTCCACCGACTCGAATCAGAAGGTGAACCTGACCTTCTGGTCCTGGGTGCCGAACATGGACAAGATCGTGGCCGCCTGGAACAAGACGCATCCCAACATCCAGGTCACCTTCACCAAGGCGGCCGGCGGCGACCCGGAGCTTACGAAGCTGCTCACGTCGGGCAAGGCGCACACGATGCCGGACCTCGCGCAGGTCGAGTACCAGTCGCTGCCGACCCTGGTGTCCAACAACTACCTGGCCGACATCTCGCAGTACGTGAACAACATCAAGAGCGACTACCCGTCCGGCCTGTGGAACCAGGTCACGCTCGGTACCAGCTCCGTCTACGGGGTACCGCAGGACGCTGCTCCGCTCGCGTTCTTCTACCGCACCGACCTGTTCAAGCAGTACGGACTGACGCCGCCGACCACCTGGGCCCAGTACCAGACCGAGGCGGAGCAGGTGCACAGGGCACACCCGAACGTTTACATCGGCGACACCGCCACCACCGACGGCGGCCTGTTCTCCGGGCTGACCCAGCAGGCCGGGGCCAAGTGGTGGTCCGCCTCAGGCGACGCGTGGAGCGTCGGCATCGACTCGGCGGCCTCGCAGAAGGTCGCCTCCTACTGGGGCAGCCTGGTCAAGGAGGGCGCGGTCGACAACAAGACCGCGTGGACCGCGGACTGGAGCAAGGCGCTGGACAACGGCACGTACCTGTCGTGGATCGCGGCCGTGTGGGCGCCGGGCACGCTCGCCTCCGAGGCGGCGGACACCTCGGGCAAGTGGGCGATGGCCCCGCTGCCGCAGTGGAACGCGGGCGACCAGGTGACCGGGAACTGGGGCGGTTCGGCCACCTCCGTCACCTCGGACTCCAAGCACCCGCAGCAGGCCGCCGAGTTCATCACCTGGCTCAACCACGAGACCGACGGCGTCAACCTGCTGGTCTCCGACGGTAACGTCTATCCCGCCTCGCTCGCCGCGGAGGGCAGCTCCGCCCTCACCGTCCCGGCCTTCGTCGGCGGCCAGAGCGACTTCTACACGCTCGCGAAGCAGTACTCGCAGCAGGCTGCGACCGCGACCTGGGGGCCGGACGTGAACGTCGCCTACAGTGCCTTCTCCGACGCGTTCGGCGCGGCCGCGACCAACAAGGGCGACTTCCTGGCGGCGCTTGCCACCGTGCAGCAGAAGGTGGTCGCGGACATGAAGAGCAACGGGTTCACCGTCAGCGGCAGCTGACCGTACGGGAGCTTCCGCTCCTCATTACCACCGGCTCGTCAATTACCACCGGGTCCTGCGATCCGCCGCACCGGTCGCAGGGCCCGGTTTCAAGCCCGTATACCCAGATCCGAGGAGAAGCAACATGACGGCGACCGCTGTCGTCGACGCGCTCGGCGAGACCGGCAGCGCGCCGCGCCGGGCGCGCTGGAACCCGGCTCCGCGCCGCACCCCGTACGCCTTCCTGGTGCCGGCGATGGTGCTGTTCACCGCGGTGTTCCTCGTGCCACTGGGCTACACGGTGTACCTGTCCACCCAGAAGACGCAGATCCAGGGCCTGGGCCTCGGCCGGAACGCACGCAAGCAGGTGTTCACCGGTTTCGGCAACTACACGGCCGTATTCCACGACTCAGAGTTCTGGCACAGCATCCTGCGCGCGCTGCTCTACGGCTGCATCCTGATTCCGCTGATGCTCGGCCTGGCCACGGTTTTCGCGCTGATCCTCGACGCCCAGCGGGTCCGGTTCCAGCGTTTCGGCCGCATCGCGATCTTCCTGCCCTACGCGGTGCCCACGATCATCGGCTCGATGCTCTGGGGCATGATGTATCTGCCCTCTGTCTCGCCGTTCGCGTCCGTCATGCACACGGTCTTCGGGACGACGAGCGTCAACTTCTTCGGCGCGCACGCGGTGTACCTGTCCATCGCCAACATCGGCATCTGGGGCGGCACCGGCTTCAACATGATGGTGCTCTACACCTCGCTGCGCTCGCTGCCGCAGGAGGTGTACGAGGCCGCGCGGCTCGACGGCTCCAGCGAGCTGCAGATCGCGCTGCGCATCAAGCTGCCGATGATCCGGCCCTCGCTCATCATGACCGCGATCTTCTCGACGATCGCCACGCTCCAGGTCTTCAACGAACCCAACACCCTGCGACAGGTCTCCTACGGCGTGGTCTCGGCGACCTGGACGCCGCTGATGAAGGTGTATCACGACACGTACACCGGCGACGACGTGTTCGCCGGGTCGGCCGAGTCGATCATCATCGCGGTGCTGATGTTCGCCGTCTCGATCGCCGTGCTGCGCCTGACCAACCGCCACACCTTCGGAGGCGAATCCAAGTGACCACCCTCACCGCCTCCCCGCGCGGCTACGGCGCCCGCCGCGACCGGCGCCCCCGCCGCACCGCCCTGGTCCCGACCGCCGTGCTGCTCCTCGGCGCGCTCTACGCGCTCCTGCCGGTCGCCTGGGTCGTCGTCGCCTCGACGAAGAACAACACAGAGCTCTTCAACCTCTCCGCCTTCAAGCCGGGCTCCGCCCTGTTCTCCAACCTCAGTACCCTGACGTCCTATCGCGGCGGCATCTTCTGGAGCTGGATGTGGAACACGGCGATCTACGCCGGCGGCGGCGCGATCCTGTCCGCCGGGCTGTCCGCGCTGACCGGCTACACCTTCGCCAAGTACCAGTTCCGCGGCAAATCAGCCCTCTTCAACCTCATCCTGATCGGTGTGCTCGTCCCGGCCGTGGTGCTCGCCGTGCCGCAGTACCTGCTCGTCGCCAAGCTCAACCTGGCCGACACGTACTGGTCGGTGCTCATCCCCTCCATCGTGTCCCCGTACGGGATCTACCTCGCCCGGATCTACGCCGGCGCGTCCGTGCCCGACGAGGTCATCGAGGCGGCGCGGATGGACGGATCCAGCGAGTGGCGCACGTTCCTGCGCATCGGCGTGCCGATGATGGCGCCCGGCCTGGTCACCATCTTCCTGTTCCAGTTCGTCGCGATCTGGAACAACTTCCTGCTGCCGTGGCTGATGCTCAGCAGCGACACCAAGTTCCCGATCACCGTGGGCCTCTATACGCTGCTGAGCCAGGGCACCCAGCAGCCCGCGCTGTACACGGTCGTGATCACCGGCTCGCTGCTGTCGATCCTGCCGTTGGTCATCCTGTTCTTCCTGCTTCAGCGGTTCTGGCGGGTCGATCTGTCAGCGGGGTCGGTCAAGTGACAGACTGCTGGCACCAAGTCGGGTTGCGAACGGGAACAGGTGG
>Ga0070741_10011611_pt1 | contig 16202 bp, 13 predicted proteins | sample Coa_R1_4_FD_66440 | JGI IMG/M metagenome (GOLD analysis project Ga0070741, IMG submission 66440) | Surface soil microbial communities from Centralia Pennsylvania, which are recovering from an underground coalmine fire - Coalmine... | ecosystem: Environmental > Terrestrial > Soil > Unclassified ...
TGTCTCGATCCGCCAGCGGCGGCCCGACCTGCTGATCGCCGACGTGATGATGCCGCGCATGGACGGCTTCACGCTGGTCCGGGAGATCCGGGCCAATCCCGATCTGCGGGACCGCCCGTGCTGATGCTGTCGGCGCGCGCGGGCGAGGAATCGCGAATCGAGGGGCTGCAGGCCGGCGTGAACGACTACCTCGTGAAGCCGTTTTCGGCGCGCGAGTTCGTCGCGCGTGTCGAGGCGCAGCTCCTGCGTGCCGAAGTGCACGACATCGAGGAATCGAACATGCGTCGGCTCGCGACGATCTTTCAGCACGCGCCCGTCGCGATCGCGATCCTCAAGGGACCGCAGCACGTGTTCGAGTTCGCCAACCAGTCGTACCTGGACCTCGTGGGCCGGACCGAGATCGTCGGGCAGACGGTCCGCGAGGTCTTTCCCGAACTCGACGGCCAGGGCATCTACGAACTGCTCGATTCGGTGTACACGACCGGCACGCCGTTCATGGCCGATTCGCTGCGCGTGCGCATCCGCCGCATCCCCGACGCACTCGAGGATCGGTACTTCAAGTTCGTCTACCAGCCGATGCCGGCCCCGTCCGGCGGCACCGCGGGCATCGCGGTGGTGGCCACGGACGTCACGGATCTCGCCGCGGCGCGGCGCGAGGCCGAGGCCGGCAGCCGCGCGAAGGACGAGTTCCTCGCGATGCTCGGCCACGAGCTGCGCAATCCGCTGGCGCCGATCCTCACCGCGCTGCAGCTGATGTCCCTTCGCGACGGCGCCGAGGCGACGGCCAAGGAGCGGGCGGTGATCGATCGGCAGATCCGCCACCTCGTGCGCCTGGTCGACGATCTGCTCGACGTGTCGCGCATCGCGCGCGGCAAAATCGATCTGGCGCGTGCGCACGTCGAGCTGGCGAAGGTCGTCGCGCAGGCGGTCGAAATGGCGAGCCCGCTGCTCGAGGAGCGCCGGCACAACCTGGTATTGCGGGTGCCGCGCAGCGGCCTCCTCGTCAACGGCGACGCGGTGCGCCTGTCACAGGTCGTCCAGAATCTCCTGACCAACGCGGCGAAGTACACCGAACCCGGCGGCCGCATCGAAGTCGACGGGCGGCGATGCGGCGGCGACATCGAGCTGCGGGTGACCGACAACGGCGTCGGCATTTCGCCCGACATGCTCCCCATCGTGTTCGATCTGTTCGTGCAGGAGCGGCAGAGCGTGGACCGATCGCGCGGAGGTCTCGGCCTCGGGCTGACGCTCGTCCGGACTCTCGTCGAACTCCACGGCGGCACCGTCGAGGCGCACAGCGCCGGCGTCGGCCGCGGCAGCGAGTTCGTGGTCCGACTGCCGGCGGCGCAGCCGGCCGCCTCGCCCAGGCCGCCACGCCAGTCGACCCGCCGTCCGGCATCCGGCCGCGGGGTCCGCACGCTCGTGGTCGACGACAACCGCGACGCCGCCACGATGCTCGGCGAGGCGCTGAGCGCGTTCGGCCACGACGTGCGGGTCGCATCGGACGGCCCCTCCGCGCTCGAACTCGCGATTGCCTTCCGGCCGCAGATCATCCTGCTCGATCTGGGGCTGCCGGTCATGGACGGCTACGAAGTCGCCGAACAGCTTCGGCACGCCGGCGTCTCGGCGATGATCGTGGCCGTGACCGGCTACGGGCAGGAAACCGATCGCGCCCGCTCCGAGGCCAGCGGGTTCGCGGCGCATTTCGTCAAGCCGGTCGATCTCGACGAATTGAAGCGCGCCCTCGATCGAATGCCGGTGCCCGGCGGAGTGCGGTAGCCGCGCCGACGGCGATCCCGGCGTCGCGATGTCTCGAGCGCGCGAATCGAGACGCGCGCCACGCACCTGGTGGCAGCGCGCGCTCGACTGCTACTTTTTCAGCGTCAGGATGTTGATGTAGGGGAACTCCCACACCGCGCTTGCACAGCCGGTCGGAACAGCCGCGAGCTTCACCTGCTGGCTGCTGCCGGTTCCGGGAATCACGAGATTGCCCGCCGCGCTCGCCCATCCGTCGGAGATCCCCGCGACCGGCTGCGGCAAGGTGACCAGGCTCTCCGCGGAGCGCGACACGGTGCTCGGGTTGACCGTGACGTACAGCTCGACGGTGCAGTTCCCGCCATTGACGTTGCCGAACGACGCGCCGAACGAGACGCTGTAGAACACGTCGGTTCCGCCGGAGAGGGTCGTGCTCGCAAACACGTTTTCGCCGGCGGTGAGAAATGCGGCGCCGGTCGAATTGAAGTTCAGGGCGACGCCCTGGCCGGTGGTTCCCGGCGGACCCGGAGGTCCCGGCGGCAGGTGCGTCAACCCGGATCCGTCGCCGACGAATGCCGTCGCGGTCTGCGTGCCCGTGAACGTGTTGGCGCCGAGGGTTGCCGCCCCGGCGGGAAACGGCAGGCTCGTGAGCCCCGATCCGTTGCCGGCAAAGCTGCCGGAGAACAGCGGCGCGGCCTGCGTTCCGGTGAACGTGTTCGACGCCAGCGTGGCCGTGTTACCCGGGATCGCGGCCGTATAGGAAAATTTCAGGCCGACGATGTGATCGGTGCTCGTCGTGGGGGTGGTATAGGCGAGCACCGCCAGGTACGTCGAGCCGGGCGTGCCGACGTGTGTGGCGAGGAGGCCGCCGATCTCCACCTCGGCGAGCTGGTTCGGCACGCCTGTAAACGCCTGTTGAAACGGGCCGACGCAGCCTGCCGCGACGGCGCCGTTGTTCGCCGCCGGGCAGACGAAGACGTTGAGGACGGCGGCGCCGCCGGGGGCGTTGGGAATGACCACAACCTTCGCGCTGTTGAACGTCTGCAAGTCGCCGGGAACGGCCCATGCGAACCGTGCGACGCCCGCCGCGGTGACGGGCCAGACGACGTTGCTCGCGATGCCGACGCCGCCGACGTCCTGCTGGTACGTCGGCGCGACCCAGACGTCGCTCGCCCGTACGGGCGCGGCGATCGTCACGACCGCCGCGAGCAACGTCAACCCGATCCGACGAATGCTGTACTCACGCGCGCGTATCATCAGCGATCTCCTTCGGCACGGCCTCGACCAGGGTTGCCCGCGCGTCAGCGGGGCGTTCCGGCCAGCAGTTCCTTGACGAGGAGCTCCAGCTCGGCGAGACGCGACTTCAGGGCGTCGTTCTCGCTCTTCAGCTCCTTGACCGCCTGGATCGTCAACAGCGGCAACTTCGCGTAGTCGACGGCTTTGTACCCCTCGGCGTCGGTGGCGACGAGCTCGGGCAGCACCTTCTCGACGTCCTGCGCGATCAAGCCGTACGCGCGGCTCGTGCCGAAGTGACGGTCGGGAAATTCGGCGGTCCGCCACGAGTAGTGAACGGGCTGCAGCGCCGTCAGCGATGCGAGCGCCGGCGCGAACGGCGCGATGTCCTTCTTGAACCGCAGGTCCGACGCGCAGGTGCCGGCGATGCCGGTGCCGGCGAAGTTCTTGAGGCACCCGTTCGACCCGCTCGTGCCGACGCGGATGTCGCCGAACACCTGAAGCCGGTCGGCCGCCGTCGGCACGCCGTTCGCGTCGACGCCCGTTCCGATGGCGACGAAGCCGCTGTCCCGAACGGCGAAATTGACCTGCGGCGTGGTCGAACCGATCGGCGTCGTGAAAATGCCGAACGCGCTTCCATGCGAAGCGCCGGTCCAGCTCTCGACGGCCACCGAGCCCATGATCGAGGCCAGCCCGCCGGCGGTGGTGCTGTCGATTCCGCCGAATCCGATCGACCCGAGAACGTCTGCCGCCTGAACGCCGGTGGGCGCGGCCGACGTGCCGCGGCCGGAGCTGAGAAACAGGTTGGCTTCCCCGGAGAACGACGTGATGGAGACCTGGGCATCGCTGCCGTTCCGCACGATGTCCAGCACGTTCGAGCCCGACGGCGTATTCGGGCCGATGCCGATGTTTCCGTTCGGATCGATGAGCATCGCCACCTTCGCCTGCGTCGTCCCGATCGGCGTGGTCGTGAAGTTCATGCTCGTGCCGTGCGCCGTGTCGGTGAAAGTCTCGGCGGCGTTGATGACCACGGCGCCGTTCGCCGGGCCGCTGAACCCGGTGGTGCCGTAGCCGCGGCCGGCCAGCATCGCCAGCGTGTCGCCGCTCTGCGCCGCGGTCGGCGCGGCCTGCGTGCCGCGAGCTTTTCGTCCCGAGAACACCGGCGGGAAGAAGCCGTTGCTGTACGCCGTCGCGCCGATCGTCGTGGTGCTGCTGCCCGACGCGTTGGTCACCTCGAGGTTGATCGCCGGAGCGTTCGTGCCCATGCCGATGTTGCCGTTCGTCGCGACGAAGAGCTTCGACGCGCTGCCGATCAGAAAGTTGTACGAGCCGTCGAACTGGCTCGACCCGTTCTTCGCGATGTTGTTGATCACGTACGCGTGGTTCGCGTTGTTGAAGCCCTGGAACTGCGTGAGCGCGCCGTTGTGGTCGTAGAACAGCATGCCGGAGGCCGCGTTCGCGTTTCCGCTGAGATTCTGCACCGCCAGGCCCGTGAAGGCGCCGAAGGGATCGTTGAACGCGATGTGCAGGTAGTCGGCCGGGCTGCTGGTGCCGACCCCGATCCGCGCGCCACTCTGCGCCACGACGGAGTCGCCGAGATTGGCGGCATCGACGAACAACCCGAGGCGCCCCGGCGTGCCCACTGTGGAGGTCGACGCGCGCGTGCTCTGGCGCGCCGCGTCCGGCGTGGATTCGTGGTCGCCATGCGGCGCGTCGGTCGGCGACGCAGCGAGCACGTACGCCGACGCCGGTTTTCCGCCGAGCGTGTCGGCGTCCGCCGCGCGCAGGGCATACGCGACGCTGGCGATCAGCACGCGCGGCTGATCGTGGTCGGTCGCGCCTTCGACATGGATGCTGAGCCACCGCGCTTCGTTGGCCGAGAAGATCTCCAGCGGCAGCCCGTCCGGCACGCTCGATCCGAGCAGCGCGGTGTACGCGCCGCCGCGGTCGACGGGCACCGTGTGCGTTTCCTGCCACAGCGGCGTCCCGCCCGTCTGATCCGCGTAGATCGCGAACGTGACCGCCGCCGTGGAAGAGGGCGCGCCGGCCGGCTGCGGCAGCACGCCGCCGATGCGGATCACCCGGGGAAAACTCGTGTGCGTCGTCGCGTCGGGCGATTGCGCGGACGCGCCGGCGGCGATCGCCACCGTCAACAGGCCGACGAACGAAAGAACGCGTACCATCAGATCCTCCGCAGATAAGGTCGAGCTCGGACCGCACAACTTATCACGGAAATTCGGCGCTCATCCGGCGGCGGTGAAGTCTGCGTCGATGGCGATTTGTGTCTGCGGGATCGATCCAAATGCGCGCCGCCGCGCGGACGCGCGCCAGGGCGAAAACCGCGGCATGAGGCATAATCGCGAGGGATCGACGCAGAGCGCGACGATCGCGGCGAATCGCGAGGCGCAGCATCACGCGAGGCGACCGCGACGATCGCGAGCGAACCGTCGAGCGGTTCGTGCCGCCGCTTCGCCGACGTCGTTCGGAGCGACCCGCATGCCATTTCGCGTGATGATCATCGGCGGCACGGGGCAGGTCGGCGCCGCTGTGGTGCGCGCGCTGGTTGCGACCCCGTCGTGCGCCGAAATCGTGATGGTTACTCGCCGATCGATCGCTCCGGCCGCCGATGCTCGCGTGCGTCAGGCGCTCGTCGACCCCGCGTCGCCGCGGTTTCCCGCCGACGTGACCACGCTGGCGCAGCGGCTCGTCGTGCAAGGCGACCCGGTGTATGGGGCCTCTTGTGTCGGCGTCGGCAAGGGCAGCCGCCAGTGGCGCGACGAAGAACTGAAGGCTCTCGAGATCGGCGTCGTCGGTGGATTCGCGCGTGCGTGCCACGCCGGCGGGATCGCGCGCTTCGCGCTGCTGTCCGCCGCGGGCAGCAACGCCAACAGCCGGATTCGGTACGCGCGGATCATGGGGCTGAAGGAAGAAGCGGTCCAGGCAATCGGCTTCACGCGCCTGGCGATCTTCAGGCCCGGGATCATCGGCGGCAATGCTCACACGCCCGCGTATGCGGCGTGGCTCGGGCGGCTCGTTCCCGGCCCGTTCGGGACGATCGACCAGGACGACATCGCCCGTGCCTTCGTCGCGGAATTCACCAGCGGCTCGGCCTCGACCGGGATCGTGTATCTCGACAACGGCGCGATGCGGCGGAAGTCTCGTGCGCTCGGCTAGCGCGGTGCGTTTCTCCCGCTCGTCGCGCGGCCGGCTGACCGCTCGAGATCTCGGGCGGTTTTCCGGCGAGACGCTCCTCGATCGCGTCGGCCGCGCCGCCTGCCATGCCGGGTGCCTGCCGCGCAAGGAGCTGTACGAAGCGTGGGAGACCGCGCGGCGCGTGCGCCGCCTGCTTCGCGGCGGCCGCATCGTCGATCTGGCAGCGGGTCACGGGCTCCTCGCGCAGCTGATGCTGATCCTCGACGACACGTCGCCGTGCGCCGTAGCGGTCGACGCGGAGATGCCCCCGTCCGCGGCGACGCTGCACGCCGCGCTCGTCGAACGCTGGCCGCGGATCGCCGGACGCTTCACGTTCGTGTCGGGTGCGCTCGACGCGGTCGAGATCCTGCCCGGAGACATCGTCGTCTCCGTTCATGCGTGCGGCGGGCTGACGGACGTCGTGCTCCAGCGTGCGACGACGGCGCGGGCGCGCGTGGCCGTGCTGCCGTGCTGTCACGACGCCGCGGTGTGCGACGCGGGCGCGCTGTCGGGATGGATGGACGAGGCGCTCGCGATCGACGCCGTGCGGGCGCGCCGCCTGGCCGATCGCGGCTATCGCATCTGGACGCAGCACATCCCGCAGGACATCACGCCGAAGAACCGATTGCTGATCGGCGCCCCCGCCGACGACGCGGCGTCGGCCTAGCATGGCGCTCCAGGCGACCATCTACAACTTCGACATCGACCTCGCCGACAGCGATCGCGGCGTGTACGAATCGCTCGCCCTGCGCGTCGCCTGCCATCCTTCCGAATCCGACGATCACCTCGTCGCGCGCGTGCTCGCGTACCTGCTCGAGTTCGTGGACGGTCTCGCGTTCTCGCGCGGCATATCGGAGCCCGACGAGCCCGCGATCGCGGTTCGCGACGCGACCGGCGCCATCACGACGTGGATCGACGTGGGAACGCCGGACGCGGCCCGGCTGCACAAGGCGTCCAAGGCCGCCCGGCGCGTCGCCGTGTACACCCACAAGGATCCGCGGCAGTTCCTCAGCCGGCTCGCGGGCGAAAAGATCCATCGCGCGGGCGAGCTGGAGCTGTACGCGATCGACCGCGCGCTAATCGGCGCGCTCGTCGCGCGCCTCGATCGGCGGGTGGCCTTCAGCGCGTCGATCGCCGACCGCGAGTTCTACGTCGCGATCGGGACCGAGAACCTGCAGGGCGCCGTGACGCGGCTGCGTCTGGACCCCTGACCCCGATTCGCGAGGCGTTCGTCGGCGGTTCGACCGCGAACCCGATCCGATCGTCGCCGTTCGATGCGAGTGACCGCTACGCCGGCCGATACCGCGTCGCCACGACGCCGGGCGCGAGCTCCAGCCGGCTCACCACCCTCAAGTCGAGGCCCGGCGACAGCCCCGCGAAGAGCGTGGGCCCGTGACCGGCCACCCTGGGGTGCACGACGAACTCGTACTCGTCGATCAATCCCAGCTTCGCCAGCGCGAGCGGGAGCGTCAGGCCGCCCAACAACAGACCCTTGCCCGGTTCGCGCTTGAGCCGCCGAACGGCCGCGTCGAGATCTCCGCGCACGAGCGCCGCGTTCCAATCCACCCGTTCGAGGGTGCTCGAGACGACGTACTTCCGGGCGGCGTCGATCGCGCGGGCGAAGGGCTCCATCCACTCCGGGCTCGATCCTGCCCGGCGGCCGGACCGAAACGCCGCCTCCATCATTTCGTACGTCACGCGGCCGAACAGCAGGGCGTCGGCCTGCTCGACGTTCTCGACGGCGTGGCGATGCAGCGCTTCGGAGGGGACGATCGCGCGATGGTCGCAGCACCCGTCCAGCGTGACGTTGATGGAGTATCGAAGAGGGCGCATCGCGCGGCTACCTGATGCTGCATCCCCAGTCGCTGAGGACGAACCACCAGAGTGGGATGATGATCGCGATGGCGATCAGCGGCAGGGTCCAGTCGTCCAGCGCGGACTTGCCGGAACGCACCATGTGCCGCGACTTGCGGCGGGACGAACGCACCACGAACCGGCCCGAGCAATGCGGACACACGCGCGCGCTCGGTTCGATTGTCTGACGGCAATGGGGACACACGCGCTCGACGTTCCCGACGGCCATAACGCGCGAGTGTACCCCAACCGTCGGGACCGCCTCACCCGGATTCCGCCGCCTGCCGTGGCCCCCATGCCTCCGCTCGTCCCCGCCAGCCCGCCGTTCGTCGCAACCCGATTGCCGCAGCGCACGCGCGCCGCGATAGTGGGTTGCATGCACCCGAACGAAAACAGCGCGCTCGGTTTCTTGTCTCTGCTGTCGGTCCTGCTGCTGTCGTTTCACCTCTCCGACGACATCGTCCGCGGCTTCGAACCCGGAGGCGTCGGCAACGTGATGGGCATCGTCACGCTGGTCGCCTGGCTGTCGGGCACGCTGCTGCTGCTCGCGGAGCGGCGATCCGGCTACGTCATCGTCTTCGTCGGATCGCTGCTCGGATTCGGCGTGCCCATCATCCACATGACGCGGGCAGGCCTCGTCGGCGGCCGGATCGCTCATTCGAGCGGCATGTTCTTCTGGGTGTGGACGCTCATCGCGCTGGGCGTATCCGCCGGCCAGTCGGTCGTGCTCTCGGCCCGTGCGCTCTGGCAGCGGCGATCGAGCCGGCGGCCGGCGGCGACGCCGCACGAACTGGTAAGCTGACCGTCGTGTCGAGCGCGGCGAACGCCGCGGCGTCCGCCGCACCATGGCCAAGACATCACGACGCGTCGCCGTCGCGCTGACGCTGACGCTCGCCGTCGCGCTCCTCATGTTCAAGTTGTGCCGGAGCGCGCCGTCCGCGTTCTTCTTCCGCACCGTCGGCCTCGGCCTGTCGGCCATGACCGCATTTTTCCTCTTCGAGGCGTGGCCCCGGACGATGCCGCGCTGGATCGAGCGATGGGTGCTGCAGGTGGGCGCGGTCGGCGCCTCCGTGCCGATCACCATCTTTCTGATGTACCAGGCGGCTCCGCACCCACGCGGTTCGTCGTTCCTCGCGAGCCACGACTGGATGCTCCTGACGCTCGCCGCCACCCTGTTTCCGCCCTGGACCGCGCTCGCCGCCGTCGTCCGACAGAAGGAGGCGTTCGTCCGCGATCGGGAGCTCGCGTTCGCGCTCGAGCGCAGCGAGCTCGAACGCGAGGCGCTCGACGCCCGGCTGCACCTGCTGCAGGCGCAGGTCGCGCCGCACTTCCTGTTCAACACGCTCGCCAACGTGCAGGCGCTGGTCGACGCGGGCTCGCCGCGCGCGTCGGCCGTGCTGCGGAGTCTCGTCCAGTACCTGCGCGCCGCCGTGCCGCTGCTGCGCGAGCCGGCGGCGACGATCGAGCGGGAGCTGCAGCTGGTGCGGCCATACCTCGAGCTGATGCAGATGCGCATGCCCGATCGCCTGGGCTACGCGATGCACGTCGATCCGTCCGTGCTGCAGACGCGGTGCCCTCCGACCGCGCTGATGACGCTCGTCGAGAACGCCGTCCGACACGGCATCGATCCGAGCGAAGAGGGAGGACGCATCGACATCGACATCGCTCGCGTCGGCGACCGCTGCCTCGTCCGCGTCGTCGACACGGGCGTCGGGCTCCACCAGTCGGCCAACGGTCTCGGCACCGGCCTGACGGCGCTGCGCGAGCGGCTGCAGCTGATCTTCGGCGATGCGGCGCGGCTGGCGTTGAAACCAAACGGCCCGCGCGGCGCGATCGCCGAAATCGACATGCCCGCGCAGCCATGACCGTCCACGCCAGCGCGCTGATCGCCGACGACGAGCCGCTGCTGCGGGAGGCACTGCGGCGCCAGCTCGCGGACGCGTGGCCCGAGCTCGAGATCGTGGCCGAGGCGCGGAACGGCCGCGAAGCGGTGCGGCTCTTCGACGAACGGCATCCCGACATCTGCTTCCTCGACGTCCACATGCCGGGCCTCTCGGGCGTCGATGCGGCGAATCACATCGGACGCCGGGCCCACCTCGTGTTCGTCACCGCCTACGATCACTACGCGGTGCAGGCGTTCGCGCAGGGCGCGCTCGACTACCTGCTCAAGCCGGTGGAGCAGGCGCGGCTCGCGGACACGGTCAGCCGGCTGAAGGATCGCCTGCGGTCGTCGCGGCCGGCGATCAACACGGAGCCGTTGCTGCAGCAACTCACCGCCCAGCTCGCCCGCCTGCAGCGGGGTGTCGGCCGCGAGCCGCTGCGGTGGATTCGCGCGCAAAGCGGCAAAACGCTGCGCCTGATCGCGACCGACGACGTGGACTACCTGCGATCGGACGCCAAGTACACGCTCGTCGCGTGGCGCGACGGCGCGCGTCCGGCCGAGGCGATCGTGCGGACGCCGCTCAAGGAGCTGCTCGAGCGGCTCGACGCGACTCGCTTCGCGCAGGTCCATCGATCGGTCGTCGTCAATCTCCGCGCGATCAGCCATGTCACGCGGCACGACAACGAGACCGCCGAGATTCACCTGAAGGGACGCAGCGAAGTGCTGCCGGTCAGCCGCCACTACGTGCACCTGTTCCGCCAGATGTAGCCGTCGTTCGTCCGCGCGATCCGGCGCTTCGTCGCAAGGCCGTCGCCAACGGCTCGCCGCGCTGCGAGGATCGGCGACATGCTGTTGCCGATTCACATCGCGGCCGGCGGCCTGGCGATCGTGCTCGGGGCCGTTGCCCTCGTGGCGAAGAAAGGCGGCGCGATCCATCGCCGCGCCGGACGGGTGTTCGTGTACGCCATGCTGGTGATGGGCGGCAGCGCGATGCTGCTGGGGCTGCGCAACGGTTTCTTCGACGGCAACGCGATCGGCGGCGCGATCGCCGCGTACTTCGTCGGCACCGCGCTGACCACCGTCCGCCCCGCATCGTCGTCGACCCGCCGCATCGACGTCGCCGCCACGATGTTCGCGCTCACGCTCGCGCTGGTCGCCGCCGTCGGCGGGATGAAGGCGATCGACACGCCGCGCCTGTCGCCCGGCGGCGTGCCGTATCGCACGATCGGGATCATGTCCTTCGTCCTCGCGACGGTGCTGATCCTCGCGGCGATCGGCGATCTGCGCGTCATGCGCTCCGGGGCGCTGCGCGGCGGCCGGCGGCTCGCGCGCCACCTGTGGCGCATGTGCTTCGCGCTGTTCATCGCGGCCGGCTCGTTCTTCTCGATTCGCGCGCGGGTGGCAAAAGTGCTTCCGCGGCCGTTCACGACCGGGCCGATGCGCGCGCTGCCGATTCTGCTGCTGTTCGGCGCGATGTTCTACTGGCTGTGGCGGGTGCGCCGGTCACCGGAATCGCTGCCACGGCTCGATCGCGCGCGTCGCGATCCGGTCGCCGTCGAGAAATCGACGCCGCTCCGCCGGATCGTAAATGCGCACGTCGACGGGTGACGCCAACTCGGCCGACGGCGGCCAATCGAGTCTCCCCAGCGCGTTGAACGCTCCGAACCGGGCTCGAAATCCCGGCTCCTCGTCGCGCTCGACGACGATCACCGGATGATAGCCGCGCGCGCCGAGCTCGCGGACGGCGGCGTCGAGCCAGCCGGGCTGCAGCCAGTCGTAGTACAGCGTCGTCCGCTCGCCGTAGTAGCGCAGGCTGCCGGCGTGGAGGCGGGCGATGCAGATCGTGTCGAGCGGCAGCATCGTCTGCACGTAGTGGCCGACGTCGACGTAGCGGCGTTCGATCGTCCGCGCGGCGAACACGCCGAGCGCGATCGACTTTCGCAGTTGCCAGCCCGCCATGATCGCGCACAGCGCGATCGCCAGTGCCGTTGCGCGCCGCGAGTCGGCCACAAGGCGCCGGAGGCCGACGAAGACCGTCACGACCGTCAGCGTCAGCAGCGCCGGATACGCCGGCAGCAGAAACCGGAGGTAGGTCCACTCGTCGGCGCCGAACGGCCGGTAGAACAGGTACGATCCGCAGACGACGGCGACCCACGCGATCAGCAGCCACAGGACCGGCGTGCGGTCGCCCGCGCGGCCCATCTGCGCCGGCACGATCCAGGGGGCGATCAGGCCTGTCGCGATGAACGGCGTCTGCGTTTGCATCAGCCAGCGCGGATAGCGCGCGAAGTTCGCCCGCGCGTTGCTCCACGCGAACAGCGCGTCGAGCGTCTCGTAGCCCGATCGGAGCGGCGCGCCGTACAGCACGGTGTTGAGGCCGGCGACCACCGCACACCCCATCGCGGCGAAGGCGACGAAGGCGAGGAGTCGCCGGACCGACTGTCGGCGGTCGGCGGCGGGAGCCGCGGCCGCCCGCGCCGCGAGGAACACGGCGATCGCGGCGTCCAGCAGCACCAGGTTCGGCCGCGTCAGTACGGCCATCGCTGCCGCCAGCCCGCTCGTCACCGCACTGATCGTCGTCAGCCGCACCGCGGCAGCGAACGCGATCGTCCACCAGCACGTCGCCGCGACGTCGCTCGCGGGCGCCATCAGCTCGACGAGAAAAATCGGGCTGGTCGCCAGCAGCGCTGCGACCGCCAACCCGGCGGCATCGTGCTGGAGGTCGCGCGCCAGCATCCCCGCCACCCAGACGCACACGCCGCCGAGGATCGGAACGACGTAGAAGACGGCCGTTCGGCCGCCGACCCGCTGGAACAGCGCCATGATCAACGGGACGCCGGCCGGATAGGTCGGGACGATGACGCCGCGCTGCACCCCGGGGCGATAGCCGGCGGGCGCGAACGACCAGTCGGCGAAAGGCCATGGCAGCGTGCGCACGAACTGCTGGTCGATGCTGAGGCGGCCGTGCGCGATCAGATCCGCTTCGCTGACATAGCCGAACGCGTCGCTCGCCCCGGCGACGAACGACGCCTTCCACAGGCCGATCACCGCGACGAGCGCGGCGACGGCCAATCCGGCGCGCGTCACAGCAGCGTGCCGCGCAGCACGATCATCCCCACCGAGAAATAGATGACGAGCCCGGTCACGTCCACCAGCGTGGCGACGAACGGCGCCGACGAGGCGGCGGGATCGAACCCGAGCTTGCGCAGGCCGAACGGCAGGAGCGATCCGATCAGCGTGCCCCACATGACGACCCCCACGAGCGCGAGCGCGACGGTCAGCGCGACCAGCAGCCAGTGCTCGCCGTAGATCGTGGAGAACGCCGACCAGATCGTGATGCGCAGGAAGCCGATCGATCCCAGGATGCTGCCGAGCGCGAGCCCGGCGCCCAGTTCGCGCCGCATCACCCTCCACCAGTCGACGAGCCTGACTTCGCCGAGCGCGAGCGCGCGAATCACGAGCGTCGACGCCTGCGACCCCGAGTTGCCGCCGCTCGAGATGATGAGCGGCACGAAGAGCGCCAGCACGACGGCTTTTTCGATCTCGTGCTCGAAGGCGCCCATCGCCGTCGCCGTCAGCATTTCGCCGATGAACAGCGCCGTCAGCCACCCCGCGCGCTTCTTGACCATCGTCCGGAACGCGATCGTCATGTACGGCTCGTCGAGCGCTTCCGATCCGCCGAATCGCTGGATGTCCTCGGTCGCCTCGCGTTCGGCCACGTCGAGCACGTCGTCGATCGTCACGATGCCGATGAGGACGCCGGCGGAGTCGGTCACCGGCAGCGCCACGCGATCCTCTTTCCGGAACACGGCGACCGCGGCTTCCTGGTCGTCGGTCGCCTTCAGCGCGACGAAGCGCCGGTCCATCAGATCGCGGACCGTGCTCGCCGGCGCCGTCAGCAGCACTTCGCGGATGCGGATGTCGTCGATGAGCGCGCCGTGGTCGTCGACCACGTAGATGACGTTCAGCGTTTCGCTGTCCTGGCCGTGGGTGCGGACGTACTCCAGCACGTTGGCGATCGTCCAGTCCTCGTGCACCGCGATGTAGTGCGGCGTCATGAGGCGGCCGATCGAATGCTCGGGATAGCCGAGCAGCCGCACCGCCTCGGACCGCTCTTCGTCGGTGAGCAGCGCCAGCAGCTGCCGCGTGGCTTCGGCCGGCAGCTCCTCGAGGAACGTCGTGCGATCGTCGGGCGCCATGTTGTTCAACAGCGCCGCGGCTTCCTCCGACGCCATCGCCTTCAGCAGCGCGTTCTGTTCGTCGGGCGACAGGTACGCGAAGGTGTCGGCGGCGTCCTTGCGCGGCAGGATCCGGAACACGAGCACCCGCTCCTCGAGCGACAGGTCGCTGAGGACGGACGCCAGGTCCGGCGCCGGCCGGTTCCGCAGCGCGGCGCGCAGGCCGCTGATGTCCCGGTGGCGGATGAGATCCGCGATCGCCTGCGCCGGGTGCGCAGTCGCGCGGATTGCCTGCAGGACCGCGTCGCGGTCCGGACCGTTCAGATCGTGTTCCATATGGGTGAGGGCCGCGCGGACGACGTCGCGGTGGTGCACGCGCGGACCGACGGCGCGCACCACCTCGAGCCACACTCGGTGAATCTGTTCGAAATCTTCGGGACGCAGCGCCGGCGCGTGCGCGCCGAGGTGATACGCGGAGGCGGTGCCGCGCGGATGGTGCACGACGAAGCGGAGATCGCCGATCGACGCCGCGGACGCGCGCTCCCACGCTTCGCCGAGGAGACGCGCCTGTTCGTCCGCCGAGAGCGTCGCCGACTCGCCGACGTGGATTTCCGCCGACTGCAGCTTCAGCGCGGTGTCGACGACCGCGTCGAAGACGTTGCTCGCCGGCACGATCATCAGCTTGACGGCGCGGCCTTCGCGCTCGGCGGCCGCAATCACCGCCGAGAGCAGCTGCCGCTCGTCGTCGGTCACCTGCGGCGCGGTCGCGGGGTCGTCGGGTACGTCAACGCCGACCAGACGCACCGCCAGCGCGACGACGTCGCGGTGACCCGCGTCGCGCAGCGCGGCGACCAGGTGCGTCAGCGAGTGCGGCTTGCGGACGGGGACGAGCAGATTGCCGGGACGGGCGGCCACCTGCGTCAGCTCCGCGTCCTCGGACGGCAGCAGCTGGAACGGGTCGAGCCCGGCGGGCGCGACGGCGGCGGTCGACTCGGCGCGCGCCGACATCGACAGCCCGGCGGCCACGGATGCCACGAGCGCCGCGCCGACGACCGACGGCGGATCGAGCACGAGCAGCAGCGCCACCGCCGGGATCCCGATCAGCGCCGCAATGGCGATCAGGCCGATCGGCCGTTCGCGCCCGAGCAGCCGCACGTTCAGCGGCGTGCGATACGGGCGCGGCCCGCCGCGCAGCGCGCGCGAGCGGACGAGCGCCACGACCTTCAGCACCGCGCTCGCCGCGACCGCGATCGCGTACGCCCGCGCGAGCCAGATCACCTCGCCGCCGGAAGCGAACAGGACCGCGAACTGCGCGATCGCCGTCGCGTCGACGAGCCGGAACGTCGTGCCGAAGCGCGGATCGAGCGCGCGCCACCGATCCGAGATCACGTGTTCGTCGATCAGCCGGCTCAAGACCGCGTGCGTCGATGCCGACGTGGACCGCAGCGTCGAGGCGAGAAAGATCGCGGCCGCCGCCGTCAGCGCCATCGTCAGCACGAGCCGCAGCCACATCGGGCCGGCGACGTGCAGCGCGAGCCCCGCCAGCGGCGCCGAGGTCCACGTCGTCAGTTCGTCGGCGGGCACGAGCGCCACCGCGGCGAACGTCAGGCCGGCCGTCGCGAGCAGCGTGTACACGGACACCAGACGAGCAACGCGCTGCAGATTGCGGATCCGAGGCTGCTCGAGGTCGAGCGCCGCGGCGCCGAGCGCGTCGACGCCGCCGAGCGCCGACAGCGAGTAGCCGCATGCGAGCGCCAGCAGCGCCGCGCCGGCGAGCGGCGCCGGCCAGCGGGTCGCGGGCGTGGCGGCGGTGCGCGGAATGAACGGCAAGAGCGGGGGCGCCGGCGACGCGAAGATCGCCGAGGCGCCCGCCCACACCACCATCACCATGACGACGGCGATCGCGGCGCCGACGAACTGCGCGATCGTCCGCTCGCCGGGCGAGCGGGCCTGACGCTGCATCCACCAGACGAGCGCGATGAGCGCCGCGGCGATCACGAGCGGTCCGGTATCGCCGGCGCCGGTGGCCGGCACCGACACGCCGAATATCGTCCGCGCGGCCGATGCCGCGTAGTGCCCGGCGAGCACGGCCGCGAGCGAGCCCAGCA
>Ga0070741_10011612_pt1 | contig 16202 bp, 16 predicted proteins | sample Coa_R1_4_FD_66440 | JGI IMG/M metagenome (GOLD analysis project Ga0070741, IMG submission 66440) | Surface soil microbial communities from Centralia Pennsylvania, which are recovering from an underground coalmine fire - Coalmine... | ecosystem: Environmental > Terrestrial > Soil > Unclassified ...
GTCGACGAGCTGATCATGGCCGGCCGGCTGCGGCGGGTGGACCGGCACGTCACAGCGCCGGATTGACGGCATCAGTACTCGTCGGCGCGAACGAGACGCTCATGACGATCAGTCATGCGCAGTTGCCGCCGGATCAACTCGACGGGCACCGGCACGGCTGGGCCGCGGTCGCCGCGCAGCTGGCCTCCGCGCTCACGGACAGGTGAGGCCTTGTAGGTTGGGCGCATGGCTACTACTCGCACAGCGCGCACCGCCTGGGAAGGCAATCTGGTCCACGGCAAGGGCACCGTCACGATGGCGTCGTCCGGCATCGGGCAGTTCCCGGTCTCCTGGCCCGCCAGGTCCGAAGAGCCCAACGGCCTGACCAGCCCGGAAGAGCTGATCGCCGGGGCGCACTCGGCCTGCTTCTCGATGGCCCTCGCGCACGGCCTGACCCAGGCCGGCACCCCGCCGAGGACCCTGGACACGCAGGCGGACGTCACGTTCCAGCCGGGCACCGGGATCACCGGCATCCACCTCACCGTCACCGGGGACGTGCCCGGGCTGGACGCCGACGCGTTCGAGAAGGCCGCCGCCGACGCCAAGGCCAACTGCCCGGTCAGCCAGGCCCTTTCCGGGACGACGATCACCCTCACCGCAAACCTCGCCTGAGTTTTCGAAAGCCGGGACCCCGTCCGCGCTGGCCTGGGGAGAGCGCGGACGGGACCGTAAGATGGTCGTTATGCACAACTACGGGGTAAGTGGCCGTGCCTGAAACGACGCTGCGCACAGCGATCATTACTGTGGACGACGACCCGGGCGTGTCCCGGGCGGTGGCCAGGGATCTGCGCCGCCGCTACGGCGACCGGCACCGGATCGTCCGGGCCGAGTCCGGTTCGTCCGCGCTCGACGCGCTGCGCCAGATGAAGCTGCGCGGGGACCTGGTCGCGGTGGTGCTCGCCGACTACCGGATGCCGGAGATGAACGGCATCGAGTTCCTCGAGCAAGCCATGGACATCTATCCGGGGGCTCGCCGGGTGCTGCTCACCGCGTACGCGGACACGGGCGCGGCGATCGACGCGATCAACGTTGTCGACCTTGATCATTACCTGCTCAAGCCGTGGGATCCGCCGGAGGAGAAGCTCTATCCGGTGGTGGACGCGCTGCTGGAGAGCTGGCTGGCGTCCGATCACCGGCCGGTGCCGGAGACCAAGGTCGTCGGGCACCGCTGGTCGGTACGCTCGTCGGAGGTCAGGGAGTTCCTCGCCCGCAACCAGGTGCCTTACCGCTGGTATGCCGCCGACGAACCGGAAGGGCAGCGGCTGCTCGAGGCCGCCCAGGCGGACGGGCGCAGCCTGCCGCTGGTCATCTGCCCGGACGGCGAGCCGCTGGTCGAGCCGACCGACGCGGAGCTGGCGGCCAAGGTCGGGCTGGCCACCACGCCGTCGAAGGACTTCTACGACCTGGTCGTGATCGGCGGCGGGCCGGCCGGGCTCGGCGCCGCCGTGTACGGGGCGTCCGAAGGACTGCGCACGGTGCTGGTGGAGCGGACCGCGACCGGCGGGCAGGCCGGGCAGAGTTCGCGGATCGAGAACTACCTGGGCTTCCCGGACGGGGTATCCGGTGCGCAGCTCACCGACCGGGCCCGGCGCCAGGCGGCGAAGTTCGGCGCCGAGGTGCTGACGACCAGGGATGTCACCGGCCTCGAGGTGTGCGGGTCGGCACGCCGGGTCACCTTCGCCGACGGGACTTCGGTCGACGCGCACACCGTGATCCTGGCGACCGGCGTCGCCTACCGCCAGCTCGACGCACCCGGGCTGAGCGAGTTCACCGGCCGCGGCATCTACTACGGCTCCGCGCTGACCGAGGCGGCCGCCTGCGCCGGGCAGGACGTCTACATCGTCGGCGGCGCGAACTCGGCCGGCCAGGCCGCGGTATACCTGGCCCGGCACGCCAAGTCCGTAACCTTGCTGGTCCGCGGGTCGGCACTGGAACGGTCCATGTCGTACTACCTGATCAGGCAGATCGAGAACATCCCGACGATCAACGTGCGCTGCTGCACCGAGGTCGCCGGGGCCGAGGGCACCGATCATCTGGAAAGCCTCACGCTGCGCAACACCGCGGACGGGGCGACCGAGATTGCCTGCACCCAGCTGCTTTTCCTGTTCATCGGCGCGGCGCCAGGCACCGAGTGGCTGGACGGCGTGGTGCGCCGAGACGACCGCGGGTTCGTGCTGGCGGGCCCCGACCTGTCGGTCAATGGCGAACGCCCGGCCGGCTGGGAGCTTGACCGGCTCCCCTACCATCTGGAAACCAGCATTCCCGGCGTGTTCGTGGCCGGCGACGTCCGGGCCGAGTCCGCCAAGCGGGTCGCCTCGGCGGTCGGCGAGGGCGCGATGGCCGTGATGCTGGTGCACCGGTACCTGGAGAAGGCATGACGAAGATGAACTGCAGCGCCGACGAGCTGCGCACGCTGTTCCTGTTCGAGAAGCTGAACGAGGAGCAGCTGGAGTGGCTGTGCGAGCGCGGGCACGTCGAGCTGTACGAGCCAGGCCCGGTGTTCACCGAGGGCGACCCGGCGACGTGTTTCTATGTGCTGCTCGATGGCACGCTGGTGCTCACCCGCCGGGTCGGCGGAGACGAAATCGAGGTCAGCCGCACGTCGCAGCGCGGGGTCTACGCCGGCGGCTTCACCGCCTACCTCGGGGACCGGGTCAAGCAGGACTACGGCGCCTCGATGAGCGTGACCGTGCCATCCCGGTTCTTCGTGATCGACTCGGACAGCTTCTCCGAGCTGATGCACGAGTGGTTCCCGATGGCGGTGCACCTGCTGGAGGGGCTGTTCTTCGGCGGGCGGCGCGCCCAGGAGATGGTCGGGCAGCGAGAGCGCCTGCTGGCGCTCGGCACGCTGTCCGCCGGGCTGACCCATGAGCTGAACAACCCGGCTTCGGCCGCGGTCAGCGCGACCGCGGCGCTGCGCGAGCGGGTTGCCGGCATGCGGCACAAGCTGGCCCTGATCGCCGACGGGCCGTTCGACCGGTCCACGCTCGCGGCGCTGCTCGGGCTCCAGGAGGAAGCGGCCGACCGGGTGCCGAAGGCGGTCGCCCTCTCCCCGCTGGAGGTCTCGGACCGGGAGGACACGATCTCGGACTGGCTCGACGACCGCGGGATCCGCGACGGCTGGCAGCTCGCGCCGACGTTCGTCCAGTCGAACATCGACGTCGACTTCCTTGAGCACGTCGCTTCCAGCGTGCACGAGGACACGCTGGAAGCGGCGCTGCGCTGGCTGAACTACACGGTCGAGACCGAGCAGCTGATGAACGAGATCGAGGACGCGACCATGCGGATCTCGACGCTGGTCGGTGCCGCGAAGCAGTACTCGCAGCTGGACCGGGCGCCGTTCCAGGTCGTCGACGTGCACGAACTGCTGGACAGCACGCTGCTGATGCTGGCCGGTAAGATGCCGCCAGGCGTCACAGTCGTCAAGGAGTTCGACCGGTCGCTGCCGTCGATCCCCGCCTACGCCGCCGAACTCAACCAGGTATGGACGAACCTGATCGAGAACGCGGTCCAGGCGATGGGCAGTAGCGGCAGGCTGACCGTGCGCACCGGGATGGACCGCGATCAGGTATTCGTCGAGTTCGCCGACACCGGGCCCGGCGTGCCGGACGAGATCAAGGGCCGGATCTTCGAGCCGTTCTTCACCACCAAGCCGGTCGGCGAGGGCACCGGGCTCGGGCTCGACATCTCGTGGCGGATCGTGGTGAAGAAGCACCACGGCGACCTGAGCGTGGAGTCGTCGCCGGGTGACACCCGGTTCCGGGTACGGCTGCCGCTGACCGCGCCGGAGGAACCGGCCGCGGCGCTCGGCGCTTGATCCCCCGGTTAACCTCGCGGGGTGGCCGGGCTGCGCGTCGGAGGTGCGGGCGATCGTGGCGCTGGCACGGCGGACCCAGAGGCGGCCGGATTCGGGGAGCACGTCGCTGATGAAGCCATAGGACGCGGCGAGTTCCGCCGCGTGGCTGGAGCCGTCCGCGGCCTTGGCCCGCGTGCTCGCGAGCCAGTCGATGATGTCGCCCCAGCCAGGCGCGGCCAGCGAACCGCCGACGTACTGCACCGAGAGCGCCGCGCACAGGTTGGCGAAAGCCAGCCGCTGGCGCAGCGGCCATCCGCGCAGCGTGCCCAGCACGAACGCGGCGCCGAACACGTCTCCGGCCCCCGTCGGGTCGTGCGCGTTCACCGGCAGCGAGGGCGCCCATTCCTGCTCGCCGGTCGTGGAGTCGATCGCGAGGGCACCCTGCCCGCCGCAGGTGACCACCGCCACGGGCACCCGGTCCGCCAGCGCGTGCAGCGCGTCGTGCGGGTCCTCGGTGTGGGTGTAGGCCATCGCCTCCACGCTGTTGGGCAAGAACGCGTGGAAGTATTCGAGCTGCGCGAGCACGCTCGGCGGCCATTTCTCGTCCTCATCCCAGCCGGTGTCCGCGAACAGCAGCATCCCCGCTCCGGCGGCGTCGCGGATCCACTCGCGGGGCTCCGCGTCGATGTGCGCGAAACCGGCCCTGGCCTTCGGGATGGTGGCGGGCAGCTCACTGGTGGGAAGCGGCGCCGGATGCATGTGGGTCAGCATCGCGCGGTCCCGCTCGACCACCATGGATACCGTGACCGGCGAGTGCCAGTCGGTGAAGCGGCGCGAGTAGGTGAGGTCGACGCCCTCCTGCTCGGTGAGCGTGGACCAGCAGAAGTCCCCGTACACGTCGTCGCCGAACGCCGCGGCGAGAGACGTGCGCACGCCCAGGCGGCTCGCGGCGATCGCCAGGTTGGCGATGCCGCCGGGACATGACCCCATGCCGTCGGCCTGGATCTCGGTGCCTTTGATGGGCAGTGAGCTCATACCGGTGAAGACCACGTCAAGGAAGACCGTTCCGTTGACGAACAGGTCGCAGATGCTCTCCATCGTGATCCCCCTCACGTCACGCCGGTAGGGTCGGAGCCGTGCGAGTCACCATACTCGGGGGCGGCGGCTTCCGGGTCCCGCTGATCTGCGGGAAGCTGGCCGCCAGTGACCTGCCGGTCGACGAGGTCGTACTGTACGACATCTCGCCGCGCAGGCTCCAGGTGATCGCGGACGTGCTGGCCGGACAACGGTTCGCGGACACCTATCCGGTGCGGACGACGACCGACCTCGATTCCGCGCTGCGCGGTGCGGGCCTGATCTTCGCCGCGCTCCGGGTCGGCGGCCTCGATGGCCGGGTCCGCGACGAACGGGCCGCGCTCGAGCTCGGCGTGCTCGGGCAGGAGACGGCCGGCGCCGGCGGCCTGCGGTACGCCGCGCGGGCGGTGCCCGTGGTCAGCGCGATCGCCCGCCGCATCGCGGAGCTGGCCGGCGACGCCTGGGTGATCTCCATGACGAACCCGGCGGGCGTCATCACCGAGGTCATGGCGCGTGATCTGGGGCCGCGGGTGATCGGCGTGTGCGACTCGCCGGCCGCGCTGACGCGCCGCGCGTGCGCCGCGGCCGGCCTCGACACCAACCGAACCGACGTCGACTACCTGGGGCTTAACCATCTCGGCTGGCTGCGCGCGCTCACCGTGGACGGCACCGACCTGCTGCCCGGCCTGCTGGCAGATCCGGACCGGCTGGCCGCCATCGAGGAAGCGCGCCTGTTCGGACCGGACCTGCTGCGGGCGCTGGGCACGATTCCCAACGAATACCTGTACTGGTACTACGCCAGCGCCGAGGCGATGCGCGATGTGCTGGCGGCCGGGCGGACCCGCGGTGAGCACGTCCGGGATGCCCAGCGTGCGTTCTACCGGGCGGCGGCCGCCGCGGACGGGCCGGCCGCGGACGGGCCGGCCGCGGTCGCGCGGCTGTGGGCGGCCGCCAACGACGAACGGAACCGCAGCTACTTCGCTGAGCTGCGGGACGGCGAGCGGGACGCCGCCGACCTCGCGGCCGGCGGCTACGAGTCGGTCGCGCTCGCCCTCGCTACGGCGCTCACCGCCGTTGGCGCCGCGCCCGCGCGGCTGATCCTCAACGTGCGCAACGGCGGCACCGTCGCCGAGCTGCCGCCGGACGCGGTCATCGAGACCGTCTGCCAGGTCGATCGCACCGGGGCGGTCCCGCTGCCGGTGCGCCCGCCGTCCGGCCACGAGCTAGGCCTGATATGCGCGGTCAAGAGCTGCGAGCGCGACATCATCACCGCCGCGCTGACCGGCTCCGCCGCCGCGGCGCTCCGCGCGTTCGCGCTGCACCCCCTCGTCGGCTCGCTCACCGCCGCCCGCGCCCTCGCCGCCCAGCCGTTTTCATGATCGTGAGCCCTTCTGTCTGCGCGGTACGTTCGGCCGTAGCTCCGACTCCGACAGGTGGATCGAAATTATTGCGGACACTTACCCTCCCAGATCGGGGGGGTAAGTGTCCGCAATAACCTGGCCCGCCCGACGACGCGCCCGAAATGGGGTAAATGTCCCGAATTGGGCGGCCGGGCGAGACGGTGGGTCGGGCGAGGCGGTGGGTCAGGCGAGGCGGCGCTCGGTGGCCCAGCGGGTGAGCTGGTGCCGGGTGGACAGCTGAAGCTTGCGCAGCACCGAAGACACGTGGGTCTCCACCGTCTTCACCGAGATGAACAGCTCCTTGGCGATCTCCTTGTACGTGTAGCCCTGGGCGATCAGCCGCAGCACCTCGCGCTCGCGGGCCGTGAGCTGGTCCAGCTCCGGATCGAAGCTGGGCTTTCCCGCGGCCATCGCACCCGCGCCACCATCGGCAGGCAGCGCCGCGAACGCGTCGAGCACGAAGCCGGCCAGCCGGTGCGAGAACACCGCGTCGCCCGACGCGATCCGCTCGATGGCGTCGGCCAGCTCACCGGTGCCGATGGTCTTGGTCACGTAGCCGCGGGCGCCCGCCCGGATCACCGCGATCACGTCCTCCGGCGCGTCCGACGCGGACAGCGCGAGGAACCGGACCTCCGGCAGCCGGGGCTTGACCGCCGCGATGACGTCGTGCCCGCCGCCATTGGGCAGGTGCACGTCGAGCAGCACCACGTCCGGCTCGGTGCGCGTGATCAGCTCGATGGCCGGCTGGACGTCGTCGGCCTCGCCCACCACCTGCACCCGCTGCCCGAGTTCGGCGCGCACGCCGGACCGGAACAGCCCGTGGTCGTCCACGAGCACCACCCTGGGCTTGCCGCCAAGGCCGCTCATCCGGGCTTCGCCGCGCTCTCGGCACGTGGCATGCTCAGCGACACCTTGGTGCCTTCGCCTTTCGCGCTGGTCACGGTCGCGGTGCCGCCGCGGCGGGCCATCCGGCCGTGGACCGACTCGGTCAGCCCCTTGCGATCGGCGGGCACCTGCTCGGGGTCGAAGCCCTGGCCGCGGTCGCGGACGACGACGCTCGCGGCGCCCGCCTCGGTCTCGGCGAACAGCGAGATGACGCTGGCACCGGACCACTTCGCCGCGTTGACCGTTGCCTCGCGCGCGGCGGCGACCAGCGCGGACAGGTTCTCGTCCAGCTCGCAGTCGCCCACCGTCACCACCTCCACCGGGACACCGTACCGGGTCTCGACGTCGGACTGGACCTGGCGCACCGCGGCGGCGAACGTCTCCGCCGAGGTGTCCCCCGGCACCTTCCCGCCGAACAGCCAGTCCCGCAGCTCCCGTTCCTGCAACCGGGCGAGCTGGACGACCTTCTGCGGGTCCTCGGCGCGCCGCTGGATCAGGGCGAGCGTCTGGAGCACCGAATCATGCACCCGGGAGGCGATCTCCTCTCGCTCCTTCGCGCGTTCCTCGGTCCGGATCCTGGCCTGCCGTTCGGCCACCAGGTCCCGGCCGATGCGCAGCCACCAGGGGCCAAGGAACAGCACGATGGCGGCGACCACCAGCGCGATCGCGCCGAGCGGCCGGAGCAGGGCGAGGCTCTCGTGCGACGTGGCCAGGATCGAGACGCCGGTGAGCAGCAGCACGGCGGCCGCCACCACCCGGATGGCCGCCCACTTCATGTTCTCCCGGCCGCTGGCCGCCGCCGCTTCCAGCGGCTCGATCAGGCGCTTCAGGCTCGCCTGCTCGTCGGGGTCGCCGTTGCGCCAGATCAGCGTCAGCCCGGCGAGGCTGAACACCTGCGGCCAGGCCCAGCCGGCGAACCAGCCGTCGTTGAACACGCCCGCGATCAGCAAGATGATGGTGAGCAGCGTGCCCAGGCCGATCGCCAGCGCGATGCCCTTCGCGTCCTTGAGGGCACGGACCCCGATGCTGTGTTCCTCGCCGCTGGCCGGGATGAACAGCCACGCCGCGACGTAGAGCGCCGAGCCGTCGCCCGAGGTGAACACCGTCAGCAGGGCGAACGCTATCCGGACCGAGGTCGGGCTGAAGCCCCGCCAGGCGGCGATGCCCGACGCCACGCCGCCGCCCAGCCGTCCCGTCGTGTCACGCCGGAGCGGCCCGGTGACCTGGTGCCGGCGGGCGAACCTGGTCCGCGGCGGCGGTGGAATGGTCTGATGCTGCACCCTTTATACTTACGCGATCATCGGGCGGCCTGCCATCGGGACCGTCCCTGGTCCCTGACCGGCAGATCAGGCCGGCAGATCAGGGTGGCGCTCAGGGGCGTCCCCGATGTGCCGGACGGCCCGGGACGGCACATTTGAGGCATGGACACAGACACCATCACCGAAGAGACCGTTTCCAGCTCCTCCTCCGCGGACACGCAGCCGCTCCGCCGCCCGTTCCACGGCCGGATGATCACCGGTGTGGCCGCCGGCATCGCCGACTACCTCGGCATCGACCCGCTGCTGGTCCGCATCGGATTCGCCACGCTGGTCGTGCTCGGCGGCGCGGGCATCCCGCTCTACCTGGCCGGCCTGCTGCTGATCCCGGAAGAGGGCAGCGACCAGTCGATCGCCGCCTCCCTGCTCCATTCCATCCAGACTCGCTAGTTCTCACAGGGGTTTCGCCGTCATGCCTACTCAGCGTTTCAGTTCACTCATCAGCGGTCCGCCGCGCACCGACCACCTGCGGGTTTCCGACGCCGAGCGGCAGGCAGTGGCGGACCGCCTCGCACAGCACTACGGGGAAGGCAGGCTGACCAAGGACGAGTTCGACGAGCGGGTCGGCCGGGCGATGAGCGCCAAGACCCGGGCAGACCTGAACGGCCTGTTCGACGACCTGCCCGGCCTGGATGGTGCGGCCGGTTCCGGGCCCGCGGGGGCGCCCGGAAAGCCGGACCGGCAGGCCCGCCGCGAGCTTCGGCGCAGCCGCCGCAGCGGCCTGCTGCCCATCGTGGCGATCGTCGTCGTCGCGCTGATCGCCGCCCAGGCGATCCACGCGCTCTTCTGGCTGACCGTGCCGTGGCTCTGGGTCGGCGTCGTCGCCGTGATCGCGCTGGCCGCCACCGGCCACCTCGGCCACCGCGGCCCCTCGCGGCCCGGCGATTGATGTCGCTGACCCGGCGGCCCCGCTCCTCGCGAGCGGGGCCGCTGTTTTATTTGGCTCATAACGGACTGTGGTATTACGTCAGGGTTCTTCCTGATGTGCCCATGCGGTCGGACACGGCATGCTGAAGGCCATGGACACTGACCGGACCAACGCCGCGCGGCGCGGTGTGCCGTCCTTGCTGCGGACCACGGGCCGCACCGATCATCTGCGTGTCTCCCACGCCGAACGTCAGGCGGTCACCGACCGCCTCGCCGAGCACTTCAGCGACGGCCGGCTCACCCAGGACGAGTTCGACGAGCGCGCCAAGCAGGCGGTGCACGCGAAGACCCGGGGTGACCTGCGCGGCCTGTTCGACGACCTGCCCGAGCCGGGTATGCCCGGCGTGCTGCTGCCCGGCGAGGACGGGACGGACCCGCGCCCCGACGGCTGGTGGTACGGGGCCGGCTACCGCGCGGCGGCGTTCGGGCTGGTCGTCGTCGTCTGCCTGGCGGCCGCCGAGGCCGTCGTGCACGCCACCGTCCCGTGGCTGTGGGCCGGCTTCCTCGCCATCGCCCTGCTGATTATCACCCTCCGCTCCGCCCGGGCCGGCGCCGGGCACTAGCGTGAAGCCTCGGGAGAACTTGGGTAGGAGTGAGACGTGGAGCCGGATGGGACCGCACAGGTCGCGGTGTTCGTTGATTTCGAGAACCTGGTCATCGGCGCGGTCAAGGAACTGCCCGATCAGCCGAACCCCGCGCCGTACGAGGCGCTGACCAGGCTGTGCCGCGGCTACGGCACGGCGGCGGTGCGGCGCGCGTACGCGGACTGGGCGAACCCGCTGTTCGGCAACCACCAGGAAGACCTGTCGATGAACGGCGTCGACCTGATCCAGGTGGCCCGGGTGGGCATCCAGAACAAGAACGCCGCGGACATCCGGATGGCCGTCGACGCCATGGAGACGCTGATCGTGCACCCGGAGGTCAGCGTGTTCGTCCTGGTCAGCGGCGACGGGGACTATTCGCCACTGGTGCAGCGGCTGCGCGAGTTCGGCAAGTGGGTGGTCGGCGTCGGCACCGAGGCGAACGCCAGCCGCAAGCTCATCTCGGTCTGCTCGGAGTACAAGTACTGGGGCACGCTGGTCGCCGAGGTGGAGCCGGCCGCCCGGCCGACGGTGAACGCGGCGTTCGACATCTCCGAGGCCGAGGCGCTGCTGGTGCGGGCGTTCGAGGAATCCGGCCTCGACACGATGACCGCGGGCGGCCTGAAGTCCAAGATGCTGGCGCTCGACCCCGCGTTCGATGAGCACAACTACGGCTTCCGCAACTTCCGCGCGTTCCTCGCCCAGTTGCCGAAGCGGGTCGAGATCACCGCCACGACCGGTCCGGATATCACCATGAAGCTGGTCGAGGATCCGCCGCCGCCCGTGCGGACGCGGACCAGCCGAGCTCGGGCCCGGAAGTAAATCCTGCCAACCAACCGCCAGGTTCCGTCGTCTCTAGAAGTGGTTACCGACTGGTAATCGCTTGAGAATAAGGAGACGTTGGACATGTTTGCTAACAGTTTTGCTAACAGTGGCTACCGGCCCGCCATTGCCATCGCTGTTGCCGCCGCTGGAGCTTCGATCATCGCGCTGACCGGATGTGGCTCAGGGAGCGGTGCGCAAGCGGCTTCTGGTTCCCCCAGCACCGCACCCGCTTCGTCCGCTTCGTCGGCCGCTTCCGGGACGTCTGGCAGCCCCGTTGGCAGCAGCACCGTTGGCAGCACCGGGTCGGCGAGCCAGACCGCGGCTTCGCGGACGCCGGAGTGCACCGCTGGCCAGCTGCGGGTTTCCTACACGGACAACGCGCAGATCCGGAACGGCGCGCTGGACGGGATGAGCAAGACCGACAACGTAGTCACGTTCACCAACGTGGGCCGGTCGACCTGCGTGATCCAGGGTTACCCGGGTGTCGCCGCGCTGAATGCGCAGGGTGTGCAGGTGGCGCAGGCGGCCCGCGGCGGCGAGGCCGTCCACCCGGTGTTCCTGCGGCCCGGCGCGACCGCGTCCTCGATGGTCGCCGCGAACACGGCGTCGTGCGCCTCCCCGGTCGCGGTGCCCGGCCTGCTGGTCACCGCTCCCGACCAGTACACCTCGGTGCGGCTGGGCTCGGCCGGCGAGATGTGCCTGCACAGCCTGACCGTGCACCCGGTGGTGCCGGGCAACGCCGCTGGGCTCGTGTTCTAGGGTCGGCGAGCCTTCCCCCGGATGCGGCCGCTGACATGCGACGATGTCGGCGGGACATCCGGGGGGAAGAACATCTTGAAGATCATTTCACGCACACTCGCGGCGGCCGCGGTCGCCACGATCGCACTGTCCGCGCTGTCCGCGCTGTCCGCCGGGCCCGTCGCCGCCAGGGCCAGCGAGCCGCCCGCATGCGCGTACTTCCCGCTGTCGGCGCAGTGCCTCGCGCCGTTGATCGGGTCGCTGCCGCCCTGCGCTGCGCATCAGTGGGTCAACACCGGCACGGGCTGGTCGTGCGTTCCCGCGACGCCGTCGGACCCGATGGCCTGCCAGCCGCCGGCGGTGGTCCACGGTTCCTGGGAGTGCGTCGGCGGAACCGGTCCGCTGGTCCCGCCGGCAGCGGCCACGCCATCGGCACCCGCCACGCCGCCGGCACCCGCCACGCCGCCGGCACCCGCCACGCCGCCGGCGCCGACCACGGCGCCGGCTCCGCGGCCCGCGAGTCCCGACGTGGTGGTGGTACACCCCGCGTCTTGACCGCCGGCATCGCGCTCGCTGTTCCCGCGCAGGCCTTGCGCCAATCTGCCGATGAGGTGATTGTTACCTCATAGGCGATCACGGGAAGGTGATGCAGGATGTTTCTTGCCACGGCGAGCGCGGGAACACTGGGTGCGGCGGCCGGCTTCACCCAATCACTTAACCCGGCACACTCGACGCTCGGGAGCACGCTCATCGCGCTGATCCCGATCGTGCTGCTGCTCGTCTTGCTGCCGGTCATGCGGATGTCCGCGTGGCAGGCGGTCACGATCGGCGCCGTGGTCACGATCATCCTCGCCGCCACGGTGTGGGGCACCCCGGCCAGCGACACATTCGCCGCATGGGGACTCGGCGCGGGCACCGGTTTCTGGTCGATCGACTGGATCACGTTCTGGGGCGTGATCATTTACAACACGCTGGTCAGGACCGGCGCGTTCGACGACTTCAAGCGATGGCTGATCGCACAGGCCACCGCGGACATCCGGGTGCAGACGATCCTGCTGGCCTGGGCGCTCGGGGCGCTGCTCGAGGGGCTGGTGGGATTCGGCTACCCGTGGGCCGTGATCGCCCCGATTCTGGTCGGGCTCGGCGTGATCGAGATCGACGCGATCCGGGTCGCCGCGCTGGCGAACAACGCGCCGGTGTCGTTCGGCGCGCTTGGCGCTCCTATCATCGCGCTGGCGGCCGTCACCAAGCTCCCCCTGGACACGCTGTCCGCATCGGTCGGCCGGATCGTCGCGATCCTCGCACTGCTGCCACCGTGGATCTTGATCCTGCTGGTCACCGGCAGGCGCGGGCTGCGCGGCGCGTGGCCGCTGGCGGTCACCGGGTCGCTTGCCTACATCGCCGGCCAGCTCCCCACGTCGCAGTATCTCGGCCCGTACCTGCCGGACATCATCGGCGCGGTCGCCTCGTTCGGGGCGATCCTGCTGCTGCTCCGCTACTGGCGACCGAGGGAGGTGCTCGGGTTCGGCGGCGTGCCGATCGCCCCGGACGCGACGCCAGTACCCGCGCCGGGGCCGGATGCCGGGGCCGAGTCGCCGCCGGGCATGCGGGAGGCGGTCCGCGGCCTGCTGCCGTTCTTCATCCTTATCGCGGTCGTCGTCGCCGCCACCGGCCCGTGGTCGCACCTGACCAACTACAACTTCGCCAAGCCAGCGGTCAGCACGGTCAGCTCGCTCTCGCACAAGCCGACGGACGTGTCCTGGGCCTTCTCACCGGCCGTGGCCGGCACGTGGATCCTGGTGTCGTGGCTGGTGATCCTTGTCGCGCTGCGGGTGAAGCCGGGTCAGATCGCCGACGTGTTCCGGGTGACGTTCAGCCAGATGTGGGGGGCGCTGCTCGTCGCGCCGATCATCTTCGGGCTTGCGGACGTGTTCAACTACTCGGGCATGGCGAACACGATGGCGCACGGCTTCTCCAGGATCGGCCCGGCGTTCCTGGTCCTGGCGCCGATCGTCGGCTGGATCGGCGTGGCGCTGTCCGGGTCCAATACGTCGACCAACGCCCTGTTCGGCGGTTTCCAGTACTCGGTCGGCGGCCTGCTGCACATGCCGCCGCTGCTGCTGCCGTCGCTGAACTCGGTCGGCGCGGAGATCGGTAAGCCGGTAGCCCCGCAGACCGCCAGCGTCGGGGTTTCCACCGGCACGTTCGTGCGCCAGGAGGGGCAGGTGATCAGGCACAACCTGGCCTGGACGCTGGTGATCCTCGGATACCTGATCGTGATCGCGCTGTTCTACCGGGGGGTGCTGCCGTCGGCCATGCGCCCCTAGCCGCAACTTAGCCGCTACCGCCAGCCGTCGAGCACCCGGTCGATCTCGGCGCGGATCTGGTCGCGGGCCTCGTCGCGCGGCACGCCGGCCATCAGCAGTTCGTCGTACTCGGTGTCCTGGTGGCGTACTGACGCCACCACGGCGAGCGTGATCGCGGTCTCGTCCAGGCCGCGTCCCGCCGCCGACCGGCCCACCCGGCCGCTGCCGCGCAGCGCGGCATGCCTGGCGACGGCGTCGGCCCGGTCCGCCGGGCAGCGCGGGAACAGCCGGCGGATCTCGCTGGCGAAGTTGGCCTGCAACGTCAGGTCCTCGCCGGCGCGCCGCTCCCGGTCCCGCTCGCGGCGCCGCATCCGCACGTCCTCGTCGTCCAGGCATTGCTGCTCGGCGGCCTCAAGGGCCGGCTCCTCGACCAGCAGCCCCTGCCGTTCGTACCGCTTGCGGTTCCGGCTCCACCGGACGACCACGGCGGACAGCCTGCTGTGCTTCTTCGCCCGCCTGGTGAGCGCTGCGTCGCCGGACGGCAGGAACACCAGGTGGTCCATGTCCGCGCAGGTCATGCACAGCGGGCGGTCGTTGTCCATGATCAGCAGGCCGCCGGTGCCGTGGCACTCGCCGCAGGTCCAGTCCTTGACCGGCATGACCACGACCAGGTCGGGCGGGGTGGCCTGCTTGCGCGTGATGCGCTCGCGCTGGCCGCCGGACAGGTCGCCGGAAACCCACTGGGTGCGCCACTCCCGCTCTTGTGGCTCGCGCCCGGCCTTGGTGAACGTGATCGGCCTGCGATCGCGGGTGGCGGACACGTACTCGATCTCGCTGGGCGTCAGGCCCTTGCCCTGCGCCCAGTCCCGCAGCACCGCGGTCACTTCGGTGAGCCGCTCGCCGTGCACGGGCAGGTAATCCTCCAGGCTGGCGGCCCGGCCCTGCCGCCAGTTGTCCACGTGACGGCTGTGCAGCCAGCCAAGCCCGACGCACACGTCGATGGCGCTCACGTACCGCTGCCGCTCCAGCGCCTCCTCGGCCGCCGCGACAACCCGCCCGGCAATGCTCTTCTGCCCCATCCTCCCGATCTTGGCACGCTCCGGGGCCGCCGCCTACAGCCGCGGGCCGTGGGGCTACTGGCTGGGCGCGGGCGATGCGGGCACTGGAGTGCCCGTGCACTGGGCGGTACCGGGCGTGCCGGTGTCGAAGTAACCGACGATGCGGGCGGCGCAGTCCGGGATCGCGGGTGCGTCAGCGTGGACGTCGTCGATGACGGTGAACAGATCCCCGCCGATCAGCGACTGCATCTGCCTCGCCCAGGGATAGGGCGTCGTGACTTCCCAGCGGTGCCCGCTCATCTCCAGCGGGGCCGCGGCGCGGCGCAATGGCCAGGGCCGAACCGGCAACGGCCAGCCCGCGCACTGCGGGCCGAAGTTGCCCTGGCCGAACGGGTACCGGGCCAGCGTCAGCTGGAAGGACTGCCAGTAGGCGGCGAAGCTCCCGGGCCGGGAGTTGCAGGTGAGCGCGAGCTTGGCCGCCTGATTGTCCTGCTCGGGTGTGCCGACTGGGGGCGGCGATACGGGCGGTGTGGTGAACAGCTGCTTGACCGCGAGCGGAGCGGTGGTGCCGCTGGTCGCGCCCCGCAGCTCCTTGAACACCTCGGCGTTCTCGGGCCAGGACGGGCTGGGCCGGGTGGAAAGGCCGGTGACGAGGCTGCCGTCGATGGGCTGGGGGATGTCGGTGAACGTCACTGGAGTGGCGTCCAGGGCGCGAGACAATGCCAGCAGCGCGGCCGACACCTGCGCCGCGGTGGCGCCGAACCCGTAGCTGCCGTTACGGGCGGCGATCCAGGCAGCGAACCGGGCGAAGTCACGCTGCGCCGCCGCGGCTCGGGTAGCGGCATCATCGCGGACGGTGTCGGCGGGTCCTGTCACGCTGTCCAGCCACATCCGGCCCGCAGTCGCCGGGAACAGGCTGCGGTACACCGCGCCCAGCGCGGTGCCCCAGGACTCGCCCAGGTAGCTGAGTTTGTCCTGGTGCAGGGCGATCCGAAGCTGGTTGAGGTCGCGGGCCGCGTTCGCCGTGGTCTCCTGGGCCATGAACGCCGGGTCCTCCGGCCGCGGCGGCGGGGGTGTCCTGCGGACCGGCTGGCATCAGGACCACGCGCAGCATGGCTCCGGGCGCGGCTGCGTGCACGATCTCGGTGTCCATTACTTCCTCGAAGCTCGCCGCCCACGGCGAGCTGGCTCCGGCCAGCGTGGTCACGACGCTGATGTGCGCCGGGGGCAGGCGGAACAGGTTGTCGAAGGTGGCCA
>Ga0070741_10011613_pt1 | contig 16202 bp, 13 predicted proteins | sample Coa_R1_4_FD_66440 | JGI IMG/M metagenome (GOLD analysis project Ga0070741, IMG submission 66440) | Surface soil microbial communities from Centralia Pennsylvania, which are recovering from an underground coalmine fire - Coalmine... | ecosystem: Environmental > Terrestrial > Soil > Unclassified ...
CGCCTGTACCTCGACGTGGGCAGCCACCCCGAGTACGCCACCCCCGAGTGCGACTCCATCTACGACCTGGTGGTCCACGACAAGGCGGGGGAGCGCATCCTCGAACACCTCCTCCTCAGTGCCGAGCAGCGCCTGCGGGAAGAGGGCATCCGCGGCGTCATCTACCTCTTCAAGAACAACACCGACTCGGCCGGCAACTCCTACGGCTGCCACGAGAACTACCTCACCAGCAGGCGGGACGACATCGGCCACTACGCCGACGTCCTCATCCCCTTCTTCGTCTCCCGGCAGATCTACGCGGGCGCGGGCAAGGTGCTGCAGACGGCCAGGGGCGCCACGTACTGCATCAGCCAGCGGGCCGAACACATCTGGGAAGGCGTCAGCAGCGCGACCACCCGCAGCCGCCCGATCATCAACACCCGTGACGAACCCCACGCCGACGCGGAGCGCTTCCGCCGGCTCCACGTGATCGTGGGCGACTCGAACATGAGCGAGTACGCCACCTTCCTCAAGGTGGGCGCCACGTCCATCCTCCTGCGCATGCTCGAGGACCCGAGCGTCGTCCTCCGGGACATGACCCTGGAGAACCCCATCCGGGCCATCCGGGAGATCAGTCACGACACCAGCTGCCGGCGCCGGGTGCGCCTGGCCAACGGCCGGGAGGCCAGCGCCCTCGACATCCAGGCCGAGTACCTGGCCCGGGCCCAGCGCTACCACGAGCAGAAGGGCTTCAGCCCCCTGGAGGAGCAGGCCCTCCAGATGTGGGAGCACTGCCTCACCGCCATCGAGAAGGACCCGATGACGCTCGATCGCGAGTGCGACTGGGTGATCAAGCATCGCCTCATCGAGGCCTACCGCGACCGCCACAGCGTTCCCCTGTCCCACCCCAAGGTCGCCCTGATGGACCTGCAGTACCACGACGTGTCCCGCGACCGCGGCCTCTTCTACCGCATGCAGGAGAAGGGCCTGGTCGATCGGGTGTGCACGGACGACGCCATCGAGACGGCCGTCGAGGAGCCGCCCCAGACCACCCGGGCCCGCCTGCGGGGCGAGTTCATCCGCAAGGCCAAGGAGCGGCGGCGGGACTTCACCGTCGACTGGGTCCACCTCAAGCTCAACGACCAGGCGCAGCGCACGGTCCTGTGCAAGGACCCCTTCAAGGCGCGCGACGAGCGGGTCGAGAAGCTGATCGCCTCCCTCTGACCTCGTGCCGTCGTACCGGACGGGCACGGTCACCCGCATCATCTCGGAGCGCCCCGGCCTGCAACGGGTCGAGGTCGACGGCCACCTCGCCTACGCCCTCACCCAGCTGATCGGCCCGGTAGCCGCCGGCGACCGGGTGGTGGTCAACACGACCGCCGTTGAACTGGGCCTGGGGACGGGCGGCTGGCACGTCGTGCACTGGAACCTGGAGCGGGACGACGGCTGGACAGCGCCGGGCGGGGGCCACGTCATGAAGCTGCGCTACACCAGCCTCCAGGCCGACACGGGCGTGTCCGAGGAGCGGGACGGCTACGACCCGCCCGACTCGCTCGACGGCCTACCCGTCGTCGCCTGCTTCCTGCACTCGCAGGTGGCCGCCGTCGCCACCGCCTTCAAGGCCGGGCAACCGGCCAAGCGCCTGGCCTACGTCATGACCGACGGCGGGGCCCTGCCCCTCGCCCTGTCCGACCTGGTGTACGACCTGCGTACCGCCGGGGTACTCGATACCACCGTCACCGCCGGCCACGCCTTCGGCGGTGACCACGAGGCCGTGAACCTCACCTCTGCCCTCGACGTGGCCGTGGCCGCCGGGGGGGCGGACGCCGTGGTGGTGGCCACCGGCCCGGGTGTGGTGGGCACGGGCACGCCCCGGGGCTTCAGCGGTCTGGAGGTGGCTGCCATCGTCGACGCCGCCGTCGCCCGGGGTGCCCGCCCCGCCGTGGCCCTGCGCTATTCCGACGCCGACCCCCGGCCCCGGCACCGGGGCGTGAGCCACCACGCCACCACCGCGCTGGCCCAGGCCCATGGCACCGCCACCGTTGCGGTACCGGAGGGGGAACCCCTGCCCGACGTGGGCCACCACCGGGCTGTCACCGTCGCCGTGCCCGACCTGTCCGGGCTGCGGGTCACCACCATGGGCCGGGGCCCGGAGGACGACCCTCGCTTCCACTCGTACTCGGGCGCGGCGGGTGCGTGGGCCGCAAGCGCGTTAGCCTGAAGCACTCAATGACCACCTCCGACATCAGCGAGGTGCCCGCCGAGGCCGCCCCGACCGAGACGGCCAAGCATCACAGCCCGGGCAAGAACGCCATGGAGTGGATCGGCATCATCGCCGCCGCCCTCCTTGCCGCCCTGCTCATCAAGACGTTCCTGTTGCAGGCGTTCTACATCCCGTCGGAGTCGATGGTCCCGACGCTGAAGATCTCCGACCGGGTGCTGGTGAACAAGCTCAGCTACCGCATGCACGACGTGCACCGGGGCGACATCGTGGTGTTCAAGCGCCCCCCGTCGGAGGCGTCCGACCCCACCATCAAGGACCTCATCAAACGGGTCATCGCCCTTCCCGGTGAGCGGGTCGAGGGGCGTGAAGGGCACGTGTTCATCAACGGCAAGGAGCTCCAGGAGCCGTACCTGCCAGCCGGGATCACCACGCTCGACTTCCCGGCCCAGGTCATCCCGGCCAAGAGCTACTGGGTGATGGGGGACAACCGTCCCCGATCCAAGGACAGCCGCTACTTCGGGCCCATCGGGAGCAACCTGTTGGTGGGTCGCGCCTTCATACGCATCTGGCCCGTGCCGCACATCCACCTCCTCTAGCCGCCGCGCCATTCGACGGTTGCGCTTCACCCCCTGAAGCACTTCTGTCGAATCGAGGGGACGGGGGTCACCGGGCGGCGGCGACCAAGGCGTCCACCATGCGGTCCACGTGATCGCTGTAGACGGCGTCCATCCCTATGTGGAGCATGGACGCCAACACCCGTTCGTGCTGGCAGTCCCACGCGAACGCGTGGCGCTCGAACCGGTGGAACAGGGTGGTGAGACCGAGGGTCCAGTCCGTGTGGTGCATGTTGATGGCGTCGATGCCGGCGTCGGCCAGCGACGCCGCCCGCCGCTCCGGGCCCTCCTTGATGCGGCGTAGCCGGGTGGAGTCGACCAGCTTCACGTCGGGGTCGAGCTCCCGCCACGACGCCACCACCGTCCAGTCCGGGTGGCACAGCCACAGCCGGCCCAGGGCGTCGCCCCCGGCCTCCCGCGCCACGGCCACCACGGATGTCGCGGCGGCGGCGTCCTTCACGTCGAGGGAGAGCTCGAAGTCGGTGCCGCAGGTGTCGTACAACGACGCCAGCGTGGGGATGTGCCCCGGGAGGTCGCCCCGGTCGACGTCGGCAATGGCCCGCCTGCGCAACCCGCCTCGCGCCAGGCCGTCGTGGTCGAGCACGGGCACGCCGTCGGCCGTGAGCCATACGTCGCTCTCCAGCCCGGTGGCGCCCAGGCGCCGGGCCAGCTGGAACGCCTCCAGGGTGTTCTCGGGCGCGTGGGCGCGAGCGCCCCGATGGGCGAAGCCGATGCTGGGTCGCCGGAGGGCCTCCATGGCTGTGCATTCTGGCGGAACTGTTGCCCGCGGATCACTGCGCCGAGCGAACCGCTCCCGGGGCAGGCACCTGGTCGGGATCGGGCCCGTCCTTGGGGAGCAGGAAGGTGAACCGGCTCCCGACACCCAGGCGGCTCTCGCACCAGATGCGCCCGCCCATGGCCTCGACGATCCGCCGGGACAGGTAGAGCCCGATGCCCACGCCGCCGTGCCGGCGGGTGGATGTGCCGTCCAGCTGGCGGAAGCGTTCGAACAGCGTGGGGATGTCGCCCGAGTAGATGCCCGGGCCGGAATCTGTGACGGACACCTCCACGGCATCGCCGTGGTCGACCAACTCCACCACCACGTGGCCCTCGGAGTACTTGCAGGCGTTGTCCACCAAGTGGTGCACGACCTGGTCGAGCTTGCCCTGGTCGACCACCACGTCGACGGACCGCCGGGGCCGGCGCACCGACACCCGGTCGTCGGCCCGTTCCATGAGGTGGGCGCCCAGCTCCAGCGGCTGCAGGTCGAGTTTGGCCCGGCGCTGCTCGATGGCGGAGATGAACAGCAGGTCCTCGATGAGCCGCTCCAGCCGGACCAGGTTGGACTGGACCGCGCCCAGGGCCTGGCTCCGCCTCTCGTCGGTGAGGCTGTCGCCCCGGCGCACCAGCGTGTGCACGTAGCCCTTCATGACGGTGAGGGGCGTGCGCAGCTCATGGCCCATGACGGCCACGAAGTCGGCCTTGACGGCCTCGGCCGAGCGCTCGGCCGTGAGGTCATCGAGCACGAGCACCCGGCCCACGTTCCTGCCTCCCGAGCGCATGCGCCGCACGGTGGCCCGGTACACCCGGGGCTCGCCCTCGGCCGTGGGGAGCACGACCTCGTCGGACCGGTCGGCCCCGCCCGTGAGCATCTCCTCCAGGGCGGCGCTCCCCAGCCGGCCCCGCACCGGGAAGCCGATCTCGAACCCGGCGGACAGCCGGAACACCTCGCTGGCCGCCCCGTTGACCTCGAGGACCCTGGCCTCCTCGTCCACCACCACGACGGGGTTGGCCATGGCGTGGACCATGGCGGCCAGTTGCTCCTCGTGGTCCTCGATGCGGCGGTAGAGCTTGGCCGCCCGGACGGCGAGGCTCACGTTGCGGGCGAAGCCGCTGAGGAGCGACCGGCGGGCGGCGTCGGGCGGCTCGGCCAGGAAGACCACCAGCCGCCCCAGGGTCTGGGCGCCGGTGGCCAGGGGCAGGCTCACCGCCACCTCGCCCAACCGGCTGAGCAGGCCCACGGCCGGGTGGGCGGGGCCGTCGACCCGCAGCTCGCCGGGACCGAGCAGGGCTTTGAACTCCGGGTGGCGGGACGCGGCCACCAGCCGCTCCTGCTCGATGCCCCGGTACGACGCGATGCGAGCGGTGCTGCCCTCGTGGAGGGCGACGAAGCCGGATGTGGCTCCGAAGATGCGGGTGGCGGCGTCGAAGGTGTGACCCAGGGTGGCGTCCATGTCGAGGTCCGAGGCCACCAGCGACAGGGTGTCGAGCACCTCGGGCACGGCGTCGACCGCGGCCGCGGGCCGGCGCAACAACACGACGGCGGCGGCGTCGGCGTAGAGGGACAGGGGCGTGGGGTCGACGGTGGTGAGGCCCCCGCCCACGCAGACCGCGCCCAGCACCCGGGACCCGGCCCGCAGGGGTTCGGCCACGGCCACCATGCCCGTCTCCGCGTCGCGGCGGCGGATCATGCGGTTCTCACCCATGGCCGCGTGGGCGGCGTCGATCACATGGCGGGACACCGAACCGGTGGAGGCGACGGTGGTCGTCGAGCCCGCTCCCGCCCGCAGGATGGCGCCTTCTCGCGCCTGGGTGGCGGCCACCGCGCCGGCCAGGGCGTCGTTGAGGAGGCGGGTGGGCTCGGCCCCGAAGGCCAGGCCGCGCAGGACCGACTGGAGGCGATCCAGGGAGACGTCGCGGGCCACACCTGGGTATCGGTGGCGGACTTGGGCCGATTGAGGACTAGCCCGATCGGTCGCGCCAAATGGTCGTTTCGGGCCATGGCCGAGAACGGACAAAGCGTGCACCCTGCCTGTAACAGAGCACGGCGGGCAAAAAGCCCCTCAAGGAAGCCACGGAGGTTGACCGATGGAGCACGTAGGAGACGGAAGGGAGGCGTTGGTGGCAACCATCCGGGCGACCTGCCCGACCTGCGGTGATGTCGAGTTGACCACGCGTGAGGTCCGCGTGCTGCTGTGCTCGAACACCAACGAGGGGTCCTACGCCTTCAAGTGCCCGGCTTGCCGGCTGGCCGTGTCCAAGCCCGCCGAGCCCCGGGTGGTCGACGTTCTCGTGTCCTCCGGTGTGCGCCTGTCGGTGTGGCACCTCCCGGCCGAGCTGAGCGAGCCCAAGGTCGGCGCTCCCATCGGTTACGACGACCTCCTGACCTTCCACGAAGAGCTCCAGCAGGACGGGTGGTTCGACCGCGTGCTGGACATGGTCATCTCCAACGAGGACCCCCGGCGGGCATGAGCCCGACGGCCGGACGGCACGTCCTGTGAGCTCCGCCCCGGTCTGGGTCGTGTGCGGCGCCGCCTTCTGGCGGACGCTCCTCGCCTGGCCCAAGCCCAAGCTGCGTCCCGCCTTGCTGGCGCTGCCACGCCGCACCCCCTGACCCCGGCCCCTTCTCGTGAGGCCCACGCCGCCATGGTGGGCGTCAGCGTGACGCGAATGCGGCGTCGGCGGGGTGGGTGCGACGGTCCTTCTTCAGACACCAGCCCGTAGACTCGCCCCGTGGGCAGCGTGGGCGTTCCCGAGATCATCGTCGTTCTGATCGTGGCTCTCGTCGTGCTGGGGCCGAACCGGCTGCCCGAGGCCGCCCGCCAGGCCGGCAAGGCCCTGTCCGAGTTCAAGCGGGTCACGGCCGGCCTCCAGGCCGAGGTGCGAGACGCCATCGAGCCCATCACCAGCGCCGCCGGCTCGTTCAACGGGCAGGGCACCGGCCCGGGCGGGCCCGATGGCATGACCGTGAACCCCAGGCCCGCGCCCGCCGCGTGGGTGACGCCGCCGCTCCCCGTCGAGGGCCCTGACGGCGACGGCCACTAGGGGGTCCCACCATCGTCGTTCGCCTCCGAAGGCGCCGCGCGTCCGGTCATCCGCCCAAGCGAGACCCGGAAGGGCGCATGTCGCTCGTCGAGCACCTCACCGAGCTGCGCAAGCGGCTGGTGATCTCGGTGGCGGCCGTGGGCCTGGGCGCCATCGTCGGGTTCCTGCTCTACAACCACATCCTCCACCTGCTGCTGGAGCCCTACTGCCACGTGCACCACCGGGCCCTGGCCGGCTGCAAGCTCTACGCCCAGGACCCGCTGGAACCCTTCCTGGTGCGCCTCAAGGTGGCGAGCTGGACCGGGTTCGTCCTGGCCTCGCCCGTGGTGTTCTGGCAGGTGTGGCGCTTCGTCACTCCCGGCCTCCAGACCCGGGAGAAGAAGTACGCCGTCCCCTTTGTCCTCAGCTCGGTGGTGTTGTTCCTGCTGGGCGGCCTGGTGGCCTGGCTCACGTTCCCCAAGGCCCTCGACTTCCTCGTGGGCGTGGGCGGGCCGTCCCTTCTCACGATCTTCAGCCCGGGGAAGTACCTCCGCCTCATCATCCTCATGATCGTGGCCTTCGGGCTGGCCTTCGAGTTCCCCGTGCTGCTGGTCTTTCTCGAGCTGGCGGGCGTCGTGTCCAGCCGCCAGCTGAAGAACTGGCGGCGCCCGGCCATCGTCGTGATCTTCGTCGTGGCCGCCGTCATCACCCCGAGCCAGGATCCCTGGTCCCTCTTCGCCATGGCCCTGCCCATGTGCCTGTTCTACGAGGGCGCCATCCTGGTCGGCCGCATCCTCAAGAAATGAGGCGGCGCGATCGGGCCAAGGCGGTCGTGGCCGTGGTGTTCACCCTGCTCGGGGTGAGCGGCATCGTCTACCTCATCGCCCGAGCCTCCGACGCCGGCACCAGCGCGCCGGCGGCGGACTCGTCCACCACCAGCACCACGGCGCGCCTCACGGCCAAAGAGCGAAAGGACCAGGCGGACGCCCTGGCCTGGGACAAGGAGGCCCAGGACGCCTTCGGGGGCACGGCCATCACCAACCAGGTGCTCGACATGGTGAAGGGAGCGGACGAGTGGCGGAGCGGCCAGCGGGCCACCGACCAGTACACGGCCGAACTGGCCACGCACCTGGACGAGTTCCGCCTGGTGGTCACGCGCGTGAGCACGCTCCGGGCCTTCCCGTTCGACGAGCGGGTGGTGCCCCTCTACCAGCACTCGGCCGACCTGTACGTCGAGGCCGTCCGGGCGTACCAGGCCGAGGTCCAGACGCCGGCCGGGCCGTTGCGGGACCAGCTCGACCTGTTGGCCCGGCGGGTGCGGGTGCTGGGCGACCGGGTGTTCGACCGGGGCCGGGCCCTGGTCCATCCGTACCTGCACGAGGCGCCCAACCCCAACGTCAACGTCCAGCTGCCGGAGGAGGTCCCCAACTGGGTGGACGAGGGCATGGCCGCCGGCCCGCCCCTCGACGACACGCCGCCGGCGCCGTCCAGCCAGCCCACCCTCAGCCAGGCCGACCGGCCCCAGCAGTCGAGGGATGCCTGGCTGAAGGCGCTGCGCGACGCCCGCGTCCCGTCCGGCAGCGAGCTGGCCAACGTCCTGCGCTCAGGCGACGCCACGTCCCTCCGGGACATGGCCCGGGGCCTGTCGGCCGCAGCCGAGCGCCTGCGCCCGGTGCCCGATCCCAAGGGCGACCGGGAGGAGAGCGAGCGGGTGCGGCTGGGGCTCCTGGTCCAGGCCGAGTCGGCCCGTACCGCCCAGGCTGCCGCCCTGGCCACCGGCCCCGCCCACGACATCCTGGCGGCCATGGCTCCCCGGTTGGCCCTGGTGGGCGACGGGCTGTGGTCGGGCCCGGGCCTGCCCGACCGGCGCACCGGATTGGATCCCGCCCTCCTCGGTGAGGACGGGAAGAAGTGACGAGCGCCGTGCGCGAGCAGTTCCTCGCATCCCTCGGCTTCCCACCGGACACCTTCCAGGTCGAGGCCATGGACGCCCTGGACGAGGGCCGGTCGGTGCTGGTGGCCGCACCCACGGGCTCGGGCAAGACGGTGGTGGCCGAGTACGCCATCGCCAAGGCCCTCGACGCCGGCCGCAAGGCGTTCTACACCACGCCTCTCAAAGCCCTGTCCAACCAGAAGTACGGCGACCTGGTGCGGGCCTATGGCCCCGACGACGTGGGCCTCCTCACCGGCGACAACGCCATCAACGGCGACGCCCCCGTCGTGGTCATGACAACCGAGGTCCTCCGGAACATGATCTATGCCCAGTCGGGGGCGCTCACCGGGCTGCGCTACGTCGTGCTCGACGAGGTCCATTACCTCCAGAACCCGTACCGCGGCGCGGTGTGGGAGGAGGTGATCATCCACTCGCCGCCCGAGGTCGACATGGTCTGCCTGTCGGCCACCGTGTCCAACGCCGAGGAGTTCGCCGACTGGATCGGCACGGTGCGGGGCGACACCACCGCCATCATCGAGGAGCGCCGGCCCGTCGAGTTGCAGAACCTGTACCTGGTGGGGGATCGGGCGGCCGAGCGCATGCACCTGCTGCCCACCTTCGTGGACGGCCAGCCCAACCCGGAGGCAGCCGCCCTCGACAGCCGCACCATCCGCCAGCCGTGGGTGCGGCGGGCCAAGTCCAACCTCTTCACCCCGCGGCGGGCCGACGTGGTGGAGCTGCTGTGGGACGACGGCATGCTGCCGGCCATCTACTTCATCTTCAGCCGCATGGCCTGCGACGAAGCGGTCAAGCAGTGCCTGGACGCTGGCCTGCGCCTGACCACACCCGAGGAGCGGGCCCGGATCCGGGCCATCGCCGAGTCCAAGGTCGAGGCCCTGTCGGACAGCGACCTGCGGGTCCTGGACTACGGCGGCTGGCTCACCGGCCTGGAGGCGGGCATCGCCGCCCACCACGCGGGCATGGTCCCCCCCTTCAAGGAGGCGGTGGAGGCCTGCTTCGCCGAGGCCCTGGTGAAGGCCGTGTTCGCCACCGAGACGCTGTCACTCGGCATCAACATGCCCGCCCGGGCGGTGGTGATCGAGAAGCTGTCCAAGTTCACGGGCGAGCGCCACGAGCCCCTCACGCCGGGGGAGTACACCCAGCTCACGGGCCGGGCCGGGCGGCGGGGCATCGACGAGGTTGGCTACGCCATCGTCCTCTGGTCGCCCTTCGTCCCCTTCGACCAGGTGGCGGGCCTGGCCTCCACCCGCACCTACGCCCTGTCCTCGTCCTTCCGGCCCACGTACAACATGGCCGCCAACCTGGTCCGCCGGTACCCGCCGGCCGAGGCCCACCACCTGCTCAACCTGTCGTTCGCCCAGTACCGGGCCGACACCGAGGTCGTGCGCCTGGAGACGGAACTGGAGCGCAAGATCGAGGCCCTGCGCAAGGCCGAGGCCGAGGCGGTGTGCGAGTTGGGTGATGTGGAGGAGTACCGCCGGCTCCTGGCTGACGTGCGCCGGCGCAACCCCCGGCCCACGGTGGCCGACATCGCCGCGTCCCTCGACCGCCTGCGCCCCGGCGACGTCATCCACGGGCCCGTGGGCCGGGCCGCGGTGCTGGCCAAGAGCAACCGTCGGGGCGGCGACGTGCGCATCCGGGTGCTCACGCCCGACCGCAAGGTGGTACTGCTGGGCCCGACCTCGGTGGACGCCCCCCTGAAGGCGGTGGGCCGGGTCGATCTCCCGGTGCCGTACGCGCCCAACAACAAGGGTTTCCAGAAGACGGTGGCAGCCGCCCTGGTGAAGGCCAAGCTCCACGAGGACGGCGGAGCCGCGGCCGGGCCGGCGGCCCACCGGAAGGGCCGGCGCAAGGAGGAGCCCGATCACCCGGTGGCGTCCTGCCCCGACCTGCGCCGCCATGTCCGGGCCCTCGAGCGGGCGTCGCGGCTCCGGGGCGAGATCACCCTCCTGGAGCGGGAGATCCGGGGGCGCACGGAGTCCATCGCCCGCCAGTTCGACCGGGTGCTGCGGGTGCTGGAGACGTGGGGCTACGTGGACGGGTGGAAGCTCACCAAGGCGGGCGACGTGCTGGCCCGGCTGTACCACGAGTCCGACCTGCTGGTGGCCGAGGTGCTGCGGTCCGGGTTGCTGGACGGGCTGGACGCGGCCGCCGTGGCCGCCCTGGTGTCGACCTTCACGTACGAGACCCGCGGCCCGGGCCCGGGACCGACGGCGTGGTTCCCCAGCGGCAAGGTGCAGGAGCGGTGGCGGGCCGTCGAGCGAATGGGGGCCGAGCTGAACGCGGCCGAGGGGGAAGCGGGGCTCAACCTCACCCGCCTGCCCGATCCTGGCTTCGCCGCCCTGGCCTACGGCTGGGCCGCGGGAGAGGACCTGGACAGGGTCATCGGCGACGAGGACATGTCGGGCGGCGACTTCGTCCGCAACGTCAAGCAGTTGCTCGACCTCCTGCGCCAGGTGGGCGACCTGGCTCCCATGCCCGAGACGGCGGCCGCCGCCCGGGCCGCGGCCGAGGGGCTGTTCCGGGGCGTGGTGGCGGCGTCGTCGGTGGTGGGGACGGGCACCGAAGAGGACCTGTGAGCCCCATCGAGAAAGGGTCGCCCTACGGCGAGGCCGGCGCGCCCCTGCCCGCGGGCGGGGTGGTGGTGGGGTCCGACGCCGAGGCCCGGGCCGTGCTGGAGGCGGCCCGGCGGGAGAACCGGCCCTACCCGCCACTCCAGCTGACGGGAGGTGACCTGTGCCGCACGCTGGGCGGTCCGGCCGGCGGCGACGTCAGCTTCAGCGTCGACCTGGGCGAGGTGCTGATCGACGGGCGGCTGTGCCTGTTCGTCGCCCACCTGGTGGCCCGCACCCGGCTGTGGGGGTTCGCCTTCGTGGCCATGAACGCCCAGTGGCTGGGCGGGTGGAACCTGGGGCCCCGCGCCCACCCGGGGGACGGGCTCCTGGACACCTACTCGGCCGCGCTCTCGGCAGGGGAGCGGTTGCAGGTCCGGCGCCGGTTGCCCCACGGGGCCCACCTGCCCCACCCGGGCATCAAGGAGCAGCGCACGGCGGCCATCAGCGTGGAGCTGCCCCGGGCCCTGCCGGTCGTGCTCGACGGGTCGGTGGCCGGGGTCGCACGCTCGCTGGCCCTTCGGGTCGAGCCGGACGCGCTCACGGTGGTCGTCTGAGCCGTCTGGGCGGTCCCCGCAGACCCGTCCCCGCCGCCGTACCCTGTGCGACGCATGACCTACGCGGAGGAGCGGTTCAGCCCGGAGGAGGAGGCCGTCCTCCGGCCCTATTTCACCAACCTCGACCAGCCCGTCTTCGCCCTGGTCAACCTGCCCGAGGTGGTGAAGGGCGCTCTCTTCGCCCGGTACTCACGGTCGCCCAAGAGCCTGCGCCGCCTGTTCCTGGACGAGTTCGTGGGGGAGCTGGACGTCACCGGTGACCTCACCGTCGACGCCACCATCGGCCTGAAGCGGGCCGAAGAGCTGTACGACCGGGTGTTCTTCGAGTACGGCGACGACTCCGTGGCCCAACTGGGCGGCGTCCACCTGGCGTGCGAGCAGGCGTCCAACCTGCTCACCAAGGTGCTGGAGTGGGGGCGCCTGATGGCGTACCTGGAACAGTCCACCCGGTACATCGCCTATGACACCCGGCTCGACGGCCGCTTCCGGTACTACCGGGACCCCACCATCCTCCAGTCCCGCCTGGGCGCCCGGTACATCGCCGACATGGACCGGATGTTCGACACCTACGCCGAGCTGGTGCCGGTGATGGTGGCCTGGTTCACCGAGCGCTACCCCAAGGAGGCGGGCGACTCCGACTTCGCCTACCGGTCGTCCATCAAGGCCAAGGCGTTCGACGCCCTGCGGGGCCTGCTGCCCGCCGCGTCCCTGTCCAACGTGGGGATCTACGGCACGGGCCAGGCCTACGAAGCCCTGCTGCTGCGCATGCGGTCGCACCCCCTGCCCGAGGCCCGGGCCTACGCCGACCTCATGCTCGAGGAGTTGCGCAAGGTCATCCCCTCGTTCCTGAAGCGGGTCGACATCCCCGAGCGGGGCGGGGCCTGGTCCCGCTACCTGGCCGAGAACCGCTCGGCCATGGAGTCGCTGGCCGGCGAACTGTTCGAGGGCGCGGCCGTGGCCCGGCGGGACATGGTGACGCTGACGGACTTCGACCCCGACGGCGAGGACAAGCTGGTCGCCGCCTGCCTGTACCCCTACACCCACCTGCCCGAGGACGAGATCGTGCGCCGGGTGGGGCGGATGTCGGTGGACGAGAAGCTGGCCGTGCTCAGGGCCTACGTGGGGGAGCGGGGCAACCGCCGCCACCGGCCGAGCCGGGCCTGGGAGCGCACCGGGTACCGCTTCGACGTGCTGTCCGACTACGGGGCGTTCCGCGACCTCCAGCGCCACCGCATGCTCACCATCGAATGGCAGGACCTCACTCCCGCCCACGGGTACACGCTGCCCGAGGCGGTGGTGGAGGCGGGGGTGGCGCCCGCCTACGAGGAGGCCATGGCCCGGTCCTCGGGCCTGTACGACGCCCTGTGGGGCGCGGGCCTGGCGGCCCAGGCGTCGTACGCCGTGGCCCTGGCCTACCGGGTGCGCTACGTCATGCAGATGAACGCCCGCGAGGCCATGCACGTGCTGGAGCTGCGCACCGGGCCGCAGGGGCACCCGGAGTACCGCCGGGTGTGCCAGGAGATGCACCGGTTGATCGCCGAGGAGGCCGGGCACCGGGCCGTGGCCTCGCTCATGCGCTGGGTCGACCACGGCACGTACGACCTGGAGCGGCTGGAGTCGGAGCGCAAGGCCGAGGCCCGCCGGGCCGCCCGCACCCCCTAGCTCTGCCAGGCCCGACTGAGCCCCTGGCGCCATCCCGGTTTTGTGTGCAGTAGTCCCGAATATGTCGCGATTAGTGCACACAAAACCCCTCGTGGTCGCAACAGCAGCCACTCCAGTCACATGAGCCACAAGTTGCACGTGTGTGATTTGTTGAGATTGGTCTTTGTGTTGTCGATGAGGACAAAGTAGAGTACGCCCCCGAGGGGGCGGGAGGAGGTGAAGATGCGCCAACTTCGCGCCCTTGTCGTCGTGGCCACCTTGGTCCTGGCGGGGCAGGCCGCAGCCGGGCGAGGGCAACCGGCCAGACAGACGACGGCGTCGACCAAGCAGCCGACCACCTACAAGGTGCGTTCGGGCGACACGCTTTCGTCCATCGCCAAGAAGCTCCACACGACGGTCGAGGCGCTGGTCCAGGCGAACAGCCTGAAGAAGCCCGGCTTCATCCGCGCCGGCCAGGTGCTCCAGCTCCCGGCGGCCAACGACACCCCCGGCGCCGACGGCGTCACCACCCAGCTGTCCACCGTCTCGGTGGTGCTCGGCCAGAACGGCGCCCAGACGTACACGGTCGTGAAGAACGACAACCTCAGCGCCATCGCCACCCGCTTCAAGGTCACCGTCGCCGATCTGGCTCGGACCAACAACCTCAAGATCAACCGCGCCCTGCAGATCGGCCGCAAGCTCAGCATTCCCGGCCCGACCTGGCAGTGCCCGGTGGCCGGCAAGCACACCTTCACCAACGACTGGGGCGCGCCCCGCTCCGGCGGTCGGCGCCACCAGGGCAACGACCTGTTCGCGGCCCGGGGCACGGCCGTGGTGGCACCCGTGGGTGGCGTGGTGACCGACGGGAGCGGGGGACTGGGCGGGACCGCGTTCATGCTGGCCGGCACCGACGGCGTCGTCTACTACGGCGCCCACCTGGACAAGCTCACGATCACCCCCGGTGCGACCGTGGCCCCCGGCGCCCAACTCGGTGTCGTGGGCGACTCGGGCAACGCCAAGGGAGGTCCGACCCACCTCCACTTCCAGGTCCGGTACAACGGTGCGTGGGTCAACCCCTTCCCGACGCTGAGCCGCTGGTGCGCATGACCCGGCTGGCGCGGCGGACGGCGGCCGGTCTGGCCGCGCTCTTGATCCTGGCCGGTGCGGGGCAGGCCGCGGCCGGGCGCCTGCGCAAGCCTCCGCCCACGTCCTACACGCTGCGCTTCGGCGACACCCTTTCGGCCGTGGCCAACCGCTTCGGCACCACCGTGCCCGCGCTGGCCCAGCTCAACGGCATCGCCGACGTCCACAAGGTCAGGGCCGGCCAGGTGCTCCGACTGCCGGGCGTACCCGGCGCGCCGGTGGTCCCCGTCATCTCGCCCGCGCTGGCCCGCAGGCTGCCGGACGGCCTGAAGACACGCCCCGAGCGGCTGGCCCTGTTGCCCGCCTTCGACACGGCGGCGGCCGCCAACAAGGTCCCGCCCGACCTGCTGAAGGCGCTGGCGTGGATGGAGTCGGGTTGGCAGAACGACAAGGTGTCGTCCACCAACGCGGTGGGCATCGGCCAGCTGATGCCCATCACCGTCGGCTTCGTCAACCAGATGCTCAAGGCCGACCTCGACCCCGGCGTGCCCGAGCAGAACATCCAACTGTCGGCCAGGTACCTGGCCTGGCTCCTGCGGTGGTCGAAGGGCGACGTGCCCAAGGCGGTGGCCGGGTACTACCAGGGGCCCACGAGCGTCCAACGTGACGGCACCCTGGCTGAAACCGACGCATACGTGGCCGCCGTGGTCGCTCTGCGCTCGCGCTTCTGAAAAAAGTTCCGCCCCCCTGACCAGGGACGACGCGCGAAACCGCTGCTCAGGGTGGTTGTCGCGCCTCTTGACGCGCGCCCCCCGCTGCGACATAACTACCGAGTCCGCAACGCCCCAAACGCCAGGTCGTGGCCCACGCCGAATCCGAGAGGAAACGGAGTGGGGGGTGGTGGTCGGGCATAGGGGGCACCCCAGGAAGCCCAGTAGAGAACGTCCCAAGAACTCGTGCGTTCCCGTCGAGGCCAAGGCCTCGGGCTGGGGGCGGGGTCGGGTGACGGATGGTACCAACGGCTTCCTGGGCCCCACCCCTCTCTCGTTCCTGTCGACGGGTGTGCCCGCGGTCACGGCGCGTCGGGCCACGCAGTAAGGTCCCGGCCACCGAACACGCCAGCACAGGGGGATATGTGCCGCAGGCCGGGGCTCGACGCAGTCGCACCACAACGCAGGGCGCACCCGACAGGGGAGCGACGCCCGAGCCGGAGCCGGCGCCCGGAGCCATCATCTCGCTGCGGGGCGTCACCAAGCGGTTCGGGTCGCACACCGTCCTGCAGGACATCACCTTCGACGTCCCCAAGGGGCGCATCACCGCCATCCTGGGACCGTCGGGCACGGGCAAGTCCGTCCTCCTGAAGAACATCATCGGGCTGTTGCGCCCCGACGCCGGCGAGATCTGGGTGGACGGCGAGAACATCGTGGGCATGCGGGAGAAGGACCTGTACCGGGTCCGCCGCAAGTTCGGCGTCCTGTTCCAGGACGGGGCCCTGTTCGGGTCCATGAACCTGTTCGACAACATCGCCTTCCCCCTCCGCGAGCACACCAAGAAGGGCGAGCGGGACATCCGGGAGATCGTGCTGGAGAAGGCCGGGTTGGTGGGCCTGCTCGACCACCTGAAGAAGGTGCCGGGCGAGGTGTCCGGCGGGATGAAGAAGCGGGCGGGCCTGGCCCGAGCCCTGGTGATGGACCCGGAGATCGTGCTGTTCGACGAGCCCGACTCCGGCCTCGA
>Ga0070741_10011615_pt1 | contig 16194 bp, 14 predicted proteins | sample Coa_R1_4_FD_66440 | JGI IMG/M metagenome (GOLD analysis project Ga0070741, IMG submission 66440) | Surface soil microbial communities from Centralia Pennsylvania, which are recovering from an underground coalmine fire - Coalmine... | ecosystem: Environmental > Terrestrial > Soil > Unclassified ...
GATTGCCGAGTGGCAGAAGAACGTGCGGCCAGCGCTGGAGGGGCTGGACCAGGCGATCCAGCGCCACTACTACCACCATCCGCGCTGGAGCCAGGCCTGGAACGACTACATCAGCCCGGCAATTAGCGACATCAAGAATGGCAAGCAAGGGGCGGCCCAGGCGCTGCTAGCGATCAAGGATCCGGTGAACGAGCTGATGAAGCAGGGCGCGGCCTTGATGCACTACTGATCCCTGCGTTGATCGCTAAACTGGCTCCAGGGCGCGGGGCTCGTTCATGCTTGAGCTGTCTGGGCAGCGATCAGTAAATGGCACATCCGCCAAATGCTTGGCTCTTGAATCGCTCTGGCAGGAAGTGACATCGAGCTGCCGGATGCACCACTGAACTATGGCCAAAGTGGAACCCGCAGCTGGGGCCAGGTCTGGGCCATAGGGTTTCCAGCGTGGCTTCGGTAGTACACAACACGCCATCCCCGCAAAGATCGCGCGCGGGGCTCGTGAGGGGCTCAAGCGCCCGGCCAGGCCTCGGGATTGACAAGGTGCGGCGGGCGCCGGCCCTGGAGTGCGGCCACGATGTTCTCGGCTGCCACGCGCGACATGCGGGCGCGTGTGGCATGCGTGGCGCTCCCTAGATGGGGCGCGAGGACGACATGCTCGCACTCCAGCAGCGGATCATCTGCCGGCAGCGGCTCACGCTCGAAGACATCGAGCGCGGCGCCGGCGATCTGGCGTCGCCGGAGCGCATCGGCCAGCGCACGCTGGTCGACGATCGGGCCGCGCGCCGTATTGACCAGGATGGCAGACGGCTTCATCAGCGCCAGCTCGCGCGCGCCGATCAGGCCGCGTGTCTCGGGGGTAAGCGCACAGTTGATGCTCACAAAGTCGGATTCGGCCAGGAGCGCGTCGAGCGAGCGATAGTCGGCGCCCAGCGCGGCCTCGATCTCTGGCTTGCGCGTGCGGCTCGTGTAGAGCACGCGCAAGCCGAATCCTTTGGCGCGCCGCGCCACCGCCGCGCCGATGGCGCCCATGCCGATGATGCCAATCGTGCTGCCGTGCACCTCGGCGCCCAGCAGCAGTGCGGGGTTGTAGCCCTGCCAGGCGCCGCTGCGCACGTAGCGATCGCCGCGCACGGTGTTGCGCGCCGCCGCCAGCAGCAGTGCCCATGCCTGGTCGGCCGTCGTCTCGGCCAGCACGCCCGGGGTGTTGCACACCAGGATGCCGCGGCGTGTTGCCTCAGCCACGTCGACATAGTCGTAGCCAACGCCGAACCCGGAGATCACCTTCAGCTTCGGCGCGATTGCCAGCGCCTCGCGGTCGAGCCGGTCGGTGGGCGGCAGCGCGAAGACGGCGTCGGCCATCGGTAGCTCGGCCAGCAATGCCTCGCGCGGGGCAGCCTCCTCACCCGGCCAGACGTGCACCTCCGCCACCTCGCGTAACAGGTCGAGCCCGGCATCCGGAAAGTGCCACGAGCAGAAGACGATGGGTCGTGCGCTGGCCGTCATCGATCCTCCTTAATTACGTAATTACGTAATGGCGTAGCGTGCCCGCGCAGCTCAGAGCACCTCAAGAAGAAAACGCTCGATGACCGGCAGGGTACGCTGATAGTACGGCGTGCGGTTGAAGAAGCCATGGCTGGCACCCGGCTCGGCATAGAGCTCAGCGCGCACGCCCAGCGCCCGCAGCCGCTCGGCATAGGCGCGCGCCTGCTCGAAGGGCACAACCTGATCGGCCGTGCCGTGCAGGAGCAGCGCCGGCGCTGCTCGGGCATCAGCCTGGAAGTAAGGGGAGGCAGCGGCGGCTTGCTCTGGCCGGCCGCCCAGCAGTCCCCACACGGCCGAGCGTGGCTGCTCCGGCGCCTCCAGCAGCCGGGTCAGATCGAAGACGCCGTTGAAGGCGACGACTGCCTGCACGCGTGAAGAGAGGCCATCCACCGGCGAATCGGTTGTGCCGAGGAGCGCGGCGAGGTGCCCGCCGGCCGAGCCACCCACGGCGCCGATCCGCCCTGGATCGACACCCAGCTCAGCGGCCTGGCGGCGGAGCCAGCGCACGGCTGCCTGCGCGTCCTCCAGCTGGGCCGGGAAGGTCCATTCGGGCGCCAGACGGTACTCGGCGCAGGCGCCGACGCAGTCGCGCGTGGCCAGGTGTGCTGCCTGGCGCCAGAACTGGCGCCGTGAGCCGCCGCGCCAGCCGCCGCCGTGAAGGTAGATGATGCCTCGAGCCCGCACCGGCTGCCGGCGGGGCACGAACAGATCGAGGCGCAGCTCCAGGCCCGCCGGCTGGGCAAAGACGATGCCCTCTCGCAGCTCCACCATGGCCGGAAGCGCGAACGGTGGGTCGCTCGGGCGCTCGCCCGGCCCGAGTGGCCGGCCGGCGGGTGCTCTTGGCGCTGGATCTTCCCTCCCGCTCATTGCGCTTCGCTAGCAGGCATACGCCACGCGCACCAGCGCCTGGACGCGCTGCGCCAGAAAGCTCACCTCTGGCCGCAGGCGGAGCTTCTGATACTTTGGCGAATGCCAGAAGAGCGCCAGGCTGGCACGGTGGCAGAAGTCGAGCACCAGCCGGCCGAGCGCGGGACGCAGCCCACGTGCTAGCGGAGCATCGCGATCCAGGCGCTTGCGCCGGTAGGCGTACTGCGGCGCGCCGTCGAGCCGGCCGCTCAAGATGGCCTGCGCCAGCGCGTCGGCCACCATCTCGGCCCGGCGCGCTGCACCCGAAGGTGGCGGCGGTGCGCGACCCTCCACGTACTCCAGGCGGCTAAAGAAGGTGCGGGGCGCCTCCGGCGTGCCCTCCAGCAGGGCGTGCGCCAGCAGGTGCGCGTAGACGGCCAGGCGCTCGTCTGGTCCAAGCCGGTCGGAGATGACGATCTCGGCGCCGTGGGGCGAAGCGATGAGAAAGCCTTTGAGATCCTGGAGCGCACCGGTGGCTTCGCACCGAATCCCGAGCTCCTCGAGTGTGCGCCGCACCAGCCAATCGCGCCCAAAGCCGGCGGGGAGGCCTTCTCCTTCCGCCGCCGGCTGATCCGGCGTCTCATTCACGCCGTCACGGAGCAGCTCGCGGAGTCGATCGAGCAGTAGGGAGACACCAGGTAGTCCCGCCAGCTCGGGCGGCACCGGCACGCCACACAGCGAAGGGAGCTCCCGCTGCGAGCGGCGCAGGCGCTCGGCCACCAGCACCGCGGCCCGCTCCGGCTCAAGCCTCATGATCGGCTCCTCTTCCCCCCTCATCGGTGCGGCGGCTCCTCCAGGCTCGCCCGGCGCGGCTCGGGCGCATCGAGCCCCGCGGCGCGCAGCCCCAGCACGTGCCAGAGCAGCTTGCGCTTGAGCACCACCTGGTCCGGTAGCGGCAGCGTCCGATAGCGCGCAAGCAGCTCGTCGAAGTGCCGGAGATCCTCCGGCGTCCAGGGCAGATGGAAGCCGGCCAGCTCCATCAGCTCGCGAAACGCCGGGGCGGAGAGGCTGGCACAGCAGAGCGCCCAGCCGACCAGGCGCTCGAGCGTCAGCGGCGCATCGAGCACCCCCTGCTCATAGCGGGAGATCATGCTCTGCGTCACGTGGTAGCCCAGATCCTCCAGATCACCCGAAAGGCGCGCCTGGCTGGTCGGCACGGCCGCGGGACCGTGGCCGGCGCGTAGCTCGCGCAGGCAGGCGCCAACGCGCTCGCGAATAGCTGTCCACCGGGCTACCTGTACCTCATCCCGATCGCCCATGGATCACCTCTACCGGGTCAGCTGCCTGGCATGTGGTCCTCGGCAAGGATCGCCACACGCAGGACAATCGTCTCCATTACCGGTGTCATCGCTGCCATAGGAAACCGGCTCTGCTGGGTACGCCAGGAAGCCCAGCAAGCCTGAGTGCCACGGCCTCCAGGCTTGCGCCGGCGGCGTCGTCTGGCCGACAGACCTGGTATGCTTCCCCGCTGCCGTGTCGGCCAACGCGGATCGTGGCGCAGCCGAGTCCAGGCACTCACGGCGCTAGCATAGCAGCACGAAACCGCCGGTGTCATGCCTGGGGAGCATTGCCGCCCGCTGATGCAGCGCAGTACGCTGAGAGGCACGAATCGCGGTTAGTCTATTTCCCCGCTACTCGCACCAGAGGCGGCCACGCGCCGACGGTGCGGCCGTAGCGCTCAGTTCTACGACACAGGAGTACGTAAGCGAATGGCAATGGCAGTGGTGGGCACGTCGCGACGAGTGCCGGGGTCTCCCGCAGCAGCGAGGGCCACGGCCGCTGCACCGGAAGAGGCAGGCACGTCGCGACGAGTGCCAGGGGCAGCCACCGTACCGACCGTACCATCACTCAATGGGGTGCATGGGAAGCACCGTGCGCCGGTGCACCATGAGCCGGAGCCGGTCCAGCGACCGCTCGAGCCGCACGGCCTCTCTCTCGCTGCCGATGTGCCGCCCGAGCCGGCGCCTGCTACAGGTATCGATGCTGGGACCGGTACGGCCGGCGCCGCACCCATGCGCACGCTCACCCACGTGATTGCCATCGATACTGCTCAGCACGTCGAGTTCGTCGATGTGACCGATCTTGTGCTCGAATGCATCGCCGAGGCGCAGGTGACACACGGATGCGTCGTGGTCTTCTCCCGCCATACCACCGCCGGAATTCGCATCAATGAGCACGAGCCGCTCCTGCTACAAGACATGATTGAGTTCCTCGATCGGCTGGCCCCGCGTAATGCCCGGTACCGGCACGACGACTTCACCGTGCGCACGGTCAACCTGACCGACGACGAGCGTGTCAACGGCCATTCGCATTGTCGTAGCCTGCTGCTGGGCGCCAGCGAATCGATCCCCATCATCGGCGGCCGGCTGATGCTCGGCCGCTGGCAGCGTGTGTTCCTCGTCGAGCTCGACGGTCCCTCGCATCGCGAGCTCATCATCCAGGTGATGGGTAGCTGAGGCTGGACTGCCGATGGCCAGCGAGAAGCCCGGCTGGGACGATGTCCCGCCGCCCCCTGAGGCGCCGTTGAGCCGGCGCGCCAGCGTCTTCAGTGACGAGATCGCGCTCGACTTTGCCGACGCGTGCCGCACGGCCCACGAGGCGGGGCTGCACTACGTCGACATCCGCAAGGTATGGGGAGTCTTCTCCCACGAGGTGCCCCGCTCGCGGTGGGGCGAGATGGCGCGCATCCTACAAGATCACGGCCTGCGCATCGGCGTGGTGCAGAGCAACTTCGGCAAATGCCCCCTCTCCGGCCCGCAGTATGAGGAGCACCTCCGCTTCTTCCCCATCCTCGTCGAGCAGGCCCACTACTTCGGCACCGATACGATCCGCGTCTTTCCCTTCTGGAACGAGGTGAAGCACCGGTACGATCCGCCCTTCCCGGGCGGGATCCGGCCGAATCTGGAGCCGATGCTACCGGAGATCGTGCGGCGCTTCCGGCCCGCGGCCGAGCTGGCGGAGCGTGAGGGCATCCGGCTGGGGTTCGAGCCCGAGCACTCCACCTTCAGCGGCAGCCCGCAGGAGGTGGCGCGCATCGTCGAGGCCGTTGGCAGCCCGCACGTCGGCGTGGCCTGGGACGCAAACAACGGCTGGGATGACCTGTCGCTGGAGGAGGCGTACGCCCTTTTCCGCGGCCGGATTGTGAACGTGCATGTCAAGGAGCGCGCCCTTTCGCCCGACGAGCGGCGGCGCTTCGTCGCCACCGGCAGCGAGCCTCGCCGCCAGCCGGCGCTGCTGGGCACCGGCGCCCTGCCATGGTCGTGGGTCATCCGCACGCTGGAGCAGGATGGCTACCGTGGCGTGTACTCGATCGAGACTCACTTCGGTGCGCGCGGCCCGTTCGGCTGGCCGAAGCTCAAGGCTGCCACCACCTACTACATGTACGCGCTGCGGGAGCTGCTCGCGGCGGCGGAGGCGGAGCGCGCCACCTCGCCGGGCGGCGCTTCCGGTCCCCGCTAGCTGGCCGACGGGATGGCCGATGGGTGGTGCCATGCGAGCCAGGGCGCGCCGGCTACGCACCTGCTGGCACCGCCGCCCGGCCGCCGGTGAGGCGATGCCATAGGCGGCCAAGCTCGCCGTTCTCCCATACCACCAGCAGGCAGCTGGCATTGAAGATCGACGAGTAGGTGCCGGAGATGATCCCAATGAGCAGCACCAGCACGAAGTTGCGGATCGTCACGCCGCCCAGCAGGAGCAGCGCCGTCAGCGTGAAGACCACGGTGAGGCTCGTATTCAGCGAGCGATCGAGCGTCTGATTGACGCTGAAGTTCACGATCCGCTCGAACGTCTCGCCGGGAAAGCGCGTGACGTTCTCGCGGATACGATCGAAGACCACGATCGTATCGTGCACCGAGAAGCCGACGATCGTCAGCACGGCAGTGACGAAGAGCGCGTCGACCTCTAGCCCGAAGACGCGGCCGAAGATGGCCCACAGGCCCAGCACGACCAGCACGTCGTGGAGCAGCGCAATCACGGCGCACGTACCGTAGCGCCAGGGGTTCGGCACCTGGCGGAAGGCCCAGGTCAGGTAGCCGAGAATGAACAGCGAGGCTACCACCACTGAGAGCACGGCCTTGCGTGTCGTCTCGCCGCCCACGATCGGCCCCACCGACTGGAAGCTATCCTCCTCCACGCCGCCGGCCTTGCTGCGCAGGTCATCGAGCACCTCGTTCTTCTTCGGGGTATCGATCGCCCGCGTACGGATGAGGTAGGTGGTGCGCCCGGCGTTATCGGTGGAGGTCACCACCGACGTATCGGGCAGGCCATGCTGCTCGAATACCTGGCGCACCTCGGCCGGCTGCATCGGCTGCTGCAAGCGCAGCTCGAGCAGGCTGCCGCCGGTAAAGTCGATTCCCAGCCGCAGGTGCCAGACGATGAGTGCGATGACGCCGGGCAGGATGATCAGGCCCGAGAGCAGGAAGTAGAAGTAGCGGCGGCCAATGATATCGAACACGGGCTCAGACTCCTGCCGGCTGCATCAGGCCACCACCGCGCTGCGATGGCCGCGCTGCCTCCTCGCGCACCGCGCTTACGCCGAAGAGCGCCGGGTGCCGCACCACCCCGGTACCGACGAGCGCGCGCAGGAAGGTGCGCGTCACGGTGATGGCAGTGAAGAGGCTGACGAGCACGCCCAGCGCCAGCGTCAGCGCAAACCCGCGGATGGTACTGGTGCCGAAGTAGTACAGGATGACGCAGGTCATGAGGGTGGAGGCGTTCGAATCGCGAATGCTGCTCCAGGCTCGCGAGAAGCCGGCTTCGATGGCCGCGCCCAGGGTTCGCCCGCCGCGCAGCTCCTCCTTCATGCGCTCGAAGATGAGGATATTCGCGTCCACGGCCATTCCAATGGAGAGGATGAAGCCGGCAATGCCGCCGAGGGTGAGCGTGACCGGATGCCACGGGTTCTTGAAGATGGCAAAGGTCACGGCGGCGTAGATGAGCAGTGCCACGTCGGCCAGCAGGCCCGGCAGGCGGTAATAGATGAGCATGAAGGCCATCACGATTCCGAGACCGACGGCCCCGGCCACGATGCTCTTGCGTACCGAATCCTGGCCCAGGGTAGCGCCGACCTCGCGCTGCTGGATCACCTTCATCGGCACAGGGAGCGCGCCGTACTTGAGCTTGGTGACGATATCCCGCGCCTCCTGCAGCGTGAAGTTGCCGGTGATCACGCCGCGATCTTCGATGCGCGAGTTGATCACCGGATCGGAGAGCACCACGTGGTCGAGCACGATGGCCAGGTGCTGGCCGATGTGCTTCTCGGTAAAGTCGCCGAAGATCTTGGCGGCGTCGCTCTGCCAGCCAAAGTTGATCTGCGGCCGGTTGCTCTGATCGAAGCTCACGCCCAGGCTGCGCGGATCGAGATCCTTGCCCGTCAGCACCGTGGGATACTGCCCCTCCTCGACCTTGGTGCCCGGTGGGAGGTAGGTCGAGCCGGTATCGAGGAACTCGAGCAGCCCGGTCTCGCCAAAGAGCGAGATCGCCCGCGCGCGATCCTCCTGGCTCTTGATGCCGGGAATCTCCACGACGATACGATCGCTCCCCTGGAGCTGAATGACCGGCTCGGTCGTCCCGAAGGCATTCACCCGCTGCTCGATGATCGAGCGCGCTGCCTCCATCTGGTCGCGGGTGACGGTCTGCCCCGGCGGCAGATCGGCCTCCAGCAGCACCTGCAGGCCGCCCTGGAGGTCGAGCCCCTCGACGATCCGGAAGTCGAGGTCGACGTCCCGGCTGCCAATGCTGAAGTGAATACCCGGATTATCCGGCCAGTCGATCCAGGCGGCGATCAAGGCGATGAGGGCAATGATCGCCAGCATGATTCCGGTGTGGCGGCGCATGCAACCCCCTTTCCGGGAGTATACCGGGGCTTCCCCTTCCGTCTCTATGGGCTCTATGGGCGCGATGGCCCGGCGCGAGCGGCGGCAGCTGAGCGTTCATGCTGACCTCGGGGCGCGGAGGTGGAGCGCCAATCACATGCTGCTGGCGCAGGAGGACGTGTCCCAATGTACTCGGCAGCGACTACGTGGCCGATGCGCCAGACGCCGGCTGGTAGCGCATGCCGCCGAGATGCTCGACGTGCCCGCTGATCTCGAGCTGAGCGAGCAGCGCGCTCATTGCCTGCACCGGCTCGCCGCACAGCCGGGCAAGCTGGTCGACGTGCAGCGGCTGCCCGGCTTCGTGCAGCGCCGCCAGCAGCCGGCGCTCCTGCTCGCCCAGGCCGGCCGCGACGGCTGGTGCCCCTGGCGCGGGCGCAAGATCGAGCGCCAGCTGGCGAGTCGAGGTCCCAGCCGGTCGTCCGAGATACGGATTCAGCTCCCACAGCACGTCGTCGGCGCTGGCCACCAGCTTGGCGCCATCTTGGATCAGGCGATGGCAGCCCCGGCTGGCGGGAGAGGTGATTGGCCCCGGCACGGCAAAGACGTCGCGCCCCTGCTCCGCCGCGTAGCTGCTGGTGATCAGCGCGCCAGAGGTCTCGCCCGCCTCCACCACGAGCACGCCGGCGGCTAGGCCCGAGATGATGCGGTTGCGGGGCGGGAAGTTCTCGCTTGCCGGGCCGGTTCCCAGGGGATAGTCGGTCACCACGGCGCCGGCCTCCACGATCTGGGCGGCCAGGGCCCGGTTCTCGGGCGGGTAGACGCTCTCGATCCCATGGCCGAGCACGGCGATCGTGCGTCCGCCGCCACGCAGCGCGCCGCGGTGCGCATGGGTATCGATCCCCTTGGCCAGCCCGCTGACGATGGTGAGCCCGGCGGCTGCCAGCTGCGCGGCCAGGCGCTCGGCCACCTCCCGTCCGTACACCGTCGGCCGGCGCGTGCCGACGATCGCCAGCGCCCACTCATCGGCCACGGTCAGCGCGCCGCGCACGTAGAGCAGCGGCGGCGCGCCGGCGATGGCGGCCAGCTTGCGCGGGTACTCGGCATCGAGGCGGGTGACGACGCGCGCCCCGGCGCGCCGCACGCGCTCCAGCTCGTGCTCCGGCTTGATCTGTCGGCGCGCGCGCTCCAGCGCGGCCACGCTTCGCGGGTCGAGCCCCGCGGCTTCGAGCGCCGGCACAGGGGCCGCCCATGCCCGCGCCAGCGAGCCGAAGTGGGCCAGCAGCAGACGCTGGCGCTGCGGCCCGATGCCCGAGACGCGGTTGAAGGCCACCCAGCAGGCGCGCTCGCGCTCGTCGGGTGGGGTCGGAGTGGCCGGCTGCGCTGCGGCGGCCGCGCCGGCCCCAGCGGGCGATGGCTGCAGGGTGGGCTCCATGGAGGTGGACAAGCTGGATGGAGATCAAGAGAATGCAAGAAAATGCCGGCCCGAAGGGTAGCGTATGCGGGCCCGCTCTGAGGCGGCCGGCTGCCTCAGGACAAACCATCCCTCACAGGGTGAGCGTGAGGCTCTCGTCCGCCGCCCGACCGTGAGGCGACGCGGCCGTGGGCGGTGAGACCGTCCCTCACAGGGTGAGTGTGAGGCCCTCGTACGCCGCCAGCGTGCACGGAAAGATCGCCTGCGCCTCGCGCTCGATGGCAGCAATCGTGTCGTCGTCATTTGTCGGCGCGTGGTGGAACAGGATGAGCTGCTTGACCCGTGCCTGGCGCGCCACGTCGATCGCCATATCGACGCTGCTGTGGCCCCACCCCTGCTTGAGCCCTTCTAGATATTCTTGGCGGTGATACTGAGCGTCGTGGACGAGCACATCGGCTTCAGCGGCGAAGCGGATCAGGCGCACATCACCACCCGCGTAGCCCTCGATGTCGGTGGCAAAGACGAACCGCTTGCCGGCATGCTCGATGCGGTAGACAAATGCCCCACCGCGCGGGTGTGCCTGGCAGTGGTAGCAGGTCACCACCACCTGCTCAGGAAGAGGCTCGAAGCTTCCCGCCGGAACGACGCTTGGCTCGAGCGCCTCGCTCGCCGGGGGAAACAGGATCGCATCACGCTCGGTGATGTTGCGAATGTACCGCTCGCAGGCGAGCGATTCGGCATCCACCGGGAAGTAGGGCGCCACCATGGCCCCTGAGAGCACCGAAGCGAGGTCCTCGCGCATCATGCGCGGGCCGTAGACGTGCACCTTGGTCTGCGGCAGGTAGAGCGGCGCGAAGAAGGGATAGCCCTGGATGTGGTCGTGGTGCATGTGGGTGAGCAGGATGGTGCAGTAGAGCCGCCCGCGCTCTGCCTCGGGAAGGCTGAAATACGCCTTGAGCAGCTCATCACCAAGCGCGATGATTCCGGTGCCTGCATCGAGTACGATCAGATGCCCCCCAGCTCGTACCTCGACGCACGCCGTATTCCCGCCGAAGCGGGTAGTGTGGGGGCCCGGCGCGGGATAGCTCCCGCGCACGCCGCGGAATCGAATGAGGAAGCTTGTAGACATCGTAAGCGGCCGCCGGGCGATCAGTCTATTGCCTGAGTATGTAGGGTAGCGAGGCTCCGGGCGGGTTGGGTAGTAAAGAATGCACATTGTGAGGTAGTGCGCGGTGCTGTCCTCTGGCTCCTTCCGCCGGAATAGGGCACGCCGGTACGTGCCGGTACGTAAAGCATGCACATGGTGAGGTAAAACGCGGTGGCTGGCTTGCTCTCCACTCCCGCTCCGGCCGTGCTGGAGCACCTGCGGCGCGTGCGCGCGCTGCTGGTCGACCTCGACGGCGTCGTCTATACCGGCAATACGCCCATCCCGGGCGTGGCCGAGTTCCTAGCCTGGCTTGCGAGCACCGGCCGGCGCTTCCAGTGCCTTACGAACAACTCCACCCTCACGGCGGCGCAGTATGTGGCCAAGCTCGGCCGGATGGGCATTCCGGTCGAAGAGTCGCAGGTGCTCACCTCGTCTCAGGCGGCGGCGATCTACCTGCGTGAGCGCTTCGGCCCCGGCGCGCGTCTGGCTGCTATTGGCGAGACGGGGCTCGTCCAGGTGCTGCTGGCCGAAGGGTTTCGGCTAGTGGCCGATCACCACGGCCCTGCCGGGCCGCCGGCCGCCGTCGTCTGTGGCTATAACCGGCGGCTCACCTACGAGCAGCTCAAGCACGCCTGCCTGGCCATTCGCGCCGGGGCCGCCTTTGTGGCCACGAACCCGGATCTGGCCCTGCCAACGGAGGAAGGTCTGCTGCCAGGCAATGGGGCAGCGCTGGCGTACCTCCAGGCGGCGACCGGCGTCGCACCGGTGGTGATCGGCAAGCCCGAGGCTACCATGCTCCATGTGGCCATGGAGCGGCTGGGTGCCACGGCCGGCGAGACGGCGATCGTGGGCGATGGCCTGCTGACCGATATCCTGGCCGGCCACCGGGCCGGAGTGGCCACGATTCTGGTGCTGACCGGCGTCGCCACGCGCGGCGATCTCGCAGCGGCTCCCATCCAGCCGGATGTGGTGATCGAGCGCCTGCCCGACCTGCGCCGCCTGCTGGAAGCTTGAGGTCCAGCACAGCGTCCGGCGCCGCAGCCGCGGCCGCGCGTTGCGTATACTTCATGTTGCGGGGGATGCTTCTTGGCGGTGGCGGTGCGATGCATGCGCTGCCGCTTCTGCTGTCCTTGACGCCGGTGTGGACCGGGCCGGAGAAGCGGTCCAAAACGGCCGTCAGCACGCGCGGCGCCGGACCTCAGGCCGGCAGCCTTGGCGGGCTGCCGGATCTCGAATGCAGCACACAGATCACAGAGCACTGAGGAGGCGCACACGTGTATCGCGGCACGATCGTCCGGCTGGTCCGAGATCGAGGCTTCGGCTTCATTCGCATGGAGAATGGGCAGGAGGTCTTCTTCCACGCCACCGGCATGAATGGCTTTCCCTTCGATAACCTTACCGAGGGGCAGACCGTTACCTTCGATATCGAGCAGGATACGCGCGGGCGGGGCCAGCGCGCCGTCCGCGTCACGCTCGCCTGATCCAGGGCAGCGCGGGAGCAGCTCGAGCGACGTGTCCGCTGGCCCGTTCGCCCTGTCGGCCCTTCGAGGCTTGGCGGCGCGGCTCAGCGCGAACAACAGACCAGCGGATACGCCGCGCCGCCGCTGCTTCCAGGCAGCGAGTATCGCCGCGGCGGCGTTGCTCTTCAGCTTTGTCGCGCGAGGCACAGCGCGTAGCCAATCAGCTTGTAGGCCAGCTTGGCGGCGGTGAAGGCGCACGCCACCGGCCCTTCCTGTGGCGCTAGCTCGACGACGTCGGCCATGACGATCGGGTGGCGCTCTGCCGCTAGGCGCAGCAGCCGCGTGACCTCATACCAATCGAGCCCGCCCGGCTCGGGCGTGCCGACGGCGGCCATCAGCGAGGGGTCGAACACGTCCAGATCGACGCTCACGTAGAGCGGCCGGCCGGCCGGCCCAAGCCGCGCGAGCGCCGATTGCCAGAGCGCATCGAGCGCGGCCGCGCCGTTTCGCCGCGCGGCCGCGACCTCCGCCGCCTCCACCAGCGGCAGCCGGGTCTGGGAGACGTACTCCGCTTCCTCGAACGCCGCGCTGCGCAGGCCCACGCCCACCGCCGGCGGCCCGCCTCCCTCGCCCGAGCCGGCACGCAGGTGCTCCAGCGCCAGACGCAGCGCGCTGGCGTGGTTGTACCGTGCACCGAGATACGGCGGCCGTACGTCGGCGTGGGCATCCAGGTACAGCAGCGCCAGGTCTGGGTAGCGCTCGGCGCAGGCAGCGACGGCGCCGGCGGTGAGGGTGTGCTCCCCACCGAGCATCAGCGGCAACTTGCCGTCGGCCAGCAGCAGGCGCACCGCCTGGCGCACGCGCTCGACCATGTGCTCGGGTGACCCGAGGTGGGGCTCGAGCTCGGGCAGGGTATGGATGCCGGCCGCCGCGATCTCGCAGCGCAGCTCCAGGTCATAGAGCTCGAGCTGGAGCGAGGCGTCGATGATGGCTCGTGGCCCGTCGCGCGTGCCGGCGCGAAAGGTGGTCGTCGCGTCGTACGGGACGGGGAGGATCACGGCGCGCGCGCCAGCGTACTGGTGCAGCGCCGTCGGCAGCGCGGCAAAGACGTGGGCCGGGCCAAAGAGCGCCTGGGCCGGATCGCCGGCCGGTGGCTGGTTAGGCATGGGACCACTCTCCTCACGTGACGGGACCATGGCCGGCTGCTGGTCGGTGTTGCCGGCCGTCCATTGCGCCCCATCAGGAGGACCACTCTCCTCACGTGGCGGGACCATGGCCGGCTGCTGGCGGCGCTCCAGGGCAGCACTGATGAGGCATGGGACCACGATCCTTTCAGCGGCGGGAGGGTAAGGCTCCTGCCCGCTGCGCCCGCCGCCACGGCGCTGCTAATGCACGCCCGCCAGCTCGCGCACGTTGTGCACGCTACTGGTGCGTGTGGCCGGGCGCGCCGGTAGCTGCTGGAACCGCCAGTGGAGATCGGCCGCCTCCTCCACCTGCTCGCCCACCACCGGCCGCCGGATCACGTCAGCCGCGCGACGCACTACTCCCAGGCGCTCTTCGATGAGGTGCAGGGCGGCGTCCGAGTCGAACGGCTTGCAGCTGAAGACGTCCATGTGGAAGCGCTTGTGCTCGGGGAAGGTGTGGATGCTGATGTGGCTCTCGGCGATGATCACCATCCCCGTGATGCCCCAATCTTCCGGCACCACGCCGTGATACCGAAAGACGTAGGGCTGGGTGATCTTGGTCATCCCGATCTCGTTCGGGAGCGTGTTGAGCAGGTCAAAGATCGGCTCGATGGCACTGATCGGCGCGGCATCGTCGACGAACGCGTCGACGACAAGGTGCTGCATCCTCTTCTTTCCCTCCGGAACAGGCTCTGGCCCGGCCGGCGGCCCGGGCGTGCGGCACACGCCGGACGCGGCGGCCGGCAACCAACCACTCAGCCAGGTGTACGCCAATGACGGGCGCACGAACGCCCACCCAACAGCGCCCGGCCGCGCCTGGTGGGCATCAGGCGCAGGCCGCGGAACAGTTCCGATCCCACACCGCCTGAACGGCGAGCGACCGGCGAAGCGTTCCGCGGCGCGGCGTGCGAGCGGGACTCGCCGCCGCCTGGCGCTTCCTCGCCGGCCGCCGGTACCGGGTCCGGGGAGAAATCCTGCGCGTCTCCCGCCCTGCGCTCCTGCGCAGAGCGTTCGCCGTCGCGCCCGATCGATCCCTGGCCGTTACCAGCGGTGTACCGGAACTGGAGCAGGTGCCTGGCCAAGGCGCCGCGCATCCGGCGGCCCCTACGGGCAGCACCTCAGTCGATAAGGTTACCGCATTTCGCCAAAATGTGCAGCGCTCGTTGCTGCATAGCCGAGCAGAGCGCCGGCGGCAAGATAGCAGCCGGCCGCGACCAGGAGCGTGGCGGTCAGGCCGAGCTCCATGGCCAGCATGACGGCGATGGAGGCGCCGACGGCCGCCGCCGCACCGTTGATCCCCCAGGCCCATGCCGCCGCTGGCTCCCCTAGCGGTACCAGCCACTGCAGCCCGGCCGGCACCGCGCTTCCCATCGGCACCGCCGCCGTGCCCAGCAAGGCGAGCGCCAGCGCCATGCGCGCCGGCAGCGGCCATCCGAGCGTGGCCGAGAGCCACGACGGCCAGCCGGCGGCCTGGAGCGCCAGCACGGCGGCGCCCAGGCCAACCAGGGCAGCAAGCCATCGGCGCTCCCGGCCCGGCAGGGAAGCCGGTACCGGCACCGGACTCGCGGGGGCATGGAGCGCGTGTCCCGCTGCCACCATAGCCGGCGCAGTGGTGTGTACCAGGGCGCTGCCAAGGGCCGCGCCGAGCAGCAGCGCCGGCAGGCCAAACGCTACGGCAAACGCTGGATGGCCGAGGAGCAGCATCAACCGCCCGAGCAGCACCATCTCTGTGATCATGAAGCCGGCTCCGCTGGTGGCAAAGAAGGCGGCCGCGCGCCACGGCCGGAACGCCGCCGAGGCTCGCCGCAGGCGCCGCCATGGTAGCTCCACGGCGATGCAGGCCAGCGCCAGCGCCTGGATGAGTGAGACGAGCAGCACTGCGTGGCCCGCCGGCAAGGGAACCCGCCCGGCCAGCACATCGCTCCAGCGGACAAAATCGAAGAAGTAGGGACGGTCGTCAGTAGCAGGAGCAGGGAGCCGCGCGGGCGTGCCGCCGCCCTGGCTCGGAGCTGGCAGGGGCCGGCCGACGCGTGCAGCAGCCGGTGGCAACGCCCCTGCGCGGGAGGCTTCGCCGGCAGCGGCGGCCGGTTCGGCCGAGCGCGACTCCGAAGCAGCGGCTGGGGCAGCCAGAGCCGAATCGACAGGGATGATGCGGAAATCATGCGCGGCGGCAAACTGGGCGGCGCGGTCGCGCTCGGCCAGTGAGAAGGCGCCATCGTGGAGCAGGAGCGTGCCGAAGTCGCCGGCTCTGAGCAGGAGCAGCGCCTCGGCCCCACCACGTGGCGCGAGAACCTGCTGTCCCATCAATGCCAGGCGCTGGAGCTCGCGCGGCGGTTCGGTGTACCAGCGGCTGATGGCCACCACGCCGCCGGGAGCGAGGTGGTCGACGAAGTCGCGCAGCGCCTCCATGGTATAGAGATAGCTTTCGGCGAGCGAATAGGCGCCGGTGGCCAGCGCTGCCCAGCTATCGACTGCGGTGAGGATGATCGCATCGTAACGATCGTTCGTGCGCCGAACGAAGCTCCGACCCTCGTCGAGCACCAGATGGACGCCCGGCCGCGCGTAGAGGTGGCCGGCAATGGCGTCGAGCGGCCCGCGCATGAGCTGGACCAGCGCCGGATTGACCTCCACCGCGTCCACCTGCCGGGCGCCGTAATGCAGCGCGTCGGCAACGTCGAGCCCGCCGCCAGGTCCGATCACCAGCACGCGGCGTCGTGGGGCCACGACGTACGGC